>Ga0193706_1000407_pt1 | contig 25465 bp, 25 predicted proteins | sample U3c1metaG_FD_160130 | JGI IMG/M metagenome (GOLD analysis project Ga0193706, IMG submission 160130) | Soil microbial communities from a riparian zone of the East river system, Colorado, United States - U3c1 | ecosystem: Environmental > Terrestrial > Soil > Riparian zone | place: USA: East River... | reverse complement strand
TTGCGTCACCGCGCAGTTGGCGACGTCCTTTTCCGCATCGATCCGCAAAATCTGCTCTTCGTTCATTTTCTCGAGCAGGTAGCGAAAACAGAGGACGACCACCTGATGCGCGACGATGAGAACGCGTTCGCGCCCGTACTGAAGCTGAAGGTCGTCGACGAGGCTGCGCAGACGCAAAATCACGTCGCACCAGCTTTCGCCCGCGGGAGGGCGATAATAAAATTTGCCGATTTCTTTGCGACGCGTCGCTTCGGCTGGAAATCGAACGGTGATTCCGGCTCGCGTCAACCGATCGAGGACGCCGAACTCCTTTTCGCGCAGCCGTTCGTCGACGACCTGAACGACCGGCCCTGCCAGCTTAGCCTCCTCGACGATGAGGGCCGCGGTGTGCCTGGCCCGAACGTAAGGGGACGCGAAAATGACGGTCGGCTGCTCGGGCTGCGATTGACTCTGAAACCAGCGGCCGAGAGCCCGTGACTGTCGCTCTCCGGTGCTCGAGAGCGGCACGTCGACGTCTCGTTGCGCCAGCTCGATCAATGGCAGGCCGCCCGCCTCCGCAGCATCGCGCGCTACGTTGCCGGCGCTCTCGCCATGACGTACGAGCCAAAGGACCGTGGGCCAAGTTTGCTCGGGGGGTGCGAGCACAACGCGAACATACGTTGGATTCTCGCGAGGGACCATTCCGCCTTTGGGCAGAGGACACTCCGCGGTCGCTTGGCGCCTCTTTTTCTACCTGCGAGTCGTTCCTCGCACTTCGGTGAAGTGAGCGGTAGGATGCGCCCATGGCTCAACTCACATTTCGCGATTTCGCCGGCGCTATCATGGAAGGAAACTCGAAACGCGCCGCGGAGGTCCTCGAACAGCTCTTGGGGGTCGACACGGTGGTCGCGACCAAAGCGGCGTCGCATTTCCAGCAGCATATGACGGAAGACCCCGCGTTCATGGGCAAGGCGATGGGGTTGCGCACCGCGGTGACGGGCGGCACCGACGAGGATATCCAAACGCTGCTCGGGCAATGTTTCGGCCTCACGGGCGCCGACCAGAAAGCGGCCGTTGCGGCCCTCCGCCAACAATATCCCGCCTAAGCGGGCAACGCGCGATCGATGACGTCCCGAGGCAGCTAGACCTCGGGACATTGCGCGCGTTCAGTTGACGTTGGTAGTGCCCACGAAGAAAGGCGTGCCGGGCAGGTCGAACCGGCCGCCGAACTCGAAATTTTGGCAATCGGCATCGGCGCCGTCCATTCCGCAACCGTAGCTGGCGGGCGGTTTGCCGCCGTTGTTCTCGGTCGCGCCGACGCGGTAGTTGAGAAGCCGTTTGCCGTTGAAATCGACGACGGTCACGACGGGTCCGCGGTCGCTCGAGTCGGCGTGCACGGGATCGTCCATGCGCGCGTCGCGGAGCGTGCGAAGCACTTTGAGAGATTTTTTGTCGTCTTGCGCGATGCCTACCCATTCGATGCGCCGGTCGCCGCGGCTGGTTACGAGCACCGACTGTGAATCCTGGCGCACCATCGAGGTGATGTTCCTTCCCGCCTGTGCCTTGGCGAGCTCTTTGATGCTGCTTTCGGGAATGGGGCGAGGACTGTCATGAGCAAATGCGGAGAGGTCGAAGATGCGCACCTCGCCGTCGAGATTGCCGACCCAAGCTTTGAGCGGCTTGCGCAGGTCTTGCTCGTTGCCGCTCGGTTGGTTGCCGATACGCACGACGGTAGGGTGGGGGACGGCGAGCGTCGTCACCACGACGGGTTTCGATTGCGGTGCGCTCTCGAAGGTGAACGGCCAAACATCGCGCGCGGCGGCGGCTTGCCGGGTGGCGTCGTCAGCGCCGAAATAGACGCTTCGTACGAACTGTGCGAGCGGGCGGCCGTCGATCAACGTGATTTTGTTTTCCCAACGCGACGCCACGATGATCTGGGCCGCCATCGGCACCCGCCGCTCGTAGTCTTCGCGTTGTAGCGCGTTGCGGGCGTCGACCGAGGTAAGGAAGTTTCTGGTGGGATCGGTTTGGTTGCCGTATTCGAAGCCGGGCACGTGCCCGCCCGGCGTGTTGCCGTTGTCGCCGGCGACGGCAATCGCCGTGGGCGTCTTCATATCGGGCAAATCGATGTAGCCCATCAGATGAACCTGGCTAAAGCCGGCTTCGTTGGCGAGGGCAAAATATGGAATGCTGAACGCCTCCGGTTTATCGGCGCGGAGCGCAAAGACGGCGATTTGCGCCTTGATGTCTTCCGTGTCCCACACCGTTATGAAGGCGAATTCGTTTTGTGTCGTCACCGCGACGGCGGTCGGCACCTTGTGGGCCGGAAGCTCGAAGTAAGGTTTCGTGTCGCCCGCGGTTTGGTTCCCCGTTCCCCCCACGAGCCCATCGGGAAAGATCATGATGCCGGCGTTGGTCTCCCAGAACTCGGTCTGCGAAAAAGCGTTGGGGAGACGCACCGGGCGGCCGAGCTTGCCGCTCCAGGTGGTAAGGCCGGGGTCAGGCCGCGGTCCGCCCAGCCAACCGCCCGACAAAATCGACTCGCAGATCACGCCTTTTTCGTAAGCGTAGTTCTGGATGCGGTCGACTCCGGGGGCCATCGCATCGTCGGGCGCGTAGAGCGCTTGGCCGGCCGTGGAGCCGTAGTCGCAATTGCCGGCGCAAGTGCCGCTGAGCTCGTAAGTTGCGCAAAGGAAGCCCCCGGTCGCCTTCTTGTGCTCGGGCTCGTAGGCGCTGGGCCGCGGATCTTCCCCGCCCGGATTCAAGTCGGCAAACTTGGGGCCGAGCCGACAATCGATGGTGGCTCTGTCCCAAAGGCGCGCTTGCCTTTTGTATTCTTCCACGTTGACCGCGCCGCTCACTTTGTCGATAACGCCGCCCCCGCACGCCGCGAAAGGGCCCGTCCCGACTGACCCGCCTTCCGTGCTCGCCGCGCCCGCTCTGCCTGAAGCGCCCGCATTTCCCGCGGATCCACCGACCCCAGCGGAGCCGCCTGCGCCTGCTGAGCCGGTCGTGCCGGCGGCAGATTCGTCGCTGCTACATGTAGCGGTAAGAGCGATGGTCCCGACCATGCAGACAAGCATCTCGATGCAAGCTCGCATTTTCGACCTCACCAGAGACGCCTCCACGCAGCGCCTTCTCGCATCATAAAGGATTGTGGCGCGCGCGTTGCTCAATGCTCCTGCATTCCCGCGCCGCCGACTTGACCTGCGGCAACCCCGCTGCGGCCGACTCGTCGCGCATGGCACCGAGGTCGCGCAGCACGTCCCGCGTGAGTGCGTTCTGAATGCCCATGCCGAACACGCCGACAGCGCCGGTCAGCACGACGGCCCATTCGTCGGGAGTCTCCAGGCGGGATCGCAGCACGACGCGGGCCGGACGCGACGCGCACCGCTGCCGTCGAGATCAGTCTTACGGGTTGGCTTCTCTCGGTGTCCAAGAATCCCGATGGTTGTCGCAGTAGCGGTAAAGCTCGCCAATCTGCTCGGGACCGAGGGGTTTTGACCAGAAGACCTTCGCCGGGAGAACAGGTTTCGGCGCGTCGCGCTCGATGGTTGCCGACACGACGATGACGGCGATGTCGTGCCATTTCGAGACGCGGCGAACGGCGCCCAAAAAATCCCAGCCGTCGAGCACCGGCATACGAAGATCGAGCAAGATGAGGCAGGGCAGCTCGGTCTGCGCCGCGAGCCACTCCAACGCTTCCTGCCCATTGCCCGCAACGGCGTGATCGTGCCCTTCGCATTGCAGAAGCTCGGCGATGGCTTCTCGCGTGTCTGCGTGATCCTCTACGACGAGTACGCGACACATGGGCCAATCTCCTTTGGGCAAACCGCAGGTCGAACGGCCGCCGCCGTCTTGATCTCACAACCGACGCGTGCGCTGCATCCGCCGAAGGCCCGGCCGTTACGGTACGCGCGTTCTGGGGCGCTCGTGCGATCGCCCGATCACGAAATCGCGCGCCCAGATACTAAAGCCCGATGAACCCGGCGGGACGTCCGGGTATCTATGTAACGATGGGAAACTGGCCATTTCGCCGAACTAGCAAGGAAGGCGTCATGAATGGAACCCCCAAAGGACAGCTGGTCCTGGTCGTCGAAGACCACGAGGACACGCAAACCTGCGTCGCGCAACAACTCGAGGACTACGGGTTCGAAGTAGCCACGGCATCGGACGGCGAGTCCGCGCTGCGCTTGATACGAGAGCGGCGTCCCGCGCTGGTCTATCTCGATATGAATCTACCGAATGTCTCTGGGTACGACGTCTGCGAACAAATTCGCATGGACCCGTCGCTCCAGGACATTCCGGTGGTGATGACGAGTGCGCAGACGTCCGTCAACGTCCGCGCCTCTTGTATCGAGGCGGGGGCCGATGCGTTCGTTCCCAAGCCCTTTCAGCTCGACGCTTTCGCCGAGATGATCAGGCGGATGGTGGCCCGCACCGTTGCCGGTGCGGTCTGAGACGAATGTTCTCGGCCTTGCCACCGCACCCGCTTAGCGGATGACGCGAACGTTAGCCGCCTGAAGCCCTTTGGGGCCCTGGTTCACGTCGAATTCCACGACCTGTCCTTCGGTGAGCGACCGAAAGCCTTCGGACTTGATCGCGCTTTGATGACAAAACACGTCCTCTCCGCTGTCCTGCTTGATAAATCCGAAACCCTTCGCGTCGTTGAACCACTTTACCGTTCCAGTTGCCATGATGTTTTCCCTTTCGATGTTGCGACTTCGTGTTGTTGTTCCGTGTTGATTGCTGACTTGGGCGCGTTTGCCTCGCGGCCGGCGAGGCGCGCTTGTCTCGGGCGCCGCAGTTTCTCCAACGCGCGCGCCTCGATCTGTCGGATGCGTTCGCGCGTGAGCGAAAAATGTTTACCGATTTGTCCGAGGGTGTGATCGCTCTTTTCTTCGATCCCGAAACGGAGCCTTAGAATTCGCTCCTCGCGCGGTGTGAGTGTGGCAAGGAGGCTTCGCACTTGCTCGGCGCGGTCGCTCTGGCACGCGGCATCGAAAGCCGAGAAGGCGTTCTCGTCACCGATGAAGTCTCCGACAACGGACGATTCGTCCTCTCCTACGGGCATGTCGATGCTGATCGGTTCCTTGGCGAGCTTGCGGACTTGCTGCACGACCTCCAGCGAAACACCGAGCGTCGCCGCGAGTTCTTCCGGCGTTGGCTCCTTACCATATTCTTGGATGTGCAACTGCCTTACCCGAGTGAGCCTCTTTGCCTGCTCGATCATGTGGACGGGGATGCGGATCGTGCGCCCCCGATCGGCGAGCGCGCGCGAGATCGCCTGGCGGATCCACCAGGTAGCGTAGGTGCTGAGCTTGTAACCGCGCCAATACTCGAATTTCTCGACGCCTCTCATGAGGCCGATATTGCCCTCCTGGATGAGGTCGAGGAAGGGCAGCCCCGAGTTTCGGTACTTCTTGGCGATCGAGACCACGAGGCGCAGATTGCCGCTGACGAGACGAGCTCTCGCGCGAGCGGAGCAGCGTTCGCCTTGTTCGATGTCGCGCTGAATTTGCCCCTGCTCGGCGCGGTCGGTCGCTTCGTCTTTGGGCGCGCCTTGGGAGAGTAAATCGCGGGCGATGCGGCCCACGGCTTCTCGGCCGAGGCGCATTTGTTCGACGGTTCCGACGAGGCTCTCTTGCGTCGCCAGCTCGAGCTCGGTGGGAGCCGTGCCCCCCCTCAGCTTGCGCGCTCGCCGCAATTGCTCTGCTTTTTTGGCGAGACCGACCGCCGTGCTCAAGAGACCCCGAACGCGTCGCATGGCCTCCTCGTCGTCCACTTGCGCGACGTCGTTGGCGGTGTCGTAGACAACCGGCGTCGGACGCGCGGAGCCGCTTGCCACGCGCGCTCCCACACGCAAGATTTCGCGCGCGCCGGCACGGGTGCGCAAGATGGCGCCGAGAACCTTGCGTTCTCCATCCTCGGCTTGCTTGGCGAGCGCGACCTCTTCTTCGCGGGTCAGGAGCGGGAAGCAACTCATCTGGCGCAGGTAAAGGCCGACGGAATCTGCGCCGCTCTCGGACGCCGACGGTACAGCCTTCGCGTTCTCCTTCCCCACGTCCTGACGGTCCATCACCATGACCTTAGTCGTTCCTTGCTCTCTTTCGGAATGCACCGCGATGACGGTTTGCCGGTCCTGCGGCGGCGGCCGCGCCGCCCTGATCCCCCGAGGGATAAGGATGCTGCGTCACCTTGGGAACGGGCATTCCCAGGAGTCGCTCGATGTCGCGAAGCTGGGTGCGCTCGGAAGCGTCGCAGAAGGAAAGGGCGGCCCCCGACGCGCCGGCGCGCGCCGTGCGGCCAATGCGATGAACGTAGGTTTCGGGGACTTCGGGCAGCTCGTAATTGACGACGTGCGAGATCGAATCGACGTCGATGCCTCGGGCGGCGATGTCGGTTGCCACCAGGACGCGGATGTCCCCGCTCTTGAAATCGGCGAGAGCACGCTCGCGCGCGCCCTGTGATTTGTTGCCGTGGATCGCTTTGGCCCCGATTGACGCCTGGCACAGACGGAGCGCGACCTGATCCGCGCGACGCTTGGTTCGCGTGAAAACGAGAGCGCGATCGATGGTCCGGTTCGCAAGGATGTGCTCCAAGAGGGGGCCCTTCTTGGTGCGGTCCACGAAGTAGAGCGACTGGGTAATCCGCTCCGCCGTCGATGCGACCGGCGTCACCGCCACGCGCACCGGCGCGTTCAAGATGGTTTCCGTCAGCTGCCGGATCGGCTCTGGCATGGTGGCGGAGAAGAACAGCGTCTGGCGCTTCTTCGGCAGCACGGCCAGGATTCGCCTCACGTCGGGCAAAAATCCCATGTCGAGCATGCGGTCGGCTTCGTCGAGCACGAGCACTTCGAGCTTGGCGAGAGGAACGCGTCGCAGCGAGATGAGATCGAGCAGCCTGCCGGGTGTCGCGACCAAGATGTCGAGGCCGCGAGCGAGCATCTGCTCTTGCGCGCGCTGGCTGACGCCGCCGAACACCGTCCCGCAGCGAAGCCCGGTATAGGCTCCGTAGGCCTGGAAATTCTCGTTGATTTGGGAGGCCAGCTCGCGCGTCGGCGTGAGCACGAGGGCGCCGATCTGGCGGCGATCGGACCTGTGGTCTCGCGATCGAAGGAGTCGATCGAGAATGGGCAGCGCGAAGGCAGCGGTCTTGCCGGTGCCGGTTTGCGCGCATCCGAGCAGGTCGCGGCCTTCGAGAACATGGGGAATCGCGCGCACCTGAATGGGAGTGGGGTGCGTATAGCCGGTTTCACGCACGGCGCGAAGGAGGTCGGGAGAGAGGCCCAGCTGGTCGAAGGCGACAGTGGGAAGGGATGATGCAACGGGCGCAGCATGATGAACGGGTGCAACGGAAGAATGGGAATGTTGTGAGGCAGTGATATTCATAGAGCCTTTGAATCTCGGCGGAACGCGGCTTCGGTCAACCGAAGTGACCACACTTACCTGCCCAACCGGATCTTTTTGGTGCACGAGTGCTCGGAACGGAGACGGTGCGCGACTGTCGATGCGCACCGCACGTAACGCCCTCAGCAACGTGCAATTGATAAAAGGTGTCCTTTGCCGAAACGGGCCAAGGAGGGCAACAGAGAGCAACCATAGGCGGACCTAGCTTCCAGCGCCAGGAAAACCCGCTTTCGTCCCACACCCACCTCCACCGTCGCCTCGCGACGGCGACTTCGCGGCCGAGCTCGGGGCAGCTTCGCAGTCGCGCTGGCGTCCCGGTGCGCGGAGTGGAATGGATGGCCGGCTCGATGATCATCGTGCTGATGGGTACGACCGGTGCCGGAAAAACGACGGTGGGTCGGCTTCTCGCGGAGCGGCTTGGCTGCGCTTTCGAGGACGGGGACGATTTTCACCCGGCGTCGAACGTCGACAAAATGCGCCGAGGCGTCCCGCTCGACGACGCCGACCGCGCACCATGGCTCGCCGCTATCGACAGTGCCGTGCGGCAATGGAGCAGCGAGGGGAGGGACGTCGTTCTTGCCTGCTCGTTGCTGAAACGAGCGTACCGCGAGCGCATTTACCAGGGCGCGGATACGAGGCTCGTGTACCTGCGCGCCACTTACGACGACCTTTACCGCCGGTTGCTGGCGCGGACCGGCCATTTCGCAGACGAACGACTCTTGGCGAGCCAGTTCGCGATTCTCGAAGAACCCGGCGACGCGATCACCGTCGACGCCATGCGCTCACCCGAGACGATCGTCGACGATATCCGCAACGCGTTGACCGAGAGCGCATGATGGCGGGCGAGTTCGATGCGTCGCCAAGGTGCATCGGAGGGGACGGCAAAAGATCCGCGTCATGTTAGAAGGGGTCATGATCGATCACACCGGACTCGACGTGAGTGACCCTGTGCGGAGTCGCCGCTTTTACGAGGAGGCGCTGCGCCCTCTTGGGTACAAGGTGCTGATGGAAGTGCCCACCGAGTTCACGGGCGGAGCGGTGGTCCTTGGAATCGGCGTGCCGCCCAAACCGGATTTCTGGCTGCACCAGGGCACACCGCAGAAGCCCCCACTGCACGTCGCATTCCGCGCCGACAATCGCGCGACGGTCGACGCGTTCTACAAAGCCGCCGTGGCTGCAGGGGGCAAGGACAATGGGCCGCCCGGGCTGCGGCCGCAGTACCATAAGGATTATTACGGCGCGTTCGTGCTCGATCCCGATGGACACAACATCGAGGCCTGCTGCCACGCGCCGGCCTAGCCGAGCGCTGGAACACGCCACCGCGCGGCGCCGCAGCATCGCGCGGTGGAATTATTTCGTAGGTGCTGCCCAACGCGGCGTGCAGCCGATTCTTTGTACAAGATCCATCGATCGCGGCGTCGATTGGCTATGAGCTCGAACGCTGCCTTCGTCATGGCCAAGCCTCCGTCCAAGTCACCCAAGCTCGTCGGTCTGGCCCTCGCTTGCGGCGTTGCAGGTTGCTCCGCGGCCGATGTTCCGCACGACGATGGTTTCGACCGCGGAGTGGCTGAATCCGCGCTCGAAACGCCGACCCAAGCCATCACCGAATTCAATCGCGAGCGCATCGCCGGTGACGTCTACCATTACACGCTGGTTTTGCGGTTGGGCGAGGCGCCCAACGCGCGGATCCGCCTGCATCGCGTGGTTCGCGAGAACGCGCCTTTCCGACCGCGTCCGACGCGCCAGGCCGTCATGATGCAGCACGGATCCTTCTCTTCGTTTACGTCGAACTTTCTTTCCCATCCGCCGGACGGCGAGGGGGAAACGCACCACGGTCTTGCCGCGTACCTCGCCGAACGCGGAATCGACGTGTGGGGGATGGATCGCCGCTGGGGCACGACGCCTGCCGGCTCGGCCGATGTCTCGGACTACCCGTCGCTCGGCTTTGCCACCAGCGTGGAAGATATTCGAACCTCGCTCGCGTTCGCGCGCTTGGTGCGCGGCGTTTCAGGTGCTGACGCCGATCGCATGACGCTGATGGGTTTCAGCATCGGTGCCATGTTGACGTATTCGTATGCGGCTGCGGAATCCGTGCGCCCGGCGCGAGAGCGGCACGTCAAAGCCATCGCTCCCATCGACATCTACGCCGAGATCGCCCCTGACCATGAAGATCTCCGCGAAAAGGCGTGCCAGCGCCGCGACCAGGGGCGCGCCGACATGGCGGGGGGGTTGTTCGATGTCGATAACAGTTTCATCCAACAATTGGGTGCGTTCTCTCGAGCGGCGCCCGATGACCCATCGCCCATTTGGCCCGGTCTCGCCAATCGCCAAGCGCTCTACACGTGGGTGGGACAGACCTACTACTACTATGCGGTCACGCCCTTTTATCACTTGAACGGCGGTACGGTCGAAGGCGAGGACATCACGCGGCTCGACTTCTCGTCCGTGCATCGCGTCGAGGAGTGGCACATCGGGGCGCCCCCTCACGAAGCCTATGTGGAAGGCGTGGATATGGACACCATTCTGTGCGGGGAAGGTCCGCTTCCGCTCGAAGACCACCTGCGCGAGATTCGCGTTCCTATCTTCTACCTGGGCGCAGCGGGCGGCTTCGGCGATTACGGCATTCATTCGGCGCACGCCATCCGATCCACGGATGTGACGACGCACGTGGTGCGCCGCTTGCCCCCGGCAGGCGAAGTCTCGGACTACGGCCATGCGGACCTGCTGTTTGCCCGCGATGTCGAGGAGACCGCCTGGCAACCGCTCACCGCGTGGCTCGCCCTGCAGTGACGGCGCGGCGCGCCGATGCGATCAGGCGCTCGAGAATCGCTCCCACGCAGCTTGTCGCGTGACGCCCAGCGTGGTCGCGATTCGGTTCCAAGTGATGCCGCGTGCGCGCAGCATCCGAACGTGATCTCGCAACGCGGCTTCGGCAGCATTCACGGCAGCGGCCGCGGCGGGCACCGTCGCAAGAAAGTCTTCGTCGCTCAGCGACTCCCAGCTGGAAACTGCGGCTGTCGCCTTGCCGGTGAGCACGCGACTCGAGAGCGCAATGCATGCATCGCAGATATGGACTCCGGGGCCTGCGACGAGCATCGCAACCTTGTCCCGACCTTTGAAGCAAAACGAGCAGCTGCGTTCGTGCATGGGTTTCTCCTTGGCGAGTCAAGGTACTACTGACAAGTTCGAGTTGTCAAGGTCGCCCTGACGAGGCGAGCTCGTTGCGAAATCGTCATCGAAACCACGCCCTGTCGACGTGTTTTCGCATCCTCGATGCCTTTTCGGTTCGGGTGGCGCGCAACGCGCGCGCGTCGTCGGATGCGCCGTGCACGAGGCGTTCGCGCTGTGCGCCGGACCGTGTCGCTCAACTGAACGCCGCACACCAGGTTCCCTCGGCGTTCCGCTCCCGATTTTTTCGATCAAAAAAAATCGACCCCGCGATGAAAGAAAAAGAAATGAAAACTCCCCAGCAGATTCATTTTTGGTGTTCGATAGGGACGTCGACGCGAAGGAAAGTCATCATCCGGCACGTCACCCAGCGAGGCCTTGCAAAAACAAGTTCCAAAATGCGCATCGAATGCAAGGACATACCAACCATCAACGTGCGGTGGCGAACAATCCCGAGCTGCGCGGATGCCTGGCGGCGTCAATCCCAGACACTTACGCCCAAGGGAGTCGCGCCTGATTGGCTCGTCTGCCCCCGCCATGGCTTTCGCCCGTCCACTGGTTCGGAACGACGGCGAGCAAGAATCTGGCTTTGAACCGAAGTGTTCCGTTTCTACGAACGGAGGGGCGCCCTGCTGCCCCCCCATCCATCTAGCCAAGTAGGATCATTTTCGAGAGGAGAGTCTGCCGTGGATCGCCGCTTTCGTCGTTGCCGTACCGTTGTCTCTGCCACGGTCGGCGCTCTCCTTTGGGTTTCCGGGCTGGCTGCCGCTCCCAAGGACGCCGCCGCTACCAAACTGGCTGATGAGGCCATCAACACCGATTACCTGGCGACGAACTTCGCCGAGGCCGAGAAAAAGCTCCGCAATGCGGCGGCGATGTGCGGGACGACGGCGTGCAGTCCTCAAGTGCGAGCGAGGGTGCACCGCGATCTCGGAGTCGTTCTCATCGCGGGCCTCAACCGTCCCGACGACGGCAAGAAGGCGTTCGCCGAGGCGCTGCAGGCCGACCCCGACGTCGCCCTCGAAAAAGCGCTGACCACCGTCGAAATCGACAAGATCTTCCGTGCCGTGAAGGGGGGCAACGCAGGTCCCGCATCGAAGTCGGGTGGCGGCGCGTCCGGCGGGGCTGCGGTCGCAGCCGGCGGCGATATGACGCACACGCCGGTCGCCGAGCAGATGGCGCTCACGCCGGTGCCCATTTACGTCGAGCTGCCCGCGGGCATCGTCGCGGTGAAGGTGGTCGCTCGGTACAAACCGTACGGCACCTCTGAGTGGAAGACGCTCGAGCTTCGCCGGCTTGGCTCGGGGTACGGAGCCGAGGTGCCGTGTCACGACGTGGGCAGCACCACCGGCGACTTCGTTTACTTCGTGCAAGCGACGGATGCGGCGGGCGACGTCGTCTCGATGAGCGGATCGCGGGCAGCGCCCAACAAGGTCCCCATCAAAAACGCGCTCACCGGCGAGCCGCCGCATCTTCCGGGCGTCGTGCCACCGGCCAAGTGTTCCGATGCCGCCGATTGTCCGCCGGGTTTGCCGGGGTGCCCCACCGGCAAAGCGCCGGCCGCGCGCAAAGGCTGGGGTGTCAGCTGCGAGCAGGACACCGAATGCAATGAAGGCCTGTGGTGCAAAAACAGCGTGTGCGAGACCGGAGACAAGCCAGATTCGGCGACCGAACCGAAAGCGTCGGGTAGGCTCTGCGACGCCACGCCCGAGTGCGATCCGGGGGAGGTCTGCACCAAGGCCAAGGTTTGCGAGCGCGAGGCCACCGTCACGACAGTGAGGAAGGTGTGGCTCAGCCTGAACATCGGGCAGGACGTGTCCTTTCTCGGATCGCAAAACGACGTGTGCGGTACGCCGCAGCAATTGCCGCCGCCGCAATATTCGTGCATCGACCAAGATGGATTCCTTTACAAGGGCGTTCCGCAGCCGGGCGGCCCCGGAAAGGGAAACGCCATCAAGGGCGGCCCACATCTGGCGACGACCCGCATCATGGCGGGGTTCGACTACCTCATCGCCGACAACGTGACGCTCGGAGCCCGCCTCGGTTACGTGCTCGGCGTCGCTCCCGGGCGCTCGTTCTCCCATTTCCACGGGGAGGCACGCGTCGCGTTCTGGTTCGGCAAAGAACCCTTCGCTCGCGTACGTGTTCGCCCGTACATCGTCGTGGTCGGTGGCATCGCCGAGATCGACGACAAGCTCGATGTCCCGATCGTCGAGACGGATTTGGCCAAGGGCGTCTACCCAACGCAAACGCTCACGGCTTGGCGACACACGGGAGGCGTATTCGCCGGAGGCGGCGGTGGAGTCATGATCCCCTTGGGTGCGGGGCAAGGCGTGCTCGCCGAGCTCAAAATCCAAGCGCTCTTTCCCGACGTCGGCATTTCCATATCGCCTTCGATCGGGTACGCGGTCGGGTTCTGAGTCAGGGCTCGGTAGGGCCTCTGGCGCGAGGGATTTCTTGAGCTCTCGGGGCCAGCCCCGGGTACTTGCTTGAGCGCCCCACCGTTTTTGCCCGAGGTTCGGCGCCTCTCGATGACGCCATGAACGCCAAGCCGCTCCTGATCGCCGCCTCGAGCGCGCTCCTCTGGGCATGTTCTACGGAGGCGGTCGCGCCGCCATCGGATGCGGGAGGTACGGCGACCGAAGATGGTTTTTCACCGGCCGACGCGAAAATTCCAGGCGCGGCCGATGCTCCAATGGAGGCCGCGACTCCCGGCGACCCCCGCGCAGATGGCGCCTCGATCCCGCTCGACGGCGCCTCAATTCCGCCCGAGGCCAGCTCGATCCCCGACGGCGGCTCGATCCCGCCCGACGGCAGCTCGATCCCGCCCGACGGCACCCCGATCCCACCCGAGGCCGGCACGATCCCGCCCGACGCCGGGAACCGATTTCCGTTTCCGCAGAACGGGCGTGCCGCTCGCTGCACGTATGCGGCGGGCGCCGACGCCGAGCACGTCCGCCAAACCTATCTCGCCTGGAAGAGCGAGCTCGTTACCGCCAGCGGCGCTGGGGGTCATTTGCGTGTTCGGCGCCCCAATTCACCTGGAGGCGAAGTCGATTCGACCGTGTCGGAGGGCATCGCCTACGGAATGATTTTGGCCGTCGTGATGGATGATCAGATCCTTCTCGATGAGCTCTGGAAATACACGCAGCTCTGGCTCGACTCGAATGGCTTGATGCACTGGTACATCAATGCCGCGGGCACGGCGACGCTGGGCACTGGCGGGGCGACCGACTCCGACGAGGACATGGCATGGGCGCTCGTGATGGCGAGCCGCAAGTGGGGCGGCTCGGGGACGCTGACGAGCCCCTACCTCGACGTGGCCAAAGCTCAGATCGGGCGCATCTGGCAGTTCGAGATCGATCATGGACAGGGCGACTTGGTCTTGCCCGGTGACACCTGGGGCGGCAACGTCGTGTTCAATCCGTCGTACTTCGCGCCCAACGAATATCGCGTCTTCGGGCAAGTGACGGGCAAGGTCGACGAATGGAATCGCGTCATCGATACCGGATACGCGGTTATCGCCAAGTCGCTCAATGCCGCGAGCGGCAACGCGACGAATGGGCTCGTGCCAGCCTGGTGCGACGTCAACGGTGTTCCCAAGCCGCCCTCGACCGGCGCGGCCACGAATTATCAATACGATTCGGCGCGAATGCCTTTTAGGATCGGACAGGACTACTGCTACTACGGCGATATGCGCGCAGCGAGCTACCTTGCCGGCGTCAGCACTTTCTTCGCCGCGATCGGGGCCGGCAACATCGTGGACGGGTACGATCTCGACGGCACGGCGCACCGCGACCCGGCCACCCCGGCTGGCAGTCCGCAGTCCGCGGTCTTCGTCGGAGGAGCGGCCGTCGGCGCGATGCACGACGCCAAATTTCGCACGCTGCTCGATGATGCTTATGCGCGGGTGGCGACGGGGCAGCTGCTCGCTAGGAGCCGCTATTACAACTTGAGCTGGACCGTTCTGTCCATGGCAATGCTGACGGGGAACCTGTTCGATTATCCGCCGTGAGCATGGCGACGTCGCCGCTCGCGGCGATCTTGTGACGAAGGTGACCCATGCGCGGAGGAGTTGATGACGACGGTCGGAGAATGCTCGAGAATCGATTCATGAACGGCACAGCATGGGACAGGCGATCTTTTCTCGGCTCTACGGGCGCCGCCGCGGGCGCCGCGCTCCTTTCGGCGTGCAATCACGCAGCCGGTCCTCCCAAGGCGCCCAATCCTTTCGGAGGATCTGCGGCGGCGCCCGGCTTTCCGGCCGATTTCATGTGGGGTACGGCCACGGCGTCTTATCAGATCGAAGGCGCCGTTGCGGAGGACGGCCGCGGCCCTTCGGTCTGGGATGTGTTTTGCAAAAAGCCGGGGGCCATCTTCGAGGAAAACAGCGGTGACGTCGCGTGTGACCACTATCATCGCTATCGAGAAGACGTTGCGCTGCTGAAAGAGCTCGGCGTGACCTCCTATCGCCTCAGCCTGTCCTGGACGCGCCTTCTTCCGGAGGGGCGTGGTCGTGTCAACGAAAAGGGTTTCGACTTTTACAAGCGCCTCGTAGACGAGCTGGGGCAAGCGGGCATCGTCCCCATGGTGACGCTGTTTCACTGGGATTATCCGCAGGCGCTTTTCGAAAAAGGAGGATGGCTTGCCCGCGATTCGGCGGCTTGGTTCGCCGACTATGCTGCGCTCGCGGTGTCGCGCTTGGGCGACCGCGTCAAAATCTGGCTAACGCAGAACGAGCCCAGCATTTACGTCGAGCTCGGCCATGGCAACGGCGTGCACGCGCCGGGACTCAAGCTCGGCGTCAGCGAGGTGCTCACCGTCGCCCACAACTCGATGCGCGCCCATGCCGAAGCCGTGCGCGCCATGCGCGCCGCTGCCAAGCCCGGCGCTGCCACCAAGATTGGCTGCGCCTTCGCGCTCAGCGTGCGTCATCCGGTCTCCGAGGCTCGCGAGGACGTCGAGGCCGCCCGCGCCGCGATGTTTGCCGTCGACGGCAAGTCGCTGCTCAACAACGCGTGGTGGATGGATCCGGTGCTGCGCGGGAGCTATCCGGAGGATGGATTGCGCGCCTATGGCGCCGACGTTCCGAAGGAGCTCGAGAAAGATGCTCCTCGGATGAAAGAAGCCATCGATTTTCTCGGGCTGAACATTTACACGTCGCGCGGGTGCCGGCGATCCGAAGGCGGGCAGCCGGAGCTCGTGCCATTGCCGCCGGGGTACCCGCGGTCGGGCGTCGATTGGCAGCCCATCGTTCCCCAGGCGCTCTATTGGGGACCGCGCTTCATGTATGAGCGGTATCAGCTGCCCATCTCGATCACCGAAAACGGGCTCTCGACGCGCGATCAGGTGTTCCTCGACGGGCAAGTTCACGACCCGCACCGGGTCGACTATCTGCATCGCGGGTTAGCTGAGCTCGGACGCGCCATCCGCGATGGAGTGCCCGTGCGCAGCTATCATCATTGGTCTTTGCTGGACAATTTCGAGTGGGCCGACGGCTACAAACAACGGTTCGGCCTCGTCTACGTCGACTACCACTCGCTGCGGCGCGTTCCGAAAGACTCCTATCGCTTTTATCAGCAAGTGATCGCCTCCAACGGCCGCGCTGTTTTCGGGGAAACGAAAGTGCCGATCACGCAGGTGACGCCCGTCTGAGGTTGGACGCCCGCCCGCCCGATGGCCCTTGTGGCGGCTCGAGGGCGACGGAATCGGCGACGAGCTGCTGCGCAAGTCATCGTTTGTACCGCGATCGACGAAGGATGAGTCGTGGATCTGTCCACGGATTGAAAGGTCTCGGTGGGCGCTGGCGAGTGTGCGCGCCAATGCGCATGGCGACGGGCACTTTTATTGCTGCGACACGGGCAATGACCCCGACCGAAGAAGAAGCGAGAAACCAAGACGCTGACGATACCGAACAGCTTGCGCGCCGCGCGACCCGCGATGTGCGGCAGCTCATCAGTCGCGAGACCGATATGTTCAAGCGAGAGCTTGCGGACAACTTGCGAAACCTCAAACAGCCGGCGTATGAGCTCGGCTTTGCTGCTGTGCTAGGACTTTCGTCCTTCGGCATGCTCCTGTCGTCGTTCGGTTCCGAACGGCGGCGAGGTTTGCTCTTGTTGACGAGCACGGCCTTCGGGCTCGCATCGTATGTGGTGGCCGCGCGGGCGATGCGCGCGGCAGCTCAGAGCCTGTCGTTTTCGCGCACCGCCGAACACGTCGAGCGCGCCATCGGAGCTGTGATCTCTACCGCTTGACGTGTTCGCGCAGATGCTCGGGACGGCGACGAGCGTCGAGCCGCGGGACCGGGGCGCATTTGGCGAGAATCGCGCGAAGTGTGTCGAGGCCGGGCGGCTTGGCGAGGTGCTCATCGAACCCCGACGCCCGTGCCTTGGCGCGATCGCGCGCAAGCGCATAGCCGGTCAAAGCAACTAGGTACGCCGAGCGCAAGCGCGCATCGGAGCGAAATGCCTTGGCTACACGGTAGCCGTCCATTCCGGGCAGGCCGATATCGCAGAACACGACTTCGGGTCGGAAGCGGCGCGCCTTGTCCACCCCTTCGCGACCATCGCGAGCCAATTGCACGTCGTGGTTTTCGATCCTCAGGAAATCGGCGAGACCGCTCGCTGCATCGAGATTGTCTTCGATGATGAGGACGCGTCGAGAGGGGCCTCGTGCTGGTGCCTGCGCGCGCACCTTGTCGGTCGTCGCGCCAGCCATTTCGAGCGGCAAGTGCACGACGAACTCGGCGCCGGCCCCCGGCCCTTCACTGACCGCCTGCACCGTGCCGCCGTGCATCTCGACCAGCGACCTCACGAGCGCAAGTCCCAACCCGAGACCTCCGCTGCTGCGATCGAGCGTCTCCGCAGCCTGTTCGAATGGCTCGAAAAGCCGGGGGAGCGCTTCGGCCGTGATGCCGACGCCGGTGTCCCGCACGGCGAGAAGGGCCGACCTTCTTGCTTGATCTGGTTTCAGCGTCACTGCGACGCGCCCCCCGGCGGGAGTGAATTTCGCGGCGTTCTGCAGCAAATTGCCCAAGATCTGCGCGATGCGCTCGGGGTCTCCCGTCACGATGAGAGGCTTAGGGACGGTGTCGATGTCGAGCTCGAGCTTGTTGGTCGCGAAGAGCGCGGCGTAGTCCTCGACGGTACGTCGCACGAGCGCTCCCAGGTCGAGCGAGCTGCGCTGGAGCTTGATCTTGCCACGCGAGATTCGGGTCACGTCCAAAAGGTCGTCGACGATTCGGGCCAGGTGGTCGACCTGCCGGCCGATGATCTCTTTGGCACGGCGTGCTTGCTCCGAAAGAGGCTCTGCGCGATCGAGCACGAAGAGGCTATAGCGAATGGGCGTCAGAGGATTGCGGAGCTCGTGCGAAAGTAATGCCAGAAACTCGGTTTTGTGCCGGTCCGCTTCTACCAGCGTGCGCTCGAAGCGCTTTCGCTCGGTGAGGTCGTACGTTGCTACGATGACCTGCCGAACGGCGCCCCGCGCATCCTTGATCGGAACGTAGTTCATGAGTTTCGTGACGCTCTCGCCGGTGACGCCAATGGTGTCGAGCTCGAACGTCTGGGGAAGCCCGGTTTCGTAGGCCTGGATCAGAGGCGGTACGTAGGTGCCCGTAATCGTCTCTGGGAAGAGCTCCTCGTCACGTTTGCCGATAATGTCTTCGAATCGATAGTTCGTGAGCCGGAGGAGTACCGGGTTGACATATTCGATCCGCCGATCGGCGTCGTAAATGGCATAGCCCTCGGGGGTATTTTCCAACACCGTGCGTAACCGCAGCTCACTTTCGCGGAGCGCCTGTTCCGCCTCTTTGCGCGCGGTAATGTCGCGCCCCTGGATCGCCAAGCCATACGCGGACGGGTGGAGAAAGGCCTCGTACCAGCACGCGAGCGCTGGGTGGTAATACTCGAAGGTGACCGGTTGCTGGTCGGTCCAGGCTCGTTCGCAATGGGCGCGGAAATCGCCGGCGGTTTCGGGAAAGACCTCCCAAAGCGTGCGCCCCATCACATCCGCCCGCGTCATGCCCAAAGCGTGAAGGGCCCGATCACTGACGTCGGTGTAGCGCCCTTCGCGATCGATGACGGCAAAGCCATGGGGAATCGTCTCGATGATCGCGGCAAGGCGCGAATTGGCCGCGCGGAGCGCCTGTTCGAAACGTTCACGTTCCGTCGCCGCGATGGGACGCGCGCGCGCTTTTTTTTTCGCCGTCGCAGACGCCGGCGGCGCGGTGGTCCGCGTTTGCTTGCGACCCCCTTTGCCAGGTGTCGATAACCCCAGTTTTGTCGGACGCATGATCCCCCCCGGTTCTAGCGGCGATTCACGGGGAAGAGGTGCGCTCGATACACCTTTCTGATCGCAACCCCGATTACATTGTCGTTGAGTTCTTGTGGCGATAGCACAAAGAACTCGAACTCGGGAAGGTTTGGCATTGAGACCGCCAAAGCAAGCAGACGAAAGTACGGCGCAGCGACGCCCCCCTTTTCTCGCGTCGATTTGACTGGGTAGATCGAAGGCCCCCACGGCGGGGAGCCCCCGCTGTCCAAACGCGGCGAAGCCTGCGTCTCGCTAACCCTTCTTCTTCTTGGTCCGTCGCTTCGGTTGCGACCGCGCCTGGCCGCTCGATTGGGTGCTCCGACGGTGGTTGTTGCTGCCGTTACTGCCGCTGTACGACCGATAGTCCGTGAAGAGGGATGCCGCGATGGTTCCCATGCCGAGGGCCATTTGCATCCAGCTGACCGCCTTGTCCTCGCGGTAATATCCAAGCGCGAAAGGGGCGACGACGTTGCTGATCCCCCAAGCGTAGTCGACCGCCTCGTGAACTTCGATGGGGATGACCTTCGCCAGACTGAGCTTGTAGTCGGTGAGCACGGAAACCCCGGCAGAAGCAGCGGACAGCGTGGAGTTTGCCAATTTTGCGCGACTCGTGTTTGCGAATGACGCTGCCAGGAGCCCCGCGGCACCATTCGCGTAATCCATCAAAGAGTGGATGTCCTGCGGGATGACGCGTCGGACCGGAAGGCCCAACAAAGGTCGCGAGCGAGCACCCGTCGATAGGTTCGCGCTCTCGACGCGACTCAGTACGTCTTGAACTTTTTCGCGGGCGCTCTCGGTGATGTCCTGCATCGAATCCTCCTTGTTCGCGTAGCTACGCGGCGGTCTTCGACTTGCTCCCCGCGCAGCCGTAGCGCAACCCGAACTCTTGGCCTACGCCGAACGCGCGACCAACGCGCATCGCTCGTCAGTGATTCAATCGATGCGCGACGGCAGACCCGCCGCCGTACGCGATGGCCCACAACGCCACAGCCACGACGATCCACGCGAGCGTGGCGAGACCGAGAGCCGCTACGGGCGGCCACGAGGTGGCGCTGTACCCAACCGTAACGCCGAAGATTGCGAGCGCTAGGCTTCCGAGGCGCGCCCCCCGGGCGTCATCGACGGCTTTCGCTCGCCCGTCATGTTGCTTTATCAGTGTCAGGCTTGCCGGCAAAATGGCGGGAAACGCGAGCATGAAGCCGCCGAGCTCGGGTCCGTACCCGTCCGCGACGAGCCCCGCGCCGGCGGTCACCAGCCCGCCGAAGGCGAAGCGCACGCCGTATTCCCATAGCTTCGTCTTTTTCAAACCGGCGGGTTTGCATTGGGGGGTCATCACAAGATCCCCGTCATCGCACCGAGCCGCCAGAGTCCAAGGGCGGCTACCAGCCAGACCGTCCAAGCCGCGGCTGCGCCGACCGCGAGCGGCAGTCGTCTCGTCTTGGCGATAGCCACGCACGCAGCGCTATAGGCGAGGAGCGCGATCGAGCCCATGACCATGGCACGCGCTTCGATGGCCACGTAGGAGCCGCCGTGTTGATAAAAGCCCAATGCCAACGTCGCGAGCGCCACCGACGGTGCCGCGCCGAAAAGACCGGCAAACGTTTTCGGGTCCCACATTTCGGCGAAGGCGGCGAAGAGCGAGACGATGGCTCCGCCGAGCAAGAATCTGAAACCGAGTTCGGCCAGCATCCCTTGCGGTTGATAACAACTTCCGTGCCAGGATTGCGCGGCGTCATTTGCGAGAACGCGCTGACCATGTTGCAGCGGTTCGATGCGCGCATCGAACCGCTGCACGCGCTCATGTGTCGTCGTTGCACGGAACGTCGTCTACGGCATGATCGTCTCCAAGATGGGACTGGCGGTGCCGTCCATGGTCTGGCTCAACGTCCAGAAATTCATGCCTCGCATGCCCTGCGCACGCGCGTAATTCATTTTCTCCGTCATCGAGCGCGGTGTTTCGTAAAAGATGAGACTGGCCTGGATGGCTTTGGTCTGCGCCGTCGCCGCGACGAGATCGGTGGTGGCGGGCGCGTGCCAATAGGAGCATTTGCCCGTGTCGTCCCAGCCCTCGATCATTCGGCTAGGATTGCCGTTGAGAACGCCCTTGACCCAGCTCCAGGTGACGACGCGGTCATCGTAGAGATTGCCGGTTTCACTATCGGCGCCGCCGGAACCGGTCACCGTGATGTATGGCGCGATAGGCGCAGTTCGATCGTTGTTGGAGTCGCCCCACACCGATCCAAATCCGCCCACGCCCATGATGACCTTCGACGCGGGTACGCCGGCGGTGGTCCATTTCTTCAGGTTGTCGTCGACCGAGTAGCCGTTGCCGGGATAGCCATAGAGCGGCGAGAGCGGAATCGGCAAGACCCAACCGCCCCATTGGGGAATGGGTAGAAACGTCATCGGCATGAACGCGTCGATGTCGTCTTTGGCTGGCGCGACGGCGGCAAAGATACCGCTGCCGTCGTCGAGGGGCAGGACGTCGATGAAAATGAGCCCGTCGGCCCAGCGGGCGCGAATTTTTTGGGCGAGCGCCACGAGCGCGGCGTAGTCGATATCCTCTTCCCAGTCGAGCTCCACGCCGTCGAGGCTCATCTCCTTGGATACCGCGACGATGTTGTCCGCAAAGGCATCGATGTTGGCAGAGGCGGTGGCCGCGTTCCAAACACCCGCGTAGTCACCGGTGTTGGACTGCGCCGCCCCGAGCATCATGAAAGCCTTTCGGGAGGCCGCGTGAGCGGCATCGGCGAAGACTTTGGCGGCGTCGCGAAACCCCGTCCATCCGCTGCCCCAGCCGGGCGGCTCGCCCGCGATGTATTTGCCGCCCGATAGCTGCGGCTGCAAGTTGCCGAGGCCGAGATGGGTGATGTGTTGCCACGGCACCTGATCGGCGGGCAGAGCGCTCCACTCGTACCAAGGGTGATTGGGCGCGATCCATAACCCCGATGTGGAAGGGGGAGTGAGGCGGTCCGCGACGATGACGTCATTGCTCGGTCCGGCGTCGTTGGTCGGGCCGCCGCCTGCTGCTGCGTCGATCCTCGCGCCAGCATCGACTAAGCTGGTGCCCCCCGTTGCCGCTGCACCGCCGGCACCGGCGTCTTTGCCCGATCCTGCGCCGCCATTTCCAGCTCCTCCGACTCCGCCGCTGCCACCGATTCCGGTGCTCCCGGCGCCGCCGCTGCCGCCGACACCAGCAGTCCCCGCGCCGCTACCGCCAGCGCCTGTCGTGTCGCCGCCGCTGCCGGCAACGCCGGTATTGCCGCTACGGCCCGCGCTTCCGCCGGCACCCGCGCTGGCGCCCATCCCGGTCGCGCCGCCGGAACCTGGGTTCGTGCTACCGCCGCTGCCGCCATTGGGATCTGCTATTTTGCCACTGCCCGTCGTTGGATTCGTATTGCCGGTGCCCGTCGTTGAGGTCGCGGGATCCCTGGTACGAGGAGGGCGGGCGACGGTGCCATTGTCGATATCTCCGCAAGCCAACACGCCGGTGAGCGCGCCCAATAGACAATACCCGATACCTCGCATTCCAACGGCCCCTGTTCCGGGACTCAACGAAGTTGCGAGTCGTCGATCGAGCCAAGTCATCGATCGCCGACCAACTCCGAATCCCAGGCCGAGTATGGGCCGCAAGTCTCATGGTGCAATAGTCGGAGGTGTGCAGAGTTTTCCCAAAGTGAGCCTTTCGATCGGCGAAATAGCGCAATTGACCAGAATCACTTTGCTTCCAAGGTCGAAGAAAAATCAGGTTTGCGCTGAGTGGAGCCGTCCTCAGTGCAGGAAAAGTGAAAAGACGGAATCTGCGTGCGTCCGCGACGTCGCCGCTGGTCACTATGCGATGACGAGCACGGTTGTGGCCAACGGTGCGCACGACGCCGCAGGGTAGGTCTGCTCAGTGGCCGACGCTCTCCACCGTGTGGCAGTTGCTGCACGAGAAACCGTCGGCGTGGGTCGCCGGATCGAACATCGGTACTTTCAGCAAAGTGGCCATTTCAGGCCATACTTTGTCCAGCATGAACTGGCTCCACCGCGCATGCTCCGGGTCTTTGAGATATTCGTAAAACGCTTCTTCGCTCGCCGGCAGCTTGGGAATGCGCGCGCTCGGCATGGCATAGGATCCGTCGAGCATGCCTTCGCCGTGACAAGTCGCGCAGCTCATCTTCGCGAACTTGGGATCGAACGCGACGAAGGTCTGCGTCATCTGCGGCAGCACGACGTCGTTCATGAACAACGCGCGCTGTTCGAAGGTCATGTCGGCGTAGGTTGCCGGCTGGGAGCCCGCGGCCGTGCCGTCGGGCGCGCTACCGCAAGCAGCGACGAACAAACATGCTGCGATCGAGAGGTCTCTCCGATTCATTTCTCGTCTCCTTCGGCTGAGCGGTTCATCTAAGGTCCCGACGAACGAGGCCATCGCGGATCGACACGGCGCGCGCTTTTTTTTTCCGCGCGCAGAGGGGCCCATGGCGCACTCGAGGGTGGTACCCGCCCAGGGACCTTCGTGTTAGCGGTGTCTGGATGAAGGAGACTCGAGCAGCGGCGTGTGCACATTTACGGCGAGTCAGGATGCGGGCGTTCGCCCTGGTGCTGGTGCTGAGCTCCGGTGCGGCAGGGCAGACCAGCTCCCCCCCGGACGCCTCGCCCGCACCGTCCGACGCGCCGCCTGCGCACGCCGCACCTTCGATCGCGCCGGACGAAGCATCCCCCACCCAGTTTCCGGGCGTCACCGAAGGTGGCGTGGTTTCTGCGGCCACATACGTTTCGGACCGCCCGTGGCCAACCCAGCGCCATTTTGCCCTCGTCGCAACGGAAGGGTCGTTCAGTGGGTATGGCTTGGGCTTTCGAGCCGGTTGGCTACGCGCAGGATTGGACGGCGCTTTTGCCTATACGCCGCTCCTCGCGACCTATAGCCCCGATCCTGAGAAGTTTCCCGAGTTCAAGCTGCTGTCGTCTTTTCAGGCGAGCGCTTCCATCTACGTGGGACTTCATCGGCTGGACGCACGAACGGATCTCGGGGTCGCATTCGGCTACAGGTACAACACGCTGATGCGACACGGTGCGACCGTCGCCTTTTACTTTCAGCGCGAGCTCGCCGCGCATTGGACACTGCAGGGATTCGTGGGCCCTTGCATCTTCCCGGATGCCGAGGATCAGATTCGCCAGAAGACGGGCTGGGTCGGCGGTTCGGTGCTCTCGGGGCTCGCCGGGCATCAAGCAGGCGTGGGTCTCTCGATCGCGTTCTACCCGTAGCTGACGAACGCTCGTTTTCAGGAGTCCGCAGGCGGTCTCTGCGCCGACGCGGGGGCTGCGTCGTCTTCGTCCGTCTCGGGGCTCGGCTTGGGGCGCTTCGCTGGCGACGCACGCCGGTCTTCGTTCGTCGCCGCCGTAGGCGCCTTGGGCAATTGATCGAAGCTCGGCATTTCCTGCGCAACCTGCCGTCGCTTGGGCGGAGAATCTTCCTTGGCGGTGGCGGGCTTGGCGACTTTTTTGTGCTTTGCGTTCATGGACCCGAATGCCTCCATCGATAGTGGCTGTCCCGCCAAGGTGGATTCCCATTCCGATAGGCGCCATCGAGCCTTTGCCCACAGCATGTCGACGCCATCGCCGGCCAATCAGGTGGATGATGTACGCCCGTGCTGTGCGGCGCGCTCGACCGCGCGTATGGGCCACACGATCCTTCTCGTATCTGCGCGTGCGCCGTAAAGTTCTCTCGACCGCCAGCGCTCTTCCCTGCGAAGTGGCCAGAGTGCGTGCTCGGCGTGCCGTGGAAGTGTTGCCAATTCGCGGGCGCGTTTGCGCTCGCCAGCGCGGGGAGACCACGATGAAAACCTGGAACATCGCGTTCGTCGTGTGCCCGACCCGCATGGCCACGGGCCACGGCGACGCGCTGGGACGGGCGGGGGTGGGGCCGTGCTTCGAAATCGCGTTCCTTGGTGAGCCGGTTGGGAGGGGGTCCCCCTCCTAATTGGACAAGACGAGCAGAGCCTGTGGCCGCATCGTGCGGGTCGCAGGTGTGTCGGGCGTCTCGAAAAGGAACGCACTATGAAGCTTGCCCTCCGTCGGTCGCGGCTGCCGTTGCTGCATTTCTTTCTGGTCGCCGCCCTCACCGCATGCAGCGGCACGATCGGAGAGGATCCGCCGAAGAACCGGACGGGGGCTGGCGGGGCGGGGGGGACGACGGGGAGTGGGACCGGAAGCGGCGGGCCAGGGGTAGGTGGAGCGCCCACGGGACAAGGCGGTGCCGGCGTCGGTGGAAGCGGTGCGGGTGGAATGAGCGGTGCGGGTGGAACGAGCGGCGCCGGAACGGGTGGCGCGGGAACGGGTGGCGCGGGTGGCGGCGCCTCGGCTTGCACGGGCGCCGTCAATGCCGGTGCTTCGCGCATGCTTCGTGTCACGCGACGTCAATACAACAACGCCGTCGAAGATCTCCTGGCCGAAACTTCGCGCCCTGCCGACACGTTCATTCCCGACGAGATGTTCGGGCACTTCGCGGGCAACGCGACTTCGTCGGTAACGCTTCTCGGCGTCGAGGACTACATGACCGGCTCCGAGAAGATCACGAACAACGTGGCCACGCGGCTGGCGTCCGTCGTTCCTTG
>Ga0193706_1000406_pt1 | contig 25477 bp, 33 predicted proteins | sample U3c1metaG_FD_160130 | JGI IMG/M metagenome (GOLD analysis project Ga0193706, IMG submission 160130) | Soil microbial communities from a riparian zone of the East river system, Colorado, United States - U3c1 | ecosystem: Environmental > Terrestrial > Soil > Riparian zone | place: USA: East River... | reverse complement strand
GAAGTTCCGGAACGGCACCAGGACCGTCTGCCAGAGCCACACGGCGGCGTCGATCAGGGCCTGGAAGGCGGGCACCACGACGCTGGTGAAGATGTCGGCGACGCCCTGGAGCGCCGCTATGAACGTGTCGGCCAGGAACTCCCCGAAGGGGACCAGCACGTCCTCCCACAGGAACACGAGGGCGGGCCCGGCGTTCTGGGCGACGAACGAGATCAGGCCGGCGATCGCTGACAGGACCTCGGCGAGGGTGATCGCTATGAACGCGAACGCCTTCGCCAGGGCCACCAGCAGCGGGGCGCCCAGCTCGACGATGAGCAGCGTGACCAGCTGTGCTAGCGGGGGCACCAGCGGCACGAGCGCTATCAGGATGTCGGCGAACGCGAGAGCGATGTCCCCGAACGCCTGTGCCAGCTCGGGCAGGACCGGGGTCAGCTCGTTGAGCACTTCCAGGATGACGCCGGCGAGGACGGCGCCCAGCTCACCGAGGATCGGCAGGATGGGCAGGAGCCCGGTGACGAGCTTGGCGAAGACGTCCGCCATGATCGTCAGCTGGGCGGCGAGGCGGCCGACCAGGACGTTGGCCAGCTCGATGAGGATGGGGGCGAACGCCTCGACCAGCACGCCGATGACCTCGGCGAGCGGGGGCAGCAGCTCGGCCACGGCCCCGGCGATCGTGGTGAACACGTCGGCGACGATCGGCAGGATCGGCAGGAGGACACCGGTCAGGACGTCGGCCAGGGCGCCGGCCATGATGCCGGCGAGGTCGGCGATGACCGGTAGCAGGGCGGAGGCGACCGACAGCAGCTCGCCCCCGAGCTGCTCGACGACGGGCCCGATGGCGTCGGCCAGGGTGCCGAACACCTCGGCGAACGTCTCGACGACACCGGAGTCGAACAGGCTGTCGAACACCGAGGCGAAGATCTCGGCCAGGGACCCGAGCTGCTCGGCGACGATGTCGAGGACGGGCCCGAACGCCGTGGCGAACTGCTGGATGATCTCCCCGGCGACCGACAGGATCGGCGTCAGAGCGACGACGACGGCGCCGAGGGCGGCGATGACGGGGGGAAGGACGGCGGCGCCCAGCTGGGCGAGCGTCGAGAGGATGGGCTGGAGCGCGATCGCGATCTGCACCAGCAGGGGCCCGAGCGGAGCGAACGCCACGGACATCTGCTCGGCCACGAACCCGAGCGTGTTGCCCAGCACCCCGAGCCCTTCCCCGAGCCCGCCGAAGATGGCGGCCAGGCCGGGGGCGAGGCCGGCGAAGATGTCGAGCACGGCGGGGATCAGGTTGGAGGCCACCGACGTGAGCGCGGGGGCCAGGACACCGAGGGCGTCGCCGACCACGGTGGTGGCCTCGGCGAGTGTGGTCTTGAGGAGGGGGATCAGGGGCTGGAACGCGTCGGTGAGCGTGAGCTGGATGGTGTCTTTGAACGTCGAGAACAGGCCGGTGAGGGTCTGGGCCTGGGCGGCCATGGCCCCGGCGGCCCCGGGGAACTCGCGCATCCCGGCCAGGAGGGCGTCGATGCCTTCCTTCGCCGGAATGGTGCCCTTCGTGATCTGCTCTTGCAGCTCGGCGGTGGTGAGCCCGAGCCCGTCGGCCATGGCCTGGAACGGGGCGAACCCGGGGAGCGCCTCACCAAGCTGGAGCATCTCCTCGCTGGTGACCTTGCCCCGAGACGCCATCTGACCGAGCGCCCTCACGACGCTGTCGATGGCCTCCGGGGGGGCGGCCAGCACAGCGGTGAGGTCGCCGATGGTGGTCACCACCGGGATGATCTCGTCGCGCGCGATGCCGGCGGCCTCGCCGATGGCCAGGAGCGACCGGGCGTTGTTGGCCAGGCCCTGGAACTCGAACGGGGTGCTGGCAGCGAACTGTTGCATCTCGCGGATGAACGCGTCGGCCTCTTCGGCCGACCCGAGCAGCGCCGTGAACCCGATGCGGGTTTGCTCCAGCGACGCCGCGCCCATCACCCCGAACGCCGTCGCCGCGGCACCGGCGACACCGAACCCGAGAGCGATGGCCCCGAGGCCGGTGGTGACGAGCCCGAACCCGGCGCCGCCGGTGCCGATGCGGGCCAGGGCCCGGGTGCTGTCGTTCGCCGAGTCGCGGAACGAGCGCTCGACGGTCTCGGCGGCCAGCTCGGCCTCGGCGATCACCGGCCCGAACGCGTCGGCCCCACCGATCTTCCGTAGCTCGTGGTCGATCTCGTCGCCGGTGCCGGAGAACGTGTCGGTGAACGCGTGCTCGACCGCCTCAGCGGCCACCTCAGCGTCTCGGACGACGTCCCCGAAAGCGTCGGCGCCGCCGATGTCCCGGAGGTCTTCCTGGACGGCCAGAGCGGCCGCTTGGAACGCAGCCTCGACCGTCGACGCCACGGTCTCGGCCCGGAGGCCGGCGGTCCCGAAGTCGTCGGCGGTGCCGATCTCCTTGAGGGCCCGCTTCGACGCGTTCTGCGCTTCCTTGAACGCCGACTCGATGGCCTCGGCCGCCCGCTCGGCGCCCCCGGGGATGTCGGCGAACGCGTCCGCTCCGCCGATCTGTTCCAGGGCCAGCTCGGCCACCCGGCCGGCGTCGGAGAACGCGTCCTTGATGACGTTGCCGGTGGCCCGGGCGTCGGCCTCGGGGTCGCGCAACGATTCGGAGATCGACCGCGACGCCTCCTTGAACGCCCGCTCGATGTCCTCACCGACGTCGGTGAACGCCGACTCCAGCGCAGCGGAGACCTCGTCGCCGACTCGCTCTACACCTTCCAGCGAGTCGGCGACGCCGTCGATGTCCCGGTCAGCCTGCTTGGTGTCGGCCGTGACCTCTACGTGGGCCTCAGAGAGGGGGCCTGTCACCATGGGGCTACGTCACCTGTCCAGCTAGGGCTCCCGAGCCGATCACCGGCACCGGGGGCTCGGCCATGGCGGCCGCTTCCCCGAGGTGCTGGCCGGCGGCGACCGACGAGCGGAACGCGTTGCGGTCACCACGCCACCACGAGGGCGGCGGGATGTTGTCGGGGGCCGTGCCGGGCACGCGGCGGCCATCCTTGCCCAGAGGGGCCCGGGCGGCCGCCGAAGCGGGGCGGTTACCAGCGCGGCGGCCAGCGGGGGCCTCGGCCTCACGCTTCGCCGCGAGCGCCGCAAGCAGGCTGTAGTCGCCTTCCAGCGCAGCATCGACAGCGGCACGGCCCTCGGGGGCCGCGCCGTCGAGCCAGCGGTGGTAGAAGAGGTTCAGCAGCCGAGGCGGCGCCAGGGTCATGGGATCTACCCCGCGGCCGGCGCACCAGCCGTCGAGGTCCCACCAGTTCCGCCGTCCCCATTCGAAGAGGAGGACGACGGCCCGGTAGGGCGGCCGGCGTAGTGGGAGACGAGCGCCCGGAACACGGCGGCCATCTGCGGGATGGTGATCATCCTGTCGAGGTGCTGCTGACGCTTCGCGGGGGTCAGGCCCTTCGCCGGGCGGCGCATGTTGGCCTGCCAGTCGGTCCACGAGGCGGGCTCCAGGACCTCCTCCAGGAACTGGACCATCTTGACCATCTGGGCGGCGCCCGAGCGGTCGAGCTTCGCCGCGGTGGCGGGGTCCAGGTTGGCGAGGTCGTCCATGGTGACGCCCTCGGGCAGCTCGGCGACGGCCTCGGCGCCCCCACTCTGGGGCACCAGGTCCAGGAACGTCTCACCGGCGACCTCGGCGAGCCCGTGGTAGCGGACACCGTTCAGGGGAATGACCACCTTCTCGGTGCGCTTCATCCCGGTGAAATCTTGTAGCTCTGCCACTTCGTTTCCTCCCGTTAGGCCCGGCCAGCTGGCAGGGCGTTGAACAGGAATCTACGGGGTGGGATCACGTGGCCACGAGCATGGGCTATGCGCCATGACCTGGGCGCCCAGATCGAACCGGACCCCTCGTGGACCGCCATGGAGTAGACGACGTTCGACCCCACCTCGATGACGAGCCCGTTGGCGACCTCCGTCGGGGCCGTGCGGTCCTGCGCCGCCCGGAGCCGCCCGTTGTCGACAGGGCACAGCACCTTCGCCGCGTTGACCACCCGCTCGGCCCGCCGGATCAGGTCGCGGCCCACCGGCCCGTCAGGGCTGCGCAGGAGGTAGTTCACGGCGGCGCTGTTCCGCTTGACCACGTCAGCACTCCCCGCAGTTGAGGAGCCCCACGAGCACGTGCAGCTCGGACCCCACGCACTGGCCACCCTGCCCGACCCCGAGGTGTTCCTGGAGCACCCGCTTGGTCTTCGCCCGGGCCGGGTTGCCGTCGTCGAGCGGGCAGCACGACACGGCCCGGCGCACGGCGGTGCGGTCGGTGAAGTCGACCAGGCCCGCAGCGTTGATGTCGGCACCCGGCGGCGGGTTGCCGTGGCCGTCCTGGGTGGGGCCGCAGCGGAGCACGGTGACCACGTACTCGACCACCGTGTACGTGGCCAGACAGCTGGTCTCGGTGAGGAGCTGCGTCGGGAAGCTGTCGGACGGGTAGGCGGTGCGGATGTGCACGGTGAGCTGACCGCCGCAGTGGCACCAGTCCCAGGCCACCTGGCCACCGGGCACCAGGTAGGCGTGGGCCGGTGCGCCCTCGGCGGTCTCGGCCAGGGCCGCAGACGAGCACTCCAGGAGCTGCTGCGCGACCTCGATGATCCGGCCGTCAGCCGGCGCCGGCCCCGGCATCAGGTCCCCCCGGTCAAGGTGCGGGCCTCGCGACCGAACGTGTCGGGGTTGTGGAACCGGGGCCGGTCCTGGAGCCGGCCCGGGTTGTAGGTGTTCAGGAACCGGTCGACCATGTCGAGGCCGGTCAGCCCGTTCTCGGTCAGCTCGACGATGCTGGGGAACGTCTGGTCGACGCCCTGCCGGGAGACCCCGGTGGTGTAGGCGGGGAGGCGGCACTGGCCGGTGGTGCAGAACGCGGCGTACTCGGCGGCCAGCTGGGCCAGAGCGAACGACCCGGCCGGCGGCACCGGCCGACCGAACACCGCGGTGACCGACCAGGCGCCGACACCGGACACGGGGATCGTCCAGTCCTGGCAGAGGGGCCAGCGCTCGCCGTCGCGTCGGACCAGCTTGTAGCCGTCCCAGAGCACGTAGGCGTCGGCCGGTAACACCACGCCGTCGACGATGACCTCGACGATCGACGTCGCGGTCTCGGGTAGCTCCAGGGTGTCGGCGTCGTTGCAGCCGCAGCCCGTGCGCCGGCAGCTGCCACACACGGCGTTCCACCACAGGCCCGGGCCCCGCATCACGGGCCAGGTGATGCCGTCCCACCACGAGCGCGGACGCCACCCCGAGGGGGTGCAGTCCTGCCGGCAGGGCCGGAGGGGGACGGTGCAGTAGCCGTACTGCTGGCCCGACCTCACCCACAGATCGGCAGCGGCCAGGGCTCACACAGCGGAACACTCATGTCACCAGCATGGCCTACGGCCCCCCAGGTCAGAGCGGGCAAGGTCGCGCCCAGCTCTCCAGCTACAGACGCACTCGCTTCGATGTCGAGCCCCAGCGCCGGCAGGAGCACGGTCAGGTCGGCCACCGGCGGGCCCTCGACGGTGCCCTGGAGGTCGGCCAGGAGGGCGGGGAGGACGCCGTCGAGCGCCCCGGCGCCGGCAGCGGCGGCGGCCAGCGCCACGTCGAGCGGCGGCAGCCCGGCGGCCAGCGCCCCCGCAGCGGTCGCGGTGCCGGCCAGGGTGCCGTCGAGCGCCGGCAGGACAGCGGTCAGGGTGCCGGCCACGTCGGCCGTTGAGGCGGCCAGGTCCACCACCAGCGCCGGCAGTGTCGCGGCCAGCGCACCGTCGGCGGCCGCAGCCCCGTCGAGCGCGACGCCGAGCGCCGGCAGCACGGCCCCCAGGACGCCGTCAGCGGCCGCAGAGGCCGCCATGGCCACGGAGAGGGCCGGGAGGACAGCCTGGGCCCACCACGGGGTCGGCGGCCGACGGGCCCCGGTGAGCCCACGTCGTCACCGTCCGGGCCGAGGTCTCCGCCCCGCCCGGTTGCCACGCCGCGGGGTTGATCGACCCGGCCGTCACGGTGTTGGTGCACGAGTCGACGCGGGTCTGGGTCGACAGGATCGACTGCTGCGAGTTGGGGAGCGGGTCGACCGGATCCGGGAACGGGTCCTCGTGCGACACGAACGTCGTCCCCACCAGCGTCTCCTCGGTCCCCCAGGGGAAGACGAGGTTGGGCGGGTCCGGGGTGTTCGACAGGAACGCCACCGCGGGCGGCGTCGCCGTGTCGAAGTTCGACAGCCGCCGCGCCACCGCGGAGAACCGGCAGGTGTTCACCGTGGTCACCGTGATGTTGGCCGGCGGCGTCGCCAGGTAGTCGCAGTACGCGAACGAGCTGGTGACCCCACCCTCAGACGGGGTGTTGTCCACCAGCTCGACCCACCCAGCCGGCCACGTCGTGCCGGGTGCCAGGTTGTTCCGGCCCGTGGCCATCTCGACCGTGACCCGAGACCCGATGATGGTCCCAGCGGGCAACACCACCACGTGGCTGGTGGCGGCCGTCGACCGGAAGCTGGTCTGAACGGCCTCGACGACGGGCGCGGTCATGCCGGTTACCCGGCGGGCATCGTCAGGGTGCCGCTCGTGATCTCGACTTCCAGGCCCACGGAGATGGTGGTGGTGTTGAGGGTCAGCTGGCCCCCACCACCGGTCACCGTCACGGCGCCGTCGAGCACGGTGGCCCCGGTGCTGTCCTTCGCCCGGAACCAGCCGGCCACGCCGTCGTCGACACCCGTGGCCGTCGGGATGGGAGTCACGTCGAGCGTCTTCACACCGGTGACGGCCGCCGCGAAAGCGGGGTCCGACAGGGTGAACGTGAGCAGCAGGTCACCGGTCTCGGCGTCGTTCGCGTTGGCGGGCTGGGCGCCCGTGAACACGTCGATGGTGCCGGGGCCGGCGCCCGCGTCCAGGCGCACGCCGACAGCATCGGCGGCGGCGTTCCTGGACGCGGTCGGGATCCGGGTGGCCATGGCCTACGCCGCGGGCAGCGTGACGGCGCCGCAACCGGTCTCGGCCGGCAGCGGTAGCCGGGTGATGTTGAACCCTCGGTGCGCGTCGGCGGGCACCTGGTTGATGAACTTGGTCGCGCCCGGGCCCGCCCCCCACAGGAGGTTCGCCTTCTCCGACCGGGCCAGGATGCGCCACTCGATGACGTCACCGGCGATGGTGAAGTCGTTCAGGCGGCCCGACGCCACGTGCGGCCACGCCCAGTAGGCGGAGCGCGGGTCGTCCTCGGTGCACGTGTCGGCGTCGGCCTGCCAGACCTCCAGCCCGAAGCGGGCGTCCACCGAGCCCTCCTTGACCCAGAACCCGGTGCCCGTCGCCGGGGTGCCGGTGACGATGATCTCCTGGCCCGTGGTGATGGCCACCAGGTCGGGGTCGATCGCGCAGAGCCGGATGTTCAGCTCGTCACGGAGGAACTCGTCGTTCCCTCGGCGGTTCACGCAGAACCGGCCGTCAGCGCGCCGCAGCTGGTAGGTGATGCCGTCTTCGTACTGGGGCGAGACCTGGACCTCGACGAACCCGGCCGACACGATCAACGAGCCCACGCCCGTGACGGGGGCGCCGCACTCGTCGAGCCGGATCAGTCGGAACAGCGAGCCCTGGATTGGGGAGATGCACTCAGCTACCACGGTCGGCCTCCACAGCCTTGTCGACGGCCGCGACGATCTCGTCGCGGCCCATGGTGTCGGTCACAACCACCGGTAGCCCGGCGGCGGTCAGTCGTGCGGCGTAGCCCGCCCAGGCGTCCCGGGAAGAACCCTGGCCGGCCCTGGGCGGCGCTTCGCCCACCACCGAGACCGCATCGGTGGTGTCGTCGGCCGTCACGGGAGGGTGAACGGCCGTCGAGCCGGGCAGCGGATCGCGCACGAGCTTGCTCAGCTCGCCCCGCTGCTCGTCGTCGAGGGCGTCGAGCCCCTCCACTTCGATCTCGTTGGCGCCGTACGGGCGCCACACCAGGCCCGCCTCGGCGAAGATGCCGGCGGCCACCAGCAGCCGCTCCTGGCCACGGAGACGGAGCCGGATCACGGCGCCTCCTCCAGCGTGACCTCGGCCGCTGCCAGGCAGCAGTCGAAGGTGACCGAGTAGAGCCGGTACACCAGGTAGAGCGTCGTGTTCTGGAGCCGGCCCACGATCTCGCCGGGCTGCGAGCCCAGGTCCTGGATCGGGCCCCGCTTCACCTGAACGGCGCCGGTGGCGTAGAACCAGCCGGTGCCAGCGGCCGGCGCCGACCCGTCGGGCCCGGGGTAGGCGCCACCGGAGTAGGCGGCCACCCGGTTGCCGGCGAGCGTGCGGAGCTGCTCGCCCTCGCGGCGCACCACGTAGGCGTTGTCGAGCAGCGCCAGCGCCGCCCGCGGGACGTGGATGACGCCCTCGCCCCCGTAGCACTCGCCCAGGTAGCCCTCCAGCAGCCCGACGGCCTCGGCCGGCGTCACAGCGGAGCTGGTGACCTCGGTGGCCGCCATCTGCTTGGTGGGCGTCACGGCGCCCTGGGAGAGCCCGTTCACGACCGTGTCGGAGGCGAGGTGCGGGTACACCGTCGTCGCCGGCCCATCGGTCGGGTGGCCGGTCCAGAACACCCGCTCGACCGCGCGGGCCTCGCCGTCGGTCAGCCGCTGCTCGGCCCGGCGCTTGAGGTCGACGAGGTCGTCACCGAACCCGACCGGTGAGCAGGGCTCCCAGCCGTAGACCCGGAACACGTCCTCGGCCCAGACGTCGACCCCGTCGCCCGTGGGCTCCCCGGTGACCGGGGTCCCCGAGCACGGGATCATCGCCGTGGAGCTGGCCGGCCCACAGACCCGGCCGACCCGCATGGTGCCGTGCGTCCACTCCCTGGGGAGCGTCGCCGGCAGCTCGGCCGCGGTCAGCAGCCCGAACCGCAGGGGGGTGAACGACGGCCCGCCCTCCACTAGTGCGTACTGGTCAGGCATCGTCGCCCACCCTCCTCTCGGTGACTACCGGCCCTGGCCTACGCCGACGCCGCGGACTGGTCGACCTGGGCGCCGGTGGTGCCCTCGGGGTACATCGTGGCGAAGTTGATGCGAAGCGCCCGGTTGCCTCGGGCACCGATCATCGACGCCTCCTCCGACCAGGCGGCCGTGAAGTCGTTCTGGCTGTTCAGCACGCTGTCGCGCACCACGCCCAGGTTGAGGTTCATGCCACCACCGCGGAAGAAGTGCCCCGGGGGGTACATGCGCACGTAGAACGACGACGGCCACGCCGTCGGGGCCGTGTCGGCGCCCATGGTGCCGGCGGGGGCGGCCCAGCCGGTGGCGTGCTGCCAGTCCTCGGTGAACACGCCGCGCAGGTTGCGGGCGTCGAGCTGCCGCATGAACCAGGAGTCGGCGACCGACAGGTCGTCCCACGCGTTGCGCTTGGCCAGGTCCGACCGCAGCAGGCCACGGACGAACACCGGGATGTCCACCTGCATGACGGCGTTCTCGGGCATCCCGAGGCGGAGCCGCTCCGACGTCGCGGCCAGCTCCAGCGCACCCAGGAAATGGGTGGTAGCGGAGCTGGAGGCACCCATGACCGGGGTCTGGGCCACGACCGTCGGGTGGGCGTCCATCAGGGCGCCGTGCCGGCGGTTCATGACCCGGGCGTGCGCGATCTGCACGAGCGCCAGGTAGTGCCGGATCACCTCCGGATACGCGTCCTGGGTCAGGTTGCCGGCCAGGACGCAGATCCCGAGGAGCCACAGGCGCTCCTCGTTGAAATCCGGGCACGGCGGGCGGAGGCAGCTCTTGACCGGGGTGTCACCGGTCGCGGCCAGGATGTCGTCGGTCTCGGTCCACAGCCACGGCATCGTGGCGTTCGTCGCCACACCCGAGGCGGCCACACCCGACAGACCGAAGAACTGGGCCAGGTCGAGCGACTCAGGCCAGCGGAGCCCGCCCCGGCGGATGCCGACGGTCGGGATCTCGATCTGGCCGGTCGGCGGGCCGGTGACGTCCCAGAACGAGTAGTCGATCTCGCTGGGGGCACACCAGCCACCGGCGGCCACGAGGGCCTCCATGCCCGAGCGGGTGCTGGGCGCACGGGTCAGCTCGGCGAACGCAGCCTCGACCTCGGCCAGGGACGCACCCTCGCCGATGACGTGCTGGTAGTTGCGGGCGATCGACGCCACCGGCATCGGCGAACCGTTGCCCGAGGTGACCGCCATCGTGCGGGCCCGCTCACCGAACGCCGACACGAGATCGTTCAGCGACTCCAGGCGCTGGCCGCCCCGGGTGGGGAGGTTGCCGGCGGCCGTGATGACCAGCTCGTTGACCTCGGCCCGGGAAGGCGCGGAGGGAGCCGGCGCGTTGCGGGCGATGTCGGCCATCGACATGGCCGGGTTCATGGTGCCGGCCCGGGGGCGGGCAGCGACGGTCAGCGGCCGGCGGGCGGCGGCGGCGACGGCCTCGACCGGGGCCTCTTCGGCGACGGCCTCGGCGGGCGCCTCGACGGGGGCGGGCTCGCCCTCGACCACGGGCACCTCGGCGGGCGCCTCCTCGACGGGCTCGGGCGTCACCGTGCCACGGGCGTCGAGCACGGCCTGGACGTGGCCGGCCTGGACGGCCTCGCGGCTTTCGATCTCGGTTCCCAGGGCGGCGATGGCCCCGGCCAGCTCACCGGCGCGGGCGCCGTCCTCGGCGGTCACGCTCGACGGGTCCGTCTCGGCGGCGTTGGCCAGATCGTCGAGAGCGGCCTGGCAGCTCTCGCGGAGCGTGGTCAGCTCGGCGGGCTCCAGCGTGGAGAGATCCTCGGGGACGGTCAGGTTCGCGGGGGCCTCGGTGGGCTCGGGCATCGGGTCGGTCCTCTCATGGACGCAAGGTGTGCGTGTAGGGAGTCGACCAGGTCGAGCACTGCGGGCCTCACCGGCGGGGACCAGGTCCCTGACCGAGCGGTGGCTAACTGCGGAGAGTATGCGCCCGCCACGGACGGGGTGTCAACGCGGCCCGGACGCGCAACCGCCCCCCGGCGGCAGGTGTGCCAGGGGGCGGTGCGGGCCCGGAGAGGCCGATCAGGAGCGAGTGTAGGGGAACACCTGCCGCCCGATGTGTTCGGTGTACGCAGGGGGGATCGCCTGTGCCAGCCCGGGCTGATGCTCGGTCCAGTCGATCCCTAGGGCCTCGGCCGCCTCGCGGCCAGCCACCTTGACGCCCCCACCTCCGCCTCGACGGGCCCGGCCGGAGTCGGCGCCGCCGTTCCCGTAGACCCCCACGGGCGCACCCTGCGTCTTGTGGTCACACGCCGGGGCGTTGAGCCCCACGCTCGACGCGAACAGACGGTGACGTCTAACCCGGAGCCCGAATGAGGAGCCGCAGTAGGTCACGGACTCGGACGGCATCGGAGCCCCAGGCACGTTCTCAACGATCCAGACGCCTCCCCAGTCGGCGAGTCTCGCCAGCGTGGGAGTCAGCAGGTCGGGGTGAGGGTCGAACAGCTGGGCGCGGTGTTGGTGCCGGGCTACCGAGAACCTCTTACAAGGAGGCGACGCGTGGACGGCGTCGAACCCGTCGACCGGGAACGTGAGGGCGTTGGCCAGGTGGAACTCGTAGGGGTAGTGAGGTTGGCGCACCAGGTCGACACCTACGACGTCGAAACCTGCCCGGTGGTAGCCCGTTGCGGCACCTCCAGCGCCACAGAACAGGTCCAGCAGCCGCGGACGTGTCATGCCAGCATGTGCAGGCGCCCCAGGAGGGCGTCGATGCTCTTGGCCCGTGCTCGCTGGCCGCTGTGTTCCCACGCCCGGTCGTGCCACAAGTCGGCCAGGTCGGCGACGCTCTCCGTCGCCCGGTCCAGGTCAGAGATCCCCAACCGGCGCCCGTTCAAGGAAGCCCACTGGGAGCCGTGAGCAGCGTCGCTATCCACGACGCGACGAACCTCGGCCGCCTGGAACGTAGTGAGAACCAACGTGGTGGTGGTCGGTGAGGCCATGGACAGACAGTACCACGGTAACGGCTCACGTGCAACTACTCGGGGCCGGAGCCGCCCGGGTAGCCGGAGTCGGGCGGGGTCTCGGTCACCCACACGTCGTAGCGGTGGACGGGGGAGTCGGGGTCGTTCGGGTCCTCGTTCTCGTGGACCGAGGCGATGCCCCAGCCCATCGCGCACGTGTGGCACCAGGCGTAGAACTCGGGGTGCACGGAGCGAGCCAGGGGGCCGTGGCCCTGGGGGCAGAACCCCTCGGCCAGCATCGCCTCGGCGATCTGTTCGTGGCCGGCGGCCACGAACCGCTCGTCGGGGCCGGAGGTGAACTCGCGGCCCAGCGGGGCCCACGGGACCGGCCCGGGGTCGAGCCCGGGCCGGTCGGAGTCGGCGGTCATCCCCAGGGGAGCCCGCGGCGGGCGGCGCAGACCGGGCCGTAGCCGACGGCGGTCGACTCGGGCGTGTCCAGCGGGCGGGTGCAGAACACGCAGGCGTGGTACATCTCACCGAACCGGGCGGCGTCCTCCGCCGTGGCCAGCGTGGCGGTGGTGCACCGGCGCAGGGCGCCCCCGGCGAACTCCCAGCCGTAGCCGTCCCACTGGCAGGCGTAGAACCGGCGCGAGCGCTGGCCCTTGTGGATCCGGTAGAACTCCCCGTCGATCACGTGCACGTCGCCCTTCTCCGGCACGTAGGCGTCGGCAGGGGCAGCAGCGGCCGGGGCCGAGCGGCGGGGGAGCCCCATCAGGAGGTCGATCACCACGGAGGCGGCGCCCACCGGGTTGTCGGCCGTGTTGAGGTCGGCCACGGTCTGGTCGGCGTCCATGGGGTGGGCGGTCTCGCGCTCGGCGATCAGGCGGCGCAGCAGATCCTCCTGGGGGCCGGTCATGGTCGGACGGGCCGGCGCCACGGGGGCGGGCTCGACGACGGCCGGCGTGCCCTGGGCGGGCGTCCCGACCGCGGGGCACTCGGACACCTTGTGCTCGACGGCCCACGCCTCGCCCCGGCCACCAGCGTGATTCTTCACGAGCAAGCCGCCCTCGGCCTCGACCCAGCCGCCGCAGCGCAGGCACTTGCCGCCGTAGCGGTTGGTGCGGGCCGGGCGAGCGGCCGGCGTCGCCGGGCGGTCGCCGGTGACCTCGCGGCGCTCGGGAGCGTCGATGTTGTCGGCCCGGTTGGTCGGGGGCCGGAAGTCGTCCAGGCCCCGGCCGATCGCCCATGCGGGGGTGACGTCGCACGGGTGCGAGAAGACCTCACCCAGGTTGGGGAAGGTTCGGCCGCAGGCGCCGCAGTCGGCGGGGCGGTCGGTGGTGGTGCCGGTGAGCATGAACACACCGTACCACGGTAACGGCCCACCAGCAAGCGCGGTAACGGGCCAGGCGCGCCAGTGGCCTGCCACCGGGGGACAGGCCACTGGACAAACCAGGCCGCGATATCGCTCGGGCCCAGGTCAGAGGGGCAGGGGCAGCTGCCCCTACCGGTCAGACGGTGCGGAGCTTCCCCGGGTTGGCCTGCTGGTAGGAGAACGCCGAGCCGTGGTCAGCGAAGTAGGCCACCTGGCCGTCGAGGACCACCCGGTACTTGGCGCCCTCGGGGATCTCCTCGACGCCGTCCGGCAGCACAGCGAGCGGCTCACCGACCGGGGTCCCCCGGTGCTCGGGCCCGGTCATGCCCTCGACGACGAGGTCACCAGAGGTGCGGATCCCGCGCCCGGCCCGGGCGGTCCGGCCACCACCACCACAGCCGCAGCCCATCAGGCCCGCCCCCGTCGAGCAGCCGACAGCACCCGGGCGGCCGGCGTGCGGCCGACCGACGCCGCGAGCCGGGAGATCGTGAGCGCCCGGAGACGGGCAGCCTCGACCTCGGCGGTGGCCACGTGGACCACCGGCACCGCAGAGGCCACGAGGGCGTCCCCCCGGTAGCTGGTCGACGCGTGCGGCATCGCGAACCCGGGGACGGGCACGAGGAGCGCCGCTACCAGCTCCTGCCAGCCCGCCCGGTCCGGGTGGGACTGCCAGTCACCCGAGCACGTGCAGGCGAGCGCACGGGCGATCTGGGCCGGTGTGGTGCCAGGCAGGACGGCGCCGGCCATCCAGACGCCCTGGAGTCGCTTGGACTCGCCGACAGCGACCATGCCGAACACGGAGCACGAGTTGTCGTAGTGCTCGGGGGCGGCGTCGTGGTCGTGGCGCGTCATCGTGGCGTGACCGCAGCCCATGGTCACCGGGCCGGCGGGGACGCGGCCCTCGGCGGTGACCGCCCACTTTCCCATGAACCGGGCGTAGTCCACGTTGCCCTCGGGGGCGAACTGGGTGCGCCCCGCCTTCGCGTAGGCCCGGTGGTTGGTGCCGAACGGGGCGACGAGCCCGTACAGGCGGCCGTCGTCGGTGATCGACAGGGCGCTGGTGATCTCGACGTCGGTGGGCTCCTGGAACCAGGAGGCCGGCGGGAGGTCGGTGAGGGTGACGGTGTAGGCGGCGGCCACGAGGGCCTCGGGTGTCACATCGTGACCGGGATCGCCACACCCTCCGCAGGAGCCGCCGCAGCCGCAGCCGGCGGCGTCGACCAGCCGGATACGGTCGAGGGCCTCGGCGGGGCCGGTCATGACGAGCGGCCCCCGGCCCTCGCCGATCCGGACGTGGGCGGCCACAGCGGGGTCGAGGAGGCCACCGGTGGCCAGAACGACCTCACCGGCGGGCAGCTCGGCGGCGGCCGGGGCGGCGTCGGCGAACATGGCCATCAGCTCGGCCGTGGGCTCCAGCACAGCGTCGGCCTGCGCTGGGGTCGACACGGAGGTCAGCTCGGCCACGTTGACGCCGTCGAGGATCACCTTCTCCGGCTGCTGCACGACCTCTTCGAACGGAGCGCTCGGGTCGATCTCCTCCAGGGAGGGCTCCCCGATCGCCGGCCACACCAGCGTCACCGTGGGCGCGGTCTCGTCGCCCCCGATGCTGACCCACCGGTCGAACCCGGCGACGGCCCGGCGCGCGTGCTCCATGGCGTCGGGGTTGTCGAGGTCCAGGCGGATGAACCCGTAGTCGGCGCTCGGGGTCTCCACGATGCGGGTCACGAGCCCGACGGGCACCACCCGGGGGGTGCCCCCGTGGGCGGAGCTGTTCACCTGGGAGTGATAGGCGAACGGGGGCTCGCGGTAGGTCATGTTCGTGAACACCCGGCCCGAGTCGTTCAGGCCGGTGGCGACGCCCTGCCGGTGCATGATCGCCCGGAGGTGCTCACCCGGCTGGGCCGGCGGCCCGTCGTCGGTGCCGGCGTCGGCCGAGGTCGGGTCACCCGAGGCAGGGGCCCCAGGCTCGACGGCGGCGGTCAGCCCATGCCGGGCAAACGCAGCGTCGATCATCGCTGCCAGGTCGGCGCGGTCCATGTCGATGTCCTCCTCCGGCGGGGCGCCGGCCAGGGTGAAGTCGTAGGCCTCGGCGCCGCGGGTCACGCGGAGGCGGTCGAACGTGATGGGCCCTTCGAACTGCTGGGCCACCTGCTGGACGGTGCCAGCAGGGTCGGGCTGGTAGGAGAGGCACACGTGTGCCACCCACGGGGAGTGCTGCTCGGGCGGCATCCACAGACCCGCCTCACCGTTGGCGACCCCAGCCCGCTGGACCGTGACCCAGGTAGCCGCGTGGAGGGGCTCCAGGTCGGCGCCGCCCACGGACAGGACCAGGCAGCCCTCGGGCCCGGACATGTTCCAGACCGCGGCGCCGAAGACGTTGGCCTCGACCGGAGGCTGGCCGGCGGCCAGCTGCTCGGCCTGGGCCAGCAGGGCGTCGAAGGTGGCGTCGGGGATGTCGGCGCCGTCCCCGAGGTAGGCCAGGGTCAGGTGGATGGCCTCGGGGGGCTCCCCCTGGGCGACCGCCCACGCCTCGGGGTCGGCCGGGATGAGCGCCACCATGGCCCCGGTGTGCGGGTCGCCGGTGGTGCTGTCGACCTGGGCCGGGCCCGACACGGCGGCGGCGGCCAGGGCCTCCTCGACCTCGTCCACGATCCCTCCCTGCTGACGGCCCGCCATCAGGAGCGGGTCGGCCGTGTCGGTGAACAGCACCGTGCACCGGCAGTTGATCACCTCACGCGCCGGCCCGTCGGGGTCGCCCGGCACCATGAGCGCGGAGCCCCCGACGTCGAACGCCGTGCCCCGAGGCTGCACCTGGCCGTCGGCGGCCCGGTGCGTCGGCCGGGTGCGGGTGTCCATCGTCGAGAGCCACTGCCGGTACCCAGGGGCGCCGTCGCCCATCAGGTCGATGCGGGCCTGGGCCCCCATGTTGCTGGCGGCGATCACCTCGGTCCGGGCCAGAGTCTCGGCCTGACGGGCGGTCAGATCGGTGACCTCACGGATCCGGGCCCGCAACGCGCCGACGCCTTCGCCCTCAGCGAACCCCTCGACCAGCTCGGCCCGGGCCTTCCCCCACGCCTCCTCCCCGAGCGGGTAGAACCGGTTCTCGACCCCCTGGAGGTACGTCGCGGCGGCGTGGTTCATCAGGGCGTCGTCGACGTCCAGGACAGCGATCCCGAGCCCCAGCACCTGCTCGACCGCAGCCTGGCCCCCAGCCTCGTAGACCTGCGCGAACCACGGGAGCACCTGGTCATGCACCGCGGCGCGCCACTGGACGTCGATGGCGGACAGGTCGTCGAGCGACGCCCGGGCCTGCGCCTCCTCCCCACCGGCGGCCGTCACAGCGGCGACAGCGAAGCGGGAGGCGACACCGGCCATGATCGGCCCGAGGGCGCTCAGCATGACGTCGGTGGCCTCGGCCTCCAGGGCCTCGACCCGGGCCCGGTGAGCGGCCCTCCAGTCCATCAGGACGCCCTCGCTACGGCGGCGGCGGCCAGCACCTGCTCGGCCGGCGTCAGCGACGGAGCGGCGCCCATGTAGGCCTCCAGCAGATCCCACGAGTGGACCGTGGCGTTGCGGATCACGTGCCGGGTGTAGCCGTCGAGCGTCTCGGCCAGCGCCGTCGGACAGACCTGGAGGCGGGCGGCGACCTCGGGCACCCGGTCCCACGCTCCGTCGAGGAGCCCGTCGACGGGCTTCGCCCACACGGCCCCGGCGTTGCAGATGGTGTGCATGAGGTGCGGTTGGGCGTCGAGGCGGGGGTCGAGGTCGCGGGCCCGGCGCGTCGCGTTGCGGAGCCGGTTCCCGGCCCGTTCCAGCGCCCGGTGCACGAGCCCGTCAGCGGCGGCCACGAGCGCCTGGTCGATCTGGGCGGCCCGCACCCCAGCGGGGCGGATCGGCGACGGGTCGGGGACCTCGGACGGGGCGTCGTCGTCGGGGTCGGACTCGGGCTCGCCACCCACCTCGGGCTCGGCGGGCTCCTCCTCCTCGACCTCGTCGGCCGGGGCACCCGGAGGGGCCGGCGCGACAGGGGCGGGCAGCTCGTCCTCGCTGAACACCCCGAGCTTGATGAGCGCCGCCCGCTGGATAGCGGCGTCGCCCCCAGGCTCGGCCGCCTTGATGAGTAGCCGCCGGTCGACCTCGGGCTGGGCCGGGGCCTCGGCCTCGGACAGGCCGGTCTCCGCCCGCAGCGTGTCGCCCCCGACCTCGTAGCGGTCGTAGGCCAGGACGCTGTCGTCCGAGCGGTCGGGCTTCGCCGTGAAGTCGGACAGGTCGTACCAGGCGATGATCTCGGCGCCGTCGGCGTCGCGGATGTCCTGCGCCTGGATGGCCTCGGCCAGCAGCGTGCCGCCGTCCGGGAGATCGAACGCCATGCCCTGCGCCTGGGCCTCGGTCACCAGCCCCGGCAGCAGGTACCCGCGGGTGATGCCGTCGCACACCAGCTCCAGGTTCGGGCGCACGTGAAGCTTCACGCCCTCGTCCTGGGTGATCGCCTTCCCCCAGTGGTTCTCCTGCTCACCGGTCAGCGCCCGGGCCGGCATGTCCATCGCCGTGGCGAGCCGGCGGAGTAGCTCGTCGCGCAAGGTGACCGAGTGCTCGTCGAACGGCGTCCCAAACGTGATGTGCTTGAGCTTGTCGATGTGCTCGCCCTTCGCCTGGAAGACGAACGGCACGTAGGCGGCAGCGCTCGACCGGTCAGCGATCGGGGCCGTGGTGTTCTCCATGAACTCCGCTAGCCACTCGTCGAACCCGGCCACCTTCCCGTCACGGTGCGGGAAGTCGATCTCGGTCGGCACAGCGAACACACCGGCGCCGGCCAGCCGCGACACGGCGGCGGCCTGGATGGCCTGCGTGAGGGTGAACAGCTCCGACAGGATCCCCAGGGCGCCACGTACCGGGCTGTCGGGGCGCCAGTGCCGCTGGGGGTCGGGCTTGTGGACCTTGACCACGATCCCGCCCGGTAGGTCCATCCAGTCGTTCTGGGCGTCCCCGACCTGGACCATGTACATGGGGCGGCCGTCGGGCCCGAGGCGGGGCGACAACCGGATCTCCTCAGCGGAGCGCACCTGCCACGTGAACCCGCCACCGTTGCGCGGGTCGAACCCGCACATGAACCCCACGCCCGGGGTCATCAGGTAGACGCCCCACTGGCGGAGGAGAGCGGCCTGGCCACCGACGCCACCAGCGAGCTGGGCCATGAGCACCTGGGCCGGGTGGTCATCGGGAAGAGGGACCGGTTCGGAGCCGGGGGCCTCGCGCTTCGCAGCGATCAGGCGGGCGCCGCCCATGCTGTTGCCCAGCCACGTCTCGGCGTGCCGTAGCTCACCGGTGTTGTTCCGCATGAACCAGGCGTCGGGGTGCCACGCCTCGGGCATCGGAGCGTCGGCCCGGTTGGGCGTCAGGATCTTGGCCGCCGCGGTGAGTGACCTTTGTGGCGGGCTCGACCCGCTACGCCGTGGGCGGGAGCGGAGCCGGAGCCGGTCGGCCACTAGTTCTCCTCGTCGTGCGTCTCGGTGGCGACGACCCACGCAGCCACGTAGGCCACAGCCGGCCACACGACGAGCGGCGCCGGGAGCCCGTAGTGGACGTCAGCGGCCAGCGTCACCAGCGCGGCGACCCAGACGGCCACGCACCAGGGGCAGGCGGTCAGGTACTCCTGCCAGTCACCCCGAGCAGCGATCCACGAACGGCCCCGGGCGACGGGCGGGAACGCATCGGCCACCAGGAGCCGAGTCACCCGCGCCACCGCGAGGGTGAGCAGCACCAGCAGCAGAAACACGTTCACGCGGCGAGCGTACAGTGCGCCCCGGTCACGGTGGGTGTACGTCAGCCCCGGCGGTCACTGGGGACAGGAACCGCCGGGGCCCGAACGCAGCTCTAGCGCAGCTCTCGCAGGAGCGACCCTAGCTCAGAACGGGAACACCTTCTCGGTGAGCCAGTAGGCCACGAGCGCCGGCATGGTGGCCAGGAGCTGACGGGGGTCGAGCACGTGCGACCGGTAGGGGCCGTCGAGCTGGTAGACGGTCAGCGACGGGTTGGCCTCCGTGAAGAGGCCCGGCGTCGACACGGAGACCCGCCAGGCGGACCAGCGGACCGGGCGCCGCTGGGGGTGCTCGGTGGCCGGGTGCTGCCACAGCACGTAGGTGACGGCCTCGTGGACCACGTGGTAGCTCTCCGACCCGTTCCCGAACCGGTGCCACGCCACCTCCAGCGCGTGCGGGTGAGCGTGGCCCTCGGCCAGGACGCAGTCCCGGCCCTCCCCGAGCACGTGACGCCACGAGTTGCCGGCCAGTTCGATGGCCAGGCCGCAGCCGGCGCAGCGGGGTACGTCGATGTCGATGGCCACGTCAGCTCTCCCCGCGGGCGGTCCGGAGAGCGGCCACCCGGTGGTGCTGGTCGCTGACGTCGATGCCCAGGGCGTGGGCCAGGCGGACAGCGTTCGGGACGTCGAGCACGATGGTGACCTTCCCGTTCCCCTGGGGGGTGACGGCGTCGACCACCCGGAACCCGCCGATACCGGCGTCCGAGAGTCCCGCGTCGACGCGGTCGGCGGCGGCCTCGGCCTCGGCGCTCGACGTCTTCCACTTCTCGTGGGCCTCTCGGGCCGAGTCGTACGGGGCCAGCTCGGCCGGCACCATGAACTGGCCAGTGCGGGAGAACACGCCCGGCACCATCTCGGCCGACCGGGGCACGATGGCGCCGGTCTCGTAGTCCAGCTCGTCGACCAGCACGTGGCGGACCAGGCGCCCCGAGGACGACTGACGGCGGACGATCTCGGCGGCGCGCCAGCGCGGGGGCTGGCACTCGACCGCCACGTCGAACACGGTGTACTCGTCGCCGATCACGATTTCGGACAGCAGCATCTCAGGTCTCCTCGGTGGTGGGTTCGGGGTGAGCGTCGACCGTGGCCGCATCGCGGACCAGGTCGCCGAGTCGGAGGTTGATCAGGCCGGAAGTGACGTCGTCGACGATCTCGGCGGCGGCGGAGGTGAACGAGCCGCGCCGATGGAGGATCGACACGCCCGGGCGGGGCTCGGTGTGCCGGTCGACCTCGTCGGCCATGGCCCGGAGGCGGTTGGCGAGGCGGCCGGCGGTGCGGTGGTAGGTGGCCACGTCGGCATCGCGGGCGTCGCGGGGGATGGGCATCGGGTGCTCCTCGGGGTGGGTTCGGTGGGAGATGGTCGAGCCCGGGGCGGGCGGCGTCCGCCCCGGGCTCTTGTGGTCAGGCCTCGGTGACCAGGACCACGGTGGTGGGGACCGGAGGCATCGGGACCTTCCCGAAGCGGGTCCTGCTCGTGCCCCCGGCGGTCTGGCGGGCGGCCTCGCGCTCGGCGTCGGCGGCGCTCGCCCGGCACGAGACCTTCGGGGCCTTCGCTCCCTGGTCGGCGACCAGCACGGCGGCCGCTCGGGCGGCCCGGGCGCCGCTCACGGTCTGGGCGGGCCAGCCGGCGAACGTGACCGTGATGGTGGCGGTGCCGTTGTCCCAGGTTCGGGTGGCGGTGGGGGCGGTGAAGCTCATGTAGGAACCGTACCACGGTAACGCCCAGCCGTCAAGCGCGGTAACGCACGAGCAGGGGCCAGACGCGGAACCGCCCCCGAGCCGAAGCCCGGGGGCGGCCCCCAGGGGGACCTACTCCCCGTGGTAGGGCAGCAGGCCCTCGTGCCGGTAGTCGGCCCAGACCACGATCCCGTACCGGTAGGACAGCTGCGCGGCGGCCAGAGCGGACACCGCGATCTCCTCACCGTCGACCCAGGTACGGGCGGTGTCGCCGTACAGGGTGAACTCGGTGTCGATCAGGGACAGGGGCACGAGCCACCCGTCGGCGTCGAAGGCGCCGAAGGTGCCGTCGGTGTCCACGAACACCTCGCCCGACTGGGCGGTGTTGGTGGAGTCGACCAGGGTGGCCGGGGTGGAGAAGGGGGTGGTGGTGCCGGTGAAGGTCATAGGGAGAGCGTACCACGGTAACGGCGTATGTCAAGCGCGGTAACGGGCGACCTCAGTATTCGTTGGCGATCGCCTCGGCGGCGGCCAGTTCGAACACGGCCAGCGTCACGTGCGGGAGGTCGGGGTCGAGGAGCAGCGCCCGGAACGCAGCGGCGCGGCGGCCGCCCTGGAGCCGCTCGACGGCCTCGGCCTTCCGGTCGTAGCACAGCAGCTCTCGGGCGCCCGGCACCTGGGGGTCCCCGGACGGGTGGGGCTGGTAGGCCCCGAGCATGGTCTGGCCGGCGATGTCCTCGACCCGCCACTTGCCGGCGGAGTACTCGGGGTGGTGGACCACCTCCGCGGTCGCCCACAGGGCCAGCTGCCGCAGCGCGGCGGTCAGCTCGGGCGTCATGGCTGGGGGCGCAGGAAGTAGGCCAGGGTGTCGGCCAGCTCGTCGACCTCGCCCTGGGTCAGATGCACCGGCCCCCGGCGCAGGACATCGGCGATCGCGGCGTGGGTGGGCACGGGCCGGTGGGAGCCCGGCCGGCGGTAGACGGCGCCGGCCATGGCGATCCGGTCGAGCGGGGTACGGGCGCCCATCACGCGTCCGCCTCGGGGTCGAAGACCTCGTTGGCGAGGCGGTGCCGGTCGACGCCGTCAGCGCACCGGACCACGTACCCGAGGCGGACCACGTCGAGCACAGTGCCGGCCATCGGCTGGCGGGCCTCCATGATCACCACGGTGTCGCCCAGCGACCGGAGCTTGCCGAGGTCGAGGTGGTTGCGGCCGGCGGGCACTAGCAGGGCTCCCCGGCGGGGCACCGGCCGGCGGCCAGGCAGGACAGGGTGTGCGAACGGGCCGGGTGCCGGGCCGCGTCGCGCTCGGCGTCGCGGGCGGCGTACTCGTGGTCCTCGGCGTCAGCGTCCGCCCACGACATGGGCTGTACCGGGCGGGTGGTGTTGGTGATCTCCATACCCAGACCGTACCACGGTAACGGGCCACGTGGCAAGCGCGGTAACGCTGCCGGGCCGGACGGGCGCCAGTACCCCGACCGACCCAGCAGCGCGAAATGTACAGCAGAGGCCCGTTCAGGCCGGCGGGCCAGCGGCACCCGACTGGTCAACCTGACCAGCGAACGGCACGATCCCGACCAGGGGGCGAAGCGTTCCGAACCGGTCGGCATCGTTGGCCACGAGGTCCCCCTGCTCCTGGAGCCGCACCAGGTGGGAGTGGACCGTGCCGAAGTGGAGGCCGCGGCGGGCGGCGACCGCTCGGACCGTGGCCCGGCCGGTCTGGGTGTACTCGGCCAGGAGGGCCAGGAGGGTGGCGGTGCGGGCCGGGGTCACGTAGTCGGGGTGGCGGGCCAGGGTCGGCGGCCAGACGGTGCCGGGGACCACGGGCCCGGGGTCAGTGGGCATGGTGGGCGCTCCAGCCGGCCAGCCGAGCCAGCACCCCGAACTTCTCGGCCCGCTCGCGCTTCGCTCGGCCCCCGTCGTCGTGGTCGGCGGCGTAGGCCACGAATGCCTGGGCGGCCAGGATGCCCAGGTGGCCCCACAGCTCGGGGTGCATGTCGCCCACCGAGCCGCCCGGCAGGATCGTGCAGAACGGCTGGGCGCCGTCGCCGAGGCGGGCGCCGCGGATGACGTAGGCGTTCGCCTGGTCGTCGTGCGGGTGGCCGGCGGCCACGTCCCACTCATGGCCGGGGTCCAGCTCGGCCAGCTTCGCCTCGGCGGTCTCGACGATGGCGTCAGAGATCGCCGAGGCGGCGCGGTGCCGGTCTCGGGCCTGCTTGGCCTCGGCCACCGACTCGTCGAGGGCGGCCATGAGGACGCCCAGGCTCTCCGGGTCGCCCGGTCTCACCCTCTCGCCTCCAGGTCGCCGGCCATGTCGGACAGGTCCTCCAGCAGCACAGCCTCGCCACCAGGGTCGGCCACCTTCATGCCGTAGCGGTGGACCTGGCCACCGAACTCCAGGTGCCGATACTCGGCCGGCGGATCCCAGCGGGCCAGCCCAGCCTCGACGGGCTGGGGGAGGGCGTGGACGGTGTGGGCCCACACGAACGTGGGGCGGGGCAGCACGAGCCCTATGGCAGGTTCGCCCAGCTCGGGCTGCTCGGGGGCGACGATGTAGACGCGGCAGGGCGCCAGGTTGAACGCCTGGCCACCGATGGCGTCGACCTGCCGGAGGTTGGGTCGGCCCTGGGGGCGGCAGTCGACCAGCAGGGCGTCGGGCCGGCGGCCTGCCAGGAGCTGCCGGCCCAGCTGCTCGGGGTCGGTGCCGTCGCCCACGATGTCGACGACCAGGTGGAAGCGCTCGACGGGGCCCACGACTTCGCGGGCCATCAGTCGACCACCCCGAGGTCGCGGAGGAGGCGGAGGGCCCGTCGGCCCGTACGCCAGGCCCTGTAGCTCTCCCACGCTTCCCAGCCCGCGGCGAGCACCAACGGGGCCGCCAACACGGCAGCGGCCACCACGGGCGCAACTACGCCCCTCTCGGGCGCCTGGAAGTCACGGGGCACGAACCCGTCGGGTGCGGGGATGACACCCTCGCCCCGGCAGCGGAGGCAGTCGGGGAACGCGACGACGTCGCACGAGGGGCACACCACCACCGGGCCCGTCCGGGTGGGGCGGTAGTGGGCGGCGATGCGGGCGGCGGCCAGGACACGGCGCCGGTGTTCGGCGTCGACCTCGACCCGCTGGTCGGGCTGGAGGTCGGAGCGCTGCGCCCAGCCCTCCAGCTGCTCGTCGGTCAGGTCACAGAGGCCACGGGCCCAGGCGTCGAAACGGGCCGCGTCCATGCCGTCGACCACCCGGCGCTCGGCGTCCTGGAACCGCTCGACGTCGTCAGCGGTCGGCTCGCACCCGCTGTAGGCCAGGCGCCCGACCGTGATCCCCGGGAACGGGGGCGGCCCCGGGGTGTCCATCTGGCGGCGCATCTCGACCAGGAACTCGTGGTCACGGACGGTCTGGTCGGTGTGGGCGGGCTCCCAGTCGCCGTCGGCCAGCTTGACCACGTAGCCCCCGGCGGCCGACCAGCCCACCCCTCCGGAGCGGGAGTTGAGCCAGAGAGTGAACCCGTCGACCTGGGCGCGGCCTGCGTGGGTGTGGCAGAGAACGAACTTCCACGGGCCGCCGTCGTCCTGGGCCAGGGTGGCCTCGTAGGTGACGGGCAGGTGGCAGGGCACCTGTACGGGGAGTCGGGTGACCTCGTAGGCGAAGAGGGGCCACTGGCACACGGGGGCGTCACCCATTGGAGGGCACCTCCCCGTCGGTCAGGAGCTGCCACACGGCCAGAGCGATGGCGCTCTCTTTGGGGCCGGCGCCCACGATGGTCTCGGACAGCTCGGCGAACGTGACCGGGAACAACTTGGCGTCCACCGAGAGCCAGACCTGGTCACCGGGCACGGGGAGGCGGCGGCGGGCCTGCGCCCACTGGGCCGCAGACCTACCGTCAGAGCCGGTCGTCCAGCCGTAGGCGTCAGCGGTGCGCCACTGGTAGCCGGCGGGGACGTCGGCCACCTGGCAGAACCAGGTGGGGCGGCCGTCGACCTCGGGGCCCGGGAACAGGCGAGGCTCGGGCTCGACGGGCTGGTGGACCTGGGCGCGGGTCGACAGGGAGCAGAACGCCACCTTGCCCTCCTCGACCACGATGGCCCGGCACGAGGAGCTGACCCCCTGGCGGCCGGCGTCGAAGTCGTGGTGCTGGTCGAAGGGGATGGCGTGGACCAGCGACAGGCGGGGGCGGCCGCAGAGGTCAGGGACCGTTGACGGGTTGTCCAGATCGTCGGCGGTCAGCAGGGTCATGCACTCGTCGTCGGTCGGGTGAGGGGTGAACGGGTGGGTCATGTCGGGGGGTCCTGTTCGTCGGGGGTTCCCCCTGACGTTACCACGGTCACGGTGTGGCGTGGGTTCTCCGCTGGCAGCCCGCAACGGCGGCACTCCGACCCACCGGGCCTGCCGTCGCGGTGCTCGTAGGTGTGCGGCAACAGGTCGCCCATTCGGGCCCCCGGGTAGCACGAGGGCTCCAGCTGGGAGGCGTGGCCCGAGCAGGACGCGTGACCGCAGTTGTACCGGTGGTGGGTCGGGTCGGTGGCCGGGCGCCGACACGCCGTGCGGTTGCAGAGATCGTCCGGGCCGCGCTCGTAGTCGTGGGGCTGGCGGGCCTCGTGGTGGACCTCGTCGGAGAGCGGCCGGCGGCACAGCGGGATCGCGCACATCGGCGTCGCGCCATCGTTGATGAACCCGTGCTCGGCGACCTCACCGGCGTGGGTCGGATGGTCGGGGGGCAGCTGGCAGCACGGCACCCGTTCGGTGTCGACCGTCC
>Ga0193706_1000405_pt1 | contig 25486 bp, 16 predicted proteins | sample U3c1metaG_FD_160130 | JGI IMG/M metagenome (GOLD analysis project Ga0193706, IMG submission 160130) | Soil microbial communities from a riparian zone of the East river system, Colorado, United States - U3c1 | ecosystem: Environmental > Terrestrial > Soil > Riparian zone | place: USA: East River... | reverse complement strand
TGCGCTGCGACTCGAAGGACCGAAGGGCCTGGTGGAATCTCTCGTGCGCGCTGCAGCGGCAGGATCGTCCCGAAGAAGGGGTCGAGGCCGGCTATCAAGCGTTTCTCTGCGGTCCGCTGGACGCCGAAAGAAGAAAGACCCTGAGCAGCGGCCTGCTGTGGCTCACGGAGGAGAAGCATTGGGCAGGGGACGACCAGGCGGCTTTCCAGTCCGCCAAGCGCGCGGTCGAAGTCGCTCCCGACGACGAGAAGTCCTGGCGAGCCCTGGCTCGGATCGCGAACTCGGTGGCGGACGAGGAATGGAGCGCGCGCGCGAAGTCCGAGCTCGCAAGACTCGCCCAAGATCATTGAAGGGCCTCGAGTCGGAATGGGTTTCTGGAATTGTTTTCGCCCATCCGTAAGCGACGACCCTGCCGTCGCCGCTCGAGGATCCCAGCGGTGACCGGTTTCGTGAACTAATCGCTCGTGACGGTCTCCCGGCGATTCAAGCCTCGTCGTGCGTATCAAGGACCCGTGGCAGCGAGCCGCTCAACCGCCCCCGCTTCGAATTTCATGATTCGCAGGCTGGTCAGGATGACTACCAACGTCACCCCGACGTCGGCGGCAATCGCCAGAACGAGATTGGCCATTCCCAGCACGGCCAAGACGACGAACACGACCTTGACCAGGATGGCCAAGGTCGTGTTCACCCGGATCGTCGTGAGCGTGCGACGGCCGAGACGGACCAGGAAAGGGAGCAGATCCAATCTGTCGTTCATGAGCGCGACGGGTGCGGTTTCGATCGCGGTATCGCTCCCGGCGGCACCCATCGCGATACCGACACTGGCCAGCGCGAGAGCCGGCGCGTCGTTGACGCCGTCGCCGACCATGCCGACGCGGCCGTCATGAGCCGCCAGCATTTTCTGCAACTGGACGACCTTGTCCTCGGGGAGCAAGTCGCCGTGCACGGTGGCGATCCCCACCTCGGCTGCGATCACGGCCGCGTTCTTCTCGTTGTCCCCCGTGAGCATCGTCGTTTCGATCCCTAGCCGATGCAGCTCCTGCACTGTCCGCGCACTCTCCGGCTTGATCGGGTCCGCGACTCCAAAGATACCTGCAATGCCTTCGCCGAAGCTGACGACGATGGCCGTCTTCCCTTGGTGCTGCAATCGTTCCACGTGAGCCGCGGCCTCCACGCTGACCGGCATCAAGTCCCGGATGAAACCTACTTTTCCGATGAAGATGTCCTTGTGCTTGCACACGAGGCACTCGGCCGTGAGGCCCTTGCCGATGACGCTCTGGAATTTCTCGACGCCGTGAAGTTCAAGACCCTCCGCTCGAGCGAGGTCGACGATGGCTTGTGCCAGCGGATGCTCGCTGAACACCTCGGCGCCGGCTGAGCAGGCCAGCAGCTCCTGGCGCGTCGTGGCTCCAAGCGGGATGACTTCGCTGATCGCAGGTTTGCCCGTGGTGATCGTGCGCGTCTTGTCGAGGGCGAGCGCCTCGAGCCGAGCCAGCAACTCCAGGTATTTCCCGCCCTTGATGATCACACCCCGGCCGGAAGCATTGCCGATGGCTGCGTAGATCGCCACCGGAGTGCTGATGACCAGCGCGCAGGGGCAGGCGATGACCAGCAAGGTCAGGCCCTGGAGCAGCCACGGCTCGAACGCTCTACCGAGGAGGAGCACGGGCACCGCGACGACGAGCACTGCGATGGCGAGCACGGTCGGAGTGTAGATGCGCGAGAAGCGCTCGATGAACTTCTGCGTGCCGGCCTTGCTCTGTTGAGCCTCGAATGTGATTCGCACGATCTTGCTCAAGGTCGTGTCCTGATGCAGCTTCGTCGTGCGCAGTTCGATCGCGCCTTCGCGGTTGAGGGTGCCGGCGAAAACGCTGTCGCCCGCGCGCTTGTCCTTGGGCAGCGGCTCCCCAGTGATCGAGGCTTCGTCGATGGACGTTTCGCCTGACTCGATCACTCCGTCGAGTGGAATCGCCTGACCGGGCTTGACGACGAGGATCGTCCCGATCGGGATCGTCTCGATCGGTTGTTCCACGTCCGTTGCCTTCAAGCGCGCGGTTTTCGGCGTCTTCCGCACCAAAGCGTCCAAGGCGCCCCTGCTGTTGGTAATCCCGATGGCTTCCAGCCGCTCGCCCAGCGTGTACAGGACGATCACCACGGCTGCCTCCGTGTACTGGCCGAGGTAGAACGCCGCGATCGTGGCGATCAGCATCAGCAGGTTGATGCTGCTGAATTGCAGCTTCAGCAGCGCGGCCAGTCCCTCCTGGAGCGCTTGCCAGCCGACCGCCAAGATGAACGCAGCGAAGAAGATCGGCGCCCATGGGGTGGGGATTTTCCATCCCGCGAGAGACAGTATCTCCAGGCCGACGACGAGAATCACCGACAGGAGCAATGTCCTGAACTTGCGATCGCGGAATACGCCAGAACCAGACCGCTCGCGTGGAGAGGGCTTCGGAACTCCGGACTCGGCCATTGCATTCGTCATGGTTGCGCGTCCTTGATTGGCTGCGCAGATCTCGGATCCGACCTACTTCTTCTTGTCGTGATCGTGGCCGTCGCCTTCCTTGTGCTCGCCTGCCGCCTTGTCGAGCGGACAGTCCTTGCACACACCGTGGCCCACGATACGCAGTGTGACGCCCTCGCGAACCCACAGATGTGCCGCGTCACCCTCGGCCGTGACGAAGTACTCAGGCGCGGACTTGACCGGCTCGGACGGATTCTGGCTCGCAACAGCGGCGGTGGTGGCAAGCAGAGCGAGACCGGCGAAAATGTAGGTTGAATGGCTCATGGGAAAGTTCCTCGAACTGACGGCGGTAGTGGTTGAAACCAGATGCGTAGTGCAGCAACACGCTGGTGCGTCTGGGGGTGAAAGGATTTCGAGAGGCGTGCATCAGCCCTCTCCGCGCTCGGAGGGCGGCGGCTTCGGCGATATCGACGCTGAATTGCGGTCGCTCCGGCCGGCTTGAACGTCGATGGCAGAAGCACCTGGGCTCGCGAGAATCGGCACGACCTGCGCAGAAACCGACGCCTCACCGTCCGTTTCCCATTCTTCCCGTCGCGGCGTCGGCAATCCATCAGCCCGCGTCCCGGTGAACATCCGGTACAAGGCCGGTAGCACGATCAACGTCAGCAACGTACTGGAGATCAACCCGCCGATGACCACCGTAGCGAGCGGGCGCTGCACCTCGGCACCCGTTCCAACGGCGATCGCCATCGGCACGAAGCCGAGTGAAGCGACGAGCGCCGTCATCAGGACCGGTCGCAAGCGGGTGATCGAGCCATGGATGATTGCGTCCTCCAACTTTTCGCCCTTCTCGCGCAACTGGTTGATGAAAATGATCATCACCAAGCCGTTGAGCACGGCGACTCCGGAGAGGGCGATGAAACCCACTGCGGCAGAGATCGAGAACGGCATGTCGCGAAGCCACAGTGCGAGCACTCCGCCGGTGAGTCCCAGCGGCACGGCTGCGAACACGAGCAATGCATACTTGAAGCTCCTGAAGGTCGCGAACAGCAACAAGAGGATCATCAGGAAGCAGACGGGCACGACGATCGAGAGCCGCGCCTTCGCGGCGACCAGGTTCTCGAACTGCCCGCCCCAGACGAGCCACTGCCCGGCCGGTAGCACCACGGCGGCGACCTTCGCCTGCGCTTCGTTGACGAACGAACCGAGGTCCCGCCCGCGCACGTTGCACTGCACGACGATCCGGCGCTTGCCGTTCTCGCGACTGATCTGATTGATCCCCTCGGCGACATCGATGTTCGCGACCGTGCCGAGCGGCACGAATCCGCGCTCCGCGGCCTGGCGAAAGAGGTTGGCTCCACCGTCGTCTCCGAGCACCGGAAGGTCCTGGGTCGACTCCGGTCCTTCCCCATGCGGCAAGGGGATCGGAAGACGATCGAGGATGTCCACGTTGCCACGCAGCGAGTCGGGCAATCGCACGACGAGGTCGAAACGCCGATCGCCCTCGAACACCAGGCCTGCTTCGCGCCCGCCCATCGCAACCGCGACCACGTCCTGGACATCCGAGAGGTTCAGCCCGTAGCGCGCCAATACGGCGCGGTCGGGTTCGACGGTCATCACGGGCAGACCTTCGGTCTGCTCGACCTTGGCGTCTGCGACGCCGCGGATCTCCTGCAGCACGGCCAGCACTTCGGCCGCGGACTTCTGCATCGATGCAAAGTCGTCGCCGTAGACCTTGACCGCAACATCGCCGCGCACGCCGGAAATGAGCTCGTTGAACCGCATCTGGATCGGCTGCGTGAACTCGTAGTTGTTCCCGGGCGCGGCCTGGACCGCCAGCTCGATCAGCTTGCGCAGCTTCTCCTTGTGCCCCTCGGCCTTGATCTCGCCCTCCGATTCCTCGTGGGCGTGTTCCTCTTCGGAGTGTGCATCGGCCGGCCCTGCCAGGGCGGTCTTCTCGGCGATCAGCCGGTCCATCTCCGCCTCGCTGCGCCACTCGCTCTCCGGCTTGAGGATGATGAACGTGTCCGAGACGTTGGGTGGCATCGGATCGGACGCCAGCTCCGCCGTCCCGGTCTTCGAGTACGCGAACGCGACTTCCGGGATGGTGGTGACCATCCTTTCCACGTCGTACTGCATCCATTGGGACTGGGTGATCCCGGTGGATGGGATGCGCATCGCATGCATCGCGATGTCCTTCTCATCGAGCGTGGGGACGAACTCCTGCCCCAGGGTCGAGAAGAGCGCAACGGATCCACCGAAGGCTGCGACCGCACCGAGGACCACCGCGTAGCGCCGCCTCACCGCCCAGCGCACGATCGGTCCGTAGACTGCCTTCGCCCAGCGGATCAGGAACATGTCCTTTTCGGTGACACGGCCGCGAATGCACAGCGCCACCATCGCCGGGATGAAGGTCAGCGACAGGATGAACGCCGCGATCAACGCGAAGATCACCGTCAACGCCATCGGGTGGAACATTTTCCCCTCGACCCCGGAAAGCGAGAGGATCGGAAAGTAGACCGTGATGATGATCGCCTGACCGAAGGCGGAGGGTCGCGCAACTTCGATGGCTGCCAGCCTCACCTCCTGCAGTCGCTCTTGAAGCGACAAGAGCCGCCCCAGGTGATGCTGCTTCTCACCAAGCCGCCTCAGACTGTTCTCCACGATGATGACGGCTCCATCCACGATCAGCCCGAAGTCGATCGCGCCCAGCGACATCAGGTTGCCGCTCACCTTGCCTTGCACCATTCCCGTGGCGGTCATCAGCATCGCCATGGGAATTGCAGCAGCACAGATCAACGCGGCGCGCCAGTTTCCGAGCAGCAGCAGCAAGATCACGATGACCAGGATCGCGCCTTCGAAAAGGTTTTTCTGAACCGTCCCGATCGTGGCGTCGACGAGCTTGGTTCGATTGAGAACCGTCTTCGCGCGAATGCCCTCGGGCAGCGAGCGATGGATCTCGGTCATCTTCGCATCCACAGCCGCCGCCACGGTCCGGCTGTTGGCTCCGATGAGCATCACGGCCGTGCCGACGACCACGTCCTCGCCATTCTCGCTCGCGGATCCCGTGCGAAGCTCGCGTCCGATGCCGACGCCGCCTGGAGGCACCACGTCGCGCACATAGATGGGCACGCCGTTTCGCGTGCCGAGCACGATGGTCTCGATCTCCGCGATCGATTGGATGCGCCCCGTGGCGCGAACGAGGTACGACTCGCCCTTGTGTTCCACGTATCCGGCGCCGGTCGAGACGTTGTTCTTCTCGAGGGCCTCGACCACGTCGGCAAACGTGAGGCCGTAGGACACGAGCTTCATCGGATCGGGTTGCACGTGGTACTGCTTCACGTACCCGCCGATCGCGTCCACCCCCGCGACGTCTTTCACGCCCTTGAGCTGGGGCCGGATGATCCAGTCCTGGACCTCTCTCAGGTAAGCGGCCAGCTCGACATCGGTCGAGAGCCGTTTGCCTTCCGGGCTCAGGTACGCGCCGTCCGACTGCCAGCCGGGTTTCCCGTCCTGCACGGTCGCTCCCTTGCCGCGAGCGTGCTCGTACTCGACGGTGTACATGTACACCTCGCCCAGCCCCGTCGCGATCGGACCCATGGTGGTCTCGACGCCGGGTGGAATGCTTCCGCTCGCTTCACGGAGTCGCTCGCCGACCTGCTGGCGGGCGAAGTAGATGTCCACGTCGTCTTCGAAGACGGCAGTGACCTGCGCGAATCCGTTGCGTGAGAGCGAGCGTGTCTGCTCCAGGCCTGGAATGCCCGCGAGCGCATTTTCCATCGGAAAAGTCACCTGTTTCTCGACCTCGAAAGGAGAAAGCGAAGGTGCAACCGCGTTGATCTGGACCTGGTTGTTGGTGATGTCAGGGACGGCGTCGATCGGGAGCCGTTGAAGCTGGAACACACCGACGGCGGCGGCGACGGCGATCAAGATGACGATCAGCCAGCGGTTCTTGATCGAGAAGTGAAGCAGTGATTCGAGCATGTGGATGATCTCCGATCTGACTCAGTGCTCGTGCTTGGCTGCGCCCTTGCCCAGCTCAGCCTTGAGGATGAACGTGCCAGCGCTGACGAACAGCTCGCCCTCGACGAGGCCGGAGAAAACAGGGACGCGTCCGCCGATCGCGCTTCCGATCGTGACAGCGCGCTTGTGGAAGGCATTGGGCTCTCCCGCGACAGGGACGAAGACTGCCGGACTGCCCTCGACCGTCTGAATCGCGTCCTCGGGAACGGCGACGATCGCTGCCGGGGCTGGATCGTCGGGATTGGACGTGACGATCTCTGCCTGAACGAACATGCCCGGTCGAAGTCTCAGCTCGGTGACCGGCACCTCGATGCGCACCTGTGCCGTGCGCGTCGTCGGATCGACCAGAGGGGAGATGAAAGCAATGGTTCCCTCGAATCGTTTCCCTCCTTCCTGACTCACGGAGCCCGCGCTGATCCAGGCCTTTGCACCGGGCCTGACCTCCATCAGTTTTGTTTCCGGCACATCCGCCAGCACCCAGAGCTTCGTCTCGTCGGCGAGCACCATCAGGTATTCGCGGTCGGGGCTGACCAGCTCGCCGAGCGTCACCTCGCGCTGCACGACCATGCCGTCGATTGCGGCGTGAATCGAATACCGTGGCAGGACTTCGCCTGTAGTCGCCAGTGTCTGGATCGCTTCGTCTTTCATCCCGAGCATGTGCAATCGATTCGCGGACGCCGTGGTGGCGGACTCCGCCGCCTTGAGTGCTGCGAGAGTCGCCTTGTACTCGGCCTCTCTTCGCTGGACCTCGGTGAGCGAGATGCCTTGCGACTTCTCGTACAGCCCGAGAGCGCGCTCCCATGCGACCTTGGACAGTTCCACGGCTGGACCGGCCGTTTGCACCGACACGCGACGCTGGAGGTAATCGGCCTGAGCCTCGCCAAGCTCCGGGCTCTCGATGACGAGCAGCTCCTGACCAGCCTTCACCGTGTCACCCCGGCGAACTTTCACTTCCGCCACGCGACCGCGCAGTGGCGAGCCGACGTGGGCCATCGTTTCCGTGTTGAAGCCGACGCGGGCAGGCGCGGTGATCGTCGGCCTCAGCACCCACAATTGCGCCGCCTCGACTTTGATGCCGTAGCGCTCGACTGCATGCGCGTCGAGGACGACCTCGTCGACGTGCTCGTCTTCCTGCGTCTTCACGCTCGCGTGATCGTGGCTCAGGCCCTCCTCGTGCCCGCCATCGGAATCTGCAGGACGGTTCGTTTTCGCAATTTCGCCCTTCGAGTCGCAACCAGTCAGCAGAGCGAAAAGAGCCAGCAGCGCAGCCGCTGCTCGCAAGCCAGTGTCGAGCCGACGCAGGTGCAACGACGGGTCTGCAACGGGATGCGGATTGCGCGTGTGTGAGTCGTAATGCATGGAGGTGTCCAATCAGGGCTTGCGAGCGGGAGAGGATTCGGGGCGGTCAACTGCGAGGCGGGCGCCGTCTCCGTCGGACGAGCGGGGCTCCACCCGAGCAAGCTTCGCGGCCACTCCGGGCCCACCGACGGCCCGTTGCAGGCGCAGGAGCGCCACAGCGGCCTGAGCCTCGACCTCGATCGCATGCGTCTGGCCGATGCGCAGGTCTTGCTCGGCGAGGAAGAGCGGTGTCACATCCGTTTGACCGGCTTGGTAGGCGTCCTCGGCGAGTTGTCGTCGCTGGACCTGGAGCGGAATCAGCTCGTCGCGGATGCGATCGAGGTTCGCGCGGCTCGCGGCGAGCGTCTCGTAGGCCGTGCGGACCTCTTCGATCACGCTTCGCTTCGCGAGCGTCAGCTCGTGGCGCGCTTCGAGCTGCTCGGCGGTGATGCGGGCTCGCTGGGCTTGTCCCCGATCAAAGACAGGGAGTGGCGAGGAAAGCGACGGCCCGACGGACGACCCGCCGTCGACTTGCAGATCGAGCCCGGCGCTCGCGCCTTCCCAGGGCAAGAGCCGCACGAGCGCTTCGTCGTCGCCGAGCGCCTTGAGGCGCCACGCGATCGCTTGGATCTCCGGTCGGGCACCGAGCGCCGCATCGACCCAGGTCGCCTCGGGTCGATCGATCAGAGCTGGAGCGGACCATCCGTCGAGTTTCCAACCCGCGCCCGACGAAGGCTCGCCGATGAGGCGGGCGAGGCGCAGGCGATTCGCGCGTTCCTCCAGCAAGGTTCGATCGATGGATACGAGCAGCTCGACACGTTGAGCGTCGAGCGTGACGACATCGCTGCGCGTGCCTTCGCCAACGTCGAGACGTGCCTGCGCGGTCGACACCAAGTTCTGAACGAGCGCGAGTCGCTCCTCCAGCAAGGGCCGGAGCGCGGCGGATGCCTGCGCCGCGACGTAGCGCTCCTGCACTTCGTTGATCACGTCGAGCGCGGTGACCACGGCCTCGGCAGCGACCTCGCGCAGGCGGTTGTCGGCTGCGCTGGACCGACGCGGAAGCTGGAGCGCCTGCACGAACTGCTGCACGAAGGATGCTTCCACCTGCGGTTTCCCCGATCCCGCGCGCAAGACCACGTTGAGCACCGGATTGGGAAGCAGTCGTGACTGATCCGCGTCGGCGATCGCGACGTGGATGCGCGCGAGCGCCGACTGCAAGCCTGGATCCGTCGTGACTGCGCGACGAACCGCGTCGGCGAACGTGAGCGAGTCGCCTGCGGCATTGGGCTCATCCAGGGGACCGCCGTCGGGTCCGACCATTCGGAACTCCACCGGGGCGGCGAGCCCGGCTACATCCGCAATGGACCGCTGCGCGGTCGCGTCCGCGCGCGGCGGTGTGCTACATCCAGCGCAGACGAGGCCTCCAAGCAGGGCCGAGACAGCCACGAGCGTGCATCCGAGGAAGCTGCGACTGCGCGCGACGTCTTGCCGCGATCGTGACGCGAGTGAGCGCGGGCGACGAAACTGGCTGGTCCCAGCGCTCGCGAAGACGAGGCGGTAGCCTGACGAAATCGAATTCAAGAGAGTTCTCCACGTCGGTCGGGGCCTTCAGGTGCTTCGGCAAACGTGCCGAAGCGCAACACCATCCGCATCGCGTGGCCAGGCCACGCTTTGCACGACGAAGGTGCGGGCTCCTAGACGAGGAGAACGACGGTGCGAATGTGCGCGAGGGACTCTGGCGGACGCGGAGATTGGCTACGCGTCGCGCCCAAGGCGACCGCAACCGAGACGAGTGGCTGTGAGAAAAGCGCGAGCGGCGGAGTGATGCACGGACCAGATTCGAACTCGACGGGCCTCGGCGGAACGCGCTTCCCTTGCGGAGAACCCGGGACTGCAATATCGATGCACGGGCATCCGGCATCACGAGTTGGCGTCGTTGGAGCCTGGCTCGGAAGGGAGCTTGAATCGTGACTGTCGCAACTACCGCAGTCACCGGTCGAAGACTTCACTTCGACGCGCACGCAACCGTCCGCCTCGATGCAGAGCACGAACCCCTGCGCCGGGGCAGCCCCGGTCAGTAGGAATAGCGCGAGGCAGAGCCACGCGGTCATGCGCTGGAGAATCGGGGACATCACCTGACTCGAGTCTACTGGGGTCGGCACCTCGGAACAAACTCTTGAGCCCAAGTCGGGGATTGGGCGGCGCCATGCACGGTGTTCGGTGCTGTGGGGCAACTGCCCGACGGGGGTGCCATCGCTTTGTCCGTGGACTGCTGGATTGGAGCCGCACTGCACTGTGTGCACACTGACTCCGGAACTTCGTGCTCGGGACACCAGTCGCCGAGAGCCGCCTTTCTTGAAGCAAAGTGTCATCGGCGGCCTGATCTCGAGCAGCCTGCTGACGCTACTCGTGCTGCCCGCCCTGTACCGGATCTTCGAGGGCCGCCGCCGCGGCAGCCCGCCGCACCCGCCCGAGACCTCCGCCGCACGGAACGAACGGGGTCGGGGCGCGCGCATCGGGCCGCAGGGCGCATATCCGGCCCTTGCGGCTTGGGGTAATCTTGATCTCCTCGGCCGCCGCAGCTTGCGAACCCACCCTTGTCCGCCACCAGGTCCATCCTCGCCCTCGCCCTCGCGACTCTGATCAGCCCGCTGGGCTTCGCTCAGAGCGCGAGTCGCTCCGTCGCGCCCTTGCCCGGCGGCGGCTCGTACCTCTCGTCGACCCTGTTCGACAACGGCGTCTTCCTCACCGGCACTGGCAACGGATTCGCGGGCGCGGACACGAGCGTGCTCGAGTACATCCCCACCGGGCCGCCCTTCTCCTCGCTGACCGCCTATGGACTGGTGTTCCAGCAGGCGAAGAACAGCCGGCTCGCCGATGACTTCACGGTGCCGCCGTCGAAGACCTGGGCCTTGTCGAGCTTGAAGTGGTACGCCTACCAGAACGACGCGCCGGCGAATCCGATCAGCACGATCAGCGACGTGCGCGTGCAGATCTGGAACCTGCGGCCCGATCAGCCGGGCGCGCTCGTGCTTTACGGCGACACCACGACCAATCGATTGGTCTCCTCGAGCTTCACCAACTGCTTCCGCGTCCGCTTGCCGACGCCGGTCGAGCCGCAGACGCTCTTGAACAAGCAGCGCGCGATCTACGAGCTTCAGATCGACATGACCTGGCTTCCCGCGCTCGGCGCGGGGACCTACTGGCTCGATCTCGCAGTGGTCGGCAGCTTGACCGGGCTCAGCTCGGGACCCTGGTCGAACCCCACGGTTCCCTGGCTCGCTAGCGACAATTCGGCGCAGTTCCTTGCCTCCAGCGGAACCTGGGCGGCGACGACCGCGGGCATGGGCGGCGCTCCCTGCGACTTCCCCTTCAAGCTCGTCGGCTCGGAGCTCGGCCTGCCCTTCGTGTATTGCACGGCGAAGATCAACTCGCTCGGCTGCCTGCCGCAGATCAGCTCGGCCGGCCAGGCGAGCGCGAGCAGCAGCACGGGTTTCGTCGTGAGCTCGGTCAACAACCGCAACCAGAAGCCGGGCCTCCTGCTCTACGGCGTGTCGGGCCCCGCGACCACCGCGTTCCAGGGCGGCACGCTGTGCCTCGCTTCCCCGATCAAGCGCAGCACGACCCTGTCCTCCGGCGGCACTCCGGCGCCCGCGGCGGATTGCACGGGCGCCTATGCGATCGACATGAACAGCTTCGCGGCGGGGAGCCTGGGGGGGCAGCCGCTCCCGGCCTTGAGCGTCGCGGGAACGACCGTCGACTGCCAGTTCTGGGGCCGCGATCCGGGCTTCGTCGCGCCGAACAACAGCTCGCTGTCGGACGGCCTGGAGTACCAGGTCTGGCCTTAGCCGCCTGCTTCCTGGACGCCGTTGGCGGCGGGTGACACGGCTCCGGGGAGCCAGGGACGAGCCTTGGGGTAGAATCGGGCCGCGGCTGCCCGCGGATCACCGGGGGTGCGAAGCCACCGTCCCTTTTCGCCTTGGGCTCTAGCTCCCCCGAGCCACCTTCCGAACACGTTTCGAGCCAGTCCTCCCGGGGGCAGACCCACTGCCGCCGGCCGGCCCCTCACCATGCTGATCTACCTCGCCGACCTCGGCCACAACCTGCTCACCAAGAGCTCGGATGTCTATCCGCTGGGCGTCGCCAATCTGGCGACCTACCTGCAGCGGCATCTGACCGAGACCGCGCTCGAGGTGCGGCTGTTCCGCGAGCCGCAGGACTTGAAGCAGGCGCTGGACACGGCGGCGCCGGACGTGCTCGGGCTTTCGAACTATGCCTGGAACGAGGAGCTGTCCTACCACTTCGCGCGCTACGCCAAGGCGAGATCGCGCTCGACCTTGACCGCGATGGGGGGCCCGAACTTTCCGCTGGTGCGCTCGGTCAAAGAGACTTTCCTGCGCTCGATTCCGGAGGTCGACGTCTATGTCGACGGGCCGACCTACGAGGGAGAGCGCGCCCTGCTCGAGCTGGTGCGCCGCTTCCACGCCGAGAAGCGCTCCATCGAAGGCACGCTCGCCGCGCCGATCCCCGGCAACCACTGGATCGACCGCCGCAGCGACGAGCTGGTCCTCGGCCCCGAAGTGCCGCGCATCCAGGACCTCGACGAGATTCCCTCGCCCTACCTCGCGGGCTTGATGGATCCGTTCTTCAAGACCGGCTACTTCCCGATGATGCAGATCGCGCGCGGGTGCCCGTTCACCTGCTCGTTCTGCAACTCCGGAGTGCGCTCGAACAACCGCGTGTTCGCCCACTCGATCGCGAACGTCAAAGCGGATCTTTTGTACATCGCCGAGCGCGTCAAGCCCGAGATCACGCTGTGCTTCGCCGACGACAACTTCGGCATGTACGAGCGCGACGTCGAGATCGCCGACTACATCGGCTGGCTGCAATCCAAGTTCAACTGGCCGCGCTACATCCGCACCACGACCGGCAAGAACAAGGGCGAGCGCATCATCCAGGTGCTGCGCAAGACCAACGGCGCCCTGCCGATGACCGTCGCGGTGCAGTCGATGAACCCGGTGGTGCTCAAGAACATCAAGCGCGACAACATCAAGCTCTCGACCTACATGGAAATCCAGCGCGAGCTCGATTCCATGGGCATGCAGAGCTACGGCGAATTGATCCTGTGCCTGCCCGGCGAGACCAAGGCCACGTTCATGAAAGCGGTCAAGGACCTGCTCGACGCCGGCGCGAAACGCATCAGCGCCCACCAGCTGATGCTGCTGCACGGCGCCGAGCTGTCCGACCCCGACCAGCGCCAGAAGTTCCAGTTCGACACGCGCTTCCGCGTCGTGGCGCGCAACGTCGCCGACTACACCGGCGAGCCGATCGTCGAAGTCGAGGAGATGGTCGTCGCCACGCCGGACTTCAGCTACCAGGATTATCTCGACACGCGCGTGTTCCACGTGCTGCTGACGGTCTTCCATTACGAAGGCAACTTCGAGGAGCCCTTCGCCTACGCGAAGTCCTGCGGCCTCAAGCCCTTCGATCTCGCTGTGCACATGGCCGCCCACTGGCGCGAAGCTCCGCCGGCGCTGCGCGAGACCATCGAGGAATTCCTGGTCGCGAGCGAGTCCGAATTGTTCATGACGCGCCAGGCCTGCCTCGACTGGGCCAAGGCGCACTACGCCGAGCTGGTCGACGGATCGCTCGGCGGCAACCTGCTCTCGCGCTTCTCGATGCTCGGGCGTTTCTTCGTCACCGACGCGGCGCTGGATTTCCTCGAGCAGAGCATCGCGGCGGCGCTCGCGGAGCGCGAGGCGAGCTTCGACCGGCGCATGCTCTCGAACTTGATGACCTACATGCGCGCCGTCGCCCTGCAGGTGCCCTTCGCCGAGACCACGGCGAAGTCCGTGCCCTTCGAGAGCGAGTACGACATCGAAGGCTGGGCCAAGGACGGTTACCTGCGCCCGCTCGCCGACCACCGCTTCGACGCGCCGCGCAAGTTCATCGCGCGCACCCAGCCGGCGCGCCGAGCGCTGATCCTGAGCAAGATCGAGACTTTCGGCGAGCATCCCGCGGGCCTGGGAAAATTCACGCGCACCATGTTCGCGCGCGACCTGCGCCGCTCGCTCGAGCCGGCGAGCGTCGACGCGCGTGCGCCCAGCGCGTCGGGTCGATAGGCTCTAGATCGATGGGGGTTCCCAGCGATCCCGAACTCTCCCTGATCGTGCCCTGCTACAACGAGCAGGCCGCCATTCCCTACACGATCCCGCAGCTCGTGCAGGCGTTCGAGAAGGCGGGGCATCGGCTCGAGCTGATCGGCTGCGACAATGGCTCCAGCGATCGGACCGGCGACATCCTGCGCGAATTCGCGGCGGCGGGCCTGCCGGTGGTCTACCACCGCGTCGATCCGAACGAGGGCTACGGCAACGGCGTCTTGAAAACGATTCCAGTCTGCCGCGCGCCGTGGATCGGGATCATTCCTGCCGACGGCCAGGTCGACGCCGAGGACGTCGCGCGCCTGTTCGAGGCCGTGAAATACACCTCGCCGAAGTGCCTGGGCAAGGTCCGCCGGCGCTTCCGCATGGACGGGCCGCTGCGCAAGGTCGTGTCGATCTTCTATAACGGCTTCGTGTGGATCCTCTGGCCGAGCCTCGGCTCGATCGACATCAACGGCAGCCCCAAGATCGTGCCGCGCGAGGCCCTGCTCGCGATGAATCTGCAATCGAAGCAGTGGTTCCTCGATCCCGAGCTGATGGTCAAGGCGCACTACATGGGCGTGCGCGTGCTCGAGATGAACGTCTTCGCGCGCATGCGCGGCAACGGGCTGTCCCACGTGCGCGGCTCCACGGCCTGGGAGTTCTTCACCAAGCTCCTGGGTCTGCGCTTCGGGCGCGGTCTCGCGCGATGGCGCGCCGGACTGGTCTGGCCGCCGCCGGAGCCCGCGGCGCCGTCGCAGCCGCGCGCCACGCAAAGTCAGACGCATTAGCAACGCCCGCGTCAGCCCTGTAGAACCGATCCACCGTGTCGCCTCGTTCGTTTCGTCCGCGCCCGCTTGCGCTCGTTGCGGGTCTCGCCTTCGTCGGTCTGGCCCTCGCCGTGCCCGTGGCGAGCAGCGCGCAATTCCTCGCCCGCGAGACGGGACTCGATCCCGCGATCCTCGCCCAGGGTGTCTGGATCTGGAAAGCGGCGACCCTGCTGCTCGGCATCCTGGGCATGGTCGCGGACGGTCTGCGGCCCGGCGAAGTCGAGGCATCACCCCTGCTGGAGCGCGGACAGAGCGCCGAAAGCCCGCCGAACCTGCGCTGGAACCTGGGCGTGCTCGCGATCTGCTGCGCAGGGCTCTCGCTGCGCTTCCACGACCTCGGCGCAGGCCTGTGGTTCGACGAGATCGACACCCTGGTGCGCTACGGCAACTCCAGCCTGGCCAAGGCCGTCGCCTCCTTCGAGACGCAGAACAACCACCTCGGGTACTCGCTGTTCGCGAATCTCTCCGTCCACGCCTTCGGGGCGAGCGCATGGACGCTGCGCCTGCCCGCGGTGCTGCTCGGGGGAGCAAGCCTGTGGGCCCTTTGGCGCTTCGCCCTGCTCGTCGCCCCGAGCGTCGAAGCGGCCTTCGCGACGGCGCTGCTCGCGGTCTCCTGGCACCACGTCTGGTTCTCGCAGGATGCGCGAGGCTACACGGGAATGTTCCTCGCGGCCTTGATCGCCAGCGGAGCTTTCCTGTCGATGCTCTGGTCGCGGCGCGCGGCGGGCATGAAGCTCCCGCTGGTCTACGGCCTGGCTGCGAGCTTCGCCGTGTGGATGCACGTCACGGCGGTGTTCGTCGTCGTCGCGCACTTCCTGATCTGGCTGTGGGTCGCCGCGCGAGCGAAGCAGTCCGGCGCGAATCGCTGGCCGCCCCTGTGGGGTTTCCTGTTCGCCGCGGCCCTGTCGCTGTGGTGCTACGCCCTGGTGCTGCCGCAGTTCGTCGCGACGCTCGGCGGTCCTTCGATGCCGGGGCACGAGACGCAGTGGCGCAATCCGATGTGGATGGTGCGCGAGATGGTCTCGGGTCTCGCCGCGGGCGTGCCCGGCGGATGGCTGGCGATCGCGGAAGGCGTGTTCGTGCTCGGACTCGGGCTTTGGAGCTACGCGCGCCAGAGTCTGGCCGTGCTCACCGTGTTCCTGCTGCCCGCGGCCCTGACCTGCGCGGTGATCGTTGCCCAGGGGCACAATCTCTGGCCGCGCTTCTTTTTCTTCAGCGGCGGCTTCGCGGTCCTGATCCTCTTGCGCGGCGTGTTCGAGTTCATCGGTCTGTGCGCTCGCGGCCCGCTGGCTCCGTTGCGCATGACTTTGAGCAAGGCCGCGGCGACCCTCCTGTGCCTCGCCAGCGCAGCGACCCTGCCGCGCGCTTTCGGCCCCAAGCAGGACTTTGCGGCGGCAGCCGAGTACGTCGGCGCCCACGTTCCGCCCCAGTCCGTGGCCACGCTGGAGATGGGCAGCTTGCCTTTCCGGGACTACCTGGGGCTGTACTGGACACAAATCGATGATCTGCAAGGGCTTATGGACTTCGAGCGCCAGCACCCCGAGACTTGGGTGGTGCTGACCATGCCGATGCACCTCGCCGCGACGCAACCAGAGACCTGGGCGCGCCTGGAGAGCGAATACCGCGAAGAAAAGGTCTTCCTCGGAACCGTGCACGGCGGGGAAATCGTGGTCAAGGTCAGGCGTGCGCCATGACGAGACCAACCACCGAGCCCTCCCGGTCCCCTTGAAGCTGTTCCTCAAAGTTGCGGTCTCCGCGGCGCTGCTCGCGGCGTTGATCGGCTTCGCGTTCTACAAGCAGGCCGACAAGGCGCGGGCGACCTGGGAGGCGCTGCGCGGACTGAGCCCGAGCTTCTGGCTCGGGATCTTCGCGGCCTTCCTCGCCGGTCACCTGGTCGGCGCCTTCAAGTGGCGCTTCAACGTCAACCTCGCCGATGCCGGACTGAAGCGGGTCGACGCTCTCCAGTGCTACGGCGCGGGTCTCTTCGCCAACCTGTTCCTGCTCAGCATCGTCGGCGGCGATGCGCTCAAGGCCTGGCTCGCGGGGAAAGCGACCGGCCGTCTCGAGGCCGCGATCTTCGGCGGACTGACCGAGCGCTTGATCGACACCCTGGCACTCCTGTCCCTGATCGTCGTCGGAGGCCTCGCTTCCCAGGCCAGCGTCGAAGGCTGGCACCAGCGGGTGATCCTGGTCGGCTCGCTGGTCGCGGTGGTCGGAGCGGTGATCTTCCTGCCGCTGATCCTGCGCATGAAGCTCGCGCGCTGGCCGCGCAAGCTGCGCCGCCCGCTTTCGCGCCTGATGGTCTCGATGCGGCGCATGGCGAAGCGACCGCTCGCCGCCCTGGGCGTGTTCTGCGTGAGCCTCGCGATCCAGGCCTGGTTCGTGGTCCTCAATGCCTGGCTCGGCCGCGCGATCGGCATCGACGTGCCGCTGGCCTACTGGTTCCTCGCCGTGCCCTTGACCAAGGCGGTCACCCTCGCGCCGATCAGCTTCGGTGGCCTGGGTCTGCGCGAAGCCACGCTCGCGGGCATGCTCGGTCTGGTCGGCGTCCCGACCGCGACCGGAGTCGCCGCCTCGCTCCTGTGGCAGTCGATCGTCTACAGCGGAGGCCTGTTCGGAGGACTGGTCTGGCTCGTGCTCGGCTTGCGCCGCGGCGCGAGCACCGGCTTCGGCCACGGCTCCCTGGTCGGCGAAGCGCGCACCGCGGAGGGCCGTCATGGCTGAGCCGCGCATCCTGATCCTGGGCGGCGGGCCGGCCGGCGTCGGCGCGGCGTGGCAGCTCGCGCGGCAGAAAAAAGCCGCGGTCACACTGATCGAGCGCGGCACGACATTCGGCGGGAATTCAGGCTCTTTCGAGGCCTTTGGCCAGCGCCTCGACTACGGCAGCCACCGCCTGCACCCCGCGACCGACGCGGCGATCATGGCCGACATCAAGGCGCTGCTCGGCGCCGATCTGCTCGATCGCCCGCGCCACGGCCGCATCCGCCTGCTCGGCAAGTGGATCCACTTTCCGTTGAAGCCGGTCGACCTGCTGCTGCGGCTCGACAAGAGCTTCGCGATCGGCTCGCTGCGCGACGCGATCGCCAAGAAGCTGCCGGGAGCTCCCGCGGAAGGCGACACTTTCGCCTCCGTGCTGCGCGCGAACCTCGGACCGACGATCTGCGAGCACTTCTACTTTCCCTACGCCGTGAAGCTCTGGGGGCGCGCACCCGACGAGCTCTCCGGGATCCAGGCGAGGCGGCGTGTTTCCGCAGGCACCTTCGGCAAGCTCGCGCGCAAGGTGCTCGGCGCGGTGCCCGGCATGAAGAAGCCTGGCGCGGGTCGCTTCTTCTATCCGCGGCGCGGGTTCGGGCAGATCAGCGAGGCCTACGCGGCGGAAGCGGCGCGCCTGGGCGCGAATCTGCGCACGGGAACGCAGCTCGTCTCTTTGACGCGCGGACCGAACGGCCCCTGGCGCGCCACGCTCCAAGGCAGCGGACCGCAGGCCAACGGCGCGCGCGAAGTGCTCGAGGCCGATCAGATCTGGTCGACCATCCCGATCACCGTGCTCGCGAAGTCGCTGGTCCCCGCCGCTCCGCGCGAAGTGCTCGACGCGAGCGAGCGGACCACCTACCGCGCGATGATCCTGATCTACCTCCAGGTGCCGGTCGCGCGCTTCACCGAATTCGACGCGCATTATTTTCCAGGCGCCGACACGCGCATCACGCGCCTTTCCGAGCCGAAGAACTACGCCGCGCTCCGCGAGCCCGCGGACAGCACGGTCCTGTGCGCCGAGCTGCCTTGCGTGGTGGGGGGCGAGCATTGGAATCTCAGCGACGCCGAGCTCGGCCAGCTGGTCGCCGATGACCTCGCTCGCTCTGGGATTCCCCTGCCCGCCCCGCCGCGCGCCGTGCTCACGCGCCGCCTGGCCCAGGCCTATCCGATTTACCTCGAGGGCTACGAAGAGCCGCTTGAGCGGCTGGACACCTGGGTCGGAGGCCTGCCGGAATTGATTTCCTATGGCCGTCAGGGCCTGTTCGCCCACGACAACACGCACCACGCGCTGTTCATGGCCTATTCGGCCGTCGAATGCCTCGATGGGATGCGCTTCGACCGCGAGAAGTGGGCGCGCTTCCGCGAAATCTTCAAGACCCACGTGGTCGAGGATTGACGCAGGGCCGCCTTTTCCAGGGGGCATCCATTCCGCGGGCAGTAGAATTCACGGTTCTGCATTCCGCCTCGCAAGCACGGTCCCACCATGAAAGTCCTCGATCGAATCGTCCGCCACGCGCGGATCACCGCCGCGAATTACGAGGAGCTTCCCAGCCCGCCGTTCCTGATCCTGTTCATCAATTCGATCTGCAACCAGCGCTGCGAGCACTGTTTCTACTGGTCGAACCTCAATCGCAAGGACGATCTGACCAAAGAGGAGCTGTTCAGTCTCTCGCGCCAGCTCGGCCGCATCGAGAATTTGAACCTGTCCGGCGGCGAGCCCTTCCTGCGCAAGGAATTCGCGGAGATCTGCCGCCAGTTCATCCGCCACAACCAAACACGCCAGATCTATGTCCCGACCAACGCCTACTTCACCGACAAGATGATCGACCAGATCTCGCGCACCCTCGAGGAGGATGCGCTGGAGATCTTCGCGGTCGAGATGTCGCTCGACGGGCTGGGCGAGTTCCACGACAAGTTCCGCGTCAGCCCGGGCTCGTTCCGCAAGGCGATGGAGAGCTACGCCGCGCTGGAGAAGCTGCAGGAAAAAGACAAGCGCCTGCGCATCCACGCGATCTCGACCGCGACCGACGTCAACATGGACGAGATCCGGCGCTTGACGACTTTCCTGTTCGACAACTGCCCGAAGCTCGACCACCACAACCTCGCGATCATGCGCGGCGATCCGAAGAACCCGGGCCTGGGGGGCCCTAAGCTGGAGCAGTACAACGAGCTCTACCGCTACTTCCGCAAGCTGTGGGCGCCGCGCGAGCAAGGCCGCTACGGCGCGAGCGTCGAGCCGATGCTGCAGTGGGCCAAGACCGAGAGCCTGGCGCGCAAGACCCAGGCCGTTCCTTGTCGCGCGGGAATCCTGTCGGCGGTGGTGTATTCCAACGGCGACGTCTCGGTCTGCGAGCTGCACGAGCCGCTCGGAAATCTGCGCCAGCAGAGTTTCTGGGAGATCTGGAACGGCGAGAAGGCCAAGGCGCGTCGCAAGGCGGTGGCGTGCAAGGAATGCTGGTGCACGACCGAGGTCTTCCTGTGGCCTTCGATCACCTACCAGCCTCAGTACCTCGCGAAGGCGATGGTCGGCGGCAAGGTCTGGGAGAAGGCGGGCGAGCTCGCTCCCGGCGAGAAGCCCGTGGTGCGCCTCGAGGACGCGTACGGCAATTCGAGCGAAGACCGCGCGAAGCTCGACGCGATCCAGGTTCGCAAGGCCTGACTGTGTCGTAACGGAGCCAGGTTCGATTCCAACATCGGCGATCCTGCGCGCGCAGCGCGCAGAATCGCCGATGTCGGAATCGAACCTGGCTCCGTTACGACGCAGCGTTCGGGTGCTCGCCGTCGCTAGAATTATCGGGAGATGACCCCGCTCCCGCCGACTCCCCGACCCGCGCGAATTTCCGGCGGGCGAGCGTGGCTCTCGCGTTCCCTGTGCATCTCGATCGCGGTGTGGCTGGTGCTGCTCGGCGCCTCGATCGGCGCGAGCTTCGCGCTGGCGGACGCGTGGCACGAGATCCGCGCGCAGCGTTACGACGAGTTGCACTTCACGCGCTCGTCCTTCCTGGTGCTCGAGCGCGCCGCCGACCACGGCTCCCTGCAAGGCTTGCTGACCGCCCTGTGGTTCCTGATCGGAGTCCTGCTGGTCAGCGCCTACGCGCCGCTGCGCGCCATGTTCGATCCGCGCGAGCTGTCGAGCGTGCTCTCCAGCCGCGATCGCCTGTTGCGCGCCCAGGTCTCGGTCGCGATCGCCTTTCTGATCGCGATCGGGTTGCTCGTCTACATCGGCGAGGGCCTTTCGCGCGCTCAAGTCGTCCTGCTGGGCGCGCTGGCTTTTCTCGGCATCGTGTCGCTGGCCGCGATCGCGCGCGCCGTGCGCAGATTCGGCCGCTCGAACGATCCCGGCGTGGAAGCGAGCGCCTTCGCCGCCTGCGCCGCCGTGGCCGTGGTCGTCTCGCTGGGCTTCGTCGTCGACGGCGATCGCATCTGGCGGCCTTTCGAAGTGTCGTCGATCGCGGCCAACCTGCTGCTGCTCCTCGGAGCCCTGGCCGCCTTCGTCCTCGTGCGCAGGGCTCTGCTCGAGTCGCACCGCTCCAACGCGCCCGCCGGCCGCGGCGCCCTGGGCGGAATCGGCGTGCGTCTGGGCATGGTGATCCTGGTACTGCCCGCCCTCTCGCCGCTGTTCGTGCGCGCGCTGGCCAGCGTCTACGGCCACTCCGGCGTGACGCGCCAGAACAGCTTCAACGTGGTGGTGATCGGCATCGACACTCTGCGCGCCGACTCCGTGGACTTCTCGCCGCCCAAGGAAGGCGCGCGCGACCGCACGCCCAATCTGCGCAGCCTCGCCGAGCGCGGCGTGCAGTTCAGCCAGGCGATCTCGCAATCTTCCTGGACCATGCCCGCCTTCGCCTCGATCTTCACCGGCAAGTATCCGATGGAGCACGGCGCGGTGTCGCTCAGCGGGAACTTGCGCGATCGCGAATTCACTCTCGCCGAGATCCTGCGCGAAGCCGGTTACAAGACGGGCTCGTTCGTGAGCAACGACTACACCGACCAGAAGCACGGCTTCCGCCAGGGCAACGACGAATTCAAGGACGACTGCGTCAAGGTGGCCGAGGAGATGAGCTCCAAGGACGTGACCGACGAAGCGGTCGATTTCGTCTCGCGCCAGGCCGGCCAGCCGTTCTTCCTGTTCGCACACTACATGGATCCGCACTACCAGTACCTCGAGCACAAGGGCTGGACCTGGGCGGACGGTTACTCGGGCTGGCTGAAGCAGGACCAGAACGATCTCGACAACCTGGTGCGCAACCGCAACCTCGTCACGCCGACGGATCTCGCCTGGCTGCGCGATCTCTACGACGAGGAAATCGCCTACACCGACGGAGAGATCGGCCGGCTGATCGACGCGCTCGAGCACGCGAACGTGCTGGAACGCACCTTGATCGTCGTGGTTGCCGATCACGGCGAAGAATTCCTCGATCACGGCAATTTCAGCCACACGACGACGCTCTACGAAGAGCTCGTGCGCGTGCCGATGATCCTCGTCGTTCCCAATTCCAAGGAAGCGGGCACGATCCGCAGCGACGTGGTGGAGACACGCAGCGTGTTCAGCACGGTGCTCGATTGCCTCGGCCTCGATTTCGCCGTCCGTTCACGGCCCAAGGGCCTCCTGCCATCCGCGAGCAAGCCGCCGCGTGGTCAGGAACCCGCCGCTGCTCCAGGCAGCGCCGAATCCGCCGCCGTGCCCGCGGACCACGCCTTCTCGATGGTCTGGCTCCCCGATGCGAAGCCGCGCTGGGGCAAGAAATTCAAGATCGCGAGCCTGCGCACCGCGCGCTGGAAGCTGATCGACAACATCACGCGCGGCGTCCACGAGCTCTACGACATCGCCGCCGATCCGCTCGAGAAGCAGGATCTGTCCACGTCGCAACCCGAAGTGCTCGCGACCCTGCGCGCGGAGCTGGACGCCTGGATCGGACAGCAGGAAGTTTTCGCCAATGATCTGCCGCGCATCCAGCAAGGCAGCGACCGCACGAATCGACTGAGAGCCCTGGGATACATGTGAGGAATCCGCCCATGAAAGAGCTGCACCAGATTTCACGCCGCGGAATCGTCGGCACCGCCGCCGCGCTCGTCTGCGGAGTCGGCCTGGCTTCCGCGCAGGACCCTGCTTCACCGGCGAAGCCGCCGCCCGCCGAGCCCGCGCCGCCCGGCCTGCGCACCGTCATCCTCGTGCGCCACGCCGAGAAAGCCGCCGACGATCCGCGCGATCCGTCTCTTTCGGAAGCCGGCAAGCTGCGCGTGGCCGCGCTGGTGCGCCTGCTCGGCGAGACCCGCATCACCCACGTGTGGACCAGCGAGTGGAAGCGCGCCAAGGAGACCGCGGCGCCCGTCGTGGCGAAGCACCAGCTCGTGCCGGTCGAGGTGCCGGGCCGCGACCCGACGGCCCTCGCCACGCGAGTGAAGGAGCTTCCCGCCGGCTCGATCTCGCTGATCGTCGGCCACTCGAACACCCTGCCCTCGGTCGCGAAGGCCCTCGGCATGCAGCTCACGAACCTCGGCGGCGGCACGGACTTGAAGGACGACGAGTACGACCGCTTCGTCGTGATCACCCTCGGAAGCGAGAAGGAACCCGGCTCGCTGCTCGAGATGCGCTACGGCCCCTGAGTCTTCGCCGTGCGCTGCGCCGCGCGAATTTCCGGCGCGACGATCAAGGAGCGCGGGTGGCGGCGTGTCAGATAGCCGAGCCATTCGCCCCAGGACCAGCACAGGACCATCGCGCTCAAGGGCAGGATCGCGCGCGCGAAGGGTAGCGCGAGGCGGCGCGAGGTCAGGGCTTTCCGCGTCATGCGCGACATGAGCAGCAGCGGCAAGACGGGCGCGAAGATGCAGTAGTAGAGTCGCCTGCCCGGCGTGCAGAAGCCGAGCCGCGTGCAGCCGAAGAGCCGTCCGAAGGCGTAGCGTTCGTAGAGGGCGTCGCCGAGCGAGACATGCCGCGACATGGTCACGCGCGACAGCGGCTCGAGCCACAGCTCGCCGAAGCGCTCGCGCAACGCGTCGTTGATCGCCGTTTCGTGGAAGTAGACGCTCCATGTGTCCGCGATCGCAGCGAGGCGAGTCTTCGAGTAGGCGACGTTGCAGACCGTCAAAGTCGGCGACGGCCCCGCGCGCACCGGGCTCGCGTAGCGGAAGAAATCGACGAAGTAGAAAGCCCAGTCGACCGCGCTCGAGCCCTCGCGGATCTCGACCAGTCCGCCCGTGACCGCGCGCCCCGGCGCCTGGGCCGCGATCATGGTCGCGACCCAATCGGGATCGGGGATGCAGTGATCTTCGGTGAGCAGGATCAGCTCGCCGCGCGCTTCCGAAAGGGCACGCGAAGCCAGCTCGAGCGGATTGCGCTGCCCGGCGTTCGAGACCAGGCGCACGCGCGGCCAGCGCGCAGCGACGCCGTCCATGCCGCCGAGGTTCGGGTCATAGGCGACCACGACGTCGAACTCGGGCACCCCGCGCTGGTGCTCGAGGCCGGCAAGGCAGCGCTCGAGATGCGCCGCGCTGCAGATGCCGACGACCGCGACGCTGACCGAAGGAGCAGGGGAAGGCGTGGGGGACAAGCTGGCGACGAGCATGCCGCGCGGTGCGCGGCTTTGCACGCCAATCAGTCGGCGGACGCGCGACCTCCAGCGATTCGTGCAGAATCCTGAGGTCCGACGACCTGCCCGCACGTCTCTTTCCTGGGCGCTTCCCCGAGCTCGATGCAGACTCAGATCCATCCTGAAGACTGGTCCCGGACGACGCTGGCCTTGCGCCATCTCGCGACGCAGCTCGTGGAGGGGCGCGAGCAGCGCGAGGACCTGGTGCAGGGCACGCTGGTCGCAGCGCTCGAGCGGCCGCCGCGAACGCTCAGCTGGAGCTGGCTGGCCTGCGTGCTCAGGAATCGCGCTCGCGATCTGGTGCGATCGCGGGCGAGCCGTGGACTGGCCGAGAGTCTTCCGGCGCTCGAGAGCGCGACTCCCGATGCCACGGAGATCGCGCAGCGGCTCGAGCTGCAGGAAACCCTGACCCGCGCCTTGCGCGCTCTCGACGAGCCTTACCAGACCACGCTCTACCTTCGTTACTTCGAAGACCTGACGCCCAGCGAGATCGCGCGGCGCAGCGGCGTGCCGGTGAAGACGGTCAAGACGCGGCTCGAGCGCGGGCTCGAGCGTCTGCGCCAGCGGCTCGAAGCTCGCCATGGGCCCGAACTCCATGCGCTGCTCGCGTTCCTGCGTCCGCTGCGAATGCCAGAACCGCTGGCCCTTGCGCCCACGATCGGAGGAATTCTGCTCATGTGGAAGAAGATCGCGATCGTCGCCGCGGTGTTGCTCGCGGGTCTTTTCTGGTGGCGAGTCGAACGCCCGGCCGCGACCGAAGCTGGGCTCGCGGCACCATCCACTGCGCAGCCGATCCTGCCCGAAGTGGCGCAGGACTCCTCGAAAATCGCAACGCCCGACTCGCCGCAGGCTCGCGAGCGCAGCGCCGCCGTCGATCAAGCTCCTGCTGCGGCAGTGAAATCCAAGTTCGGCAGTTTGAACGTCCTCGTGCGCTGGAGCGACGGCACGCCAGCGCCCGGCATCGCGGTCAATTTCCGCCGCGAGTTGCACGCCGTGAATTCCTCGCAGCGCGGCTTCCTGCGAGCGACCAGCGACGCGGAGGGTCGAGTGACCTCGGGCGATCTCTCACCGGGATCCGTCAATGTCGCGAGCGGCCGCGGCGGCTCCAAGAGTGTGCCGATCGTCGCGGGTGAAGCGAGCGAGGTCGTGCTCGATCTCCCCGACGGCCTCGAAGTCGACGGCCGCGTGATCGACGGGCATGACCGACCAGTCGCGAATGCCGAGATCTGGCTGACTTCGTCCTACACGGATTGGCTCGGCATGTCCGTGGTGGCCCACTCGGATTCGAACGGGGCCTTCCAACTGCGCGATGTGCCGAAGGATCAATCGCTCGGAGCGACGGTACAGGGA
>Ga0193706_1000404_pt1 | contig 25487 bp, 21 predicted proteins | sample U3c1metaG_FD_160130 | JGI IMG/M metagenome (GOLD analysis project Ga0193706, IMG submission 160130) | Soil microbial communities from a riparian zone of the East river system, Colorado, United States - U3c1 | ecosystem: Environmental > Terrestrial > Soil > Riparian zone | place: USA: East River... | reverse complement strand
CTCGGCGGCGCCTTCGCCCTCTTCGCGACCTTGAGGATCGCGAAGAGGGCGAAGGCGCCGCCGAGGACCGCTCCAAAATTGATCAGGACGAGCCAGAAAAGCTTCGATCCTTCCTCGTGGACATAATCCTCGATCACGACCTGGAGGCCGAGCTTCAGGTGCCAGAAGGTGCTGATCACGAGGAGGATCATCGGCACCGCGCCCATCGGCGAGGCGAGCCAGGCCGAGACGGTGCGATGATCGAGATCGGGCAGGGTCAGCAGTGAGACCGCAAGCCAGATGAAGAGCAGGAGCGTGGAGAGCGAGGTGAGCCGCTCGGTCCACCAATGATCGGCGCCCTCGCGGGCGGAGCCGTGGCCGCGCACCTGCGCGATCGGGGTCTCGATATCGGTCATCGCATCGTCACCACATAGAACCAGAAGAAGGCGGTGAGCAGGACCGAGGCGGCGATGGTCATCGTCGCCCACAATTTGTTGGTGCCGAGCTCATAGCCGGCGCCGATGTCCATCACGAAATGGCGGAGGCCCGAGAAGAGGTGCTGGAAGAAGGCCCAGGTCAGGCCGACCCCAACAAGGATGCCAAGCCAATGCTTCGCCCAGCCGGCGAAATAGTCGTAGGCTTCGGGCCCGGCCGCGATCGCGAGCAGCCACCAGACGAAGGCGGCCGCTCCGACCGTGGCGAGGCCGACGCCGGTGATCCGGTGGAGGATGGAAACGAGCATGTGCGGACCCCATCGCCAGACCGTCAGATGCGGCGCGAGAGGACGGGACGGGTTTCGGTGCATCTTCACTCCGGTATGGGACGGACGCTTCTAGAACGCGGGATGCTTCTAGAATGAAAGCCGGCGGTTGCAAGCGCGGGAAGGCCTCGGACAGGGCGCGCGATACCGGGAATAAGGCGGCTCTTGGCTAACAGCTTCTTAACCACTTCCTCCGTAGAGCCGTTGGCAACCAGAACAGACGTGAATGAAGGGCAGGCGGAAATGGCGGGCGAAGGCGGAATCATCCTGGCCGAACGCATCGACCTGTTCGATCCCGAAGAGGATCTGGCATCCAATTATCGCGAGGTCGGCACATTCCTCGAGGCCGGCGTCGACAGCATCTCGAGGGCCTTCTGGGTCCATCTCAGTCGCTCCTCGACGTCCGCCGTCCAGAGCGCGAACGTCAATATCGACGAGCTGATCCGAAAGATCGTGCCCTACATCACCATGCGGTTCGAGAATATCCGCGCCCAGAAATGGGCCGACTGGGTCGGCAATTACGTCGCGGCCGCGAGCGCCGCGGGCGTGTCGCGGACCAGCCTGCTGGCGGCGATCAGCGCCGCCGCCGGCGAGGGCCATCGCCTGCTCTCCGCGGCACTTGCCGAGGATCCCGCGAGGCTCGCCCGCCTCGCGCCCTGCATCACCCAGGTCGCCCTCCTCGAGGCCGACATATTCGCCGGCCATTACGATCTCCTTCGCGAGCGCTCCGAGCGCGAGAGCCGCCACGCCAAGGGCGCCCGGTTCAACGAGGACATAGTCAGCGTCGTCGAGCGCACGGCTGCCGACAGCCAGCTTCTCCGCGCCCAGGCCGCCGACGCCTCCTCGGCCGCCCGCGGAATGCTCGGCAAGACGTCCGAGGTCGCCGCCGCGGCCGAGCAGTCCGCGCTCGCCATGCGCGAGGCTGCCCAGACCGCCGCCGGCCTGATCCGCGCCATCGAGGACGCCCGCAACGAGGTCGAGGTCGCCGCCGACGTCGCCACCCGCGCCGGCGGGCAAGCTAGCGAGGCCGTGAAGATCAGCCAGGCTTTGTCCGGCCATGTCGAGGCGATCGAATCGATCCTCGGCCTCATTCGCGACATTGCCGGCCAGACCAACCTTCTCGCGCTCAACGCCACGATCGAGGCGGCCCGGGCAGGCGATGCCGGGCGCGGCTTTGCGGTCGTCGCCCAGGAGGTGAAGTCGCTGGCGAGCCAGACCGCCCGGGCGACCGACGACATCAATGCCAAAATCACCGCCATCCAGCAGGCGACCCGCCAGACCGTCGAGGCCAACGGCTCGATCGAGCGCACCATCGAGGAGGTCCAGTCCAGCGCCGACCGGATTCGCGAGGCGATGGAGATGCAGGCGCAGACCGTCACCATGATCACCGCCGCGGTCGACGAGACGGCTTTGGCCGCCGATTCCATGTCCTCGACCATCGCAGCGATCCGCGAGGATACCGAGAACGTCGCCAGGGAGATTGACGGCGTGACCCTTAATTTCGGCCATGTCGACGAGCAGATGGCGCGCTTCAAGGCGACCGCCGGAGCCTTCGTGAAGACCTTCGCGGCGTGAGGCCCTTCGATACGGGTGTCCGTCAGGCTCAGCGCCCCGCTCAGGATGAGCGGGAAAAGGCTTATGTTTCCGCTCATTCCGAGCAGCCGCTGAGTGAAATCGAAGCGGCGTATCGAAGGCGCCGATAAAGGTTCGTTTACCACGGCCATGATAGCCCCGAGACTGAAATCGCAGGCCCGGATGCAGCGACATGGCGAGCTTCTACGTGCACGAGGACGGTAGCAAATTGCAGAAGCTGACCGACGGCCAGGTTTCCAACCGGCTTGCCGCCTACAATCCGGACGGGCGCTTCGAGCGCGACCTCCGGGCTCTGTGGGCCGAGGCGGGCGACAAGCTCGAATCGCGGATGCGGACAAGCGGCGGCGAGGAAGCCGCGGGCCAGCTGCGCCATCGCTTCACCAGCCCGGTCGACGTCGAATGGATCCAGTCGGTCGCGGCCTATGGAATCGAGCTCTACGCGCGAAAGCTCTCGGTCCCGACCGTGATCGACAAGCGCGGCCGGCTGACCGCCGAGCTTTGTTCGGTGCTGATCGAGCATTTCGGGACGGACGAGCGCCTGGCCGGCGCGATCGACACATTGTGCCGCTTGCGAGCCTATGAAACCGACATCGTCCTCGCCCAGATCGCCTTGCTCGAGGCCAATGAAGCGGCCGAGAGCCGGGGCAGGAAGAGCGAGCAGTTCGAGCGCATTGTCGCCACCCTGGTCGAGAAGACGTCGGCCGAGGCGACCCGGCTTCGCGAGAAGACCGCGTCAACGGCCGGCTCGGCCCGAGGGATGCTCGGCAAGACATCGGAGGTCGCCGCCGCGGCCGATCAGTCCGCCCTCGCCATGCGCGAGGCTGCCCAGACCGCCGCCGGCCTGATCCGCGCCATCGAGGACGCCCGCAACGAGGTCGAGGTCGCCGCCGACGTCGCCATCCGCGCCGGCGGCCAGGCCAGCGAGGCCGTGAAGATCAGCCAGGCCCTCTCCGGCCATGTCGAGGCGATCGAATCGATCCTCGGCCTCATTCGCGACATTGCCGGCCAGACCAACCTTCTCGCGCTCAACGCAACGATCGAGGCCGCCCGGGCAGGTGATGCCGGCCGAGGCTTTGCGGTGGTCGCCCAGGAGGTGAAGTCGCTTGCCAGCCAGACTGCCCGGGCCACCGACGACATCAACGCCAAGATCACCGCGATCCAGCAGGCCACGCGTCAGACCGTCGAGGCCAACGGCTCGATCGAGCGCACCATCGAGGAGGTCCAGTCCTCCGCCGACCGGATCCGCGAGGCGATGGAGACCCAGGCCCAGACCGTCACCATGATCACCGCCGCCGTCGACGAGACGGCTTTGGCCGCCGATTCCATGTCCTCGACCATCGCAGCGATCCGCGAGGATACCGAATATGTGGCGAAGGAGATCGACGGGGTCGAAAGCGGCTTCGTCCGGGTCGACGACGAGCTCGGCCGATTCCGCTCCACCGCCGCGGAATTCCTGAGCAACTTCGCGGCTTAGATCCCCTCTCCCATAAGGGAGAGGGTTAGGGTGAGGGGATTCGCCCTCGGACAGGAATCTCGGCTGTCCGACCCCCTCACCAACCTCGCCTAGGCTCAGCTTCGCTTCGCCAAGTCTCGATATCCTCTCCCACCGGGGCGAGGGGTTTCAGTTTGAGGCGGCCGCGCTTATTCGCCGCGCCATGGCAAACATACTCGTCACCGGAACCAGCCGCGGCATCGGCAAGGCGATCGCCGATGCTCTCAAAGGCCACAATGTCGTCGGCCACGCGAGCAGCGGCGCCGAGGATCGAATCGCGGCGGACCTTTCGCAGCCGGGCGCCGCCGAGGCCTTATGGGCCGAGGCGCTCGATCGGCTCGGCGGGCGGATCGACGTAGTGATCAACAATGCCGGAATCTTCGAGGCGGCGCCGATCGGCGACGGCCACGAAGCCTGGGTGGCGAGCTGGGAGCGGACGCTTCGGGTCAATCTGATCGCCTCGGCCGAGCTGTGCCGGCTCGCGGTCGTTCATTATCGCGAGCGCGGCGGCGGCGGCCGGATCGTCAACATATCGAGCCGCGCCGCCTATCGCGGGGATTCCCCGGACCATTGGCATTATGCCGCGTCCAAGGCCGGGATGATCGCGATGACCAAGACGATCGCGCGCGGCTATGCCGCCGAGAGGATCCTGGCCTTCGCCGTCTGCCCCGGCTTCACCGGATCCGACATGGTCGACGATTATCTCGCAAGCCGCGGCGGCCAGAAGATCCTCGCCGATATTCCCCTCGGCCGGATCGCGACGCCCGCGGAGATCGCCGAGACGACGCGCTGGCTCGCCATCGACGCGCCCGCTTCGGCGACCGGCGCGGTGATCGACGTCAACGGCGCCTCCTATGTCCGATAATCCTCCCCCATCGGGGGCGGAATCCTGGAAGGTCTCGCTGCCCTGCACTAAGGCGGAGGCCGAGGCTCTGCGCGACGACATCACGCCTTTGGCCATGCTCGACGAGCCGCCCGTGCTGATGACCAGCGAGGCGGATCCGCGCCGGCCGGAGGCATGGCGGATCGACGCCTATTTCGGCTCCCGGCCAAACGCCGATATGGTCGACCTGCTTCGATCGCTCGTGCCGAGCTCGACGGGCGCCGAGCCTGAGATCGGGCCGGTCGAGGATGAGGACTGGATCACCCTCAGTCAGCAGGGGCTGGAGCCGATCCAGGCCGGCCGTTTCTTCGTCCATACGCCGCTTCACCGCGATCGGGCGCCGCAGGGATCGATCGCGCTCGAGATCGACGCGGGTCGCGCCTTCGGTACCGGCCAGCACGAGACGACCAGCGGATGCCTGATCGCGCTCAGCCGGCTGAAGGAGAGCGGAGCCGCCTTCTCGAACCTGCTCGACCTCGGCACCGGGACGGGCCTGCTTGCCTTCGCGGCACTTCGGCTGTGGCCCGCGGCGCGGGCGATCGCGTCGGACGTCGACCCGGTCTCGATCGAGGTGACGGAGGAGAATGCCGGGATCAACGAGGTTCCGCTCGGCCGTGCTCGGGGCCAGCTCGAGCTGGCCGTGGCCGACGGCATGGACCATGTCCGGCTGAAGGCGCGCGCGCCCTACGATTTGCTCATCGCCAACATCCTCGCCGGCCCATTGATCGACCTCGCGCCCTCGGTTGCCGCCGCGGTCGCGCCGGGCGGGCGCCTGATCCTGGCGGGGCTGCTCGACCATCAGGCGCCGAAAGTGGCGGCCGCCTATCGCCGCCAGGGCCTGATGCTGAGCTTCAGCGAGAGAAACGGCGAATGGCCGACTTTGGTGATGCGCAAGCGACGCGCGACTGAGGCGAAGCCGGTGCGGCGATCGCGGTCGCGGGACGGCAAGAGGAGCTAGGGCCGGTTCGAATCGACGCCCAATGAACAAGGAATCCCCTCTCCCTTTGTGGGAGAGGGTTGCGCAGCCTTGGCGAGCCTCTTGGCGAGCCTAGGCGAAGCTGGGTGAGGGGTGCGGCGCTCCAAGAGCGCCCGGCTCGGCATCGAGCCGATCCGGCCGCTGACCCCTCTCCCTGCCCTCTCCCACAAGGGGAGAGGGAAATGTAGATCCAAACCCTAAGGATCCACCCCCAGCCGGCTCAGCATGAACGCGTCATATTCCGCTATGTCGCGATAGCGGCGGAACCGCCCCGATTTGCCGCCATGGCCGGCCTCCATGTTGATCCGGAACAGCAAGGGGTTCGAATCGGTCTTCATGGTGCGAAGCTTCGCCACCCATTTGGCGGGCTCGTAATATTGCACCTGGCTGTCCCACAGCCCGGTGCTGACGAAGGTCGCCGGGTAGGCGCGGCGGGCGACATTGTCGTAGGGCGAGTAGGACAGCATGTATTCGTAATAATCGGCCTGAGCCGGATTGCCCCATTCGTCATATTCGTTGGTGGTGAGCGGGATCGATGCGTCCAGCATCGTCGTCACCACGTCGACGAATGGCACCTGGGCGATCATCACGCGATAATCGTCGGGCGCCATGTTCATCACCGCGCCCATCAGCAGTCCGCCGGCGCTTCCGCCGAGCGCCGCAACCCGGTCCTTCGCCGCATATTTGTTGGCGACCAGCCATCGGGTTACGTCGATGAAGTCGGTGAAGCTGTTCTTCTTGTTCTTGAGATGGCCCTGGTCGTACCAGGCGCGCCCCATCTCCTGTCCGCCCCTGATATGGGCGATCGCATAGACCATTCCGCGGTCGAGAAGGCTCGGAACGGTCGGGCTCCAGCCCGGATCGGTCGAGAATCCGTAACTGCCATAGGCATATTGGAGCAGTGCCGCCTTGCCGTCCTTCCTGAAGCCCTTGCGGTATACCAGCGAGACCGGAATCCGGGTCCCGTCCCGGGCGGTCGCCCAGACTCGCTCGGTCTCGTATTTGGCGGGATCGTAGCCGGGCGCCGGGGTCTGCTTCAGCATGCGCCGCTCGCCGGTCCGGGCGTTCACCTCGTAGATCCGGGTCGGAGTCGTCAGCGAATCGTAGCGGTAGCGAAGCCACTCGCTCGACGGCTCGCGATTGACGTCGAGCGCCATCGCATAAGCCGGCTCGTCGGAATCGACGAAGCTGCTTTTGCCGCCGTCGGCGAGCAGCCGGAGGCGCTTGTTGCCGCCCGAACGCTCGGCGATGGCGAGGAAGCCGTTCATCGGCTTGAACTCCTCGATGAAGACGTCGGCGCTGTGCGGGACGAGGTCTGTCCAGCGCTCGCGTCCGCCGCGCGCGTCTCGGTCCGAGGCGCGCATCAGCCGGTAATTGGGGGCGTTCCAGTTGGTCCGGACCACCCAATGATCGCCGATATGGTCGGCCTCGTAGAGGAACTCGCGCTGGCGCGGCGCGAGCACGAAGAACTCGCCCGCCGCCGCGGCGGGCGTGCATCTCTGCTCGTTGCTGACCGTGCTCTGAAGGATGATGCAGACATATTTGTCCGACGTCGACCGGGCGAGGCCCATGTAGAAGCTGTCGTCCTTCTCCTCGTAGACGAGGCGGTCGGCCGAGGCGGGCGTTCCGAGCACATGCGCCTTGACCCGCTTGCTCAGAAGCGTGACCGGATCCTTCTCGATGTAGAAGATGGTCCGGTTGTCGTCGGCCCAGACGAGGTCCGGCTCGACATTCTCGACCGTGTCGGCAAGCAGCCGGCCGGTCGCGATGTCCTTGACGTGGAGGACATATTGGCGGCGGCCGACATCGTCCTCGGCATAAGCGAGAAGCTTGCTGTCCTGGCTCGGGACCGAGGTTCCGATCTGGAAATAGCCCTTGCCGGCGGCCATGGCCGGCTGGTCGAGAAGCACCTCCTCGGGCGCTTCCATGCTGCCCTTACGGCGGGCCAGGACGGGATAATCCTGCCCGGCCGCGAAGCGCGTATAATAATGATAGCCGCGCACCCGGTAGGGGACGCTGCTGTCGTCCTGCTTGATGCGGCCGACGAACTCCGAATAGAGCCGCTCCTCGAGGGGCTTCAGAGACTCGAGCTGAGCGTCGGCATAGGCATTCTCGGCATTGAGATAAGCGAGCATCTCCGGATTCTTCCGGCTGTCGTCGCGAAGCCAGTAATAGGGGTCGTCGCGGGAGAGCCCGTTCGGCGCGGTCACCGGATGCGCCTTCGACGCCGCGACCGGCGGAGCCGGCTGGGCCTGCGCAAGCAAGGCGGCGGGAACCGCGATCAGCGCCAGAGCGGCAATAAGCCCCTTCTTCATCCTCAACCTCCCTATGGACGCGGCTGTGTGGCATGCCCGGCCGGAGGCGGGCAAGGCCTTCAGCCGGCCTCCGCCACGATCCGGGTCCATTCCGCTTCGTCGATCACCTCGATCTCGAGCTCGGCGGCTTTCTTGAGTTTCGAGCCGGCGCCCGGACCGGCGATGACCAGGTCGGTCTTCGCGGAAACCGAGCCCGAGACCTTGGCGCCCAGCTTCTCGGCCTGGGCCTTGGCCTCGTCGCGCGACAGGGTCTCGAGGCTTCCGGTGAAGACCAGGGTCTTGCCGCTGACCCGCGATTCCCGCACCTCGACCGCGAAGGGCGGCGGCCGCACCTCGCGGAGCAGGTCGTCGACCACGTCCCGGTTGTGCGGCTCGGCGAAGAAATCGACCAGGGCCTGGGCGACGACCGCGCCGATCCCCTCGATGCAGACCAGGTCGTTCATCGCTTCCGGATCGGTAGCGGCCCGCACCGCGACGTCGCGAAGCGCGTCGAACGTCCCGAACGCCTTGGCCAGATCGCGCGCGGTGACCTGGCCGACATGGCGGATCCCGAGCGCGTAGAGCAAACGATCGAGCGACGGCTCGCGCCTGGCCTCGATCGCCGCGAGGAGATTAAAGATCGAGGTGTCGCCCCAGCCCTCGCGGCCGCGAAGCTCGTCCTCATGATCCTTGAGACGGAAGATGTCGGCGGGGGAATGGACGAGATTATCGGCGAAGAAGGCGAGGATCGTCTTCATTCCCATCCCCTCTATGTCGAGGGCGTAGCGGGAGACGAAATGGCGGAGGCGCTCGACGCGCTGGGCCGGGCAGATCAGGCCGCCGGTGCATCGGCGGACGACCTCGTCGTCGCCGCGTTCGGCGTGCGAGCCGCAGCGCGGACAGACGGTGGGGAATTCGTACGGATCGCGCGGCTCGTCCGCGGTCAGGTTGGCGACGATCTGCGGGATGACGTCGCCGGCGCGCTGGAGGACGACCCGGTCGCCCGGCCGGACTCCGAGACGGGCGATCTCATCCTCATTGTGAAGGGTTGCGTTGGTGACGACGACCCCGCCGACCGTGACCGGCTCGAGCCGCGCCACCGGAGTCAAAGCCCCGGTTCGGCCGACCTGGATGTCGATCGCGTTGAGCTTCGTCTCCGCCCGCTCGGCGGGGAATTTGTGGGCGAGGGCCCAGCGCGGCGCCCGGGCGACCTGGCCGAGGCGGCGCTGCCAGTCGAGCCGGTCGATCTTGTAGACGACTCCGTCGATATCGAAGGGCAGATCGGCCCGGCGCGATTCGATTCCGCGATAATGGCCGAGCAGGGATTCAAGGTCGGTGAATCGCTTCAGATCGTCCGAAACCGGCAGGCCCCAGCCGCCGATGGCCCTCATCACTTCGACCTGGGTCTCGGCCGGAAGAGCGCTCACCTCGCCCCAGCCATGGGCGAGGAACCGAAGCGGTCGGGCGGCAGTCACCGCCGGATCCTTTTGGCGGAGCGAGCCCGCGGCGGCGTTGCGCGGATTGGCGAAGATCTTGCCGCCCTCCTCGGCCTGACGGACGTTGAGAGCGGCGAAATCCTCCTTCGACATATAGACCTCGCCGCGCACCTCGAACACGTCAGGCGCGTCGGCGATGCGCTGGGGGATATCCGAGATGGTGGCCACGTTGCGGGTCACGTCCTCGCCGGTCGTCCCGTCGCCACGGGTCGCGGCGAGGACGAGACGGCCCTTCTCGTAGCGGAGCGAGCAGGACAGACCGTCGATCTTGGGCTCGGCGGTCAGCGCCACCTCGGCGTCCGCGCCGAGGCTCAGGAATCGCCGCACCCGCCCGACGAATTCGGCGACATCCTCTTCCGCGAAGGCATTTTCGAGGCTGAGCATCGGAAGCGCATGGGCGACCTTGGCGAGATGCGCGGCCGGCGCTGCGCCGACCATGCGCGAGGGCGAATCCTCGCGGATCAGATGCGGGAATTCGGCCTCGAGCGCCGCATTGCGCCGGATCAGGGCGTCATATTCGGCGTCGCTTATCTCGGGCGCGTCCTCATTGTGATAGAGGAGATTGTGCCGTGCGATCTCCTTCGCCAGCCGTTCCAGCTCGGCGGCGGCTTCGGTCTCGGCACTCATGCTCCCTCTCCCGCGCGCGGGAGAGGGCTGGGGTGAGGGCCTTCCCTTGGAGACAAGGCGGCAAGTTCCGAAGCAATCACCTGAAGCACGCCGTCGAGATTCTCCATCACGTCATGGTTCCAGAAACGGCGGATCACATAACCCTGAGCTTCCAGCCAATTCGTCCGGGCGGCATCAACCTCCGGCGTGTGCTGGCCGCCATCCAGCTCGATGATCAGATTCGCCTCCCAGCAGAAGAAGTCGACCACATATGGGCCAAGGGTCCACTGACTTCGGAATTTGTGGCCGTTAAGGCGGCGGTTTCTCACATGCTGCCAGACCAGCCGTTCTGCATCGGTCATGTTTCGCCTCAGCGGGCGGGTGTGTGGGCTTATCCGGCGCATCACCCACTCGATAGGAGAAGAATTGCCCTCACCCAACCCTCTCCCGCGAGCGGGAGAGGGCTTTTACGCGGCCTCCAGCAATCGCGAAGCCTGGGCCCTCGCCTCGTCGGTGACCTGGGCGCCGGAGAGCATCCTTGCGATCTCCTCGCGTCTTTTCTCTTCGTCGAGCCAGTGGACGCTGGTTCGGGTGACGAGGCCGTCATGGCTCTTTTCGATGAGCAGATGGCGGTTGCCCCGCGCGGCGACCTGAGGGCTGTGGGTGACGACCAGCAGTTGTGCGCCCTCGGAAAGGCGGTGGAGGCGCTCGCCGACCGCGCTCGCGACTGCGCCGCCAACTCCTCTGTCGATCTCGTCGAAGATCATCGTCGCCGCTCCGCCCTGTTCGGCCAGAGCCACCTTGAGTGCGAGGATGAATCGCGACAGCTCGCCGCCGCTTGCGATCCGGGTGAGAGGCGCGAACGGGGCGCCGGGGTTGGTCGACACCTCGAACTCGACCCGGTCGCGGCCGCGCGCGCTCCATTGCGCCTCGGCCAGCGGCTCGACCGTCGTCCGGAAGCGGGCGGAGTCGAGGCGCAGCGGCCCGAGCTCCCCCGCCACCGCCGCGTCGAGACGCTCGGCCGCTTCGGTCCGCCGCTCGCTGAGCCGGCCGGCGGCCTGCTCGTAAGCGGCCCTGTTCTCCGCGACCCCAAGCTCGAGCGCGGCAAGGCCGCTCTCGCCCGCCTCGAGCGCCTCGAGCCTGGCCGCAAGCGCTTCGGCGAGTGTGGGCAAGGCATCGGGCTCCACCCGATGCTTGCGGGCGACCGCGCGAATGTCGAACAATCGGGCCTCGGCCTCCTCGAGCCTGACCGGATCGCAATTGAGGGCCTCGGCGGCGGCCCCGAGCTGGTCCTCCGCCTCGCCGGCCTCGGCCAGAGCGCGGTCCAGCGCGGCGAGCGCCTCGCTTAGCCTCTCATCCTCGCCCGCGATCCGCTCAAGCCGCCGCGCCGCCTGGCGAAGCAAGGAAAGGCCGCCTTCGGAGCCTTCGAGCAACTGGACCGCCGCGGCGATATCGTCGGCGAGCCGGGCCCCTTTTTGCATGTTGGCCCGGAGCGCGGCGAGCTCCTCCTCCTCGCCGGGACCCGGCGCAAGCCTTCGAAGCTCCGCTACGGCGTGATCGAGCCAGTCGCGGTCGCGGGCGGCATTTTCGATCGCCTCGCGCGCCGCCGCGAGCGCTTCGCCGGCCTCGATCCAGGCGGCGAAGGCGGCCTCGGCGTCACCCGTGTCGATCGCTCCGAAGGTGTCGAGAAGGGCGCGGTGGCCGCGGGGATTGAGCAGGCCGCGATCGTCATGCTGGCCGTGTATTTCGACGAGAGTCGATCCCAGATCGCGAAGCAGAGCGACCGACGCGGCCTGGTCGTTGACCAAAGCGCGGCTTCCGCCGTCCGACCTCACGATCCTGCGGATGACGATCGGCTCTCCGGCTTCGCCTTCAAGGCCGTTGTCGCGGAGCAGTACCGTGGCGGGATGGCCGTCGGGCAGATCGAAGCTGACGCTGACCACGGCCTGGGCCTGGCCACGCCGGACCAGTCCGCTGTCCGCCCGCGCGCCGAGCGCGAGACCCAATGCATCGAGAAGGATCGACTTTCCGGCGCCGGTCTCGCCGGTCAGGACGCCGAGCCCGGGGCCGAACTCGAGATCGAGGCTCTCGATCAGGACGACGTCGCGGATGGAGAGCGCGGTCAGCATGACGGCTCCAACAAGCCATCACCCCGGCGAAAGCCGGGGTCTCGTCGAGACCCCCTGTGCCCTAATTCCACGAGATCCCGGCCTTCGCCGGGATGACGGAACAGGGCCTCAAGCCGTCGGGGCGGGCGCGTGCTTCTGCACCAGCGCGTAGGCGCGCTCATACCATTTGGAGTTCGGATAATTGGCGCCGAGCACCGCCGCCGACTTTCGCGCTTCCTCGGGAATTCCCAGCGCGAGATAGGATTCGGTGAGGCGCATCAGGGCCTCGGGCGCGTGGGCGGTGGTCTGATATTCGTCGATCACGGTGCGGAACCGGGTGACCGCCGCGAGCCACTGGCGCCGGCGCTGGTAGAATCGGCCGATCTCCATCTCCTTGCCGGCGAGATGGTCGCGGACGAGGTCGACCTTCAGGCGGGCGTCGGCGGCATAGCGCGTGTCCGGATAGCGGCGGACCAGCTCTCCGAGGGTGTCGAGCGCCTGGCGAGTCGTGCTCTGGTCACGGCGCACGTCCCTGATCTGCTCGTAATAGTTGAGAGCGATCAGATAGTGGGCGTAGGGCGCGTCCTTGTTGCCCGGATGGATCGATAGGAACCGGCGGGCCGATTCGATCGACTTGGTATGATCCTTGGCGGCGTAATAGGCGAAAGCGCTCATCAGCTGCGCCCGGCGCGCCCAGATCGAGTAAGGATGCTGGCGCTCCACCTCGTCGAAGACCGCGGCGGCCACGGCATATTCGCCGCGGTTCAGCCGCTTCATCGCCAGCGTGTAGAGCGTGTTGACGTCGCGGGCGACATATTGAGTGTCGGCCTTGGTCTTCTTTCCGCCGGTCGCGCAGGCGCCGATCGGAAGGACCATGGCGAGCATGAGGGCGGCGGCGATCGGGCGGGGAAATCTGCGGGACATGGGGGGCTTCTTAGCGAAGGGTTGCGGGGAGGCCAAGCGAGTTAGGCGCCGTTTGGATGAACGCTCGTTTAATGCCCTCACAAAGGTTTCGCTATAAGGCGGCGCGATGCTTCGAGTGCTGACCCTGGCGAGCCTTTATCCGACCGTCGAGCGGCCGACCTTCGGCCTTTTCGTCGAGCGCGAGACGCGTGAGCTTGCCGGGCTCGACGGCGTCGAGGTCCAGATCGTCTCGCCGATCGGCGTGCCGCCCTGGCCGCTGTCTCTCCACCGCCATTATGCCGAGCGGCGGCGCCTGCCGGAGCGGGAGACGCTGAACGGGCTGGTCGTCCACCGGCCGCGATTCCGAAGCTATCCGGGACCGCTCGGAAATCGCAACGGAAAGGCGATGGCAAGCGCCATCCTCCCGTTTCTGCGCCGGCTTCGCGAGCATTTCCGCTTCGACGTGATCGACGCCGAATTCTTCTGGCCCGACGGTGTCGCCGCAATGCATGCCGCAAAGACGCTCGGAATCCCCTACTCGGTCAAGGCGCGGGGCAGCGACGTCCATATGTGGGGCAAAAGGCAAGGCACGGCCGATCAGGTGGTCGAGGCCGGCCGGCGCGCCGACGGCCTGCTCGCGGTCAGCGCGGCGCTGAAGCGGGACATGGCCGCGCTCGGAATGCCCGAGGAGCGGATACGCATCCTCTATACCGGTATCGACCTCGACCTGTTTCACCCGGCCGACAGGGCGTCCGCCAAGTTGGAGTTCGGCGTCAGCGGGCCTCTGATCGTCACGGCGGGGGCGCTGATCCCGTTAAAGGGCCAGGCGCTCGCCATCCCGGGGTTACTTTGATCCTCGCCGGCGAGGGGCCGGAGCGCTCCGCGCTCGAGCGCCGCGCCGCGCGCTTCGGAGATCGCGTGCGCTTCGTCGGCGGCCGGCCTCATGCCGAGCTCGCCCGGCTCATGGCCGCAGCCGATATCCTCGTCCATCCATCGGAGCGCGAGGGCCTGGCCAATGTCTGGCTCGAAGCCCTGGCTTCGGGAACGCCGGTCGTCATCAGCGATGCCGGCGGTGCGCGCGAGATCGTCGACCGCCCCGAGGCGGGCCGGGTCGTCCCGCGCGACCCGGGGGCGATCGCCGGGGCGGTGAAGGCGATCCTCGCCGATCCGCCCGCCCAGGCCGATGTGCGCAGGACGGCCGAGCGGTTCAGCTGGGAGAAGAACCGGCGGGAACAATATGATTATCTGTCAGGGCTGGTTCGCGACTATCCGTCCCGGCCCCGACTTTCGGCCGATGCGCACTGCGGATAGCGCTGGGCCTGCAGGAACGGCCGCCTAGAGCATCCGACGCGATTTCTGAATCGCGCCGCCCGCTCTAAACCCTTGTTGTCGCATCGTTTAAGCGGAAAACCGGTTCCCACTTTTCCGCACGATGCTTTAGATAAAGGGCATCAGAGCCGCGACGATCCACCGTTCCTCGGCGCGCAATATGCCCCAGGCGCGCGCGGCGGCCTTGCTGTCCATCGCTTCCAGCCCGATTTCCCGGGCCTCGAGCGCGTCTCGAAGCGCGCGCGGCGCGAAGGCGAAGGTCGGGCCGGTGCCGAGCAGGAGGAATTCGGGCTGAGGGTCGAGGCCCAGGATCGGCTCCAGATCCGCGATCTCGAGCTCGGCCAAAGGCGGCGCCCGCCATTCGCCGGCGCTTTCCGGAGTCAGCAGGAGAGAGCGATAGCGCCGGCCGTCGACCGCGAAAGCACCGTCCGCGAAGCCCTGGACGATCGGGCCGCGCGCATTCGGATCACGGTCGATACGCGGCATCCGCCGGTCAATTACTCTCGTTGTAGTTCGTCACCCGCTCCGCCGACGGCGTCGAGCTCGTCTTCGGAAGGAAGCTGTTCGAATCCACCTTCAGCCAGATCAGCCAGGGCGTGGCGATATAGACGGTCGAGTAGGTGCCGACGACGACGCTGATCAGAAGGGCGGTGGTGAAGCTCTGGATCACCTCGGGGCCGATAAGCATCAACGAACCGAGGGCCAGAAGCATCGCGAAGTTGGTCGCTATGGTTCTCGACAGGGTCTCGTTCATCGACATGTTGAGGAGATTGACGATCTCCATCTTTCGAAATTTTCGAAGATTCTCCCTGATCCGATCGTAGATGACGATCGTGTCGTTCAGCGAATAGCCGATCAGGGTGAGCAGCGCCGCGACCACGTTCAGGTCGAACTCCATTTGCGTCAGTGAGAAGAATCCGAGCGTCAGGGTCACGTCGTGGAAGAGGGAGAACATACCCCCGACCCCGAACTGCCATTCGAACCGGACCCAGATGTAGATCGTGATTCCGATCGCCGAGAGCAGCAAAGCGAGCGCCCCGTCCCAGACCAGCTCCTCCGAAACCTTGCCCGAAACGGTGTCGACCGCGTCGATCCGGACTCCCGGATAAAGCCGGGTCAGCTCCGCCCGGACCTTCGAGGCGGCCTTGGTCGCGCCAGCCTCGCCGCCCGGCGGCAAGGGCAGCCGGATCGCGACCTCCTTGTTGCTTCCGAATTCCTGGATGCTCGGATCGCCGAGCCCGAAACCCGCGACCTGGCTGCGCAGTGTGTCGAGCGAGGGCGGCTGGGCGAAGGTGGTCCTGATCACCTGGCCGCCGGCGAAATCGACTCCGAAGTTCAGTCCCTTGACCGCGATCAGGCCGATCGATGCCACGATCAGAAGGGTCGAGATCACGATGGCGAGGTTTCGCCAGCGCAGGAAATCCAGGTTGGTATTGTCGGGAATGAGCTTGAGCAGGCGCATGGCGGTCAAATCCTGAGCACTTTGGGGCGCTTGCGCAGCCAGATCGAGACGAACATCCGGGTCACCGTCACGGCGGTGAACACCGAGGTGGCGATTCCGATCATCATGACGACCGCGAAGCCCTTCACCGGCCCGGAGCCGAACCAGTAGAGCAATACGCCGGCGATGACGTTGGTGATGTTCGCATCGAAGATCGCGGTGCGCGCCTCGTCATAGCCGTGCTTGATCGATTCGAGCACGTTTCGCCCGCGTTTCTGCTCCTCGCGGATCCGTTCGTTGATGATCACGTTGGCGTCGACGGCGGCGCCCACGGTCAGGACGAAGCCGGCAATGCCCGGAAGAGTGAGGGTCGAGTTGAACAGGGCCATGATCCCGAGGATCACGATCACGTTCAGAACCAGGGCTATGTCGGCGTAGAAGCCGAACCGCCCGTAGGTGAGGAACATGAAGAGGAGGATTCCGGCGGTGCCGATGGTTCCGGCACGAACGCCCCTCACGATCGAATCCTTGCCCAGATCGGGGCCTACGCTTCTTTCCTCGACCACGGTGAGCTCGACGGGAAGCTTGCCCGAGGCGAGCTGGACGGCGAGATCGTTGGCGCTCTGGACGGTGAAGCTGCCGGTGATCTGGGCCTCGCCGCCCAGGATCGCCTGCTGGATCGTCGGGTAGGAGAGGACGACGTCGTCCAGGATGATCGCGAAGGGCTTTCCGACATTGTCCTGGGTGACCTTGCCGAAGGCCTTGCCGCCGGTGGCGTCGAACCGGATGGCGATCGCGGGCCGTCCGTTCTGGTCGTAGGATTGCTTGGCGTCGATCAGCCGGTCGCCGCTGACGAAGACCCGGCGCTGCACCGCGATCCGGCCGCCGCCCTGGACCGGGAGCACCTGGGTCCCGGCGACCCGGCCGGAGGCGACCGCGGCGGGATCGGCATTCTCGTCGAGCAGCTTGAACTCGAGGCGGGCGGTCTTGCCGATCAGATTCTTGAGCGCTTCGGGATCGTCGACTCCGGGCACCTGGACGAGGATCCGGTTGCGGCCCTGGCGGATCACCGTGATCTCCTTGGTGCCCTCGGGATCGATCCGGTTGTAGACGACCTCGCGGGCGCCCTTCATGGCATTGTCCAAAGCGGCGTCGAGCCCGGCCTTGGTCGGAACCATCTCGATCCGGTTCTGGTCGAAGACGTTGACGTTCCAGTCGCGCGGACCGAGTCCGATCGGCTGGGTCTGGGCGCGGGCATATTCGACCGCAGCGTCGAGCCGGGTCGGTTCGCGGACCGTGAAGCTGACCTTGCCGTTGGCAGCGGAGAGATTGTCGATCTCGATCGCCGGATCGACTCCCCGGCGCATTCCCAGGCGGATCGTGTCCTGCATCTGCTCGAGCTTCTGCTTGGCGATGTCCGCGGTCTCGGCCTCCAGGAGCAAATGGCTTCCGCCGGCGAGATCGAGGCCCAGATTGATCCGCTGGCTCGGCGCCCAGCTCGGCCAGGACGCGACCACTTTCTCCGGGAGCAGGCTCGGAATGGCGAGGGCGATTCCGATCAGGCAGAGGAGGCTTACCCCCCAGACCTTCCAGCGCGGGAAATCGAGCATCCGATCAATCGTTCGCGGGCTTGGCGCCGAACGGGCGCACGTCGGAAAGCATGGTCTTGATCACCTTCACCTTGACGCCCGAGGCGATCTCGACCTCGACCTCGGCCTCGTCCACCCTGGTGACCTTGCCGACGAGGCCGCCGTTGGTGATCACCACGTCGTTCTTCTTGACCGCCGCGAGCATCGCCTGGTGCTGCTTCATCCTCTTCTGCTGCGGACGGATCATCAGGAAATAGAAGATCACGAAGATCAGGAGAAGCGGAGCGACCATGTTGATCATGCCCGCGGCGCCCGAAGGCTGGCCGCCCGCGGGCGAGCCCGTGGCTGCGGTGGCTGCGTGAGCGGTGGATGCGAACATCGGGATCTTACCTGTGGAGGGACGGGGCGCGAGGGGCCGGTCCGGAAGGGCGGGCGACTATCATGGCGGCGGCACTTTGCGCAAGGTAGGGGTCCGGGCTCATTACCGGCAATGGCCAGGATCGCCCGGAGAAGGGCACCGGCAATGAGGAGTGCGAAGGGCGGGCTGGTTGCCCGCACAAGCGCCTCGACGTAGCCGGTGCCCTTCTCCGGGCGACCGCGAAGCGGCGCGGCGGAGAGACGGCCCTGGTGTCGTCGCTCGGTCGGTCACGATGAATCTTCATCACTCCCTCCTCGCTCCTAACCATGACCATCTCTCCTCCACGTCATGGCCGTTGTCGGTAGTGAGTCCGGACCCTTGGCGGGAGCCGGGCATGTGGGGTCGAAAAAAGGGGCGTAAAGGGGTGGCCCCGACACGGGCTGCCGAAAAAGCCACAGGTGTGACTCCACTGCCTCACCCGGGCCGCCGAATGGCGGACACTCATCCGAAATGATCTTTTCATGCGCGCGAAGCGCGGCTAGATTCCGCAGGCGGGATTTTGCGTCGATGGAGGGGACCAGGATGAAAAAGGTATTCGCATTCGTAGCCGCCGCGGCGGCCATGGCTTCGTTCGCAGCGCCGGCGACGGCGTCTCCGGACGGCAAGAACCGCAAGGTGACGGTCGAGAATCTGAGCAGCCAGGCTCTCTACAATCTCTACGCCTCGCCGGTCTCGTCGAAGATCTGGGAGGAGGATCTGCTCGGCCAGCGAACGCTCGCGGCGGGCGCCACGATCAGCGCCAATATCGATAACGGCACCACCGAATGCTATTACGATCTGAAGGCGAAGATGGCGAACGGCGCCGAATATATCCAGCGCCGGGTCAATGTCTGCGCGGTCAGCAAATGGGTGATCGGCGACAGCGGCAATTCGATCCAGTAAATATATCGAGGCGGGATCCACGCCGTCGCCCTGGCGCCTCTCGCCTGGAGCGGCAGCCCGGACGGGCATCTGCTCGATGCCGGAGAGCCGTCGCCGGTGATTATGTGGCGAACCAGCATGCGCTGGAAATGACGGGGCGGGAGAGACCCTCCAGTCTCCTTCGGGCTCGATCGCCTACGACTGAGCCTGGCGAGGCTCCAGGATCATCAAGGTCGACGTGCCGTGCGCCAGCACCCTGCCCTCCGGGTCGAGCAATCGGGCTTCGGCCGTGGCGATGCGCCGGCCGCGCGTGACGACGCTTCCCTCGCAGCGCACGGTTCCGCCGTCGGGCGCGATTGCCCGGGTGAAGTTCACCTTGGTCTCGACCGTCGTGTAGCCGACGCCCGGCGGCAATGTGGTGTGGACGGCGCAGCCGGTCGCGCTGTCGATCAGGGTCAGCGCCCAACCGCCATGGACCGCGCCGAGCGGATTGAGCAGATTGGGCGAGGGCTCGCCTTCGAAGACCGCGACGCCCTCCTCGACCTCGACGAGCCGAAAGCCGAGAGTCCGCGACATGAGCGGCGAAGGCTGGTCGCCGGCCATCATCGCGCGCAGGAATTCGAGGCCGTCGAGGTCCGCAAGATCCTCCGCCTTCGCCAGTCCGAAATGCCGATCGGGCATCGCCTTGCTCCAAACAGTTTCATTTTGGGACTAATCACGCCGGCGCCGGCTGGCAAGCGGCGCCGCCGGCTCCCTGGCTAAAAGGTCTCGAAGGAGAGCTTGGGGACGAGGTTGAGGTCGACGTTTTCGATGCTGGCGGTCAAAGCGTCGACGCGCGCCGCCGGCTTCTCGACTCGTCGTGCGATCGCGGTCGACGCGGCGATGTCGCCCAGCTTCGCATAGACTCGCGCCAGGGCCACCAGGTGCCGGTCGGAATCCGGCCCTTCAGGCAGCCCGGCCAGGGCCCGGTCGGCGAGGGCGCGCGCCAGGTTCCCGTCCGCGCCATGGGCCGCGAACCAGGCGACCGAAATTGCCAGCCTGGCGCGCTCCTCGGGAGCCGCCGGCAGTCCGGAAAGGCGGCTCAGAAGCCTGGCCGACGCGCCCTCCTTGGCGAGCGCGAGGATGTCCTCCCGCGGGATGTCGATCGGCCGCGGGCCGTCCAGCAGGGTCTCGAGCTCGTGCTCGATCCTGCCCCTGACCTCGGGCGGCGCGGACGCGGCGGTCGTGAGCAGCGCGACCAGCGCGGACGCGCGCTTGGCGGGGTCGATCCCCCTCACCATCCCGAGCGCCCCATCCGAGTCGCCGTGAAGGGCGGCCCCGGTCGCGATTGCCATCCGAACGAGCATGGGACTGACGGCCCGGTTTCGCTCCGCCTCGGCGAGCATGGCACGGGCCTTGTCCATCTCGCCCAGGCGGGCGTGCATCTGTGCCTCGCGGTTGAGGGCGGGGATATCGGCATCGAAGCGCCGAAGCGTCGCTCGGGCGGCGCGCTCGGCGCCCGCCGGGTCCCCATGGCGGTCGAGGCTCTCCACCAGCATCGCCACGCGCAGCCAATCGCCGCGTTCCCCCCAGAGGGAATCGTCGTCGAGCGTCGGAAGCAGGGTTTCGGGCGCCAGTTGAACCATGGTGTCGACCGTCTTGTCCCTGGTCAGCCAGTTCGTGGCGACGAGCTTGCGAGCCGCGGCGGCATAATCCTTCCGCCGAATCGCGGCCTCGGCCTCCAGCCCTTCGAACGAGAGCAGCCCGACCTGGCCGTCGGCAAGAAGCTGGCGGGCGCCATCGGCATCGCCATGCTCGAGCAAGGCGAGCGCGACCTCGACCCATCCCGTATCCGTGAGGAAGGCCGGCTCCCGCTTCGCCCGGGCGGCGAGCGCCCGGGCCAGGCGCTCGTGAAGCGCTGTACCGCGATAAAGGCTCAGCCGCTCGATCAGCAGCAGCTGATGGGCCTTGGGCGGGTTCGCGAACACGATGTCGATGTTGAGGCCGCCGACCGCAAGGGTCGTGCTCTGCAGCTCTTTCGGGACGAATTCGAGCGGCTCGGTCGCGATCGGGCCGAGTTGGGCGGTGCGGTCATATTGTCCGGTCAGGTTGAACAGGGTGGCGGTATGGAATCGAATCATCGCCAGCTCGACGGCGTTCATCCTGCCCGCTTCGGAAGCCGCCTTGAGGCGTGCCGCGCTCCAGGCCGTGCAGCGCGGATCCCTGGACACCGCCGACAGGAGCGCCATGAGGGCGAGCGGCTTGACCTCTTCCATCCCGATCATGTCGCGATTGAGGATCGGCAGCGCCTCCTCGCACTCGCCGCGGCCGAGCAGCCGCATGGCCAGATAGACGGAGGCGTCCCGGCGCGCCTCGCCGGGCGGAAGCCGATCGTAGATCGACCGGGCCTCGCGGTAGGCGGCCTCCTCGCCGGGAGCCAGGCCCCGGGTGCCGGCAGCGGCGGATGTCGCGAGCGACAAAGCGATGGCGAACCGGGCGAAAATGTGCGGGCGCATTCACCATGTCTCGCCGAAAAAGCTTAAAAAGCGGCCAATCCGTTCGTCTTGCCACGGCGGCGCCCAGCGCCTAAGTCGCCGCTTCGGAATCCGCCCGGTGGCGGATCCTCGGTCGGGGCGTAGCGCAGCCTGGTAGCGCATCACACTGGGGGTGTGGGGGTCGCTGGTTCGAATCCAGTCGCCCCGACCATCTAAAGCCGCCTTCCGGGGCGGCTTTTTCGTTGGCAAAGATAGCGAAGCGTGTGCTTCGGCCCTGGCCGTCGCCCTGCCGGACAATCCGCGATCCGGTCTTCAGGCCCGCGCCGGCTTCGCCTCGCTTCGAAGCACCGTCGCGTAGAGCTTGCCGATCCCGATCCCCGCCGCGCCGAGGCCGAACAACGAGAGGATGCGCCAGATGTCCTCGAGCTCCTTCACGTCGAAGATGAAGATCTTGACGGCCGTGGCCGAGAGCAGGGCCAGGCCCGCAATCCTCAGCGCCTTGTCGGGAAGTCGGATTCCGGAAAGCATCAGTGCGATGGCGAGCAACAACCCGGCCAGCGAGTAGGAATAGAATTCCGAATTGGGCAAGGCGGTCCCGGTCAGGATCGCGCCATGGAAGAGCTGACGGACGATCAGGCCGACGCCCAGGATCAGGCAGGCTAGCGCCGAGCCAGACGCCCGAGACCAGCTCCTCCGTCTCCCGGCGGCGCGCGATGTAGAGCCAGAAAGCGCCGAGCAGGAAGGCCGGCAGAAGCAGGTTGAAGACCGGCGGCGAGCCGACATTCTGGTCGTAGAAGGCCGGATTGTGGAGGATCATGTCGAACCAGACTACCCGCGCGGCTGCCACTGCGGTCAGGACCGCTCCGATCAGCCGAAGCTCGCGCCCCTGAAGCCAGGGCATCCGGATCCTGTCCCAGGCCAGCACCCAGCCGGCCACGAACAAGGCCTGGTTGATCATCGCCCGCTCGGCAAAGCCCGAGGCGATGAAATCGGATTGACCGGCGATGCCGAATATCTGCTTCACGAAGATGTAGAGCGCTCCGAGCAGGAAGATGCCGGCGGCCGAAAGCGCGATCCTTCGCGCCACCGTGTCGGCCTCGTCGGTCCAGTGCCAGATCAGGAACAGGATGGCGGCCGGCAATATAAGCAGCTGAAGCGCCTCGAGCGGCGTTTCCAGGTCGATCACCAGGGCCGGGATCCCGACCATTGAGCCGCCGACCGTCTCCCACAGGCCCGGCGTTGCCCCGACCACCCAGAGCGAAGCCCATGCGGCGCCGAGCAAGGCCAGAACGAGGAGGCCGAGATCGCCGGACGAGCGGGCCGCATAGATGGCGACGGTGGCGATCAGCAACCAGGCGGCGGGCAGAAGCTCGGGCCTGACCAGGTCGAAGGCGGCGACCCCGAGAAGAAGCATCGACGCCGCCGCGGCGAAGCTCAAGGCCGGGTCGATCCTGCTTCGGCTCGCCGAGCCGCGCCGAAGCCAGGCGAGAACCGCCGGGCCGAGGGCAAGAGCGGCCATCGCCGCGCCCCAGATCGGCCGATCGAGCAGCTCGGGACGGGCGGAGCGCATGATCAGGATCGGCGCCGCGAAGCCGGCGGCGGAGACGATCAGGTGCTGGACCCGGTCCGGGCCGCGCAAGGCTCCGGGAAGCGCGCCCAGAGCGAACAGAAGCGTAATCCCGATTGCGGCGCTCGGCGCGAGCGGGTCGTGATCGAGCGACTTGGCGGCCAGAAGGACGAGCGCGAGGATCAGAGCGAAGGCGGGCAGGAATCGATATTCGGAGCGGCGGCCGGCGAGGAGGAAGCAGGCGAGAGCGAGCGCTCCGTACAGATACCAGGCGGTCGCGCCTATATCGGTTCGGCCGACCAGAACGGCGAGCTGGACCAGCCCGATCGCGGCCGGCCGGGCGAAGACGAGATGCCAGCCCTCGCCCGCCCGGACCAGGGACGCGGCGAGGCTGAGTCCGAGAATGAAGACTCCCCCAGCCACCGCGAAATTGACCGGCCCGGCCAGGGTCCACCCGGTCCACACGAAGCTCAAAAGGGTCGCGGCCAGCGCCAACCAGGTCCAGCCCCGGCGCTGCGCGAGCGTGAACAGGGCAACATCGAGCAGGCCGATATAGATGAGCAGGGGAACGGCCGTGCCACTCGGATCGCCGACCAAAGCCGGCGTCGCGAAGCCGCCGGCCAGTCCGAGCACTGCCGCAGGCGAACCGTGGCGAAGCGAGAGGATCAGGGCAAGCACCGTCACCGCCGCCATCAGCCCGAACGCCATGGTGCTCGAGATGAGATGGTAGAGGATGAGCGAGCCGTAGGGGGTCGCGTAGAGGACCAGGATCCCGGCGCCGACCAAAGCCTGGGCGACCCGCGGATCGACCTTTCCGTCCGGCCGGCTGCGAGCGAACTCGGCGGCCGCGATCAGAAGGGCCCCCAGCAATGCCGCCAGGATCATCCGCCCGCCGGGCGTGACCCGGCCGATCGAGTAGCGAACGAGGAAGACCCCTCCGAGCGCGAAGGCGATCCCGCCGACCCAGATCAGCATCCGCCCGCCGACATAGCGCTCGAACAGGGCGCCCGCCGTCTCCGGCGCCTCACGATCCTCCTCCGGCTCGCGCGGCTCGGGCCCCTCCTCCGCCTCCGCCTCCTCCACGTCCTCTTCGCGCTCGGGCGCGGCGGGCGGCGAGGCGGCGAGCCAGGCCGCCATCTCGCGCGGCCCGATCGACGTCGGCGCATGTAACGGCTGGGGCCAGGGCGCCTCGGCCGGAGGGGACTCCTCGTCCTCCTCCTCGCGCCGAGGCGCAATGCCCGGACGTCCTTCGAGCTCCCGCTCGAGCCTGGCGATCCGGCGCGCCTGATTGCTCTGCACGAAGAAGAGCGCGATCAGGCCGACGAGGAGGATCCACACCATCGGCGTGAAGGCTAGCGGCGGCGGGCGGGCCTGTCAGTCGGAATCATTACCGGCCGCACCGGGCTTTCCCCGCATTGCCCGCGCGGACCAAAGCGGGCTAGGGCCGGCCGGCGATGGAGCTCCCCCCAGTACAAGACCGCTTTTCGGAAGGCCTCTGCGTGGCCTCGGAAGACGATGCGCCGGCCGCGTCGTGGGCCGAAGCCGTGGAGAGCGAGCCTCTGGTCTCGGTGATCCTGGTCGTCCGCGACCGGGCCTGGTGCGTCGGCCGCGCGATCGAGAGCGTGCTCGCGCAAAGCTATCGCCGATTCGAGCTGATCGTCGTTGACGACGGCTCGACCGACGGCACCCGCGAAGCGGTCAAGGGCTTCGGCGACCGGCTCCGCTTCTTCCCGCGAGGCCCCGAAGGTCCCTACGAAGCGCGCAACTTCGCCCTGAAGCAGGCATTCGGCGAGCTGATCGCCTTCATCGATTCCGACGACAGCTGGCGCCCCGGCAAGCTGGCCGCGCAGGTGCCGCTGATGCGAAGGCCGGAGGTCGGGCTGGTGTTCGGCGACACCGCCCATCTGACCGAGCCGCGCGACGGCGCGCCGCTCACCGGAAGAACCTCGTTCGCGGTCTCGCCGCCGAGCCGTGGCCGGGCCGCCCACCGGCTCGCCTGGAGCAATTTCGTACCGACCTGCACGGTGCTGGTCCGCCGCTCCTGTCTCGAGGAGATTGGCGGCTTCAGCGTCTCGAGCCCGATCTCCGCCGATTACCCGGCCTGGTTCCGGATCGCGCTCGATCACGAGATCGACCATGTCGACGAGATCGTCGCCGATTATACGGTCCACCCGCGCGGAATCAGCTTCGATCTCGGCCGCTCGCTCGCCGCCCGGATCGGCCTGTTCGCGGCCGAGCTGGACCGGGCGCCGGACGATCGGGCGAAAGCGCTGATTCGGCGCCTCCTGTTCAACCTCTCCCTCCATCTCGGACTCGCTGTCGTTCGCGGCCGGGCCGGGAGCGTCCATCGCCCCGCCCGGCTGGCCTGGCGCACCGCCACCGGGGCAGCCGGGCCTCGAGCCTTCGCCTGGACCGGCGCATTCGCGTTGCGCCAGCTCAAGCTCCGTACCGGGCTTCTCGCGTCATGAGCAGGCCGCTCGTCTCCATCGTCATCGAGACCGTCACCGCGCGCGAGGACGGATCGGGCGAAAGCCTGGCCGGCGAGCTCGCCGGGACGATCGCGGCTCTCGAGGCCCAGACCTGGCCACGCGCCGCGATGGAGTGGCTGGTCGTGCTCGACCGCGACGTGCCCGACTCAGACCGCGAACAGGTGAAGCTCCGCTTTCCCGAGGTCCGGATCGTCGAAGCCGAAGCGAACAATTATTTCGAGGCCAAGAA
>Ga0193706_1000403_pt1 | contig 25557 bp, 15 predicted proteins | sample U3c1metaG_FD_160130 | JGI IMG/M metagenome (GOLD analysis project Ga0193706, IMG submission 160130) | Soil microbial communities from a riparian zone of the East river system, Colorado, United States - U3c1 | ecosystem: Environmental > Terrestrial > Soil > Riparian zone | place: USA: East River... | reverse complement strand
GCCACGCCGCTGTAGTCGCATCCCGACATCGTGTACGTGTAGGGACCGTACGTATCGCCTTCGAGACCCACCTGACCGAACGAATTCTCGCGGTAGTAGGCGTTGACCGAGCCGGTGCCGGTGTGGAACGAATTCTTCACCGCGGTGATCGCCGTCTTGGCGGTGCCGCCATTGACGTTGACGAGCGCGGCGCACATCACGCGACCAGGTTTCTGCGCGGCGTCGACGATCTCTGCGCGTTGCTGTTGCGTACCGATCCCCTCGGTCGCGATTTCGGGCGCGATCTTGTACTTGGAGACGGCGAGTTTCTCGGCCTGCTGCGTGCCCCATACTTTGACGCGCGTTCCCGGCGTGACGTCGGGCTCGACGCTGAAGTGCAGAGGGCGCTCATCGCCTTCCGCGACCTTCAAGAAGTAGCGCGTGTCGGACGTGCCATCGTCGTAGTTGGCGATGTAGACGGTCAGCTCGCCAGCGACAGCGCCGGGCTCCTCGTCGTCGAATGGTTGAACAGGTGCGATGGACTCGCTCGAGCAAGAAGCAAGCGCGCAAAGAACACCGGCGGCGGAAAAGTGCTGCCACCACGTGCGGGTACGACTACGAGTTGCCATCATTTGATCCTCTTCGTGCAGGTTGCTCAAGGTCGCCGCTGAAACAGGTTGGGCCGCGCCCCACCTGCGCCTGCGGTGGATCGGCACCACCCATGTTGCTCACCTCCGTCGCGACAGGTCAGAAACGCACCCCGGATGTCGGCTAGCCAATGGAGGATTTGACCTGCTTGTATATTTATGTTGAAGGCCGTGAGGCTGCTTCGTGGCCTCACCTTGGCGCGGCGCATCCTACCTTCCGTTCGCCGCAAATCATCCGCCAAAGTGACGGGATCAAGCACGGCGCCGAACATCCACGTTCTCTCGTGGCGTCGCGGGCGCGAGGTTGATCATTTTTTCGCGAGCATCGGAAGCCGTCGTTCGATCGCGATGCGCGACCGCCACGCATCGGACTGGTGCTACGACCGGAGCATGCTCTCGTTCGAAGAGGCGCGCGGCACGGTTCTCACCGACGTCCCCTTGGTCGGAGCCGAACGTGTCAACCTGCGTGACGCGGCGGGTCGCGTGCTGGCAAAAGCGGTCGTCGCGCGCGGACCTTTCCCCCCCTTCGCGGCCAGCGCGATGGACGGTTACGCGGTGGCCGTCACGTCGTTCACTGGCCCTGGGCCATGGACGCTCGACGTGAGCAGCGAAAGCCGCGTGGGGCGGGATCCAGCGCCGCTCGTGAGCAGCACCGCTTGCCGCATCTTTACTGGCGCGCCGATCCCCGCACAGGCCGACGCCGTCGTGATGCAGGAAGATGTCGTGCGCGACGGCGACCGCGCCACATTCAAGAGCGCCCCCGATCGCGGCGCGCACATCCGACAGCTCGGAGAAGATCTCGCAGCCGCTGCCGTCGCGCTCCCGGCGGGCGTGAGGCTCGGCGCATTTCAGCTCGCACTCGCAGCTTCGCTCGATCACCCCGAGCTCGTCGTCGCGGAGCGACCTCGTGTCACCGTCATCTGTACCGGCGACGAGCTGCGTGCGCCCGGCGAGCCTCCGCGCCCGGGCACGATCGCCGAAAGCAACGCCATCGGGCTGCGCCTGCTCGCCGAGCAAGCGGGCGCGTTGGTCACTATCGCGCCGCTCGTAGGCGACGACTTGGCGGCCACGCGTGCCGCGGTCGAGCGCGGGCTCGCCGCCAGCGATCTGTTGGTGACCGTCGGCGGCGTTAGCGTCGGCGATCATGACGTCGTGCGCCCGGCGCTCGAGCAAGCGGGCGTCACCCTCGGCTTTTGGAAGGTCGCGATCAAGCCCGGAAAGCCGCTCGCGCTCGGACGCGCGGGGAGGGTTCGCGTGCTCTCGTTGCCGGGCAATCCCGCAAGCTCGATGGTGACGTTCGTGCTCTTCGGGCTGCCGCTCCTGCGCATGATGCAGGGGGACAGAAATCCTCTCCCGACCCTACTTCGCGCCCGCCTCGCTTCGCGTATCACCCGCAAACCGGGGCGACTCGAGTTTTTGCGATCTCAGCTGGTGATGAAAGACGGCGCGCTCACGGTGCTGCCGCTGTCGAATCAGGCGTCCGGCGCCGTGACGAGCATGGCGTGGTCCGACGCGCTCGCCGTCGTCCCCGCCGAGGCGACGTCGGTCGCGGAGGGGGAGATGTTGGATGTACTCCGCGTGAACGATGCCTGACCTCGGGGGCATCTTCATCGGCGGGCGCGCACGCCGCATGGGAGGCATCGCCAAAGGGCTGCTCACTACGGCGTCGGGTGAGACGCTGGTCGGAAGGTGGCGCCGGCTGTTCGACGAGCTCGGCTGGGCTTGTGTGCTGGTGGGGCGTCACGAGGCCTATGAGCAGTTGGGCATTGAATGCATTGCCGACGATCCTCCCGCTATCGGACCGCTCGGAGGTCTTCACGCGCTTCTCGCGCGCGCCGGTCAGCATCGAGCGATCGCCGTCGCGTGCGACATGCCTTTCGTTTCCATCGCGCTTTTGAAAAAATTGGCGACGCACCCGTCGCGTGCACCCGCGGTCGCGCCGCGGCGAGGCCCGCTCTGGGAGCCGCTCTTCACCCGCTATGACGCAGCGCAGGTCATCGCCACGGCGCACGAACGCTGCCACACCGGTGCGCACAGTCTGCAAGGTCTTCTCGACACCGTAGGGGCGGAGGTATTGCTGCTCGAAGCGCGCGAGCTCGAGGAGCTGCGTGATTGGGATCGGCCGGAAGATCGATAAATTGAGCCTTCGCTCCGCCCTCGGCTACCACGCACCCACACCCGCAACCCGCGCAGACTGCCACAACGCGCTCGAGCCGTGAATTCATTGGGGTGGGCCGAAGGTCCTAGTTTTGCCGAACTCGGGAGAAACCCCCGCATTGACTTCGTAAGCTGAAGGACGACCCTTCTTTCGTATTAGATCCCATTGCCCAGCCTGTTGCTCCTACGGGAAAGGCTGTGCTCCGCCGGCCGCCCATCGCGACGGTCGAACCACCGTCCGGCCCGATAAAGGAAGCCCCCTTTGCATTCGAACGGCAAGCATCTGCTGGACGACGCCAACGCCAAGCGCTTGGCCAAGTCGTCCAAGCACCCGCCCCCCAATGGGCGCGCGGAGGTGGCGCCGGCCGATGTACGACGGTTGCTCGAAGCGCTCGAGGCGGCGGGGCGCGGCGACTTCACGGTGCGCCTCCCCGAAAACGGTTACCGCGGTTCGATGGCGGCCCTCGTGGCTGCTTTCAATCGCGTCGCGAGCATGAACGAAGCGATGGCGAGCGAGGTGGTGCGCGTCGCACGCATCGTCGGTCGCGAAGGAAGGATGACCGAACGGGCATCGCTCGATCACGCCGGCGGCGGATGGACACGAATTCTCGACGCCATCAACTCGCTCATCGGCGATCTGGTGCAGCCGACGACGGAAGTTGCGCGCGTGATCAGCGCCGTCGCCGACGGCGATTTCACCCAGAAGATCGCGCTCCAAATCGAGGGACAGCCCGTCAAAGGCGAGTTTTTGCGCATTGGCACGACCGTCAACGCGATGGTCGATCAATTGAGCTCCTTCGCCGCCGAGGTCACCCGCGTCGCCAAAGAAGTAGGCACCGACGGCAAGCTCGGCGGCCAGGCGGCAGTCCCCAACGCCGCTGGCATCTGGCGCGATCTCACCGACAACGTCAACCAGCTCGCGAACAATCTGACGGCGCAGGTGCGCAACATCGCCGAGGTGACGACGGCCGTGGCCCGCGGCGACCTCTCCAAGAAAATCACCGTCGACGCCAAGGGCGAGGTGCTCGAGCTGAAAACCACCGTCAACACCATGGTGGATCAGCTCAACTCCTTCGGCGCCGAGGTCACCCGCGTCGCCAAAGAAGTAGGCACCGACGGCAAGCTCGGCGGCCAGGCCGAAGTGCGCGGGGTCTCCGGTATTTGGAAGATCCTCACTGACAACGTCAATCTTCTCGCCAATAACCTGACGGCGCAGGTGCGCAATGTCGCCGAAGTGACGACCGCCGTCGCGCGCGGCGATCTCTCCAAGAAGATCACCGTCGATGCCAAAGGCGAGGTGCTCGAGCTGAAAAACACCGTCAACACCATGGTGGATCAGCTGAACTCCTTCGCCGCGGAAGTCACCCGCGTCGCCAAAGAAGTGGGCACCGACGGCAAGCTCGGGGGGCAGGCCACCGTGCCCGGCGTCTCCGGCACCTGGAAAGACCTGACCGACAACGTCAACTTCATGGCCTCCAACCTGACGAGCCAGGTGCGCAACATCGCCCTCGTCACGACGGCGGTGGCCAACGGCGATCTCTCCAAGAAAATCACCGTCGACGCCAAGGGCGAGGTGCTCGAGCTGAAAAACACCGTCAACACGATGGTGGACCAGCTGAACTCGTTCGCGGCCGAGGTCACCCGCGTCGCCAAAGAGGTAGGCACGGAAGGCAAGCTCGGTGGCCAGGCCGACGTGCGCGGCGTCGCCGGCACGTGGAAAGACCTCACCGACAACGTCAACTTCATGGCCCGCAACCTGACCACGCAGGTGCGCGGCATCGTCAAGATCGTCACTGCCGTGGCCAATGGCGACTTGAAGCAGCGGTTCGTCGTCGAAGCCAAAGGCGAAGTCGCCGCGCTGGCCGAGACGATCAACAGCATGACCGATACGCTCAGCACCTTCGCCGAGCAGGTCAGCACCGTGGCCCGCGAAGTCGGAGTCGAAGGCAAGCTCGGCGGTCAGGCCAAAGTGCCCGGCGTGGCCGGAACCTGGAAAGACCTCACCGACAACGTCAACTTCATGGCCAGCAACTTGACGACGCAGGTGCGCGGCATCGTCAAAGTCGTCACGGCTGTCGCCAACGGCGACCTCGGACAGAAGCTCATCGTCGATGCCAAGGGCGAAGTCGCCGCCCTCGCCGAAACGATCAACAGCATGACCGACACGCTCGGCACGTTCGCCGAGCAGGTCAGCACGGTGGCCCGCGAAGTCGGGATCGAAGGCAAGCTCGGCGGGCAGGCCAAAGTGCCAGGCGCGATGGGCACTTGGCGGCAGCTGACCGACAACGTCAACCAGCTCGCCGGCAACTTGACGTCACAGGTGCGCGCCATTTCCGACGTCGCCACCGCGGTGACCAAAGGCGACCTCACGCGCTCCATCAAAGTCGAGGCGCAGGGCGAAGTCGCGTCGCTCAAAGACAACATCAATCAGATGATCGTCAATCTGAAAGAGACGACGCAGAAAAACACCGAGCAGGACTGGCTCAAGACGAACCTCGCCAAGTTCTCGGGCATGATGCAGGGGCAGAAGAATCTCGAGGCGGTATCGAGCCTCATCATGTCCCAGCTGACGCCTCTCGTGTCCGCCCACTGCGGCGCCTTTTTCATGCTGGATCCCGAGTCGCAGACGCTCAAACTGACGGCGAGCTACGCCTACCGCGAGCGCAAGAACGTCTCCAATACGTTCCGGCTCGGCGAAACGCTGGTCGGCCAGTGTGCGCTCGAGAAACAAACGATTTTATTGACGCAGGTGCCGCCCGACTACGTGCAGATCAGCTCCGGACTCGGCGAGGCGGCTCCGCTCAGCATCATCGTCCTGCCGGTGCTCTTCGAGGGCGAGGTCAAAGCCGTCATCGAGCTGGCGTCGTTTCACACCTTCAGCGCCATCCACCGACTCTTCCTCGATCAGCTGATGGAGAGCATCGGTGTCGTGCTCAACATGATCATCGCCAACATGCGCACCGAGCAGCTGCTCTTGCAGTCGCAAGGCCTGACGCAGGAGCTGCAGAGTCAGTCGCGCGAGCTGACAGTGCAGCAGGACGAGCTCAAACGGTCGAATTCCGCTCTCGAGAAGCAAGCCCTCGAGCTGGAAGAAAAAGCGCGCCTTCTCGCGGAGCAGAACACCAAGGTCGAGGTCAAAAACCGCGAGGTGGAGCAAGCACGGGCTTCGCTCGAGGAGAAGGCCGCGCAGCTGTCGCTCATTTCCAAATACAAGTCGGAATTCTTGGCCAACATGTCGCACGAGCTGCGCACGCCGCTCAACAGTTTGCTCATTTTGGCCAAGCTCCTTGCCGAGAACAAAGAAACCAATCTTTCCGACAAGCAGGTCGAATACGCGAAGACCATCTACGCGGCGGGCGGGGATCTCCTCACGCTCATCAACGAGATCCTCGACCTTTGCAAAGTCGAGGCGGGCAAGATGCAGGTCGAGCCGCGTAGCGTCGCGTTCTCCGATTTGACGGAATTCGTCGAGCGCCAATTTCGCCCCGTCGCCGAGCAGAAGGGGCTCGAGTTCTTGGTGACGGTCGATGAATCGGCTCCCAGCGCGATCGTCACCGACGAGCAGCGCTTGCAACAGGTGCTGAAGAACCTCCTCGCCAATGCCTTCAAATTCACCGACACCGGTTCGGTCAAGCTGCTCATCCACGGGGCGAGGGCGGACATCGCCTTCACCGAGCCCACCCTCACCGAGGGCGCTCCGGTCCTCGGATTTTCCGTGGTCGACACCGGCATCGGCATCCCGCGCGAGAAGCAACGGCTCATCTTCGAGGCCTTCCAACAGGCCGACGGCACCACCAGTCGAAGATACGGCGGCACCGGCCTCGGCCTCTCCATCAGCCGCGAGATCGCGCGCCTTCTCGGCGGCGAAATCCGGGTCGACAGCAAGCCCGAAGCGGGAAGCACTTTCACCCTCTATTTGCCGGTGATGTATCAAAATCGGGCCGAGCCGGCCATGGACGGACTTCTGTCCAGCGACGTCACGGAAGCTCTGCGCGCACCCACGCCCATCCCGGGCGGCAGTCACAGCGTGTTGTCCGAGCCGGACCCCGTCTTGCGCGACCCCGTGGAAGACGACCGCGAGCGGCTGCGGGAGGGCGATCGCACGCTGCTCATCATCGAGGACGATCTCAAATTCGCGCGCATCATGGTCAATCTCGCCCGTGAGCGCGGTTTCAAGGCAGTCGTCGCCACGCGCGGCGACATCGGTCTTTCCTTGGCCAACGAACTGCAGCCCGCCGCCATCACGCTCGACCTACAGCTTCCGGTCGTGGACGGCTGGAGCGTGCTCGAACGACTGAAAAAAAATGCGCGCACCCGGCACATTCCGGTGCACGTCATCTCCGTCGTCGAAAAGGAAGATCGCAACACGGTGCTCGGCGCCTTCGCCTACCTCGAAAAACCCGTCACCAAAGAGAACCTCGACGCCGCCTTTGCCCACATCTCCATGTTCCTCGAGCGCTCGGTACGACGGCTGCTGCTCGTGGAAAGCGAGGACAGCCAGGCCCAAGAGATCGCCGAACTGGTGGGCACGGGCGACGACGTCGAAGTCACGGTGGCCAAGAATGCCAAGGTGGCCTTGGCCGAGCTCGCCAAGAGTGAGTTCGACTGTATGGTGGTCGACATCTCGCGCCCCGGGCGGGAAGGTCTGGCGTTGATCGAGAAAGTGAAACGCAGCCCGAGCTACCGCGCGCTGCCCGTCGTCGTTTACACGAGCAAAGATTTGGCCCCGGCTGAAGATCACGCCATCCGCAGGTATGCCGAGTCGGTCATCATGAAGAGCACCGACGGCTCGAAAGAGCAGCTGCTCAACGACACCGCTCTCTTCCTCCATCGCGTCGAAAAGACATTGCCCGAGCAGGCGCGGGAGCTCTTGCTCGAGCGCCGCGGCAAGGAAGACTCCATCGCCGATCGCACCGTGCTCGTCATCGACGATGACATTCGCAACATCTTTGCCCTGACCAGCGTTCTCGAGAGCCACTTTGTGCGCGTGCTCTATGCCGAAAATGGGCTTACCGGCATCGAAACGCTCGTCAAGCATCCGGAGGTAGACGTGGTCCTCCTCGACATCATGATGCCGGAGCTCGACGGGTACGAGACACTCCGCCGCATCCGCAAGGATGCGCGCTATCGCGCGCTGCCCATCATCGCCATCACCGCCAAGGCCCTGAAAGAGGACCGCGACAAGTGCATTCGAGCCGGCGCGTTCGACTACTTGCCAAAACCAATCGAGCCCGACAAGCTGGTTGATCTCATCCGTTTCTGGACCCGTAAAAACCCGCAGGCCCAACCTGCGCTCGAGCTGGGGGCATAGAGCGTGGACAGGGTACTCGACGAGATCCGGTCGAAAATGCGCCCCTCCGATCCAATGCCGCGTCCGAGCACCGATCCGCCGTCAGGCGTGATCGGAGCTACTTCGGGGGCCCGCATCCTCGTCGTCGACGACCACCCGGCGAATTTGGTGGCGCTGGTGGCGGTGCTCGAACCGCTCGGGCACGAGATCATCCGCTGCGGCTCGGGAGAAGACGCCCTGCGCGAGCTTCTGACGCGCGAGTTTGCCCTCATTCTCCTCGACGTCCAAATGCCGGGCATGGACGGCTTCAAAACGGCGCAGCTCATCAAGAGCCGGCCCAAGTGTCGGGACGTGCCGATCATCTTCATCACCGCGTTGAGCCGCGACACGGCCCATGTTTTTCGCGGGTACTCGCACGGCGCCGTCGACTATCTCCTGAAGCCGTTCGACGGCGACATCCTGCGCTCCAAAGTTTCGGTTTTCGTCGAGCTCTTCCTGCAAAAAGAGAAGATCAAGGAGCAGGCGCGCCAGCTGCGCGAGCGCGAGCGGGAAGCGGCCGAGAAGCGCACCCAAGAGCGCGTTTATGGGCTTTTCGAAGCCATGCCGCTCTGCGTGTGGGGCGCCAGCGTCACCGGCGAGGCGTACTACTGCAGCAACCTGTGGACGTCGTATTCCGGCCTCGACGCTCACGCGAGCAGCTGTTTCGGCGTCGGGGCCGCGCACCCCGATGACGCAGCGCGGATCGCGAGCGCTGTCGCAAACGCTTTGCAGAGCGGCGCGGCGCTCGAGACGGAGGTTCGTTTCCGCCGTGCTTCCGACGGCGTCTACCGCTGGCACTTGCTGCGCGCCGTGCCCGACCGCGACGACGCGGGAACCCTGACGGGGTGGATCGGCACGGCCATCGACATCGAAGAGCACAAGCGCAGCGAGCAGGCGCGCATCGATCTGCTCGCGCAAGAGCGGGAGGCGCGCGCCGAGGCACAGGCCGCCAACCGCATGAAGGACGAATTCTTGGCGACCGTGTCGCACGAGCTCCGCACGCCGCTCACCGCCATCCTCGGTTGGGCGCGCATCATTCGCGGGGGCAGGCTCGACCCGGCGCGTTTCATGCGCGGGCTCGACGTCATCGAGCGCAACGGACGCGCTCAGGCCGCCATCATCGACGACATCCTCGACGTCTCCCGCATCATCACCGGCAAGCTTCGTCTCGAGCTCGACGCCATCGACTTGCTGGCCGTCGTGCAAGCCGCAATCGATACCGTACGGCCCGCGGCCGACGCCAAGAACATTCGGCTCCATTGGACGTCCGAGCTTCCGAGCCAGCGGTACTCCGGCGATCCCGATCGGTTGCAACAGATCGTGTGGAACCTTCTCTCCAACGCCATCAAATTCACGCCCAAAGACGGCCACGTCGAAATCATCACCAACCAGATCAACTCGCACATCGAGGTCAGCGTGGTCGACAGCGGGCAGGGCATCGATCCCACCTTTCTCCCCCACGTGTTCGATCGTTTTCGGCAGGCCGACGGAACGAGCACGCGACGTCACGGCGGGCTCGGGCTCGGCTTGGCCATCGTGCGCCACCTCGTCGAGTTGCACGGCGGCACGGTCGAGGTCGACAGCCCGGGAGAAGGGCTGGGCGCGACATTCACGGTGCGACTGCCCGTACGCGCGGTCCAAGTCGCTCCTCGCGAGCCGCCCGAAGCGATCCCTTCACTCCCCGAGGCAGCCGGGGTGCAGAACCAGGCGCTCGCAGGCCTCACCGTCCTCGTCGTTGACGATGAACCGGATGCGCGCGAGCTCATTACCACGGTGCTCGAGCAGGCCGGCGCGCGCACCGTCACTGCCGGCGGTGCCGAATCTGCGCTCGAGTTGCTCGCGCGGGAGCGTCCCGACGTTCTCTTGAGTGACATCGGCATGAGCGGTGCCGACGGGTACGACTTGATGCGGCAGGTACGCGCGCTTTCGCCCGAGCAGGGCGGGCGCATTCCCGCCGCCGCGCTCACGGCGTATTCCCGGGCCGAGGACGCACGCCAGGCGATCGATTCCGGCTTCCAGCGGCACGTGGCCAAACCAGTCGAACCGGAAGCACTCGTCGCCCAGGTCGCGGCGCTGGCCGGCCGTTCGGTCAGCGCCTAAAAGCACCTTACCCGCGGATACTCGGCCCGCCGGCAGGCCGCACCACCTGGTCCGGCGTCTTTTCGCGCGTGGCGAAGAGCAGACCGAGGGGGAAGCCGAAGCCGACGACGTGCAGCCACCACTGCATCACCTGCGAATGGTCGAGCATCCAGGGGTAGAAGAATCTCGCGATCAGCTGGAAATCGAGCAGCCAGATCAGTGTGGCGAAGGCCATCCCCAAAAGCCCCTCGCGGGCCCCCCAGATACGCGACCGCCACGGCACCTGCGTATTGAAGACGCCAAACGCGAACGCAAACATCGTGGCGACACAGAAGTGCACGAGGCTGCCCAACACGACGACGCTGAGCCATCCCGCTTCGAACGCATGTTGGCTCATGACGATGCTGGCAGCGTAGCGAAAGGGAAGAAGCAGGTGGTACCCGCCGGCCAGGCTGGCCACCACTTCCAATCCCGCCATGATGGCTCCGGCTACGACGCCCGAGATCACCGTTTCCGCTTCGATGCGGCCGACGACACCCTCTCCGTGTTGCCTTGTGTTCATCACGCTCACTCTCCTCGCTAGCTCGTTCGTTCGTCGAATACTGCATCGCTGATGCCAAGGTCGGGAGCACCTGCTTTCGACCGAGATTTTGCCGGTGAAATGCGCGCGAGCGCCCGTACGGGGGGCGGGCGATCGTGACCGCTGTGCACACGCCGCATCATGGTCTCGAGATTGCTCCCCATCCGTGCGGTGGCGCGTGCCGTGGAGCACGCCCAAAGTCCCATCACGAGGAGCATCCCATGAAGAAGCACTGCATCTTGGCAGCCGCGGCTCTCGGCCTTTGCACTCTCGGCGTCACGCCGGCGAACGCGCAGTCGCGGGAAACCGTGACCACGACAGGCCCCAACCGCGAGCTCTTGCACAGCGGCATCTTCGCGCTTGGCGTGCCGTACGTAGCCTCCGTCATCGTTGCAGCGTCGAGCGATCGCAGCGAAGACAAGCACCTCTATATCCCGGTGGCTGGGCCGTGGATGGACTACGCCAACCGCGGCGGTTGCGGGCACCTCGGCGAACCATCCTGCGACACCGAGACCGCCTACAAGGTCCTTCTCATCGGCAATGGCATCTTGCAGGGCGTGGGCGCGCTCGAGATCATCGGCTCGTTCCTCTTCCCGCAGACGAGAACCGTCAGCGCCACGAGCAATGAGCGGCGCGTGGTGGTCACGCCGTACTACACCGGCAACAGCTACGGCCTTTCCACGTTTGCCCGCTTCTGATCGAACCGCGACACGGGCGACCGTCCAGCACCGACGAGAGCACTTCGCTTCGTGGGCTGCCCTGCACTAGATTGGCGGGGTGGCCCGCGTCAGCGCCTACGATGATTTCACACCGTTGGCGGTGGAAGCGACGGCGCGCGTTTTCGTGCTGACGGGCGCGGGTATCAGCGCAGAGAGCGGCATTCAGACGTTCCGTGACGCGGGCGGGCTCTGGGAGCAGCACCGGGTCGAAGACGTGGCGTCGCCAGAAGGGTGGGCCAAAGACCCGTCGATGGTGTGGCGCTTTTACTCACTCCGCCGCGCCCAAGCCGCCACCGTGGCACCGAACGCCGCCCACACGGCGCTGGCGGCGCTCGAGCATCGGATCGGCGAACGCCTCTTTTTGTGCACACAAAACGTCGACCCTCTGCACGAGCGCGGGGGATCGCGTCGCGTGGTTCACATGCACGGCGAGCTGTTGAAGAGCCGCTGCGAGCGCAATCACGCCGCTCCCTTCGACGACCCGGCGACCTACCCCGAACCGGGCGACCGTTTGCCGCGCTGCGGCTGCGGCGCGCGCATTCGGCCTCACATCTGCTGGTTCGGCGAGATCCCTTTTCACCTGGACACCGCGCACGAGGCGCTCGCCCGAGCGACGCTGTTCGTGACCATCGGCAGCTCGGGCGCCGTCTATCCGGCCGCCGGGTTCGTGCGCATGGCGCGTGAGGCCGGCGCCAGAACGGTCTACGTCGGCCCCGAAGCTCCGGACAACGCGAGCGCCTTCGACGAATGCCGGCTCGGCAGAGCAACGGAAGTCGTTCCTCCGCTCTTTCGCGTGGCGTAAACGCCACCGCGCGGCTATCGATCTTCGTTGGCGCCCATGTCGAGCGCGTGCACCGGATTGATCTCGACGATCTCCGACGTGAAGACGGAATACGAGCGCCGCACTTTTTTGAAAAGGTCCGGCTCGGATTCGGTGAGATCGTTGGTCTCTTTGGGGTCGCGGTCGAGGTCGAACAGGCGGTAGGTGTTGGAGTCGATGGCGTGATGGAGCTTGTAGCGCCCATCGATGAAGGCCCGTTTGGGCGGATAATAGGGGTTACGAGGCTGATCGATGAGCACGGGGTGCTGAGGCCCTTCCGCGCCGAAAAGCTCGGGCAAGAGGCTGAGACCCCGCGCCCCGGTGTCTTCCGGTATGCCTGCGAGATCGAGCACCGTCGGCGCGAGATCGACGTGGCTCAGGCGCCGCGCGATGCGCCGCGGCGCCGCGCCGGGAACGGCCACGAGGAGAGGTACCCGCATGATCTCGTCCCACACCTCGCGCCCGTGAAAGAAGACGCCGTGCTCGCCGAACGCCTCGCCGTGGTCGCCGGTGAGAATGACCGCCGTGCGGTCGCGCAGCGGCGATGCATTGAGCGCTTTGAGCACGCGACCGATGTGATGGTCGGTGTAGGCGATCTCGCCGTCATAGAGCGCGCGCGGACCTTTGCCGTAGTTGGAATAGCCCGGGTGTTCGAGGTACTGCTTGTGCGGATCGAGAAAGTGCACCCAGATGAGGAAGGGGCCGCCCGTGATCTGGGGGTCGTTGAGAAAGCGAATCGCGGTATCGGCGAGGGGGCGCGACGAATGGTAGAGGTCGACGTGCGACCCGCGCGGTGCGTCTCCCTCCACCGGCGTCATGACGAACTTCTCGAAGCCGTCGACCCAGCCTAGCTCGGGATTGAAGAGGAAATGGGAGGCCGTCCCGGCGGTGTGGTAGCCGGCCGCGCGCAGCCGTTCCGCGAGCAGGACGTTTTCGCTCGCATAAGACACTTCGTGCCGATCGGATCGCACCATCTCCGACGGGTAGCGACTCGCCATCATGGGGACGATCGAGAAGCCAGTATAGGTAGAGATCGCGTAGGCCTGCTCGTACACGATCGATCGCTTGGCGAGCTCGTCGATGTTGGGCGAAATGGGCCGGTCGTAACCCGTGTACCCGAGGTCGGGGCGCAGCGTATCGACCGTGATCAAGAGAAACGAAAGTTGGTTGGGAAGCACCGGTCGCGCCGCGCGCGCCTTCTGCTCGGCCACCCCGGTCTTGGCGGCCGGGAGGTCCTCGCCGTCGCAGTCTTCGTCGATGCCGTTGCCGCGTATTTCGCGCGCGCCGGGATGACGGTGGGCATCGTTGTCGTTGCAATCGCCACCGCCGAGCCAGCGCGAATAGCCGTCGCCGTCGGTGTCGCCCAATCGCTGCATGAGACGAAAGGAAACCTGGGACATGTTGCCGTGATCGAGAATGATGGACCGCACGTGATCGGACGAAGCCGTGATCGCGCCGGCCATGGTGCAAACGAAGAGGACCCCCGAGAGGAGCAGCTTGGCCTGCGCTCGCACACGGCCCACGTAGCGCTGCACGAAAAAGCCCCCCCCGAGAACCGCCATCGTGAGAAGAGCCGTGTAATCGAGCGTATCTTTGCGCAGCAAACCCACGAAGCCAAAGGGGCCGCTCACCGCTGCGTCGGGCCCAGCGATGATACCCGGCAGCGCCAGTACGAGCCACAGAACGCCCATGGCAATCCCCGCCCGCTTCGGCTCTGCCCAGGCGCCTTTCGCGTAGCGCTCGGTCGTGGAGGCGACGAGCGCGCCTACGGCGGCGATGCTGATGATGGACGCCAGCGAAAGAAACATCGAGGCGAGCGCCGCCAGCGAAGTGTTGCGAAAGTGATCGGTGACCCACAAAAAGATGCGGAAGAGCACGGCCGCGAGCAGCGGGATAGCGACGCCGGCGCCGTAGATCCAGGGGGGCGACAGCCGCTCGGTGAATTCACCCCACAACCCTTCCGGCAAGAGCGAGAGCGCCGCAAAAAGAACGACGCCGATCAGCGCGCCGATCGGTGCGCATAGCTCGGCGTTGGCGACGAGGAAGATGAAGGCGCTGGCGACCCCTTTGGTACCGAGCCCGTGCGCTTGGAGCAGCGCTGCTTCCGTCGCGCCCGCCAAGAGCCCGGCGATGGCGCCCGAAAGCAGACCTTCGACGATGCGTGCAAGGCGCGTGCGCCTTGGCGTCGGTCGCTCGTCTTGCTGCACGGCCTCCGCGGGCTTCGATTGCGGTTCGCTAATCACGAAGGTCGCCGCGGCGGCGCAGGCGCGCCGTCTGGAGTACCTTGCGGTAGCGTTGCTTCCCCTTGGGCCGCGCCTCGGCCACAGCAAAACCGCAAGCGTCGAACATCGAGGTGACGCCCGTGTAAGCAAAAGCAGCCGGCACCCGTGCGCCGGCCTTCACCGGATACCCTTCGGCGATCTCGGCGCCGCGCGCCACGAGCGCTTTTTCTGCGGCAACGAGCATCTGGGCCGCCACCCCGCGACTGCGAAATCGCGCGTCGACGAAAAAGCAGGGCAAGGACCAGACGCGATCGGCGTCGGGAATTCTGAGGCTTGGCGACCGATCGAGCCGGGGCAGCTCGACGCGCCGCTGGAAAGCGCACCATCCAACCGCCTCCCCCTGGTGAAACGCCAAGATTCCATGAATTTTCCCACGTTTTACGAGGGTTTTGAAACGGGCCTTGGCCCGGGGCCCTTGGACGTCTTCGTAGCGCTGCCCCGGCCCCAGCCGCCAAAACATGCACCAACAACCGCCGCAGGCGCCATTTTGGCCAAAGAGCTTCTCCAGCGCCGGCCACTGGGCGGGCGTAAGCTCACGGAGGTCGAGATTCGGGCTGTCCACGCGAAGTGAGGGGATGATATCGGAACTGGCCGGTAGAAGGCACAGAACTCATGGTCAGGACCCAGCCCCCCCCGCGGGAGGCGACGACCGAAGACGTGGAGCGCGGCCCCGAGGTCGACCCGCGGGACGTCGTCGATCCCTATGTGCCGCCCGATGTCAGCCTGCCCGAGCTGACGCCCCTTCCGCTGATCGTCGGAACGCTGCTCGGGGTCGTGTTCGGCGCTTCGTCGCTGTACCTCGTCCTCAAGGTGGGGCTCACCGTGAGCGCCTCGATCCCCGTCGCCGTGATCTCCATCACCTTTTTTCGATTCTTGTCCAAGCTCGGCGTGCGTAACGCCACCATCCTCGAGAACAACATCGTCCAGACCGCGGGCTCGGCGGGTGAATCCCTCGCCTTCGGCGTGGGGGTGACGATGCCGGCTCTCTTGATTCTCGGTTTCGATCTCGAGGTCTCGCTCGTCACGCTGGTGTCGCTCCTCGGCGGGCTGCTCGGAATCCTCATGATGATCCCGCTTCGTCGCGCGCTCATCGTCGAGCAACATCACATCTTGAAGTACCCCGAGGGCACGGCGTGCGCCGAGGTCCTCAAAGCCGGCGCATCGGCCGAATCGCGCGCGGCCGCGGGAAGCCGAGCAAGCGGCGCGCTCCACGACGCCGCCGGAGGAAACACGATCTTCGTCGGATTCGGCGTGGGACTCGCTTACAAAGCGGCGATGGTGGTCCTTCGCGCGTGGAAGGACATCCCCGAAAAGATTTTCACCGGATCGCTCAAGGCCGGCTCCGTGTCCGCCGAGATCTCCCCCGAGCTGCTCGGCGTGGGCTACATCATCGGTCCGCGCATCTCGGCGGTGATGGCGGCGGGAGGAGCGCTTGCTTACCTCGTGCTCATTCCCATCATTCAATTCTTCGGGGAGAACTTGGCGGGCCCGCTGCCGCCCGGAACCATCCCCATCCACGACATGACCCCGCAGGACATCCGCGGCGCCTACGTCCTCTATATCGGCGCTGGCGCCGTCGCGGCGGGCGGCGTGATCAGCTTGGTTCGTTCCCTTCCTACCATCTGGCGCGGCATGCAGGGTGGCATGCGCGACCTGCGCATGGGATCGCGACGCGACGGCGGCGGAGAGGTGCCGCGCACCGATCGCGACCTCTCCATGAAGACGGTGCTCATCGGCTGCATCGTGCTCCTCACTGCCATCACCCTCGCCCCTCCCCTGCGCATGAATTTGGGGGGCGCCATCTTGATTCTCTTTCTCGGCTTTTTGTTCGTCACGGTGAGCTCGCGACTGACGGGCGAGATCGGCTCCTCGTCGAGCCCGACGTCGGGCATGACCGTGGCGACGTTGCTTCTCACGTGCGGCATTTTTCTCCTGCTCGGCTGGACGGCGCCCCGCTACTACGTCACCGCGCTCGCCGTGGGTGCCATCGTTTGCATCGCGATTTCGAACGGCGGGACCACGTCGCAAGACCTGAAGACCGGGCACCTCATCGGCGCCACGCCGCGCGCGCAACAGCTGGCGATCCTGGTGGGCACCCTCGCGTCGGCGGTGGTTCTTGGGCCCATCCTCCTCAAGCTCAATGCGGCCGCGACGGTCTATGTGCCCCCCACGCTGACCGAGGGCGACCGCGTGGTGGAGATCTTCGATCGCGGGCTTCGCACGGATCCGGCCGATCTCCAGCGTCGCGAGCACCTCAGCGGTCCGCAAGGCAAAGAAGACGCGCGCGAGTACCTCGTCTGGCAAAAGCTCGACGACAAGGACGGGCCGCGCGGCAAATACCTCGTCGACCCGTCGGGAAAAGCCGTCTACCTCGTCGATCCTGGCGTCAACGGCACGCACAGCGTGCGCCCGGACGGCAGTCGCGTCAGCAAGTTCGACGCGCCCAAAGCGACGCTCATGTCCTACATCATCAAGGGAATCTTGAATCGCGAGCTCCCTTGGACACTCGTGATCCTCGGCGTGATGATCGCCGTCGTGCTCGAGCTCTCGGGGATCCCCTCGCTGGCGTTCGCGGTCGGCGTGTACCTGCCGTTGTCTTCGTCGACGCCGCTATTGGCGGGCGGCATCGTCAGGTGGCTCGTCGATCGGCAGATTCGGCGGCGCCCCAGCAACGTTCGCATGACCGAGGCCGAGCTCGAGGCCGAGGGGGACAAGAGTCCCGGCGTTTTGCTTTCGTCCGGCTACATCGCAGGCGGCGCCATTGCGGGCATCGTCATCGCGTTCATGGCGGGGCTCATGGACGATCTGACGGCGAGCATCGACGCGTGGTCTTCGGCGCACAACCCGTTCTTCGGTGGCGATCACGCCGACCTCTTGAGCATGGTGCCCTTCACAGCGCTGGCGGCCATGCTCTACTTCGTCGGCAGCCGCGACGCGCGCGATGGCGCCCTCGCAGCGCGTTGAACATCGACGGCCCGCGGCGGCAGCCTTGCGCGATCACCCGCGCTTTTCGAGCGCGTCCGCGATGATGCGGCACGCCTCTACCCGCGCGTGCCACTTTCGTTCCCCCGAGATGACGTGCCACGGCGCGTCCCGCGTGTGCGTCTCACGCAGCATGTCGTCGATGGCTTCGTCGTAGGCCGCCCACTTTTTGCGGTTGTGCCAGTCGTCTTTGCTGATTTTCCACTTCTTGTAGGGATTGTTCTCCCGCTCCTCGAAGCGAACCAGCTGCTCTTTCTTGGAGATCTGGACGAACAGCTTCACGATGGTGACGCCGTCGTCGGAAAGCATTCTCTCGAAGTCGTTGATCTCGCGGTAAGCGCGCTTCCACTGCGGCTTTTTAGCGAACTTGTCGACCCGTTCGACGAGCACGCGGCCATACCAGCTGCGGTCGAAGATGGCCCACGTCCCCGGCACCGGGAGTTTGTTCCAAAAACGGTAGAGATAGTGTCGTTCCTGCTCCTCGACGGTGGGCGCCCCGATGGCCCACACCTTGACGCCACGGGGATCGATCTTCTCGGTGAGCCGCTTGATGGCGCCCCCTTTGCCGGCCGCATCGCGCCCCTCGAAGACGATGATGGCGCGCCGCTTTTTGTCGAAGTGCTCGGTCTGCAAGCGCAACAAGCGAAGCTGCACTTTGTCGAGTGCCTTTTCGTAGCTCTCCTTGTCGGCAAACGAGCGAGAGAGATCGACGTCGGCGAGTCGAGGCGCCTTCATCACGCTTGTCCGGGCGGTGCCGAGCGCCAGGCTCCGGGGTGCAGCGGCTCGGTGCGCGCTGCCGGGCGGCGGCGAACGAGGAGCGGCACGCCGCCCTTGGGGCGCAACGTAATGAGCGGCTCGGTGTGGATCTCGCGCGTGCTCGACGCTTCGAAGGTGACCCGCTGCGCCAATGCCGCCAGCACGATCTGCCCTTCCAAGAGCGCAAACTGATTGCCGATACAGACGCGCGGTCCACCGCCGAACGGCAGGTACGCCGAGCGGACCATGTCTTTTTCAGCTTCGGGGCGGAACCGATCGGGGTCGAACCGATCGGGGCTCGGGAAATACTTGGCGCGCCGGTGCATGCCGTAGATGTTGATGAACACCGTCATGCCACTGGGCAGCGTGTGCGGGCCGAGCGCGATCTGGCGCATGGCGGTGCGACCGACGATGTAGGCTGGGGGATAGAGGCGCAGGGTCTCTTTGAAGACCTGCAACGCATAGGGCAAGCGCGGCATGTCCTCCAGCGTGGGAGCGCGGCTCCCGAGCACGGCGTCGACCTCGGCGCGAAGCCGCGCATAGACGTCGGGGTGCCGCGACAGAAGATGCAGTGCCCACGCCAGGGCGTTGGCCGTGGTCTCGTGACCCGCCAAAAAGAGCGTCATCGTTTCGTCGCGCACTTCGGTATCCGACATCTTCGTGCCGCTGCCCTCCTCTTCCGCGGCCAGCAGCATGGAGAGCACATCGCCCGGGTCTTCGCCCGAGGCGCGCCGCGCGGCGATCATGCCGTAAACGGTTTGGTCGAGCCGGGCCATCGCCTTTTCCATTTGCCGCTTGCCCGCCGTCTTCCAAGGCAGAGTGAACGGGAACACGGAGGTGATCTGCTCGCTGGCGTGACGGTTGGCGATGGTGACCGCCTCACCCACCTCGCTCGCGTCTTTCTCGAGATCGGCGTTGAACATGGTTTTGCCGGCGATGGCGAGCGTGAGGCGCATCATGGCCGCGCTGGCGTCGATCATCTCGCCATCTTTCCAGCGCGCTTGCGCCGCTTCGGTGTAGCTGGCCATCGCGTTCGCATACGTCCCGATGCGGCGATGCTGGAATCCGGGCGAGATGAGCTTGCGCTGGCGGCGGTGAAACTCGTGCTCGCTCGTCAAAAGGCCCTCGCCCAAGAGAGGCTTCAGCGACCGTATGCCGCGGCTTTTCATGAAGTGATGGGCGTTGTCGACGAGTACCGATTGGGCGATCTCGGGCGAGCTCACGAGCACGCAAGGGAACACGCCGAGTTTGGCCCCGCAGATGTCGCCGTACTCGTTCATCAGCTTCATCTGCCAAGCCGGGATGTTGCGCCGAAACTCGAGAAGCTGCCCCAAGGGGAAGCCGCGCACGTGAGGGACGGTCGGGATTGAGTCGGTGAGCATGAACGTTCGCTCCGTGGTTGGGCCCGCGCCGCACCGGGCAATTCGCGCACGAGCGTACCATTTTCCGGGCGCTTCGCGCTCACCCGCGGCAATCGCGCCGCGCTTACGCTGAAGGCCTGTCCGCACGGCAAGCCCTCGCGGCCTTCTCACCGAAAGCGCTCGCGGCGCAGCTCGCGACATGGTCCGTCGCCGCCTCCCGCGACCAGCCGATCGTGATCGGGCAGCGCGAAGAATGGACAGAGTAGTGCTACTGAAGCCTCTTGGGCTGGTTCTCGGGTTGCTTTTGGGTTCGCTCCAGCGGCGGGCCAAAAACATCATGATCGGCGGCCGCTCCGCTCGTCGCGCCGCCGCCAGCGCCGCGCTCGCCCTCGCGTCGATGGTGGGCAACGCCGCGGCCGAGCCCCCGCCGCCACCTCCGGAATCGGCGCCGACGCCGGGCGCCGAGGCGTCGGACCTGACGCCTCCGTCGCTCGCCGCCCCGGCGGAGGTCCCCTACCCCGAGGGCGCGCATGGGGACGCGATCGTGGTGCTGATGCTGACCGTGGGCCGCGACGGCGCGGTCGCGGAGGTACGCGCGATCGAAGGGGACGAGCCTTTCGCGTCGTCGGCGACGGCCGCGGCGGGCGCGTGGAAATTCGAGCCGGCGCAACGACGGGGCCAAGCGGTCGCGGCGCGCATTCGGTTCGAGGTTCAGTTTCACGAACCGCCGCGCGATGCGACCAGCGAGGCACCGGAAACGAACGCGCCGAGCGGATCGTCGACGGCGCCCCCCGGCAACGCCGCCAACACAGGCCCCGATGCAGCGGCCCGCGCCGCCCCGCGTCCGACGGAAATCACGATCGTGGGCGAGCGCAGTCCTCCAGGCGTATCGACTTTCACGCGCGCCGAGGTGCGACAGTTGCCAGGCGCCTTCGGCGATCCGTTCCGCGCCATCGAGGCACTCCCTGGGGTCACGCCCATCGTCTCCGGGGTCCCCTTCTTCTACTTGCGCGGCGCGCCGCCGGGGAACATCGGCTATTTTTTGGACGGCGTGAGGGTGCCGTACCTCTATCATGTGGGCCTAGGTCCTTCGGTGATCCACCCCGGCATGGTGGAGCGCGTCGATCTCTACCCCGGCGGTTATCCCGCACAGTTCGGTCGATTCGCGGGCGGCATCGTCGCCGCCGAGGCCACTGCGCCGCGCGCCGATCTGCACGGCGAGGGCAACATCCGCCTCTTCGATCTCGGAGCCATGGCCGAAACCGGTTTCGCCGGGGGCAAGGGCACGGCGCTCGTCGCCGGCCGCTATTCGTACACGGCGGCGATGCTTTCCCTCCTCGCGCCGGAAGTGGCCCTCGATTACCGCGACTTCGAAGCGCGCGTCTCGTACGATCTTTCGCCGGACGACCGCGTCACGATGTTCACGTTCGGCTCGTACGACCTCATTGGCGACAAAAAGAGCGGCAACCTCGAGGTCCTCTTTGGTTCGGAGTTCTACCGGCTGGATACTCGCTACGACCGGCGTCTCGGCCCTTCATCCAAACTGCGCGCCGCCGTCACCCTCGGCTACGATCGCACGAAGATACCGGACGAACCGCGCACCGCTCGCAACGAGCAGGTCCAGGCACGCGTCGAGGTAACGCACAGCGTTTCTTCACACGCCGAGCTGCGCGGCGGGGCCGACGCGCTCGTCGAAGCGTACCGTACCGATCTCCGACCGTACAGCGACCCCGACGACCCTGGAACGCGCGAATTCAATGCGCTCTTCACGGCGCGCGACGACGTGACGCTCGGAGCGTGGACCGACGCCGTGCTCAAGTACCCCGGCGTCACCGTCACGCCCGGGATTCGCGCCGATCTCTACCGATCGGGCAAGGCGTCTGCCGTCGGTATCGATCCGCGCATCGCGGCGCGGATCGAAGTGACCGATCGCATCCGCTTCTTGCACACCTTCGGCGTCGCCCACCAGCCTCCGTCGTTCATCATTCCCGTTCCCGGCCTCGCCATTGGATCGTTGCAGGGCGGACTGCAGACCAGCTTGCAATCGAGCGCCGGCGTCGAGATCGATCTTCCCGATCAGACGACCGCCACCTTCAGCGTGTTCGACAACGTCTTTCTCAACATGAGCGACACGATCGGCGTGACTGAGACGCAGGGCGAAGATGACGGGCTCTTGTCCAGCAAGCGCAGCCTCGGTTCGGCCGTGGGCGCCGAGGTGTACATCCGCCGCAAGCTCACGCGCCGCCTGGGGGGCTTTCTTTCCTACACCTTGTCGCGATCGATGCGCAGCGTGGGGCAGGAAAGGTTTCCGAGCGCATTCGACCGCACCCATGTCCTCAACGCCGCCCTCAGCTTCGATCTCGGGCGCAACTGGCGCGCCGGCACGCGCTTCGTTCTCTACACCGGCATTCCGTCGCAGATCGGGAAGAGCATCGGTCCTCCGCCCCCGCGCGGCGCGAGCCCGCCGCGGGATCCAGCCTTTTATCGTCTCGATCTGCGCCTCGAGAAACGGTGGGTATACTCCCAGAGGACGTACCTTTCGTTCATTGCCGAGATGATGAACGCCACGCTGCACAAAGAGGTGCTTTTCGGCGAGAGCATCGGTCCCGTCTCGATCCCGAGCGTCGGGGTGGAAGTGGGCTTTTAGTCATGAACGCACGGCATTTCGGCAAGATGGCGTTGTGGATCGCAGCGCTGGCCGGCGGCGCTTCGTGTCTGCCGGCCGATACGCGTCCCGCGCCGGGATCCATTCTGCTCACCGTCGTATCCGCCGACGAGCCAACGACAATGACCGCCGACGGCTGGTCGATCACGATCGATCGTCTGCTCGTCGGAATGGGCAACGCGTGGTTCGGACATCCCGACGTGCGGGCAACTGGACGTGACTGCATCCACTATTCCGACACACCGTACTTGCGTCTTCTCGATGCGCGGCGCCCGACTGAGCAGAAGCTCGTCATCATGTATGGTCTCGGGCCCTGTCAGTTCAGTTTCAATGTAACCTGGCCCGACACTGAGACGCTCCTCGGCGAGGGGGTGAGCGAAATCGACAAGGCGCTGATGGCGGGGCCCGAGTTCGTGACGCGCGGCGGCCGCCCAGGGGGCATTGCCATCGATTTCGCCGCCACCGCTACGCGAGGGGATGCCACCAAACGCATCCATTGGATGTTTCGCCAACCAATGAGCTTCGCCTGTCCGCCCCCTACGAATGGCTCGCCGCCGCTCGAGCTGCGGAGCGGCGAGTCTTGGACGTTTCCCATCCGCGCTCGTGCGGTCACGTTGTTCGCCGACGACCCGGATCCGGCGCTGGCGTCATTGCGCTTTGATGCGATCGCTGCGGCCGATGGGGCTTCTGGCCCGGTTGATGACGAGGTTACCCTCGATGAGCTCGAACTCATGACGCTCGTCGACGCACGACGGTTTGGGCTTTATCCCACGGTAGTCAGGTCGCCGGACTTCAACACGCCGTCTACGCTCGGGGGCTATGTGCATCTCCTGCTGCTCCCTCGGCTGGTCCAGCTTCGCGAGGACATCACCTGTGAATCGTTGTTCGGCACCGCCTTCTCACCGCGTTGAATCGCGCGCAGAGACGCCGCTCAGTCGACGGCGATGCCAAGACGTTCGGCGACGGCCGAGAGCACTTCTCCCGCCGGGGCATGCACGCGCGCCAGCGGGCCGAGCTCGTCGGCGCGCGTCGGACCCAGATTGACGATGGCCATGCGCAGGCCGAGCTCGGCAGCGCGGCGCGCGAAACGAAACCCGGAGAACACCGCCAGCGACGAGCCCACGACGAGGAGCGCCGTCGCTTCTCCGAAGAGATCCCAGGCCGATGCCAGCACGGGCGGCGCCACCGAGCCACCGAAGAAGACGACCTCGGGCTTCAGCGTTCCATCGCACGTTCGGCACGCGACGATGCGAAACTCTGCAACGTGCTCGGCCGGCAAGTCGGCGTCGCCGTCGGGATTCGAATCCGCCGCCGAGCGGAGCCAGCCCGGATTGGCACAAAGAAGGCGTTCTTGCAGGTCGGCGCGCTCTTCGCGCCCGCCGCAATCGAGACAGATCACGTCGGCCAGTGCGCCGTGCAACTCGACGACGCGAGCACTGCCCGCCGCCTGGTGAAGGCGATCGACGTTCTGCGTGATGACGCCCGCGACCGCACCCGCGCGTTCGAGCGCCGCGAGCGCAAAATGCGCCCGGTTGGGGCGGGCCTTGGAAAACCGCTCCCATCCCACCGTCGCTCGCGCCCAGTAGCGCCGACGCACCATGGCGTCGCTCAGAAACGCACCATGTTGAATGGGCGAGCTCGGTCGCGCGGGTCGGCCAGCGCCGCGGTAGTCGGGAATGCCGGATTCGGTGCTGCACCCCGCACCCGTCAGCACCACGCATCGACCTTCGCCGAGCAGCTCCGTCAGCTGTCCGAGCGCCGCTTCCTCGCTCGTCACCGGAGAGGCCGTGAACATCGACCCTGAAGATGACTCGAGCGCCGCGGCGAGGCCAGCCGGGACGCGATGGCGGGGTTCACGGGCGAATGGTCGCGTTCGCAATCGCGAGAAACCGCTGCCGGGCCTCGGCATGATCGACGATCGGACGAGGGTACGTCTCGCCGAGCACGATCTTGGCGGCACGAAGAGGTCGAGCCGATCGCGCTGTTCGTGGTAGCGGCCGGCCGCGCTTTGCAAAAATGGACGTAGACGCTCGCGCGCCGCCTTCTCGCCCCCCCGCAAGACGCGCGGATTCGGGGCGAATCCCAACGCTTCGCAGGTCGGTACGGCCACTGTTTCGGCATCGATACCCGCGGGGAGGGGCGGCAGCGTCGAAGGGGCACGCACAGATGCGCTCACGGCGCACATTTGTGCGAAGGCGCGCGCAAAGGCGGTGAACACCGCGTAGGGTTGGCCGGCGCCGGTGCGGAGTGTGCCAGGCGGCAACAATGTCTCGCCTTCAGCGAGCTCGAAGGGAACCTCGAGCGCTGCTCCTACCCGCCGGTCCCGCTCACGCCCGAACGGCTCGACCGAGCGATGCGCAACCACACGGTCCACCTTCCAGCGCCGCGCCAGATTGGGCACAACCTCCGTGCTTTTGCCGGGGACAATGAGCAGCCGTGTGCCGCGCGACGCCAAGTTCTGCTCGAGCGAGCGCAGCGACTCGAGTAAGAATTGAAGGCGGTGGGGCAGCTCGCGGGCGCGCTCGGGCGCGAAAAAGTAGGGATCCAGCACGAAGAGCTGAATCAAATCGCCTTGCGACGCGGCGTCGCGTAAGGGCTCGTGATCCGCGAGGCGCAGGTCCTTGCCGCGAAACCAGACCAGCGTCCTCACGAGCGTTCGGCGGCCATCGCCGGCGAGGCCGGCAAAAGAGCCGCCACGCCTTCGGCCCTTGGTACGCGCATCGGCCGCTCGGCGATGCCCCAGCCAGGTTGTGGCACATAGGCCACACTGTTACAGCGGTACATGTGCCGTTACACCACGACGCCGACGCGTCTCGGACGCCGAGTCTTCATTCCACGCTACACCCAGGGTGCGCCCAGCTGCACCTGCACGTTTCGATTCAACAATGAAATGACGAGGCGACTCTTTACCCTTAAGCGAAAAGCATTGAGGTCAAAACGCCGCACTCGAAGCGGCGTGCTGCGGTGCTCAGGTCAGCCGCTTTGAGCGGGATTCGCCGGCGGGGTTTCGATTCGGCTCAACGATCGCCTCGCCATCTCCTGATGCCACGCGCTGCGCAGCGCCAAGAGCTCCGGCGTCGTCGCACCTCCCCGTGCAACGGCAGCCAAAATTCGACAAAGGTTCTGCTGATTCGGCAGCCGACCTCCTGATTCCCAGAAGGAAATGGCGGCGTCTGAGCACCCCACTTCTTGTGAGAGCCA
>Ga0193706_1000402_pt1 | contig 25562 bp, 23 predicted proteins | sample U3c1metaG_FD_160130 | JGI IMG/M metagenome (GOLD analysis project Ga0193706, IMG submission 160130) | Soil microbial communities from a riparian zone of the East river system, Colorado, United States - U3c1 | ecosystem: Environmental > Terrestrial > Soil > Riparian zone | place: USA: East River... | reverse complement strand
CACCTAGCGCATCGTTATTCTCGGGATCGCCCGCGCACGCGACGGCGACACCGATCAAGGCGAGGAAAATCCGTGCTCGCATCGGCAGCGAGCGTAGCACGGTCGCTTCGTAGCTTCCGCGCCAGCAAGTCTCACTACCCCGCCGCGCAACCGACCCCCATCTCTCTCCGGGTCGGATGCATTCATGTCGGGTGCATTCGCGTCGGGTCCATTCTCCTCGGCGCGAACGTCGGCAGAAGCGGCGTCGGCCAGGTCGGGAAACAGTGGGTCGCTCGTGCACCCGCCCCATGCTCCCACCGCCAGCGGCAATGTCGTCAAAACACCAATCGCTCGGGTCATCGGCTCCTCGCGGTTGATCACTGTGCAACCAACATGCCCCGCAGCGACTAGGCGTTTGGCCTCGCCCAATTATCGGGAAAAGCGCGAGATGGCGCGAGCCTCCGGGCGGCCGACGGGAGCCCCACGTCGGTTTTCTGTGTCAGGTTGCGCCAAGTGTGCCGCCCTGTGCAGCAGCGCTCATCGGCGCCCACTGCGGCTCGACGATGTTCTTGCGCGCGCAGAAAGTTCGCTCAGGAACCACGGCGAGCGCAACCCATCCGATCAGAAGGATCCGCCTGGCCCCGCCTTGCGGAGCGAGCGCTCGAAGTAGAATGCACCGAAAGGTACGAGCGACGTACCAAACGCGACAAATGCTTTTCGCATCGGCCACTGCTCCGCGCGCACCAACCGAAACAGGATCGCCGCGAACATCAGCACCATCAGGCCGTGGATGCTCCCCACAATCCGAACCATCAGCGGCGCGTGCGCGATGTATTTGAGCGGCATGGCGACGAAAAGGAGAAGGAGCAGGGACGCTCCCTCGAGCAGCGCCACAACGCGAGCCTGCACGACGAGCGTCATGATCAGCGCACCGCGGCCCAGGGGGGTTGGCAAGCCATCAGCACGACTACCACGAAAATCCTCAAGCGATGTCGAAGCTCGACGTCTCGCTCAGAACTTTCCGGTAAGGGAAATGGCAGCGCCCGCTCCGGCTGCGGGCGGTCGCGTCGTCGGCATGGGAAAGAGACTCATCGATGGCGCTCGGTTCCCCGCCGCAAGGGAGAAACCGCCGATCGTGAGTCCAGTGCCGACAGCGAGGCCAGCAATCCCCGCCCAAAGAACCACCGCTCGACTATTGCCCAGGTCTTCGTCGTCCGGGCCCAGTGGTGGAGACGCGACGTACGCGACGGTGATGAAGGCGCCAATCGCCCCCACGATGATGCCGGTGATCCCCATCACGGTCCCCGCCGCGCGGGCCACGCCGTCCAATTTGCCCACCCTCAGCATTTGCGACGACGTGAGCTCGACGTCTTTCGTGCGATGATCGTCGCCCCGGCTGGCGATCAACGTGTAGGCGCCCTTTTGCAGCTTGAGCTCGCAGTCCTGAGTGCAGGAAGTGGGTGAGACCCCTTCGGGAGCGCGCTCCGATCTCGGTACGACACGCACCTGTAAACCAGGGCGGAGTCCGTCGATTGCGAACCTCACCTGGCGTGTCGGATCCGCTGAAGATGTGCCTGGTGCTTCCACAGGCGGTTCGAATGGTCGTTGCTCCGCCGCCGGAGACGCGCCTTGTGCTTCGCCAAGCCGCTCGGGCGGTCGCTCCTGCGCAGCGGTAGGGATCGCACCAGTCACTGCTGCAAGAACCAGGAGCGCCTGACGATGCCGTTTCGAGGCCGTGGTCGCCATCGCCCCATTTTTTAGCATCTTGCGAGCCATTGCGGGTGGTCGCGCACTTAACACTCCGTGGTAATGGCGCTTCGCACCCAAGAGAAATGTTCATCGTCGGGCGCGGCCCGCGCGACGCCTCTGGTGCAAATCCAGCTGAAAACGAGTGCCGAGGGATTTGAAACCGCCCCGACGCTCGCTTTCGCGAGTTGAGGCGGCCGATCGCGGGTCGAGCGAGGAGCCAGGGACCGAGCGCAAAGGATTCGCTGGATCAGCGGTTTTCGGGTGGAGTGGTGGGGTTTCGGCTGCACCTTACGCCGCCGAGAGAAGCGCCGACCCAGCTGAGCCTTTCCGGCGGCGCCATGCGCGATCTGACCGGCGGGAGCGGGTTTTGGAGTCAGGTCAATGTCTCGCACGAGGTGGGGCGATGGCGCTTTGCGGACGTGCTTCGCGCGCATGGGCTGGCGGGCGATGCTCTAACGTCAACTTCGCTCAGCGGGAGTGTCGGCGTGTCCTACGATCTTGGGCAGGTACGCGTCGGTGTCGAGGACGCGGGCGAGCAAAGCAAAGTCGTGGCTCGGTCCGCCGTCATGGCTTGGGTCGCGATGCCCATCGCGAAGGGGCCCTTCCAATTGCGGCTGACCGCGGTGGCTCCGACCTTCGGCAACGACGGCAAATCGCTGCTCCTTTCCCTCGTCTCCGACTTCTAGCGAATGTGACGGGGCGGATCGGCGACGACCGCAACGGCGTGGATCCGCGACAACGAGGCGGGGCGGACCGCGACGAACGCGATTGCGTTACGCGAGCGCGCCCGTTGGTCAAAAAATGGACAGCGGCCTAACCTCGTAACAACCCTTCGTCGAGCTGGCGTGGGCGAGGTCCCGCGACCTCCAACGCTTGTCGAACGTCGAACAGCGGGGCATCGGATTCGCCACGACCAAGGGCTACATTCGCGAAGCCGAGCCCATCAAAAGATGGCTTCGGCGCCGTCTTTCCGATGCTCAGCCGCTCCACTTTCTTACTCCGCAATCACTCCGCAGATTCGCAAATGCCTCAAAAACCAGTGCCGAAGGAGGGACTTGAACCCTCACACCCTTACGGATAACGGATTTTGAATCCGCCGCGTCTGCCATTCCGCCACTTCGGCTAATGCGGTGCTACTACTTAGCTTTTTCTTGTTTTGCAACGGTTCTTGTTGTCCGCCGCTGCCACCGGACGCCGTTCTTGCTGCCACCTCGGCCAATTCGGGGATGGCTCGTCGAGGGCGCGGAGCCTACCAAGTTTGAGCTCGGCCGCATTCTCAAAATGCTTGGCGTAGCGACTCACCATCGCCGAAGTGGTGTGGCCGGTGCGGCGCATGACCCAGCCTTCGGTCTTGCTGTTGGCCAACGAGAGGGAACGAACGTTCCACGAGATCGTGCGCTCGGATGGGCCCCCGCTCGGCGGTATTCGCGGTCAGCTGCGCCCGCGTGACACCTGCCGCCTTGAGACAGCCGCGGAAGATTCGGCCATCTTCCCGAGCGAGGAGTCGTCGAAAGGTTTGCCATCGGCGTTGACGAAGACGCGATCGCTAGCGTTGCCGCGGCGGAGCGTCTTCTAGGCGCTGAGCGCGCGCACCACGCCGGGATGCAGGGGCCATTCGCGAGGCCGCTGCGTCTTGTTTCGGTCGAGTGTCACCACGCCGTTGACGAGGTGGAGATCGGACCACGTCATATAGGCCGCCTGCGCGTCGAGCATCGGCGAGACGCGAGCGAGGTCCTCGCGGGCCACTTCGTGTCCCGCTCACGTCGTGGCGCAAGGACATCGTCAAGGTGAAGGCCAGTACGAAGGTAAGCGCCCTCCGAAGCCCACCACAATGCTTAGGGCTGACGGGATACCAGACGGCGTGGGGCGTGCCACGATGATTGCATGGCTCACGCCTCATCGCTCCTCCTCGTCGCCGCGATGCTCGTCGGTTGTAGCGGCGCCCAGCAACACCACGCGGGCGAGCCGGATCGGGCGCAGGCGCACGCGGACGCCAGCGTCGCCGGCGGCAGCGCCGCGGTCGCCGCCGCCATGCGCGGATCGCACCGCTCTCCCGGCGCCGTAGATCGCGACCAGTATCGCCACGCCGTCGAGACGCTCGCATTTTTCGGTTTCACACCGACGATGACCGTGCTCGACATCGGACCGGGGGGGCGTGGGCTGGGGGCTGGCTACTACACGGAGCTCCTCGCCCCGGTGCTCGCGAAGGACGGTCTCTACCTGGCGACGAACAGGGAGCCGCCGAGCACCGCGTCCGCGCCGAGCACGCACCACTGGACGGCATACGAGGGCGTGCGGTTTGATGACCTACTTCGCGCGGCGCCTGAACTCTACGGGAAGGTTCAGGTGATCCGGGTCGACTACTCGGCGCCGAAACTGAACCGCGACGGAAAGGTCGACATGGTTCTCCTGATGCGCGAGGTCCACATGATGAAGAACTGGGGAACGCTCGACACGTGGCTTCGCGAGAGCCATCGAGCCCTCAAACCGAATGGCATCCTTGGCGTCGAGGACCACCGCGCCGCGCCGGGGACGGACCCGGACAAGTGCGGAACGACGGGCTACCTGCCCGAGGCGTGGGTGATCGCGCAAGTGGAGGCCGCGGGGTTCAAGCTCGTCGCTCGCTGCGAAATCAACGCGAACCCGAGGGATACGCGGGACCATCCGAAGGGCGTGTGGACGCTGCCGCCGGAGCTCGCGCTCGGCGACATGGACCGCGACAAGTACCTGGCGATCGGAGAGAGCGATCGGATGGCGCTGAAGTTTGTCAGGGTGGCGAACGAAGCCGCTCGCTGAGCTGGCGTTCCAAATTTCCGTCCCACAGAAGGGGACCGGGGCCGAGCTCAGGTCGCAGAATGGGCCGCGCGACGGTAGCGATTCGGTGTCGCTACGTCGATACGCGCTTCCAATCGTCTCACCCAGCGCCAGCGTACCCGGGAAAACCGCCTTGATCCGGGCGCTGCATCGCGACGTACGCATAGAGCAGCCCCGCTTTCCCCTCCATGAGGCTGTACGGAAGGTCGGGGGAGCCGGGGCGATAGCGCTGGGGGTCGTGCGATTGGCGGATGACGGCGAGGCAGGGCTCGGACCACGTTGCTTCGCACATGCGGAGGGCGCGGTAGAGATCGCGCTCGTTTCTGGTGGTGCGGTGCATCGTGAGGAGGCTCAGCGCGGAGCCGGCGATTCCGTGGCAAATGCCGACCCCTTTGCGCAAAAGCCCGGACGACCATACGGCGTCGGCGGCGCGTTGCGCGGCGTCGAGGTAACGCGCTTCGCCGAACACTTCGTAGGCTTTGCAGAGGGTGGGAACGACGCCCGGCGCGCCGTGGCACCAGTGGAAAAGATCCCAACGGTGGCCTCGTAGATCGGTCGGGAAATTTCCCTCTCTGTTCTGGATCGAGACCAGAAAATCGAGTGCACCGGCGATCGATTCTCGTGCGTATGAATGAAGACAGCGCTCCGGAAAATGCAAGAGTACATAGAGAACACCGGCCAAGCCGTGACCTGCGCCGAAGTAGACGGCGCCCTGTTTGGCGGGGAAGCAATAGGCGAGAGGACTCTTGGCGAGCGCGTTGTCGGGAAACTGGCGTGAAAGCTCGGCGCCGAGCGACGCGCCTTCGCGTATGAGCGCGTCGAATACGACGGCGAGCGCATTTTCGAGATCGGGCGTGCGCTCTCGGGGGTCGGTGCACCGGCGAAGATCGAGCAAACTATAGAGATAGCCGGAGCGCCCGTACAGGATCTCGGTCTCCGGTTGCTCGAGTGCGCGGTCGAGAGCGCCGAGCACGCGGCGCGTGTGTTCGGCCGCGGCCGTGGGGTTCTTCGCGCGCTGCATCCTCGCGGCGATCGCATGCACTCCGGCAGCGCCGCAGTAGAAACCGGTGGACGACGCGCGATCGGCCTCGGCAAGGTCGAGCGCGTGTCCGAGCGCGCGATATGCGTCAGCGAGGCAAGTGGCGGCCAAATCGGGGTGGGTCTTGCGCTCGTCGAAGTAAACGGCCGCTGCCCAGAGTGCGAGCGCGAGGCCACCGGCTCCAGCGTAGAGCGTGAAGTCAGGCTGGTTGAAACGCGGATCGCTGGCTTCGGCGATAGGGCCGATCTTGGAGCGAAGCTCGACCATCAGCGCTGGAATCAGGAGATCGATGCGCGCGTGAATTCGAGTAGCGACATGGCGAGCCTGTTCGACGGGGAGGGCGTCGAAATCGGGGAAGGTGTTGACGAATCGTCGTTCGTCGAGCACCTCGCCCGAAAGGTCGCCGTGCTGCGGCAAGAGCGCCTGATCATCGTCGATCATGGATCGACTCCCACGCACCTTATTGTTGGCTTCGGCATCACCGAACCCATACCACTCGGCAGGCGACCACGCGCCCGGCGACGTGCTCGGAATCGAACCGCCATCACCGACGCAGGCGTCCGCCTGCGATTGGCAGAACATTGCCGGCGAGATGTTCGAGGTGCTCACGCAGACGGAGCTGTCGCGCGACGACGATCTCCCACCGCCCTTCGGCCGTAGCCCGGGCGAGACCAGGTGGGAGATCCACCGCCACATCGCGGCCCACCCCGCGGTTAGGGGTGAGATACTCGTCGTCTCAGGGTCCGTCTCGTCAGGGTTGAGAGGGGCAAGAGAGGTCCAAGGTCGAGCGCACTAGCAGAACGCGGGGCGCGACGGTAGCGATTCAGCATCGCCGATGTTGCGTGCCCGGTGCGGCCATCACCCATGTTGGCGAGCTGGGCGCAGTGCTTGTCCGACGCGGCGCGCCTTCCTCAGAGCGCGTCCGGCGGGCACGGGGCGGAGCCGAAGACACCCGTGCCAGCACGCCCCGCTTCACACGCGTTGGGATAGGTCTTACCGTCGCAGCCGCAAACCGGCGAATGAACGTCGGCGCATGCATCGGGCCGCGGCAAACAAGCTCCAATCGCGCCGCTGCTGCTGCACGTCGGCTTGTTCGCATAATCGCAATATTCGTTGGCATCGCACGTTTTGTTGCGCTCCTCACACGCTTTGTGGCAAGGGCCCTCGCGCGCAACGCTGACGCCTTGCTCCCTGGCTGCTCTGCACGAGTCGCCGTACGTCTCACCGTCGCAGCCGCAGACGGGAAGTAAGGAGATGGGACACCCATTCGGCCGCCGGACACAAACACCGGTCGCATCGGCAGCGCCGCAAGCTTGCTCGATCGAATAAAAACAATATTCGCCGGCAGGGCAAGTTTCGCCCTGCTGGCCACCACACGCGAGCGCCGAACCGTCAGCGACCGGCTCGCCGCTGTCGGGCCTAGGGATCTCTCCACCGTCGGGCCTCTCCGTCGGTTCGCGCGCTACGCCGCCACAAGCTGCCACCGCAAAAAGGAACAGCGCGTTCCACGTCCGAAGGGTCCGTACTGGGAAGCGCTGCTTGGTCATCGTGTAGTCCTGCCTGACATGCGGGAGTCAAGCCAAGGTCATCTATGCGAAATGCAAAAACACAGCGGTAACGGCACAATGGCACAGTCGGACATTGGTGACTACCGGCCGATGGCGGGCGACCTCGATGCAACGATCTTTCCGAACAGCACCCGGAGCGCAGCGATGCTGTCACCCCCGGTGAGAATTCGCTCCACGACGTCATGCACATCGTGAACGCCGAGGAGTGGGAGGCGACGTCTTTCTGACGCGCGAAAAGGCGATCCTGTCTGCTCGTTCGAAGCTCTCCGGGAAGATCCAGATTTGCAATCGAGTCGCCGAGCGAGTTTCTCCGCCGATTCTGAAGCGCAGCGCTACGTAGTGCTGGTCGGATGCCAAGCCGTGATGCACCCTCCTCGAGCAGACGCAGCATGTGCCGCACGGCATGAGCCTTCCGTGTTCTTTCGGCGGTGGTGACCTCCTCGGCGCCGCTCTGGGCGGGGCCGCCCGCGGAACCTCCTCCATCGGACCAGGCTCCGATGGAGAACCGCCGTGAGCCTGCGCATTACGGCGTTGGGCTTCGCGTGGGCGGAGCAGGGATGATTGGCGGCCTCAACACCTTGCTGCTGGGTTTCGATCTCTCGTATAGGCCTCTCCCGTGGTCCGCGTTCGGGCTCGAGGCCGAGCTGGCCGGCGTCGATAACGGGGCCGATCCGGGCTATTGCATCGGGTGCATGCGCCGCGGAAGCTCGTGGCGCGCGTTCGGCGAATTCCGACCGTTCGACGACTATGACGTCTGCGCTCGAAATCGGAGCGGTATTCTAGAACGCTCCGCGCGAACCTCGAGCGCCCCTAGTGGACGCAAAAACCGCCGATCGGACGAAGCGGAAGGAGCCGCAGGAGCAGCGACTTCGATAGATACCGTTCGAACACGTCTTGTCGGTGAGGGAGGAACGTCCCGTTCAGCGCCTCGGAGAGGAGGTACCTCGTGCTGCCGTCGACGACTTCCGTTTCGCGCTCCGTCACGTGGGTGAACCCGAGGGAGGGCGGCCAGGTGATGCCGCCGCCGAGATCGGCTCCGTTGCTGAGTCGATGGCATCCCGCGCAGGAGAGCGCTTGCACGCGCGCAACGATATGATCGACGGTCAAGGTCGAACCCTGGTTGGCCAGGCTCGCCCCGATTGCGTCGCGCAAGGGACTCGTGTCCGCGCCGAGGTTCGCGAGGTAGTTCGTTTCCGTGGTGAGCGATGTGGCCTGGCTTTGACCGGAGTTGTACGTGTCGGGGATCTCTTCGTCGATGTCGGGGATCGTCGCGCCGCTCAAGGCTTGCACCTGTCCGGGCAGGTACGACTGGAAGGCGGCCGTTTTCGGGTGCGTCGCTACGGCGAAGAGCGGGCCGTGCGGACTGTCCTTGGCCGTGACCGGCACGACCTTCAGCGACGAACAGGTGAGGAGCCCGCACTCCCGCCGGAGCTTGAACTCGCGGAGCGACCAGATGCGCGGCGAGGGGTTGGAAAACTGGTTGGTTCGAATTTGGCCGCGCCCCGCGGTGTTGTCGCCGAAATGTTCGATGCGAATGACCGCCGGGACGGGCGGCACGGCGATGAGCAGGCCCTCGAAGTAGAACTGCTCGAGCCGCGCAGCGCGCATTTCGATGTCGTTCACGTCGGAAAGGCCCGCCCAGAACTGGACCACCGACCGACACCCTTCGAGCCCGAGCAGTGGCAACGGGTTCGGCATGGCTGCTTCGAAGATGATGAGGTTGCGATCGTCGGTGTTGGCGATGCCGGTCTGTTTGCCGTACACGATGCGGTATTCGCCGCAAAAAGCGCCATTTTCGGGCATCAAGTCGAAGCGGTTGAAGAGCCCGATGGGGATGTACGCGCACGCGCTTCCCGCCGCGAACGGATCGCAGCTCGCCTGTGCGCCCTCCGATGGAGCCGGGCGACACGAATAGGGGAAACCATTCAGCACGGGCCCCAGCGTGGCGTCGACCTGATCGTCGCAGTGAGCCCCGCGCCCGAGGCCGGGCTTCGGATTTTGGACGTCCCACCACTGCTGAAAAAGGCCGAGAGCAGTGAGGCCGCTCACGCCGCTTTGACTCACCAGTTGACCCAGGACGCGCTGCAAGGAAAAGCGCGTCAAGATCGCTTGGTCGGTCACCGCCAGCGATCGCCTTGGGTCGATGCTGGCGCGCAGTCTCGGACTTTCGGCGACGCTCGAAGGATCAGAGGGATCCGAAGGTCGGATCGAGGAACCACGCGTCCCATCGTTCAGATCCGCCGCGCTGCAGCCCATGAGCATCGCGCCGACAGCGAGCGACGCGGTCCACCGCTTCGTTGACGGAACAAACGTCAAGCGCGTGACCCTCAGCACGCCCGCAGTGCAACCTTTCGTCGCGATCCAAACTTTGTGTGTGCGCAGAGGTTCCATATCGGCGGGAGCACGCAAGAACTTCGCCAATCGTGTAAGGCGCGAGGCGACACACAGCGCGTCGCTGGCGGCGCCGCGTACGCGAAACGGCATGCGCTCCACCGCGACGCGTGCGCGGGCGCGACGCAGACGGTCGTGGCGGGAGAGAACGCGCGTGGTGTCGATCGGCGTTGGGCCCTCGCTCGATGCCGCCTGGCGCGTAGCGCCGCCTGACGTCGCGTCAGGCTTGCCGGCAGAGAATGAAATAGTGATCGAGCGACTTCTCCTCTTTGAATGCCGCTCCGATCGTGACGTGCGTCGATACACGGCGCATGAAGTCGCGCGTGCGATGGTAGACGAAACGCTGAAGCCCCTGCGTGTTGGGGATGACCGCTGGCCAGCCTGCGGGCACGGGGCCGTCGGGAATTTGGAAATAGTCGATGACGACCGCGCCGCGCGCTTCCCAGTCGGGGCGCCCCGCGGTCAGCACCGCCACGAAAAAGCCGGGGCCGACGGTCGTCAGAAAAGGGGAGGCGTTGTAGCCGTAGAGTTGCGTCTCGCTCGCATCCGGGCGGCTGAAACGCTTTTGAAAATGACGCAGGCTCCCGGGGAGCGGCAACGTGTTGCGGCCGTGGTGGATGACCTCGACGCGGTTGCCGACGGTTTGCGGCACGAAGTCGATCAAGGCGAGCGGTTTGGCAGCAGCTGCTTTGCGGTACAGCTGCCGCTGGGCGTCGCGTCCCAAGGCGCGCGTCTCGGCAAGACGCGCTTCGTGCGTCAAGCCATCGAGGAAGGCGGCGACGGCGTCGACACCAGCCGCGTCGTCCACTGCAAGATTGCGCAAGGTGAGGGCGGTGTTCATGACGGCGGTGGAACATAACTCGAAACGGGTGCCAGGAGGAACGCCCGATGCTATCGGCGAGGACCGTGACCGCGCCGAAGAAGAGCCGCCCAGCCCGCCGGGGCTCCCTCGGGGAGCTTACCCTTTCGCCCATCGGATTCGTACGGAGCCCCTTCCTGGATCGCGTCAGTACCCCGCGTCAGCCGGCAGCCGCGCGCGGCGTGTGCGGGACCATCGAGCTTTTGCCGGATCAAAACTTCGAGCACGCGCTCGCCGATCTCGAGGCGTGGGATCACATCTGGGTCGTGTTTTGGTTCCATCTGAACGCCGGCTGGCGCCCCAAGGTGCTCCCCCCGCGCAGCACCAAGCGACGCGGCGTCTTCGCGACGCGATCTCCCCATCGTCCCAATCCGCTCGGCTTGTCGGTGCTCGCCCTCGAAGCCGTCCATGGTCTCACCCTGCACGTGCGCGACGTCGACCTCCTCGACGGCACGCCGGTCCTCGACATCAAGCCCTACGTCCCTTTTACCGACGTGGTCCCCTCGGCCAACACCGGTTGGCTCGAAACGCCCGACCCCGGCCCGAAGTTCACGGTCGCGTGGAGCGCCACCGCCGAAGCGCAAGCAGCGTGGCTGCGCGACAACTTTCGCGTCGATCTCACGACCCAGGTCAGCGAGATCCTGTCGCTCGGTCACGAGCCGCATCCCTACCGCCGGATCCGGCGGAGGGAACAAGGCTATCGCCTCGCTGTCAAAGACTGGCGTGTCGACTTTACCGTCGAAGGTACGACCATCAACGTGGCAGCGATCCGGACGGGGTACCGCCCCGGTCAACTCGCCGCGGCCTCGATCGAGCCTGCGCTGGCGCTTCATCGCGCTTTCGTCGAGCACTTCGGCAAGCTCTAGCCGGCGGTCGAGCGATGCTAGGATGGCCGTCATGTGGCGCGCCTTGGCATCGCTCTGTCTCGCTTCGCTCCTCGCGGTCGCGGCCTCCGCCTGCACCGATTCGTCGAAAGTTTCGGAAGAAAAAGCGACGGCACACGTGGAGCGTCTCGCCAAGCTCACCGACGACGACGTGGAAGAATTGAGGCGCGGCCTGCCCCAGGGCGCGAAATCGCTCGGCCCCCTGTGGGACGGCAAGAAAGACGCCTTCGACGATCCCAGCGTCGCGCGCCGTGCGCTCGATCGCGTGCGCGACGAGCATCGCGATCTCGCCATAGCCAAAAGCACGTTCTTCGCAGTCACCGACGAAAAAGGGACGGTGCTGCGCAGCGATCAGGAGCCGGACACGTTGGCCGGCAAATCCCTGGTGGCGGCGTACCCGGCGATGGCCAAGGTCTTGGCGGGCGAGGCCATTGAAACGCGAGGATCGATGGCGGAGACCGCCGGTACGCGCATCGGCGGCGACGAGCAGTGGGTCGTAGCGGCGCCCGTGCGAGACGGGCAGGGGACGGTACGTGGCATCTACGCGAGCGGCTGGTCGATGCGTCGCTTCGCGTTCCACCTCGAAGAGGCGATCAAGCACGACATGACCGCCGAAGCGCTGCGCTCCAGCGAGCGACGCCAGAAGGCACCGCTCGTCTATGTGTTCGTGCTGGCCGGCTCCAAGGTGTACGGAGCCCCGGTCACACCCCTCGTCAACAGCGAGACCTTGGAGAAGCTCGACCTGCCCAGCAAAATTCCCGACGGCGTCACCTACCATCAGACGATCGAAATCACGGGGCGCGGCTTCGGCCTTGCGGCGCGCCGCGCGCCTCGGATGGGCGCCGACATCGGCGTGGCCGTGCTTCGGTCGGAAACGTAGAGGCTTACTTGGTCTTCGGCTGCTCGGCCGAAGCGAGACCTTTACGAATCAGGGCGTCTTCGAGTCCGACGCGGATGCGTTGCGACCTCTTGAAACGAGCTTTTTTGAGCGGCGTCTTCAGCCACTCGTGGCGAAGCCGCATCGACCATATCGCGCGATTGGCCATCAATATCTCCGGAGCAGGCCTCGTAAGGCCGGGGGGCGCTTCTCGCGCTTTACCGCTTGATTGTCAAGCTTCCAAACCACTGAACCCATGATACCATGCCGCAATGATCCGAAAACTCCAAGCATTTTCGTCAGTTACAGGCGCGGCGTTTGCAGTCGGTGTTTTCGTGGCAGCACTTCTTGCCGTTGTGGGGGAAAAAACAGCGTTCGCACAAGCTCAACAGTTCGGCGATCACGGCCAGCTGGTGATCACCGCAGAGAACCTGTTTGGTTTCTCCGTGGAGCGCCACGGCTGGGACACGGCGGCCAACACCGAGAATAGCGAGACCTACAACCAGTTCGGGCTTTTTTACCGAAGCCCAATCTCGCCGACCGCCCGCGGTCCTTGGGTGGGGGCGCACTACTTCGTCATCCCCAATCTTTCGATTGGCGCCACCCTCGGCTTCCAAACGGCCGGCGGTTCGGAGACAAGGACCACAATGGGGGGGACCACGACGATCACGACCGATCGGAACTCCCAATTTGCGTTCATCTTCTTACCCAAAGTCGGCTACGCGCTCATGTTCAACAATACGCTGGGCTTCTGGTTCCGCGGGGGGCCCGGCTTTGCGCGCAACAGCTCTTCCAACCAGAACAACGACGGCGGCAGCGCCAGCAGCAGGTGGTTTCTTTCCCTCGACGCCCTCTTCGTCGTCACGCCAGTGCAGTACTTCGGTTTTTACGCGGGACCGCAGGGAAACATCAGCTTCGCTGGATCCGACTCCGTCACGACCCCCAACGGGGTGACGACATCGGTAGACGCGTCGTTCCGCAGCTTCAGCCTCGACGCGGGGATCTTCGGCTATTTCAATCTGTAACGGTCCGCCGCCACGCCCCCTCGCGCATCCGCGGTAGCGCCGCGCCGTATCAGTCTGCTTCGAGCACGAACCGAAGGGCGCGCCGCGGTCGCAGTCGCGCCAGCACCGCCTGCGACGAGCGGCCGAGCACCGCCAGTACCGGATAACCGCCGGTCACCGGGTGATCGGGGCCGAGCACGATGGGCGTTCCATCGGTGGTGATCTGGATGGCGCCGCGGATCATGGGGGCAGGGGGACCGCGATCGTCTCCCGTCCGTCCCATGGCGGGCCCTTCGAGGCGCACACCGACGCGGTCGCTGCGCGACGACACGAGCCACGTGGTCGCCGTGAGCTCGGCGAGCGCATCGGCGGGCATGCGCGCCAGGTGAGGGCCGGGGCGAACGCGTAAGACGGCTGGCTCGGGGGGATCGCTGACCGTCGGCACGGCGCCCGCGCGGGTCGGCGGTTCGCCGGGGGATGCAATGGGCAGCGCGTCGCCGGCGCGGACCGCGCGTCCCAGGAAGCCGCCCCACCCCGCGAGCAGGAGCGTCGATCGCGAACCGAGGACGAGCGGAACCGTGAAGCCCCCGGCGACGGCGAGATAGCGGACGGCGCGGGGACAGGCAGGGACGATGAGCTCTTCGCCGGAGCCGAGCGTCACCGCGGCTTCGCCGTCGATCGAGAGGCGTGCCGAGCCGAGCGTCAAAACGCGCAGCTCGCCGAGCGGGATTTCGAGGGCTGCCTCGCGCGGATCGTTCCCGACGGCGAGGTTGGCTGCCGCGTGCGCGGTCGTGTCGAGCGGACCGGAGGGCGGCACACCGGCGTGAAGCCATCCCGTTCGACCCGCGTCTTGCAGGGTCGCGCCGGGCGGCGCGGTGAGGATGCGGATCTCATTTTCCATGGGGCGGCCGCGAGCGCATGGAAGGCGTCAATCCGGGCGGTAAGGGACGAACCTCACCCTGTCGCCCGGTTCGAGGAGCGCCGGCGGATGGCGCGCGGGGTCGAAGAGCTCGACGTCGAGCACACGTCCGATGAGGTGCCACCCGCCCGGCGAGGACGCCGAGTAAATCCCCGTGTAGGGGCCGGCCACGGCGAGGCTTCCCTTCGGGACGCGCGGGCGCGGCGCCGGACGCCGAGGAATGACGAGGCGAGGATCGAGCGAGGTGAGATAAGCAAACCCCGGCAAAAAACCGATGAGCTCGACATCATAGTCGCGCGCGGCGTGCAGAGCGACGACGTCGGTGCCGCGCAATCCCGTCTGACGCGCGATCTCGGCGAGATCCGCGCCGTCGTAGACGGCGCGCAGAATGTGGAGCTTGGGAGAGAAGTCGACGTCGGGATCGGCGCGTAGGGTTTCGGCGATGATCCCGTCGAGATCGTCCCACGCGCCGACGCCGATGATGGCGAGGCTTCCTGCTCCAACGACGATGTCGGAACTGGCCAGACGGCGGCGAAGCTCGCGTCCGACGGCCTGCGTGCGCTCTCGCCGGTCCGGTGCGTCCTCGATCTCGAGATCGACGAAAAGCGCGTTGTCCCCGTAGGGGAGGATCTTCATGGGGGCTGAAGAGGAGAAGGTTCTTCGCTGACCGGCCCCGGATCTTCGAGACGGAGCAGCGCTTGTTGCTCGAGCGCGGCGCGCACCTGGCGAGCAATGGCGACGGCGTGCGGCGTGTCGCCGTGGACGCAGATCGTCTCCACGGTGCCGCTGCGTGCGAGGCGCAGCGCTTGTTCGGCGCATACGGAGGGTTCGAGGAGCACGTCTTGGGGAGCCCCGCGAGGAACGAGCCGACCCTTGTCGTCGTAGGACCGGTCGGCGAAGCCCTCGCGCGCGTAGGGCAGCTTGCGCGCGCGGCTCGCGTCCTCGAGATGTCCCCCGGGCGGCCCGACGATGACGAGCCCATCGGGGCACGCCGTGACGAGCGCGTCGAGCACCGCCGCCGCGAGCTGCGGATCCTCGGCCGCGGCATGGTAGAGCGCGCCGTGCGGCTTGGCACCCCATAGCCTGCCCCCCATCTCCGTGGTGATCATGCCGAGCGTCGTGATCTGTTCGACGAACGATTCGAAGAGCATTTCGAGAGGGATCGCCATGCGCGCTCGGCCGAATTGCTCGCGGTCGGGGTACGACGGATGGACAGCGATCCGGGGCCCGTAACGCAACGCCAACGCCACCGCGCGTTTCATGGACGCGACGTCCCCCGCGTGCCCGCCGCACGCCACGTTGACGACCGTGGAAAGGGCGTAGAGCTCCTCGGGCTCACCGGGAAGCTCGCCGAGATCGATGTTGAGATCCACCGCCATGAAGTCAGTCCGGAATGGGCACCAGTTTGACCTGCAGAAAAATCGGTTCGTCCTGCGCTTCGAGGACCGCGTCCCAGGGAAAGTATCCGGCCTTTTCCACGGTGATACGGTGCCGCCCAGGGGGGAGCGCCACGCCGTGCGAGGCAACGTACGCCAAGGCGCCGAGGGGGAGGTCGTCGACCGTCACCTGCGCATCGGCGACATTGCCCTGCATGCGAAGGGAAACGGTCTGGGTTGAAGAATAGGGAATGAAAGCGCACGCCGTGACGAGCGAAAGGGCCACCGCGACGGCGGCTCTTCCTGCCAACCTACGGCCGCTCCAGCGTGTCTTCATCGTTTGGCGACCTCCATCGGTGAACCCACGCATCGCGCTTTTCGGTCGGTGCCGCGCCGGCGCCCTACTCCCACTCGATGGTCGCAGGAGGCTTCGACGAAATGTCGTAGACGACGCGGTTGACCCCTTTCACTTCGTTGATGATACGCGCCGAAAGGCGAGCCAAAAGATCGTGCGGTAGGCGGGCCCAATCGGCGGTCATGCCGTCGCTGGACAGCACCGCCCGCACGGCGATGGTCTCGTCGTAAGTGCGCTGATCGCCCATGACGCCGACCGACCGCACCGGGAGCAGGACCGCGAAGCTCTGCCAGAGGGAGGCATGCAAGCCGGAAGCGCGAATCTCTTCCTCGACGATGGCGTTGGCGCGGCGCAGCGGCACGAGGCGCTCCTCCGTCACTTCCCCGAGGCAGCGGACCGCGAGTCCCGGGCCCGGGAACGGCTGGCGCCACAGCAGCTCGCGAGGCAAACCCATCGCCGCACCGACCTCGCGCACTTCGTCTTTGAAGAGCTCCCGCAGCGGCTCGACCAGGCCGAAGTTCATCCGCTCGGGCAACCCGCCGACGTTGTGATGGCTCTTGATGACGGCACTCGGTCCCTTGGTGGAAACGCTTTCGATGACGTCGGGATAGAGCGTGCCTTGCACGAGCCACTTCACGCCGGGCACCTTCGCCGCCTCTTCCTCAAAGACGTCGATGAAGACTCCGCCGATAATCTTGCGTTTTCGTTCGGGTTCCGTGACGCCTCGCAGCGCCGTCAAAAAGCGCTCCCGAGCGTCGACGTGGACGAGCGGCATCCGGAAGGTGTCGCGGAAGAGGTGCGCGACTTGCTCGGCTTCCCCTTCGCGCAGGACGCCGTTGTCGACGAACACGCAGGTCAGCCGGTCGCCGATGGCGCGATGGCAGAGCACGGCCGCGACCGAGGAGTCGACCCCCCCCGAGAGGCCGCAGATCGCGCTGTCGGCGGGGCCGATCTTGGTGCGCACGGCTTCGACGGCTTCCTCGGAGAAGGAGAGGGGGGTGAACGTCGGCGAGAGCCCGGCCACGTTGAAAAGAAAGGCGCGCAGGATTTCGCCGCCGCGGGGGGTGTGGACGACCTCGGGGTGAAACTGGATGCCGTACATCTTGCGACGCGGCTCGGCGATCGCGCATAGAGGCGTGTTGGCGCTGGTCCCGATCGACTGAAAGCCAGGGGGGAGCGCGGTGATCCGATCGCCGTGACTCATCCAGACCTGGAGCGTCTCCCCCTTGGTAAAGCCCGCAAAAATGCCGGTGGCGTCCTCCACCTTCACCTCGGCAGGGCCGTATTCGCGCGCGTCGGCGTGCTCGACGCGCCCGCCGAGACGATGCGCCATGAGCTGGACGCCGTAGCAAATGCCCAGCATGGGGATGCCGAGGTCGAAGAGGGCGTCGTCCGCGGTAGGGGCGTCCGGCGCGTACACGCTGGAGGGGCCCCCGGAGAGCACGATGGCCTTGGGGCCAAGAGCGCGGATCTTGGCGAGGGACAGTGAGTGGGGGTGGACCTCGCAATAGACGTGGCTCTCGCGGATCCGCCGCGCGATGAGCTGGGCGTACTGGGCCCCGAAGTCGAGGATGAGGACGAGCTCGCGAGCCGGCGCCATGAGGGGTGTTTTCTATCACGAATCTCGGACGGGCGCGGGCGCGCAGGGGATGACTCAGCGTTTCGGTCTCGCAATGACGACCACCAGTTTTTCGTCGCTCAAGGTGTTGGCCGCCCAAGCGCGCCACCCTTCGAGCGATGGCGCAACCGCCGCGGGAGCAACCGCGGGGGACGATGCGGCGCCGAGGCGTGGCTCGCGCCACAACGAAAGGAGGCGGCGGCGCGGGTCGAGCGACGCCTCGAGGTCCCATCGCTCGCGGAGCGCCTGGCTGCGTTCCAAATCGGTGGGCGCTATCGCGCCCTGTCGCAGGCGCTGCAGGAGCGCACGGACCTGCGCCACCGCGGCATCCAGCGTCGCTTCGGGGGCACGGATGTCGATGACGAGCGCTGCCGCCCGCGCTCCTCCCACGAGCCGCGCTTGCGCCGTGGCCGCCAAGGATACCGCCGCGGTCGCGCGACCGAGCCACCCGTCGGGTCCGCTCAAGCCCGCCAAGGTGAGCTCTCCCATGGCTCCCTCCGCGGTCCCGCTGGGCGGCACGGGAAAACCGAGCAACGCTTGCCAGACCGGCGGAGCGGACGAGGGCAGGGTGACCTGCACCGTGCCCGACTTGGCGGCGCCAGGTGGCTCGACAGCCGCACACGCCCGGGCACCGTCGATGCCACGAACCAGCCAGCGGTCGACGGTTCGCGCCGCCAGATCGGTCTGCTCTTCGCTCTCGTTGGCGAGCACCGCCAACCGGAGCGGTCCTCCGGCGAGCGTGCTCCATCGCACCGATGCCGCGTCGACGCTGGCGTTGGCGAGCTCTTCCCATGCGCCGAAGGGGGCGAGCCACGATGGGTGGCCGGGCACGAGCGCTGCGGCGAGCGCGCTCATCGCCCGCCCCTCGGCCGCAATGCCGTCGCCCATCCGATTGAGAAGGACGGCCCGCGCCGTGGCCAGCGCAGCCGACGAGAACGGGGCCGCCACCAGCACCTGCGCTGCCTCTTCGGCGACACGAGCGGTGAGTCCGGACATCGATTCGCCCGGCGCGCGAGCCGCATGGGCAACGACGCCCACGCCGTCAGGGGCCACCCATGGTTCGAGGGTCACGCCCCGCGCGCTCCCCGGCTGTGCGGCCAGCGCCGCCATCAACGCGAGCGCCGTCGTGCCGGGATCGCTGCTCCCTTCCGCGAGCGCGCCGCAAGGGCTGGCCAGGACGAGCCAGAGCTCCCCTTGACCGCGCTCGAGCCGGCCCATGCGCTCGATGGCGGGCGCGTTCCATGCTGCCGCGGCCCTCTCCAGCGCCGCGGAAAAACGACGCGCAGCTTGCGCAATCACGCCCGTCTCGAGCGTCGCCTCGCGCGCATCGGCCGTCGGCGAGGGGAGGGCGAGGGCGATGGCGTAGCTCGGCTTGTCGTCGGCCGACCCCGGCGTGCTGAGCGACCAAAGGGCGCCGAGCTCGGCGGCCTCGCGCGGGTCACTCGCCAGGCGTACCGCCGCGCGGCCCGCGGGCCCGAGCGGCCACCCGGCGGCGCCCCGTTCCATGCCTGGTTCGTTGGAGCTCGATCGCGCGAGATCGAGCTCTTGCCGCACCAGGGTCGTGGCGAGGGCCGCCCCGTCTGCGACGAGATGCGCCGGTGTCGCGCGGGCGGTTTCGAGAGTGACGGAGAGACAGCCGCCACGCGGGCGGGCACTGGCCCGCGCTTCGACGAGACGAAAGGGTACCGTCAGTGACCGGAGCCTCGTGACCAGCGGTCCCTCGGGATCCCCGGCCCGGCGCGACGCGGCGGCAGCGGTGTCCGCGGAGGGGGTCGGCACGGCAAGGGTAAGGCGCGCAGTGCCCGGCGCGCGCTCGGAAGAGGCATGAACGCCGACTTGATCTTCGGCGAGAAGGGCGCCTTCTGGCGCCGTTCCGCGCGGCCAAGCCTCGCCGCGGTGCACGGCGCCGGCAGCAGCGTCGACCAGTGCTTGCGCTCCCACGGCGGCAAAAGCGACCTGGGAAGCGCCGTAGGCGGCGCCGCGCGTCGCTTCGAGCTGTGCCACACCTTCGCTCGTCGAGGGGTCGATCGACGCGTCGCTCGGCAACACGCCGAGCTCGCCGGTGCAGCGGGCGACCGCCTGTGCGATCGGCGCCTCCAGTGGATGGCGTCGCAGGGCCGCGACGCGTCGCACGACGAGCGCGAACTCGGGGCTGCCCGCCGTCACGCGACCGGCGAGCGCCGCCCGCGCGGCGGCGACGAACTCGACCGCGCGCGTGGGCGATTCGACCAAGGTTCGCACCCGGAACGAATCGCGATCGGCGCGCGAATCGGTTCCCGCGAATCCGGCCCGAGCCAAGCGTGCTTCGAGCAGGGCGGCCAGCGCCGTCGAGGCGTACGAACCGCTGCTCGTCTCGACGACCATGGCCACGGCGGGGCGCGGATCGCCGTCACGCACGATCCGCACCATGTTGGGGTACGCATCTTTTTTTTCGACGGCGATGGTGGCCGCGCCATCGTCGCGCGATGCCGTCAGCGGCCCCGGCCCGGGCGATGCGCCGTGGCCACAGCTCACCGCCAACGCCGCGACCACCAACTTCCCGGACCACGCTCGAACTGCCAAAGCGCGGGAAGGCTAGGCGAGGCGTGTCGCGGCGTCGAGCCTCGCGCTCCGGTCCCCCTCGGGGCGGGAAGCCACCACGCGGGCTCGCCGCCACCCGGGCCGCCGTGAGTGAAGGCGGCATCTCGTCGATCCTTTGCAAAACGTCGCAAAAAAACTAGCGTGGGTGGCGATGACAAGCGGCCGCCTCTACGCGCTCTTCTTGCTCGCTCAGGCCCTGATCAAGACGATCTTCAAGCGGATCTTCGCGAGCGGGCTCGGCGGGCTCGCGCTCTTCGAGGCGAACTTTGAAGCCGAACACCTTTCCAAGGTCGATGCCGTCGAAAGGGCCGAGCTGCCGACCTTCAGTCGCTGCATCGCTTGCGCCCGCTGCAACCGCGGGGATGGGGCACGCATGGCGCGCTCGCGCGGGGCCTATCCCGGCACGATGGCGCTCATGCTCGCTTCCTCGCGCAGTCTTCCCGATTTTCCCGTGGCCGGGGAAGCGTTGCGCTGGATTTCCGACGACGAGCTGGCCGAAAAAGAAACGCTCTGCCCGGTGGAGGTACCCATGCGGCGCATCGCCGCGTTCATCCGCGCTCGCGCGTGAGCACCTTTCGCCCCAACGCGCCGCTGCGTTGGGACGTGGATCCCGCGCCGTCCCGTGTGAGGAGCGTTGTACCGCTGCGGAGCGCGTTGTAGGGTTCCCACCGAACCATGACCACGCCCCCCTCGATGCCGATCCCCGCCCTGTCGGGCTGGGCGCTCATCCTCGGAGCCTCGAGCGGTTTCGGCGAAGCCGTGAGCAGTTTCTTGGCGCGAGCCGGCTGCCATATCATCGGCGTTCACCTCGACCGCCGCGCCACGCTCGGCAACGTGGAACGCATTCAGAACGAGATCAAAGCGTTCGGGCGCGAAGCGTGGTTTTTCAACGTCAACGCCGCCGATGAGGCGAAGCGCCGCGAAGTCTGCGACGAGATTGCGCGCCGGTTCGAGGAGCGCGGCCAGAACGAGAACGTTCGCGTTCTCCTCCATTCGCTCGCGTTCGGTTCGCTGAAGCCCTTCATCGCCGACACGGTGGAAGGCGAGCTCAATCAAAAGCAAATCGAGATGACGAGCGACGTGATGGCGCACAGTCTCGTCTACTGGACCCAGGACCTCCTGCATCGCAAGCTCCTCGGCCCCGAAGGGCGCATCTTCGCCATGACCAGCACCGGTTCCTGGGCGGTGTGGAAGGGGTACGGCGCGGTAAGCTCGGCCAAGGCTGCGCTCGAGGCGCACGTGCGGCAGCTCGCCTGCGAGCTCGGTCCGCGCGGCATCACCGCCAACGCCATCTGCGCCGGCGTCACCGACACCGCCGCCCTGCGCAAGATCCCGGACAACGACGCCATGGTGCAGGTGGCGCTGCGCAAGAACCCGTTTCACCGACTCACCAAGCCGGAAGACGTGGCCGCGGCCATCGTCGCGCTGGCCCAGCCGTGCGCCTACTGGATCAACGGCAACGTCATCAATGTCGACGGCGGCGAAGCGGCGAGCGGCTAGACCCCCTACACCACCGACAGCTTGGCGCCGGCGCGAAAGGCCGCCAGGTGACCGCTCTCCTCGGCCACGTACACGTCGCAGTGTTCGTCGACGCGCAAGAGATCGGGAATGAGCTCGGCCGGCACGCAACCCAGCACCGCGCCGTCACCCGGCCGTACCACGTGCACCTGCTGCTGCGGAACGAAGAGGGCCCCCGAGCGCAGGATGGGCTCCAGCCGGCGCGGTTGATCGCCCTCCATTCCGCGCGGAAACCGATGTCGCCAGCGCGTCGCGCCGCTCGACGTCGCGACGGCAAGGAGATCACCCGCCTCGCTGTTGACGATGACGGCGTCGTCGATGGCGATGAAGGACGATGCCACCGGGAAAAGTCCTGGCTCGCTCGACCACAGCGTCTTGCCGCTTGCGCGATCGAGCGCCAAGAGGCCAAGACCGCGCCGGTCGCGCGTCACCACCACGACTTCGCGATCGGTGACGAGCGGAGCTCCGAGGGGCGTCGGACCGGGCGGCAGCTCGCGCATCCACCGCGTCGCGCCGGCGTAGGGGTCGAGGTGATAGAGGCGCACCGTTCCGCGTGCGCGCGCGTCGGGCTCGCCGGCGGTGGCAAAAAGCGACTCGTGGTCGAGCCCGACATGGCAGGTGAAACGCAGGCGATCGCGCGCGCGCCAGACGACGTCGCCGGACCACAGATCAATGGCCGTCAGCGTCGCGTCCCCCGCGGCGACGATGAGCAGCTTGCCCGCCCTACGAAGGCGAAAGACGCTTCCACCGCCGGCCGTGTAGCGCCACCGCACCTCGCCCGTGCCGAGATCGACGGCGGAAAGACAGCGCTTGCCGCCGCTCACCACGAGCATGCGCGGCAGGCCGGGGGCGCTCACGACGACGCCGGCCACCGACCCTCCCACCCGCGGCGCCAAGCGCGCGGTGAGGACGATCTCGCCGGTGCCGAAGTCGTGCAGCGCCATGCTGCCGTCGGGAAAGAGGCGCGCGAGCCCCGCCGGCGTGACCACGCTGACGGCGGGCTGGGTCGGTTTTCGCCACAGAAAATCGCCGGTGCGTTTCGCCACGCAGGCCGTCTCCCGCGAAGCGCCGACGATCAACCGATCGCCGCAGAGAAAGGTCGCCCGCAGGTCGATACCGGGGAACGTCGCTGTCCAGCAAGGGGTAAAGCGCAGTTTGGCGGCGGACCGGGAGGCCGCCGCTGCGGCGGGGATCGACGCGGCAAAAGCGCGGTAGATCTCGGGAGCGGGGTTGACCTTGGCGTCGTCGCACGTCGCCTCGCGCAGGCGTTCGTCGATGAGACGCAATCCGCGACGGAACGTCGTTAGCCGCAGATTCTGCCGCTGGGAAGGGTCGTAGCGCAGGAGCGTGCGCGCCAGGGTGCGTCCGAACGCGACCGTCGCTTCGACCAGCGCGGGGGCGTCGCCGACGCGGAACGTCCGACCCTCGCGGGCGGGACCCGAACGAGGCTCACCGAGCGAGATCCAGAGTCCCGACTCGCCGGAAACGGCGCCATTGCCCCTCGGGCTCGGCGCGTCCTCTGCCACGCCCGTCGTTTTACCCGCTGCGCCGAAGCGGATGCCGAGCATGATGCCGAAGAGGTCGACGCGGCGATAATAGGACCGACCCTGCTCCCAAGCTTCCAGCACTTCGGTCGAGAGGGCCAGCAATTGCTCGGCAAAGAGAAAAGCAAAGGTCTCGCCGAAGGTGCGCGTCCGATCGCCGACGCAGATGCGAAGCTTGCCGCGCACGAGCAGCCCCAAGAGGTCGGCTCGCTCCACCGTGCGCTCGCATTTCTCCGGCGCAGGGCGCTCGCGCAGCGTGAGCTCGGCCGAGAAACGCAAGCCCCCTTCGCCCTCTGGTTCCACCTCCACCAGCGCGGCTGGTGAAGGCGTCTCTTCCGGTTCGATGGTCACCGTTTCGAGCTCGGCGCGGGCGTGCTCGAGCGCAAAAGAGGTCGACGGGGGCAGGCTCTTCGTATCGAGCTGGGCGATGGCGGTTCCCACCGTGGTGGCGAGGGCGGCGAGAGGCACCTCCCGTTCGAACATGGCCACCTCGGGATGCGCGCCCCCGCGAAACAGCGACACCAGCACGCGCGACCCACAGCGCTCGAGACCGAGCTCCCAGGGGCCGTCGGGGCTGTAGCACCGCACCTCCGCGCGCCGGCTGCGAAGCGCTGCCAGTTCGACGACCGCCAGGGCCAGATCGCGTAGCAGCGGGGCAGGGTCCGCGGCCGGGATGCGCGCCGTCAAATTGACGCCGTCGACGAGGAGATCGACCAGGGCGCGCTGTTTTTCCTTCGAGAGAGCCGTCGAAGAAGCCGCTCCCGTGCCGCTCAGGATCCGGAGTGCCGTCATCTGTAGGGTGAGACTAGGACCGACCGGGGCATCGCCTGAACTTTTCGGCAGGGATCGCCAAGGAGTGGACATGGCGAATCGAAGGGGCTAGGGCCCCGTACGAAGAGGCGGATGCGAAATCCCGCGGCAGAACGCGCGCAGAAGGCCTGGTTCGGCTTCGTGCTCGGCGTGCTCGCCGCGCTGCCGGCCCTCATCTACCTCCGCGGTTTCACCGTCGACGACGCGCTCATCCCCGCGCGCTACGCGGCCAACGTCGCGCACGGCTCGGGGTACCGATTCAACGCGGGTGGCCCTTGCACCGACGGGGTGACACCGCTCGGCTTTCCGTACCTGTTCGCCGCGTTTGCCGACCAAGGCCCGCTCGCCGCCCTCCGCGCGGCGCGGGTCGTGGGCGCGCTGGCATGGCTTTTTGCCGCAGGCACCCTCGGCGCCGCCATCGCGCGGTTGGGGGGCTCGCCTGTCCGCTATGCCGCCCTGCTACTCGTCCTTTTTTCTGCGCCGCTCGGCGCCTGGGCCTGGAGCGGGCTCGAGACGGGCCTGGTGGTCGCGCTGTCGACGGCTATCGCGGTAGTGCCGGTGCGCTCCTCCAAGGCGCCCCTTGCCGGAGCCGCCCTCGGGCTCTGCGCCTGGCTTCGCCCGGAGATGATTGCCTTCAGCCTCTGGCTCGGCGCCGGTCGCGTCCGTACGGCGGAATCACGGAGAGGCAAATGGCTCACGGCGTCCTTGGTGGTGGCACCGTGGCTCGCCGCGGCCGCTGCGCGGTGGATCGTCTGGGGACGCCCGGCGCCGCTCGCCGTTTTCGCCAAACCGTCGGATATCACGCACGGCGCGATGTATGTGCTGCCGGCGATTCTCTTTACGGGCGCCCCGCTCGCGGCGCTCGGCCCTCTCGCATGGTCGAAGCTTCCCGGCTGGCCGCGCACACTGGTGGTCGGCGCGTTTCTTCACCTCGCCGTCCTCGTCTTGGCAGGAGGCGATTGGATGCCGCTGGCCCGTCTCGTCTGTCCCATTCTACCGCCCCTCGTGCTGGCGACCGCCCACATCCTTTCGTCGCGATCAAGCGCTTGGGTGACCGCTATCCGCCTTTCGATCGGCTGCGTCGCCGAGATGGTCGTCTTCGCGATGCGAGGCCCTGCAGCGGCGCACGTTCTGCGCGATCGCCTGGCACTCATCGACGCTGCAGCGCCGGTCCTGGCCGGTGCGAGGGCGGTGGCCACCATCGACGTGGGGTGGGTGGGAAGCGCCACCAGCGCCGAGATCGTCGATCTCGCGGGTGCCACCGATCCCGAGATAGCCGCCTTGCCCGGGGGGCACACATCGAAGGCGGTCTCGGGCGCGTTTCTGGCCGCGAGGGGACCCGATCGACTGGTTTTTCAAATCGACGAGCGCTCCGCGGAGGACGCGATCACGTTCACGCGCGCGACGGAGGCGCGCCTTTTCGCCGATCCCCTGGTCGCTCGCACCTATGTGGTGATTTGGCGGAGCCCGGCTGTGTTGCCAGTTCGTTACATCGTTCTATCGCCTTCGCCGATCACCCCACCCTGACTTTAGGCCAGCGCGCGATCAACTGGCAATCATGAAGCGCTTCCGCGCTTTCGAACTGCAATTGAATCGGCTGATCGACTATCGTTCTTCGAACATTTTGGCGCGCTACGGGCACGAAGGGGAGGCAGTTCGAGACTCACAGCAGTTCCTG
>Ga0193706_1000401_pt1 | contig 25682 bp, 32 predicted proteins | sample U3c1metaG_FD_160130 | JGI IMG/M metagenome (GOLD analysis project Ga0193706, IMG submission 160130) | Soil microbial communities from a riparian zone of the East river system, Colorado, United States - U3c1 | ecosystem: Environmental > Terrestrial > Soil > Riparian zone | place: USA: East River... | reverse complement strand
GCACCGGGCTGGAAGATCTGATCGAGCGCCTGTTCGCGAATCCCGACGCCGCCTATCTGCACCTCCACCACGCCCGCCGCGGTTGCTTTTCCTGCCGAGTCGACCGCCTCTGAGCCCCCTCTGAGGGCGTTCGCCGGGCAGCTCCGTTCAGCGCCGCCCGCGCGCGCATTCCCGGCCGATTGCAAGCCCTTCCCGACTCGCTTCATCGCAGCCGAATTGCGACGAACCGTTGGTTAATGCTGCATTTATCATCTTGCGTCCGAGTCCCGGTTAAAACACTATGGCTGGTGGCGCAGCCTAGGGGGCGACGCTAAACCTTGTGGGCGACGGGCTCGCACCTTAAATAGGGCGAGGACCGGAAACGGCTGTCCTGTGGATATCGGGGACAAGCCTGTTTTTGCGCCCCCGCCGCCCCGCAAAGCGCCTAAGGGTGGACAAGAATCCGCTGGAACGGATGAAGAACGAGGGGTAGGATGATGGACTTGAGCACCGGCAGCGAGACTGGACATGGCGACGTGAGCACGGCCACGCTCGCCTCACCCCCCAAACAGCCCGCAAAGGGCCAGAAGGCGGGCGCCTCGAGCAAGTCGATCAAGCCGATCCTCTACCCGGTCGAGGTCGACCGCACGCGCGACGATCTCCTCACCGATTTCGGCAAGGAGACCCTGACCGACCGCTATCTCCTGCCCGGAGAATCCTACCAGGACCTCTTCGTCCGGGTCGCCTCGGCCTATGCCGACGACGCCGCCCACGCCCAGCGAGTCTACGATTATATCTCGAAGCTGTGGTTCATGCCCTCCACCCCGGTCCTGTCCAACGGCGGCACCGGCCGCGGCCTGCCAATCTCCTGCTATCTCAACTCCGTTCCAGACAGCCTCGAAGGAATCGTCGACACCTGGAACGAGAATGTCTGGCTGGCAGCGCGCGGCGGCGGGATCGGCACCTATTGGGGCTCGGTGCGCGGGATCGGCGAGCCGGTCGGCCTCAACGGCAAGACCAGCGGGATCATCCCCTTCGTCCGGGTCATGGATTCGCTCACGCTGGCGATCAGCCAAGGCTCGCTGCGCCGAGGTTCGGCCGCCTGCTATCTCGACATCTCGCACCCCGAGATCGAGGAGTTCCTCGAGATCCGCAAGCCCTCGGGCGACTTCAACCGCAAGGCCCTGAACCTCCACCACGGCGTGCTCGTCACCGACGATTTCATGGCTGCGGTGCGCGACGGCAGCGAATGGACCTTGCGCTCGCCCAAGGACGGATCGGAGCGCGCCACGGTCGACGCCCGATCGCTGTTCCAGAAGCTGGTCGAGACCCGCCTCGCGACCGGCGAGCCCTACATCATCTTCATCGACAAGGTGAACTCGACGATGCCCCGGCATCAGCGCGAATTGGGCCTCAAGGTTTCGACCTCGAACCTGTGCAGCGAGATCACGCTTCCGACCGGCCGCGACCATCTCGGCAACGATCGCACCGCGGTCTGCTGCCTGTCCTCGCTGAACCTCGAGACCTGGGACGAGTGGAACGGCGACAAGGGCTTCATCGAGGACGTGATGCGCTTCCTCGACAACGTCCTGACCGACTATATCGATCGCGCGCCCGAGGAGATGGCCCGAGCCAAGTACAGCGCGATGCGCGAGCGTTCGGTCGGCCTCGGCGTGATGGGCTTCCACTCCTTCCTCCAGGCGCGCAACCTCCCGTTCGAGGGCGCGATGGCCAAGACGCTCAACCTCAAGATCTTCAAGCATATCGCCGCCCAGGCCAACGAGGCGTCGATGATGCTCGCCAACGAGCGCGGCGCCTGCCCCGACGCCCAGGACCGCGGCGTGATGGAGCGCTTCAGCTGCAAGATGGCGATCGCTCCGACCGCGTCCATCTCGATCATCTGCGGCGGCACCTCGGCCTGCATCGAGCCGATCCCGGCCAACATCTACACCCACAAGACATTGTCGGGCAGCTGGTCGATCAAGAACCCCTATCTCGAGAAACTGCTGATCGAGAAATCGAAGAACTCGGATGCGGTCTGGAACACGATCCTCGAGCAGGGCGGCTCGGTCCAGCATCTCGATTTCCTGAGCCAGGAAGAGAAGGACACGTTCAAGACCAGCTTCGAGATCGACCAGCGCTGGCTTCTCGAGCTCGCCGCCGACCGCACGCCCTATATCGATCAGGCCACCAGCCTGAACCTGTTCATCCCGGCCGACGTCGACAAATGGGACCTTCTGATGCTCCACTACCGGGCCTGGGAGCTCGGCATAAAGAGCCTCTATTACCTGCGCTCCAAGTCGGTTCAGCGCGCCGGGTTCGCCGGTGGCGTCGAGGCCGACAACACGCCCGACCTCAAGCAGATCGAGCTCGCCGCCACCACCGATTATGACGAGTGCCTGGCGTGCCAATGAGCACCCCGACCGCCGCCCTTCCCAGATCCTCCTCCCCCCTTGTGGGGGAGGGAAGAATGGGGGGTGCGCGACCCCGCCGCGCGCCCGTCGAAGGCCGGCCCCTGAATGCGGAGACAAGGCCATGACGGCAGTCGACACCCGCCTCCTCGTACTTCTGCTGGTCGCCGCGGCCCTGGTCGCGCTCGGAGTCTCGCTGGCGCTCCAGCCGGTCCGAGACACCGCGCCCGACGCGGCCGGCCCGGCCCCGACCGGCGGCCCGGCCTGGACTCGGCCCCTCGGCGTCGTCGTCGCCTTGCTCGGCCTCGTCGCCGGCTGCACCCTGATCTGGCCCGGCATGGACCGGACCACCGCCGGAGTGACGATGGGCGTCAGCGTCCTGCTGTTCGCGGTCGGGATCGCCTATCGCCGCCGCTCGGGCCTCGCCGACGAAGCGGAGACGCCCGGAGCCACTCCGCGGCCCCAGCTCGGAATCATCCTCACCGGCACCGGAATCGCCGCCGCCGCGATGGTCGTCGGAGTCGGCCTGGCTGGGCGACTGGTATGATCCCGCGCCAACTCCAACCCGTCATCCCGGCGGAGGCCGGGATCTCGTGGAGACCCGCCGCGACTTCTCGGCCCGAGACCCCGGCCGCAAGCCGGGTGACGGCGAAGGAACACCTCCATGCCCTCGGCACCCAAACATTTTCCGTCATCCCGGCGGAGGCCGGGATCTCGTGGAGACCCGCCGCGACTTCTCGGCCCGAGACCCCGGCCGCCGCCGGGGTGACGAATGTGGAACACCTCCATGCCTTGCTCCCTTCGGCATGGGGTCTGGTGGGAGAAAGAGCAGCAGCGAAAACACGGGCCGTGCCGCATCGGCCCGCGCATGAGAACGCGCGCTTTTTCTCCCGCCTTTTTGTCCTGACTTCAGCCTCGCTGGTGCTCGCCGCCTGCGCCACGCAGGCCGCGAGCGGCGTGGCCCCGGGCGCGCCAGGCTTCCTCTACGGCCTCTGGCACGGCTTCATCTTCCCGGTCTCCTGGATACTGTCGCTCTTCATGCCGGACGTCTCGGTTTATGCCGTTCCGAACAATGGCGGCTGGTACGATTTCGGCTATTTCCTCGGCATCGTCGTGTTCGGAGTCGGCGCCCGGAATAGCCATGTGGTGTATCGCGACCGCGTGGTCGTCAGGCGGGGGCGCGCATGATGGAAAATCTCACTCTGTGTCACATCCTGGTCGCCCTCGCGGCGCTCGATCTCATCGCCGCCATCATCTTCGGAATGCGCTGGATGAGGTACAGCTCCGAGCTTCGCGGCACCCCGCTCTACGCCCGCGGCCGCGACGCGCGGCGCCTTACCATCTGGCTGGTGATCGGCGCGGTCATCTTGCTCATCCTGGCCTACCTCACCCCGCTGGGCGACATCGCCCTTTCCGGCGCGTGATGGACGCGGCTGTCCTCGATCTGATCAAGCCGGCGGTGCTGCTGGTATTTGCAGTTGCGCTGCTGTTCTTCCCGGAATGGATCGCCCGCCGAGCGCGACACCGCCACGCCGAGAGGCTCGCCGACCGGCTTGCCCGTGGGAAAGACAATTATTTCGAGGAGCTGAGGGCGCTTCAGGCCTATCCACCTCCGGCGCCTTCGTCCCTGGCCTGGCGGATAGCCGCAGCGGTGTTGGGCACCCTCTCCTTCGCCATTCTTTACCATCGAATTACAGACTGAATTCAACGCAGGAACCGACCATGCCCCTTCTCGAATCCCGCAGCCAGTACAAGCCCTTCGAATATCCCTGGGCCTATGAATTCTGGAAGCGCCAGCAGCAGATCCACTGGATGCCGGAGGAGGTTCCGCTCGGGGAGGATTGCCGCGACTGGGCGCAGAAGCTGACCGATCACGAGCGCAACCTGCTGACCCAGATCTTCCGCTTCTTCACCCAGGCCGACATCGAGGTGCAGGATTGCTACCACGACAAATATGGCCGGGTGTTCAAGCCCGTCGAGATCAAGATGATGCTGACCGCTTTCTCCAACATGGAGACGGTGCACATCGCCGCTTACTCGCATCTGCTCGACACGATCGGAATGCCCGAGAGCGAATATGGCATGTTCCTTCAATATAAGGAGATGAAGGACAAGCACGATTATCTCGCCACGTTCGGAGTCGACAGCGACCAGGATATCGCCCGAACGCTCGCCATGTTCGGCGGCTTCACCGAGGGGCTTCAGCTCTTCGCCAGCTTCGCGATGCTGATGAACTTCCCGCGCTTCAACAAGATGAAAGGCATGGGCCAGATCGTCAGTTGGAGCGTGCGCGACGAGAGCCTCCACTGCGAGGGCATCACCCGCCTTTTCCACGCCTTCGTGAAGGAGCGGGACTGCATGACCAAGGCGGTTGCCGACGATATCCGCGACGTCTGCCACAAGACGGTCGGCCTCGAGGACGCCTTCATCGACCTGGCGTTCGAGATGGGCCCGGTTCCCGGAATGTCGCCGAGGGAGATCAAGAAATATATCCGCTACATCGCCGACTGGCGCCTCGGCCAGCTCGGCATGAAGCCGATGTTCATGATCGAGGATCACCCCCTCCCCTGGCTCGCTCCGCTCCTCAACGGAGTCGAGCACGCCAACTTCTTCGAGACCCGCGCGACCGAGTACTCAAAGGCCGCGACCCGCGGGAACTGGGGCGAGGTCTGGGACAATTTCGATCGGCGCAAGGCGGCGAAGGCCAACGATACGGTGGAAGAGGGTGTGCCGGCAGGCAACGATATGTTTGAGCGGGCTGGGGTAGCAGCGGAGTAGGTTAGGCGGAGTTGGAGGCTGCCGAACCTTTGGAGGTGAAGTCAGTCGATCCGTATGCATGTTCTCATATTTGCTGCCCCGCAGCAAATTCCGCAGCTTACCTCGTTCGACCGCCTGCGGCCGAAGACCGCGTGAGCCCTTTCGGCTGCCTTCGACCCAAAGCGGAGATTCTGGCGTTGCGCGGAGGCCGTTCAGCGACTCGTCTCGCAGAAATACAACGGGTGGCCGACTTCATCCACTCCGAGTTTGAAGACGCCACATCGTATCTTCGCCGACCGCGGCTAAAGGCACTGCACGGTCCAAATATGTTTAGTGCAACCCCGGATGGGTCGTTGCGGTTTTCCATGCGCTCGGTCGGCGGCCCGCGCTTGCAAATCAGCAGTCGTCGCGTACGATGAAAGTGATCCGCGCGATCTGCCTTGGTGCTCAGTTGCCCCCCGTCTGCAAGAGTATGGGCGAATATGATGCAAGCTGACCTGTTTGACCCAAAACCGCTTGAAGTTACGGTCCCGTCGAGCATTGCTGACGCGCCAAAAATCGACCTCCACAGGCATTTGCTCGGCTCGTTGACGTGCGAACATGTTAGAGAACTCGTGGACACCCACGCCCTCGATGTGCCGGATTGGTCACCCGCGGAACTGGCGAGTCTGCTGACGATCACAAAGCCCGTCGCCGGGCTGCGCGAGTTTTTCAGGCCCTGGTCGACGCTCTCGAAGCTGCTGGTTTCACCCGAAGTCGCCGAATCGATTGCCTATATGACGATGCGGCAAGCCCACGACGACAAGGTCGTCTATGCCGAATTCCGCGTCTCTTGGGGGATGTCGCCTAACGCGCGCTTCAATACCGAGGAGTTCCTGCACGCGGTCGAAGCTGGCTTTCGGCGCGCCGAGACCGAATTCGGCGTAATCGGCCGTATAGTGCTCGGCATCACCCGACATCATTTTTCCCGGCACACCCCCGAAATCCGCAGCTGGCTCTGGTCGGGCATCTTGCGCGCAGCGCTACGCTTTCAGAATCGGCTTGTGGTCGGGTTTGACGTGTCCGGAGTCGAGGACGGCTATCCGGCCCGCATTTATGCATCCGAGCTGAAGCAGGCACGTGAGCACGGATTCGGGATCACCGTCCATTCCGGCGAAACAACCTCCGCGGCGGAAGTTCGCAGCGTCGTAGAAATCCTTCGACCCGATAGAATCGGCCATGGTCTCGCTGCCGCGCGCGACGAATACCTTATGAGCCTGATGGCCGAGCAGAGAATTGCGGTAGAGGCCTGTCCGACTTCAAACTGGTTGACAGGTGCCGTTACCGACCTGAAACATCACCCATTGACCATTCTCCACGACCGAGGTGTGCCGATCACCGTGAATACTGACAATCCGGCGATCTGCTGCACAACGCTCAGCCGTGAGCAATCGATCGTGGTGCAACACATGGGTGCGACGCCGGAGATGCTTACCGCCTTCACCAGTAACACATTGGATTTCATGTTCGCCGAACGTGAGCTGCGAGACCGCCTCATCGCGCGCTGGTTCCCGAGCTACAAACACGCCGCTGCGTTTTCATTAGGCTCTGAGACGCTCTCGTGAAAATCTCCATTCGCGACTGGGTTGGTCGAGAAGACGTCTTTGTTTTGGCCACGCATATGGCGGTCGGAACCTTTGCGGCTATCGCCTTCGATTCGGCCCACGAGCTTCCGGCGTTCGCGAAGGTTGTCTTCGTCCTTGCCTATTTCACACTGGCGGCGGTTCTTTACTGGTGGCTGAAGCGGACCAGGCTGATCGGCGAAAAGGAGGTCTACGAAACCGAGATTGCCAAGTTCAGGCGCTACCGCCTGTTGCAGGCGGAAATGCTTCAGGTGGTCGGAAGCTTTATAAAGGAGCGCTATAAGGTCGACTCCAAGCTCGCGACCAAGTTGAATTCCCTTGCCGTTGTGCCCGAAATCAATCCGATGGCCGCGATCGAGATCATGAAGGAGTGGGACGACCAGCGCCGGGAGCAAATCAAGAGTGCGCTCGGGCAAATTTGCTCATCGCTTGTGATCGATGATTTTCTGAAGCCGAAACAGGCGGACCGCGAGGTTGTCGACCAGTTCAAAGTCAGTTTCTACGAAGTTACGAAGGACCCGCTGACCAACGTCGAGTATCTGGCGCCGAAATGGCGCTACTACCCCGCGGAGGGCGCCCCGACGACGCGACGCTTCGGCCGCGACGAAGGTGCTGCCGGAAAGGCTTGGAGCAGCAAGGAGATCGTAGTTTGCGAGGAGGGCGGCAATGATCCGCAGTTCAAGGGCATGTACGAGGGCCAGAAGGCGAAATATGCCTCGATGATTTGCGTACCGGCGATCGAGGACATTCCCGAGGAAAAGATGAGCGAGGTCTATGGCGTCCTCACGATCGACACCCCTACCCGGGGACGCTATTTCCAGGAATCTCAGAAGCAGTTCTGGGCCTCGCTGATGCAGCCGATCTGCAGCCTGCTCATTTATTGTCGCGAGACGGAACGCATTAAAGATGCGTTTTTAGCAATCGCACATCGATATGCCGCGGACGCTCGGGGCGGCATCATCGCGGCAGGATTGGTGTCAGGGCCGGATTCCGAACCAAAGGCTTGAGCGAAATTCCACGGAATTCCGGAATTCCGGGGACATTGCGTAATTGAGGTCGCCATCCTCCTGCGTTGATGCGGAGTCGCCTTTCGGCGCTCCACAATTCCGGGGACACAATACTTAATTGAAGCGTCGCCCCCCGCTGCGGCTTTCAGGTGAGACGAGAGGTCCGCCGACCGCGCGGCTCAGCACCACACGGTCGGCGTCGCAGCCTCCGGCTTGGCGACGATCTGCCATGCGTCGCGATAAAGGATCTGGCCAGGGCGACACGTGGACACCTTGGTAACGAGCACGCCGCACTCGCCCAGCAGCGCGCGAAGCGCGAAGGCATGCGCGATCATCGCTCGGGCCTCGGCGCGAAACCAGCAGATGCCGTCCGGCCACCAGACTTTACGTGAGCGCACCAGGAAGCTGCGTTCGTCCGGTCTCGGCAGATACTCGCCAAACCATTCGAGCTCGAGCCGGATCGCGGCGCGCAACGCCTCGCCGAGATCCTCGTCATCGCGACAATCGTAGGCGGCGCCGAACAGGCCGGCGCTGACTCCGGCGCGCAGGCGCTCCGGCGTAATGAAACGAACATACATGACGACCCTCCACGCGGAAGGTCGGCCTCCCGGCGGAATATTGTTTGTGGCTGATTGGTCTCGCGCGGCGCGCGAGGCTCTCGGTCGGGGGCGTCCGCCCCGGTCTACCTGGAGGGCGGAGGCGGAAGATGGATAAACTTCATCTCTTCACCTCATTCGTTTCGGTCCCGCGCCGATAGTTTTGAAGGTTCGAAATGTAAAGCCGGCCCCGCCGCCATCCTGTTCGCCGAACCATATTTAAATCCAATACGGTGTCAGCTCCTCCCGTCCTTCATCCGCCTAACGTGCTATGCTGCCTTCGTCCGCCATGGGGGAGGAAGCGATGATCCGTGATCCGAACGAAGTCCGCCGTGAAGGCCTCGAGATGGCGCCCGCCGCAGCAGCAGCCGCGAAGCGCAGCGACGTGCTCCGCAGCATCACCGCCAGCTATTTCTTCCTTCGCCGCGGCCTCGCCTTTCTTGCCATCGCCTTTCCTTTCGCCCTCTTCGCGCTCGCCGGCGTCCAGGACTCGCTCAGCGCTTATTATCATTGCTCGCGGAGCGGCTGCGGACCCGCCGCCGGCGACGGCGCGGCCCGCGACGTGCTGGTCGGGGTGCTGTGGGCCACGGCCACCTTCCTCATTTTCTACAGGGGCTATACCCGCAAGGAGGATTGGGCGCTGAACCTGGCGGGGATCGCCGCAGCCAGCGTCGCCTTCTTCCCGTCCGACTTCCCGAGCATCGAGGGCCGAAGCCCGATCGGCAAGATCCATTTCACGAGCGGCCTGGTCTTCTTCCTCGCCATCGCCTTCGTCTGCCTGTTCTGCGCAAGCGAGACTCTCAAGGAGCTGAAGGACGAGGCGAGAGTGCGGCGCTTCCGGCGCACCTATAAGGGCCTCGGCTGGGCGATGGTCGCGGTGCCGCTCGGAGTCCTCGCGCTCCATTATCTTCTGAACCGGCCCGAGCGCAGCATTTACGTGCTCGGCATCGAGCTTGCGGGCCTGCTGGTCTTCGCCGCCTACTGGCTGGTCAAGAGCCACGAGATCGCGCTCATCGAGAAGCAATAAAGACGGGCGAAAATTCCGGCAGCGCACGGAATATGCGGCATGCTAGCCGGGTTGAACGGCGACATTCCTCGCGAGCGTCTTGAACCGCTCGCCGCCCTCCTCACGGACCGTGATCGTGACGTGCCCCGTCTTGCTGGTCTTGCGGTCCTCGACGGTTCCGGAGCGCCCGGCATGCGTGCCGCCGACGACTCGACAAAGGTCGCCGTTTTCGACCTCGACGGAGGATCCCGCTTCCTGCGCCATCGCCGCCCCCTTCGCCTGTTCGCCAATTCCGGGAATACAGGATAATCCGGCGAGGATGAAGCCGATCGTGCATAGGAGCCTGCCCCGACACAGCCTGCGCACGCTTCGCGGATCGGCCTGCCTGCTTGCCCTCATCCTCGCCATGTTCCTCGTCGAATTCGCGACCGGCGCGATCGGCGATGATCGCCGTCTGCTCGCCCTCGGCGCCCTGCCAGACAGCGGCGCGATCCACGGCGAATATTGGCGTCTCCTCACCTTCGGGTTCCTGCACGGCGACCTCACCCACCTCCTGCTCAACATGATATTGCTGGTCCTGGCCGCGCCGGCCCTCGAGCGGCGCGCCGGCACGGGCTGGCTGCTCATCCTGTTCCTCGCCGCGTCCGTGGCCAGCGGGTTCGGAATCCTCGTCAAGCACCAGCTCTGGCCGTCGCATGGCGCCTCGGTGGGCGCATCCGGCGGGCTGTTCTGCCTGCTCGCGGCCGCGCTCGTCCTCGTCTTGCGGCCAGGCGCGCAAAGCCCGCTGCTGCGCGGCGGCCTGATCGTCGCGCTCATCGCGGGGCTGGCTTATTCGCTGCTGCCGGGGATCAGCATGGTCGGGCATCTGACCGGCATCGCAATCGGAGGCCTGATCGCGCGCTTCATCCCGCTCGATTCGAAGCTCCAGCGCGCCAGCAGCCCTGCGGAACCGACCCTTGCCGTCGAGCCCGACGGGTAATGCGTTTCGAGATCCGGGAGGAAGACACCCGTTTCAGCAGGCGCCCGGAGTCTGGCGCTTCCACAGAAAGCCGATCGAGCCCAGGATGAAGCCCAGGAACGCGGTCTGGAGCAGCAGCGACACCGCGAACTCCGGATAGCCCAGTCCGAACAATGCGTAGCCGTTCGCGGCCACGTCGAGGACCATCACGACGAGGGCGAGGCACAAGCCCGTCCGGCGCCGGCCGGTGAGCGACAGGAGCACCACCAGCGGATCGGCCACGGTCAGCAGGGCCCAGAACCAGTTCATTATCGCGGGCGCGAAGGTGTAGGGGAGCCAGCCCCAGCGGATCAGGTCGATCGCGTGGAATGCCGCGGCCGTTGTGAAGCACAGGACGTAGAGTGCCAGGACGATCTTCTCGACGAGGCTGGTCGGCCGCGGCGGAATGCGTGCGATCCTGGTGACTGGCCTTGAATTTTCAGATCGTGCCCTGGCCGCTCCGGTTCCGGGCCCGGCCCTCAGGACCATTCGGGTCCCGCGCCCGTCTCGTAAACATGCCTGTCGTAACCAAAGTCGCGATAGGGCAGGTGCGCCGCGATCGGGGGCGGGAGGATGCCGCGATCGTCGCGAACGAAAATCCGTGGGAAGCTCAGAAGCCGCCCAAGCGGCGGCCGAAAGGTGACGGCTTCGACATCGTGGCCCGGGCCGACCGCCACGCCTCCCGGCGGGACGTCCGGCACCAGGTCCCCTCGGACCTCGTAACGCTGGCAATCGATTCCGGCCGCCTGATAGGCCTGGGCAAAGTCTGAATCGCCGGCGCGAGGAGCGCCGAAGGTAGCAGCTTTCACCCGCGCTTCAGGCCAGGTTCGCCGCGCGCAAAGCGCGGCAAGGTTGGCGAGCGCACCGCCCTTGCTATGTCCTGTGAAATAGAGAGGGATCGCCGGATCCCCTCCGCGCAGGCGCTCGACCGCGGCGGCGACTCCAGCCCATAGCCCGGTGAGCGATCCCGCGAAGCCGGGGTGGATTCGGCCCGGCAGCTGCGGGCGGACGTCCGTAGGCGCGTCCGGTCGCGGCAGCGTGTTCAGATTGTTGAGCCAGTCCCGAATGACGGCCGGCCATTGCTCGAACGATGGGCCAACGATCCTCCTTCCGTCGGGCGTGAGATCGAGTGGGGGCAGAGTGCCGCGAAAGGCGATGACCACGCCCTCGGCGAATCGGCCGGCGAGCGCGAAATCGATGGATCGTGCGCCGACCTCGGACGGCGAATCCAGCCAGCGCGCCGGCCCGCTGCTGTAACCCGGCGAACGGGGATGATAGGCCTCGACAGATGCATAGAGGAGGTGGCGCTTGAGGCACGTTCGATCAGGCATGGGTCCCTCCCGCGAGCAATCCGCCGACCCGGCATGCAAAGCCGCCCCCTGGTCGAGCCATTCGTGGCTGAATGTATCGGCGGCAAGCGTCCCAGGGCGTTTCAGCCGGGGCGCGCGCGTCACTCATTCTCGAAGTCGAGCTCCGCCGCCGCTCCGCCGCTCAGGTTGAGCGGCCGGTCGGGACGGACCGGGACGCCGCCATCCTCGACGTCGGGGCGTCCCCGGCGGTTCGGTGAAGGGCGCGGGCCCCAGCTCCTGGCAAGCCGTCTCAGGGCCTCACGGAGCTTCGGGCCGGCCGCTAGCGACCCCCGCCTCGCATCCCTGACGAGGACCATCAGCTCGGCGTGGCGGGCGCGGGCTTGGTCGCGCCCCGCCGCCGCTTTCGCCAGCCGCTGGCGGCTACGCAGCTCCGCTCCGGTCAGCCGCCGCTCGTGCTCCTCGAACCATTCCTCAGGGGTCATGATCGCCTCGTCCAGTGCTGCCTCGATTCATAGCATGATGGCGGCAATCTCTCCACGTCGGCGCGGGCGAAACTTTAGACAATCATTCTTGGTAGATTCGTCCGGTCTTCGCGTTGAGATAAATGCGGTTGGGGATCGTCATTTCGCCGCAATACGTGAAGTAGACCGGCGCATCGCGGTGATTACTGGATTTCATCCACCCGCCTTGTTCTTCGAAGTCCGCCGCCGAACAACGCCCACTCGTTATGAGCTCATCAGCCGCTCGCACGAAGGCGACCCGATATCGAGTGAAATCATCGGATTGGGCGACAAGACGTTCGGCTGGGGAGGCGGTCTCTGCCGGATCAGCCGGACGAGTTCGCGATAGATTTGTCGACAGCACCCATTCGGCAAAGCGCCCGTCGCTTATCCCGTTTTCGGGTGTGCAGGCATCATTTCCAGAATCAACATAGTGGCTGTGCCCACCTTCGCAACTCGCGTCATAAATCTTGGTGATTCGAGCCCATTCCCCCTTTCGCTCGAGCACATCCGCGGCCTCCCTGAAAAACAACTGGCCCACGACTCCGCACCGGATGGATGGGCAGGTTCGCCGTTGCAATCGCGCGCTCGTCACCCACAGTCGATCCTTCTCCGAACCAGCTTCCGCCGTTTGACGATCCACGGAGGGAGAGCCTTGGGGTTCTCGATTGTCGGGTTGCTCACTGTTCGACTGCCCGCACGCGGTCGCGCCGAGGAGCGCCATTATCGCCAAGTGTCGCATAGCTCATTCCTCGCCAGCAAAGTCTCAATCGCAGCGGTGTCGAATATCGCCAGATACGGCTCCCCAAAATCAAGTGCATCGTCCAGTCATCCGATAGCAGAGCCAGAAGATACCTGATATCGGGGCATCCGGGGGATGCAGATGAGCGGGCTTCGCGGCGAGGTTCTGGACTGGTTCGAGTCGAAGCGGGTCGTGCCCGGCGGCGAGCACGAGGTGCTTCGCGAGGCCGGAATCTATCCGACGCGCGCCGACTGGCGGACCTTCCTCTCCAGCCTGACCCTGTGGCTCGGCACGCTCGCGCTGGCCGCCGCGCTCGTCTTCTTCCTCGCGTTCAACTGGGACGATCTCGGCCGCTTCGCCAAGTTCGGGCTGGTCGAGGCGGCGATCCTTCTCGGCCTCGTCGCCTGCTGGCGGTTCGGCCTCGACGGAGCGCCCGGCAAGGCGGTCCTGGTCCTGCTCAGCCTGCTCGTCGGCGCGCTGCTCGCTCTCACCGGACAGGTCTACCAGACCGGCGCCGACACCTGGGAGCTCTTCGCCTGGTGGGCGGCCCTGATCCTGCCATGGGTGCTGGTCGGCCGATTCAGCCCGCTCTGGCTGGTCTGGCTCGCCCTCGTGAACCTGACAGTGCTTCTCTATCCCCAGGCCTACGACGTCGAGCCCGTCCTCTGGATCCTGTTCGGGATCGACACCCTCGCGCTGGTCGCGTGGGAGGCCGCGCACCGCGCCGGAATCGCCTGGCTCCGCGACAGCTGGCCTCCGCGCCTGGTCGCGTTCGCGAGCGGGATCGCCGCGACCGCGCTCGCCGGAGGCGCGATCTTCGACGATTTCCGGGGCACCGGCCCGCTCGCCGCTCTTGCCTATCTGGCATGGCTGGCCGGCTTCCATTTCTGGTACCGGCGAATGCGGCCGGACCTGTTCATGCTCGCCGGCGGCCTGTTCAGCCTGATCGTCACGATCGTCATGCTGCTCGCCCAGAACATGCTCGACGACGGCTCGATCGCCTATCTTTTCATCGGCCTCGTCGTGATCGGAATGTCGGCGGGCGGCGCGATCTGGCTGAAGTCGATCGGCCGGGCCGAGGCCGCGGCATGAGCGCCGCAGAGCTCTGGACCCGCCTTGCCGCCGACGGCCGGGTCGAAGGCGACCGGCCGGCGGCGGCCGCGGCGGAATCGCCCTGGTACGTCCGGGCGATGCTCGGAGCCGCCGGCTGGATCGGCGCACTGTTCCTGGCCGTGTTCATCGGCACCGCTTTCTATTTCATCGTCGACGATGGCGCCTCCGCGACGATCGCCGGCGTGATCTTCTGCGGCGCCGCCTTCGGCCTGTTCATGCGCTTCGACGGCAACGATTTCGTCGAGCAGTTCGCTCTCGTGGTCAGCCTGCTCGGACAGGTCATGCTGATCCTCGGGCTCGGGCTTTTCCTCGAGAAGCAGGGCTCGGCTCTCTATTTTGCGATCGCCGCGGTCGAGGTCGCGCTTGTCCTCGCAATCCCCAACTTCCTCCACCGGGTCCTCGCCGCCTGCGGCGCCGCGGTCGCTTTGGCGCTCGCGATCAACGAATTGCAGCTTCACGGACTCACCGCGCCCGTGCTTTGCGCGGGGCTGGTCTGGATCTGGCTCGATCCGGCGCGATGGGCGACCGGCGGCAAGCTCTGGCGCCCGATCGGCTACGGCCTCGTATTGGCCCTGGTGCTGGTCGAGATCTTCCGCCTCGCCGGCGGTCCGTCCCTGTTCGGAATGGCGACGGAGAGGCCGGCCTGGACCGCGATTCACGGACCGCTGATCGGCCGGGCGCTGACCGCCGCCTTGCTCGTCTGGGTCGCCTTCGCGCTCGCCCGCCGCGAAGGGTTCGCCGCGAACGGCCGGGTCACCCTGGCCGCAACCGGCGCCGCTCTCGTCCTCGGCCTGCTGTCGCTTGGAGCGCCCGGCTTCGCCTCGGCCCTGATCGTCCTCCTGCTCGGCTTCGCCGCCGGCAACCGGCTCCTGCTCGCGCTCGGAATTCTCGGGCTGCTCGGCTTCGTCTCCCATTTCTATTACAGCCTCCACGCCACCCTGCTCGAGAAATCGGGGCTGCTGGCGGCAACCGGAATCCTGCTGCTCGCCGCTTATCTCCTTCTGCGCCGCTTCCATCCCGCCGACCCCGCGCCGGACCGGGCCCATGCGTAAGGCGATCGCACTCCTCGCCGGGCTCGCCATCCTGGCCTTCGTCAATTTCGGGATATGGGGCCGCGAGCGGCTTCTCACCGAAGGGCAGATCGTCCTTCTCGATCTCGCGCCGGTCGATCCGCGCTCGCTCATGCAGGGCGATTATATGCGCCTGAACTTCGCGCTCGCCAACCAGGCCTTTCCGTTCGGGAGCCGCCGCGAAGTCGCCGACGGAAAGCTTGTCGTGGCGGTCGACTCGCACAGGGTCGCCGCCTTTCGCCGTCTCGACAATGGAGCGCCGCTCGCCCCGGGCGAAGTCGCGCTTCGCTATCGCATAAGGGGCGGCCGGCCCAATTTCGGTACCAACGCTTTCTTCTTCGAGGAAGGCCAGGCTCAGGCCTATGCCAACGCCCGCTACGGCGAGTTCCGCGTCGGCAGCGACGGCGAGATGATCCTGACCGGGCTTCGCGACGACCGCTTCCGGCCGCTGAAGCCGAAGCGCTGAGGAAGAACGGCGGGGCGTTCCATCGAGCGTCGTTTGGTTCACGCAGAGGCGAAGAGGCGCGGAGAAGCCGCCCCTTCCCCGTCATCCCAGCGAACGCTGGGATCTCAGTTCACTTCCTGAATTCGGGAAGGAGAGTGAGATTCCAGCTTGCGCTGGAATGACGAACAGGAACGGCGTCTCCGCGTCTCTGCTGCACCTCCGCGTCTCTGCTTGAAATGCTTCTGGTCTCTCTCCGTCTCCACCCAGCCTGCTTCCCCCGTCGCGCCGGCCATGTCATTGTGCCGCCGCAACGAGACAGGGGGGAGCTGCCATGTCGCAGGAGAATGTCGAGCTGATCCGCGGGCTCTACGAGGCCTTCGCCGCGGGCGACGTCGCTGACGTGATGGCCCGGATGAGCCCGGACATCGTCTGGAACGAGGCCGAGAATTTCCCTTATTCGGACGGCAATCCCTATGTCGGCCCGGGAGCGATCGCATCGGGCGTGTTCGCCCGCTGCGGCTCCGAATGGGACGGCTTCGCGGCGGTGCCCGAGGAATATCTCGACGCGGGCGACACCGTGGTCGTCCTCGGCCGCTACCGGGGCAGCTACAAGGCGACCGGCCGCGCGCAGAACCCACAGATGGTCCATGTCTGGCGGATCAAGGACGGCAAGGCCGCCGCCTTCCAGCAATATGTCGACACGCTCCATGTGGACGGAGTGATCAACGGCGGCGGCTGACCGGGCTGATCGAGGCGAACAGCCGGCACCCGGTTACGAGCCCCTATCGTGAGCGAAGCCCGGAGAAGTTCCCCTACTTCCGCTCGTCCACGATGGCGCTTAACCTGAAGGGGCGAAGGAGGCAAGCGAATGGACGCGCCGCAGGGCCGCTACAAGGTGATCGAGAAGGACGGCCGGCTGATCGTCATCGACAATGCGACCGGCCAGCCCGCGTCCGGAACCGTGCCGCCGCCCCCGCCCGGGAGCTCGCCGATTTCGGGGCCCGCCCGTTCGTCCGGCCTGGATTCCGGAGGCTCGCCCATCTCCGCGGCGGGCGGGACCCTCAAGACCTGGCTCGACGGATTCTCGGCGATGCTGCTGCGGCTCGCGGTCAGCGAGTGGGACGACCAGGGCCGAGCGATCATCCACTGGTCGTGGAAGCATAACAATGAGGAGCGAAGGTGGGATGCGGGGCTCGACCCGGACGAGCAGCGCCGTCTCGGCCGAGGCCTCGCCGCCATTGCGGCCTCCCCACTCCTCATCCTGCTTTTCATGTTCGGCAGCGGCATCTGGATCCTGGCGGGAATGGCGCTGATCGCGGCGCCGGTCGTGTGGGGCGCAATCTCGATCGCCAGGCTCCGCGACGAAACCAACGAATGGGGCCTGCCCCGCGAATGAGCTCAGGCCGGGCCGCCGGCCCCGGCACCGAGTCCGCGCCGGAACAGGAATATGCCCAGCCCGGCCATGATCGCGAAGTTGATCGCGCCGACGGTGTAATCGTCGAACATGTCGAACAGCTCGGGCGGCAGGACCGCGCGCATGTCCTTGCGCGCGGCGAGATAGACGAAGTTGAGAGCGCTCAGAACGACCCATCCCGCGCCGGCCATGAGAACGATACCGGCCTCGCGCATCCGCCGGCCCGGGCTGAGCGCAAGCCCGATTCCGAGCGGGACGGCGGCCATGGCCGAAGCGAGCAGGAGCATTCCGGCCTTGTCGCTTGCGTCATCCTCGAGAAAGGCGAGCACGCCCTCGCTCGCGAGGAACAGGCCCGCAATCACGTAGCAGATGATGCTGATCACGCGCCTGGCCATTCTTGCCCTCCCCGGTCGCCCCGAACCCCTCGACATTGCGAGAAGCGGCGCGACGAAGCAATCCAGCGACGTCCACCGGCACCGGACACGGCTTGAAATGCAGGAATGTTCCTGCTATGTTCTCGCAACTTCAACGGCTCTTTGACATCGTGAGCTTTCACCCGACCGCGGCCCGGACCGCGGCGACCAACCTCGAGGGGAGTCGCCGGCGGATCCGGACGCCCTTTTCCCGGCCCGAACGCATTTTCGGGGGGTACGTGGTCGTTACCTTTGTTACTTTCCGAGCCCTGGGCCCTAGCCCGAGCCGTTTGCGCCGGGCGCCCGCCCGGTCCATCATCGGCGCGAGGAGGCCCTATGCTCATCGGACAGATCGCCTTGCTGATCGCCGCCTTGTTCGCGGGCGCCGCTCTCTTCGTCTCGGTCGCCGAGCATCCGGCGCGCATCGAAGCCGGGCCCGAGGCCGGCCTCGCCCAATGGAAGCCGAGCTACAGGCGCGCCAAATTCCTCCAGGGATGCCTGGCATTGATCGGCGGCGTGATCGCCTTCTGCATCTGGTGGCGAAGCCTCAACCAGCTCTGGCTGATCGGATCCTTGCTGCTGCTCGCCAACTGGCCGTTCACCTTGCTCGCCCTGATGAAGCTCAACCGCCGGCTCGAAAGCGCCGAGCCCGGCCCTGAGGCGAGCGAGCTGCTCACCCGCTGGGGCCGCCTTCACGCGGTCCGGACCCTGCTCGGGCTCGGCGCAGCGCTCGCCATGCTGGCCGCCCTGAACTGGCGGCTTTGACCGCCGGCACGCGCGCAAATCCTGATCCATTACGGACCCGCTATGAATTGACTTGGGAGTCGGTCCGTCGCACCATCTCCGGCAAGATGGTCTGAGCCTCCTGGGCAGGGAGACGGCGATGGTCGACGTGCTGCAATCGAGTCCCGTTGAGCGGCTGCGGGAGGCCTATTCGGACTGGGCGGACAGCAAGGGCATGTCCGTCGAACATTGGATGGAGCTGCTCGGCGACGAGATCGAGATGCGCTCGGTCCTCGCGCCCGAGCTTCCCGACGATCTTGCCGCGCGTCGGACGAGCAAGACCGACGCGATCGAATATTTCACCACCCTCTCCCGCGACTGGGAGATGATCGCCTTCGATTGCGACCGGTTCATCGCCGACGAGGACGATGTCGTGATGGTCGGCCGCTGCGCCTGGCGCAACCGGGCCACGGGCAAGATCGTCGATACGCCCAAGGTCGATATCTGGCATTTCGAGAATGGCCGGGCGGTCACCTTCATGGAGATGTTCGACAGCCTCGCCTTCATGCGCGCCATCCCGTTCGGAGACGCGATGGGCGTTGGGTGAGCCGGGCGGTGTAAGGCCCAAATACCCCTCACGTCATTCCCGCGAAGGCGGGAATCCCGCTTCTTTCTTCCCTGAGATCAACCAGTTTGGCCAAGGCGCGTCAGGAAAACGGCGAAGAAGCGGGTTCCCTGCTTTCGCCGGGATGACGGTAAAGGATGCAGCCTTCCCCAATCCCCAAACCCCAAATCCCAACCCCCAACCCCCAATCCTGACCCCTTGTCTCATTTTCCATTCGCGGCATAAGTCGCGGCCGGTTCGCAGCGGGGAGTGAGCGGGTTTGGCACAAGGGCGGTTTCGGCGGGCAAGTCTCTCGGCCTGGTCTCGGGCGGCGGGCCGGGCCAGGAAGGCCGACTGGTGGGCGGTCGCGGGCGAGCTCGTCATCGTCGTCTTCGGGATCCTGATCGCCTTCCAGCTCGACCGATGGAGCGAAGGCTGGCGAGGCGCGAAGGACCGGAGCGCCTATCTCGAGCGGCTCGTCGAGGAATCGGACGCCAATGTCGCTGCGCTGTCGGAGCTCGACAAGCAGTTCGGCGAGGTGACCGGGGAGGTCGGGCGGATGGCGCGCGCAATCGACGATCCGGCACGCCGGACAGCCCTGCGCTTCACCCGCGACCGCGCCTGCAGGGCGCTTCAGATGCCGGCCCCCAAGCTTCAGACAGCGGCGCTCGAGGAGAGTGGCAACCCGGCGGCCCTCCAGCTCGTACCCGATCCGACCCTTCGCCGGCTGATCCACCGCGCCGCCGCCCAGACCCGCTATGCCGAACGCCAGATCGAATATTTCCGGGACACCTTCCAGCGCTTCGGCGTGCAATTCGACCCGCACGCGAACTGGAGCGTCGACGAGGCGAGCGGCGAGATCGGCTGCAGCGTCGATTTCGAAGGCCTCGCCCGCGAGCCCGGCGCCCGGACCCTGCTGACCCGGATCTACCGCGACCGCCGGGTCTTCGGCGACATCCACGAATCCCAGATCGAGGCCCAGCGCGCAGTGGGCCGCCGAGCCGCCTGTCTGCTCGACGGGAGCTGCTAGAGCATCGTGCGGAAAAGTGGGAACCGGTTTTCCGCTTAAACGATGCGGCAACAGGGATTCAGCAGGCGGCGCGATTCAGAAATCGCGTCGGATGCTCTAGACCCTTCTCAGCACCAGGGCTCGCGTCGTCCCGTCCAGGTCCTCGCAAGCCCTTCCGCGACCAGCACGTCGCCGAGCGAGCGGCCGCCGCGGCTCACGATCCTGAGCTTGCGGCCGTAACGGTCCTCGTCGCGGCCGCCGATCGGGCTCATCTCGAACGGCCCTTCGCCCAGCAGGTTCTCGAGCCGGTGGGTCGCCTTTTGCGCCAGCGCCAGCTCGGCCGGACAGCGGGCGTGAAGCTCGGGCGTATCGATGTCGGCGATCCGGATCTTGTCGCCGCCGAGCCAGAACGTGTCTCCGTCCACCACCCGCAAAGTCGAGGCGTAGGAGCCCGAAATTGCCGAACCGGAATCGGTTGCGGCCGGTTCCGGGGCCCTCTCCTGCTCGCGCAATATCTCGGCGGAGCGCCGCGATTCCGCCCAGGGGTCCTTTGCCTTGGGCAAAGGCCGGTCGAAGGGACCGGGGCCCGGCGCGGTCCACCAGGAAATGTTGGTGTAGAGCAGGCCGAGCAGAAGCCCGCTCCAGATCATCGACCGGAACCCGCCCCACTCGCCGCCGCGCATCCGCGCCCGGCGAAAATCCAGGATAGCCGCCATGGCCGAAGCCTAGGCCCCAATCCTTACCGCCCTGCTTACGCAGACCGAGCATCGGGGAACCTGCCCCAAACGTCATCCTGACGAACGTCAGGACCCATGAACACGAATCGACGCGGGTTTGCGCTGCGGGTTCATAGATCCCGGATCAAGTCCGGGATGACGGTTAGTGGCCGTGAAAAGGCCGCCGCCTGCACTTCCCTTCGCTAAACGCCGGATGAACGGGATGTAGTTTCGGGTTCATGCAACGGCGCGCAGTCTCCGAACGTTTTCGTGAGGTCCGAAAACGGATGCTTCAGGAGAAGTGTAATGCGTATCTTTGTCCTCGCCGCGGCTGCCGCCGCGATGCTCGTGCCCGCCACCGCGGCCACCGCTCAGCGCTGGGGCCGCAACGACGGCTGGCGCGACCATCGCTACGAGGTCCGCGATTGCCGCCGCGATCTTCCCCGCGCCGACACGCGCCGCGAATATCGCCGCGCCCAGCGCGAATGCCGGCGAGACCTTCGCCGAGTCGACCGCCGAAGCGATTGGAACCACCAGGACCGGCGCTGGCGGAACAACCGCTATTGGGACGGTTATCGCTGGCGCTACCGCGGCTGACCTGCCGAGGGGGCCGATCGTTCAGCGCATCAGCCCCGCCGCCCTGAGCGCATCCTCGATCACGGCCTGAACGCCGTCAGCGGACCCGCGCGCATGCGCGGTGCGGCCAGCCGAGGCCTTTGGCGCCCGAGCGACACCGGTCCGGGCAGGTTTCGCCTTGGCGGGCCTCGCCGCCGCCGTCTCGGCCGGCGCGATTCCGAAGAAGGCGGCGATCCGCCCGGTCGAGCTGATGCGCGCGTCGATCATGTGGGCGCCGGCGATCCCGGCTTCGCCCTCGCCGGTGCCCGGATTGAGCGGCGTTCCGTGGGCCATTCCGGTGATGGTGTATTGCTCGATCAGCTCCTGTCCGCCGCGGCCGGTCCAGACCCGGCGGGGATAGCCATCGACCGTCTCGGTCCGGCTCGGCTTCGGATCGAGCCCGTGCAGATTCGCCCATTGAAGGACGATCGCATCGGCATTGCTCGGGACGACCGTCCGGTCGGCGCTGCCCTGCCAGACCGAGATTTTCGGCCAGGGGCCCTTGTGCGGCGAGGCCCGCCGAACCCGGCGGCCGAGCTCGGCGGCGCTTGATCGGGCCCGGCCGCCCATGCAGTCGAAGGCCTCGGCGACGCCCGACGCGCAGCCATAGGCGATCCCGGCGATGATCGCTCCGCCCGCGAACGTCTCGGGATAGGTGGCGAGCATGACCGACGCCATCGCTCCGCCCGCAGAAAGGCCGGTGACGAAGATCCGCTCGGGGTCGATCGCATGGAGCGCGCGCACCGCCTCGATCATCGAACGGATCGAGGCCGCCTCGCCCATTCCGCGCTGGCTGTCGCCGGCGGTGAACCAGTTGAAGCACAGAGCCGGGTTGTTGGCCCGCTGCTGCTCGGGAAAGAGGAGCGCGAAGCCGTGCCTGGCGGCGAGACGCGACCAGCCCGAGCCGCGGTCGTAGCCCGCCGCGTCCTGGGTGCAGCCGTGAAGAACGACGACCAGCGGAAGCGGCCCGTCGAAGCCCGGCGGAACATAGAAATGGCCCGCCAGATTGCCGGGATTGTCGCGAAAGGCGCCGAGCGGCCTGAGCGCCGGCCGCGAGGCCGTGCGGCCGCCGGCCGAAGGGGCGGTCATGTCTCGCCGCATCGTCATTCTCCCGCCGCCGAACATGCTCAACAGCCTCTACCCACATATGGTTGCTGCACTGCAGCAAAATAACCGCCGCCGCCCCCAATTTTTCCGGAATGGCCAAAAAAGCCTGTTCCTCCGCAGCTTGCGCCGTGGCACCAAGGCGGTGAGGGGCATGTTCAGTGGGCGATCTCGTCTCATTGCTGATGATCGGGGCGCTGCTGCTGTTCGCGGCGGCTCTGGCCCTGTTCGCTTTCCAGGTACGGCGGACCGCCGCCGAACGCCGAGCCTCCGAGGCGCGGCGGGACTCGCTCGACGAGGACAGGATGCGGATCGAGCTTCTCGACCGGCGCCGGGCCTTGTGCGTCCGGATCGACGCGCTCTGGCTGTGCTGGGCCCGTTGCGAGAGGCCCGGCCAGCACCTGTTCGCCGACGCCGCCGCAGCCGCCCAGGAAGCGAGGATGCTGTTCCCGGCTGAGCTCGGCCGGGACCTGGACGAGGTCGCCGCGCTTCTCGCCTCCGCCGCCCGCCATCAATCCTGGCAGCAATCCGCGATCGACCATCGCCGCCACGAGGAGCGGATCGCACTGATCGAGCAGGAAGAGCAGCTGGTGCGCACGCTCAAGCCCAGGATCGCCGGACTTCGCGCCCTTCTCGTCGAAGCCGCCCGCCCAGGCTGCGCCGGCTGAGCCTCCCCTGGATTTCCAAGGAACGGAAAACAGGAAGGGCCTCGTTGACGCCCGCGCTCATCGACTGTATTATCATACTAATACAGTAGGAGCCGTCCTTATGCTGATTGCCCTGGCGCTCGCTGCCGCTCCCGCGGCCGCCGCCGTGACCATTCCCGAAGGCGAGGCCCTGACCCAGGCGATCGCGACGCGCGACGCCGAATTCTTCGAGCTGGCTTTCCTCGGCTGCGATCCCGCCCGGATCGGCACGATGCTGACCCCCGACTTCGAGATGTATCACGACAAAGGCGGCGTGGTGGCGCGCAGCTCCGACGCCTTCGTCGCCGACTATGCCAGGGATTGCGAGGAGAAGAAAAAGCGGGACGCCTGGCGCTCGCGCCGCGAGCTGGTCGCATCGAGCCTCAACGTCCATCCGGTCCCCGGATACGGAGCGATCGAGGACGGCGAGCATCTTTTCTACGAGCGGCAGGGCGACGGCCCCGAGAAGCTGGTCGGCCGCGCCCGGTTCACCCAGGTCTGGGCGCTGACTCCCGATGGCTGGCGGCTGGCGCGGGTCCTCAGCTACGCCCACGCGCCGGCGGGTTGATCACTCCCCGGCGGGCCGATTCCGCTCCTGCTCCTCCATCTTCTCGCGGAGGCTCCTGGGCCGCATGTCGGTCCAGACCTCCTGGATCCAGGCCATCACCTCCTGCTTCGACCCTTCCTTGCCGGCCGCCCGCCATCCGGGCGGAGCCTCGCGATTGGCCGGCCAGATCGAATATTGCTCCTCGTCGTTCACCACGGCCATGTAGATGGTGGTGTCCTCGCGCTCGTCGGTCATGTTTCCTCCACGGATGAATGGCGCGAACGCCTAGCATGGCGCGGTGACCGGCGACAGGCGCGGCTCGCGTCAGGCGCGCCTCCCCTCAGCCGGCTGGCCGGACGGCGATCGAATCGATGTGCCAGGAGCGCTGCTCCGGGCTCGAACCGGGAACGTCGTTCACCCGCCGCAAGGTCGCGGTGCCGAGCTTCGAGAAAGGCGAGCCGTCGCGGGCGCGGCCATAGACCTGGACCGGCACCTCCACGAACAGCGACCCCGCCGCGCCTTCGATCGCGCCCGGAGAGCCGATCTGCGCATGGACCTCCCTGGGATCGCCGAGCGACTTCACGAACGCGTCCGCCGTGGCGGGATCGCGCCACGCGCTCTTGGCATCGGCGCCGCGGCCGGATTCGAGGAGCGCGAACCAGGTCTGGACGACATTGGCCGCGCCCTGCGCGCTGGTCGGTGTGAACGGCGCCTCGGAGACGGGCGTCCGGTCGTCGGGAAGGCCGCCGGGCCGGCCGGGCGGGATCGGCTCGACCGGCGGAAGAGGGGCCTCGGCCTGCGGTGCGGCGGGCGCCGCGACTTCATTGACGCTCGCATTGCCCTGATCCTGCCGCTCCGAGCAGCCGCCGGCGGCGAGGCAGATCATGGCGAATAGTGGGAGTCGTCGCATCCGGGTTCCTCTTCAGATCGCAAAACCTCAATGCCGCCGGCGCCGCCATGGTTCCGCCGCCGGACGGCCACTTCCCAAGCGCTGGAGCGCCGGTGTAGGAGCCGGCCTCCCCCTTTTCCGGAAGGTATCCTGCCCGATGCGCCGTTCCGTCCTCCTCCTGCTCCTGATCCCGATCGCCGCCTGCTCGATGAACAGGAAGGATGCCGCGCCCGAGGCGGCGCCGCGCCCGTCGCTCGCTTACCCCGTGACCGAAAGGGGCGACGTGGTCGAGGAACAGTTCGGCGTGAAGGTCGCCGATCCCTATCGCTGGCTGGAGGACGACGTCCGCGAGAATCCGAAGGTGCGGCAGTGGGTGGCCGAGCAGAATGCGCTGACCTCATCCTATCTCGCCGCCTTGCCGGGCCGCGCGGCCTTCAAGCAGCGCATGACCGAGCTCTTCTCCTACGAGCGCTTCACCGCGCCCGAGAAGAAGGGCGGCCGCTATTTCTACACCCGCAATACGGGCCTCCAGAACCAGAACGTCCTCTTCGTCCGCCAGGGCCTGGACGGCGCTCCCCGGATGCTGATCGATCCCAATACATGGTCGGCCGACGGCGCCACAGCGCTCGCCGAATGGGCCGTGTCGGAAGACGGCAGGCACCTGCTCTATTCGATCCAGGAGGGCGGGACGGACTGGCGGATCGTCAAGGTGCTCGACGTCGATACCGGACAGCTCATGTCCGACGAGGTCAAATGGGTCAAATTCTCCAACCTCGACTGGGCGAAGGACGGGTCGGGCTTCTATTATTCCCGCTTCCCCGAGCCGCGAAGCGAGGCTCAATATCAGTCGCTGAACGAGAAGCAGGCGGTCTATTTCCACAAGCTCGGAACGCCGCAGGCGCAGGACAGGCTGGTCTTCTCCGAGCCGCAGCGGCCGCGTCTCAACAACACCGCCGAGGTATCCGATGACGGCAAGTGGCTGATCGTCACCGGATCGGAAGGGACCGACGAGCGCTACGACGTCACCCTGATCGACCTCACCCGGCCGAACGCGGCGCCGCGCCGGTTCATCACCGGCATGGAGAATGACTGGCGCTACCTCGGCAACCAGGGATCGACCTTCTACTGGATCACCAATCGCGGCGCGCCCCGGCTTCGAGTGGTCGCGACCGACATCGACCGGCCGTTCACCCAGCTTCGAGAGATCGTCCCGGAGGATATGGCGACTCTCGACAGCGCCGGGATCGTCGGCGACAAATTGCTCGTCTCATACCTGGCCGCCGCCAAGACCGAGATCCGGACCTTCGGGCTGGACGGCCGGCGCCTCGGCACGATCGCATTGCCGGGCATTGGCTATGTCGGCGGCTTCCGCGGCGAGCCGGGCGATCCCGAGGCCTTCTATTCCTT
>Ga0193706_1000400_pt1 | contig 25733 bp, 21 predicted proteins | sample U3c1metaG_FD_160130 | JGI IMG/M metagenome (GOLD analysis project Ga0193706, IMG submission 160130) | Soil microbial communities from a riparian zone of the East river system, Colorado, United States - U3c1 | ecosystem: Environmental > Terrestrial > Soil > Riparian zone | place: USA: East River... | reverse complement strand
GTCATGCGCCTCGATCTCGGGTGGGATCGACCGGCGCGCCGCTACGATCAGATCTACCGCAGCCTCGTTTAGGCAGCGTCACACCACGCGAATCACGTTCTGCTGCAAGAGCTGCACGAGCAGGCGGATCGCTTCGAATGGCGGCATGCCGCAGACATCGAGGAGCTCTTCGAACGTGGAGCGGCCGTCGAGTTGGGAAAGCAAAAAGCCGGCGCGGTGATCGAGCGCGAGCCAGCGCAGCTGCTCGGCGCTCACCGCGATCTGCGGCACTTTGCGCAGGCCACCGAGATTGGAGATGTACATCTGCTTCAGCACGTCGCGACAGTGCTCGGCGTAGAGCAGTGCATCGACGTGCTCCGGTTCGTCTTCGAGGATCTTGCTGACGAGGGCCAACGCTCCCGAGAAATCGCCGACGTCGAACCGATCGCGCACCTCGACCATGGTGGCTTTGGGCTCCGGGCCGGGCCGAACGGACTGCGCCCGCACGCCCACGAGCTCGAGTGCGTCTCCAGCAGCGGGCCCGAACGACAGCCGAGGAGGATCTCCGAATTGCAGGCTGGCAGTTGTCGCTACGATGTCGAGCGCGCTGTTCTGCTGCATGCTGGGCAGGGTGACGCGGGGGCGGCTGGGGGCGGGGGCCGGCGCCGATTCGATGAGATCGAATTTGGGCACCGCGGCTTGTTCGAAGCGCGGAATCGGGACCGGCGACGGCACGGCTACCGGAAGCAAGGAATCGGAGAGATCGAGCGTCAGAGGCTCGCTCGGGATCGGTTCCGGTGCAGGCGGTGGTGTGCGCGGCGCGCGGGAGCGCGGCTTGGTCGACGGCCCCTCTGCGTGCTCCTTTTTCTTGGGACGGGCCGACGATCGGCGAGACTTGCGCGCCGGCGCCGACGAGTCGGCGCCGAGAAACGGTTTGCTGAGCCCGCGCGGGGGTGTGATGGCGCGTGAAGGCGGCACGCGTTCCGCCTCCGGCAGCTCTTTCATCATCTTGGCGACGTACTCATGCTCGGGCATAGGGGGCGCGACCGTGACGCGATCGTGCTCGCTTGGCTCGGGCTCGGTCCAAGCCGACGCCAAATGGCTCTCGCCGAGCTCGTCCTCGCCCAGCGTGATCTCGGTCTCGCCCACCGTGATCTCGAGGTCGTCGAGAACGTCTTTCTCTCGTTCGCGCTGAGCCGCCGCTTCGTCCATCTGCAGCGGTGCCCGCGACGGGCGCGGAGGTTGTGAGGTCCGCCCCGTCGACCCGCTCGAGGTGCGGTCGGGTTTTTGCGAAGGGGGCGGGTCGGTTCGCGGCATGAGCACCTGAATTATGGCGCCTTGGCGACCACGCCTTTGAACATGCGCTGGGTCCGGGACAGACCTTCGATCTGCTCGCGCACGGCGCTTACGTCTTTTTTGCCGATGGCCGCGCGGGCGCGCTCGACGACCGCCTTGGCTTTGCCGATGGCGTCCTTGCCGAAGTCGCTCGAGGCGACAGCCTGTTCCACGTCCGGCAAGAGCTGCTCGATCTGTACGATGAGCTTTTCCGCCTCTTGCTTCACGCCCTCGAATTCTTCGCTCGAGCGCCGTTCGACCGTGAATTGTTGCGCGTCGGCCATCATCTTGACGATTTCGTCCTGCGTGAGCCCGCTGGAGGCGGTCACCTGGATCGATTGCTCTTGACCCGTCTCCAAGTCGCGCGCGCTGACGCTGACGATACCGTCGGCGTTGATGGCGAAGGTTACTTCGATTTCGACTTGACCCTTGGCGGCGCGACGCAGGCCGGTGAGGATGAATTCGCCAAGGAGATCGTTTTGCTCGGCCTGCTCGCTCTCCCCTTGCATGACGATGATCTTCACCGCCGTCTGGTTGTCGCGGCTCGTCGTGAACGTTTTGGCGCGGCTCGTGGGGACGGTGGTGTTCTGCGGTACGAGCTCTTCGAAGTTGCTGCCGAAGGTCATGATCCCGAGCGCGTGCGGTGTCACGTCGAGCAAGATCATTTGCTTCTTCTCGTCGACGAGCGCGGCGCCTTGAATGGCAGCGCCGAGCGCGACCACTTCGTCGGGGTGTACGCCTTTGCACGGATCGCGGCCGTAGAACGCCGCCACCGCCGACTGCACCTTGGGCATGCGCGTCATTCCGCCGACCAGGACGATCTCTTGAATCTCCTTGGTGGAGATCTTGGCGTCCTTCAGCGTCTGGCGACAGATGTCGACCGTGCGTTCGACCAAGTCGCCGCACAATTTTTCGAGCGTCTCGCGGGTGAGCTTGCGTTGCAGATGAAGTGCTTCGTTCTGACCGCTGGAGATGATGAAGGGGAGATTGATCTCCGTCTCCTGCACCGACGAAAGCTCGCACTTTGCCTTCTCGGCACCGTCGCGCAGGCGCTGCAGCGCCATTCGATCTTGGCGCAGATCGATGGAGTGTTCGGCCTGAAAGCCGGTCACCAGCCAATCGATGATGCGCCCGTCGAAATCTTCGCCACCGAGAAAGGTGTCTCCCGCGGTGGCGATGACCTTGAAAATCCCGCCTTCGCCGATTTCGAGGATGGAGATGTCGAAGGTGCCTCCGCCGAGGTCGTAGACGGCAATCGTCTGATCGAGGCGCTTGCCGAATCCGTACGCGAGCGCTGCCGCGGTCGGCTCGTTGATGATGCGGATTACCTCGAGCCCCGCGATCTGTCCGGCGTCTTTGGTCGCCTGTAGCTGGTTGTCGTTGAAGTAAGCGGGGACCGTGACCACCGCTTTGGTGACGGGCTGGCGCAGGTAGTCCTCGGCGATGACTTTCATCTCCTGGAGCACCATCGCGCTGACTTCCGGCACCGAGTACTGCTTGTCGCGCAGCTGGATGCGAATGTCGCCGTGCGGGCCCTCCACGATGCGGTAGCTCGAGGTCAAAACCCCGTTCTTCACCTGGGGCGAGGCCCACTTGCGACCGATGAGCCTCTTGGCTGCGGAGACCGTGTTCTCGGCGTTGGTGATGGCTTGCCGCTTGGCGATGTGGCCGACCAAACGCTTGCCCGCTTCCGTGAGAGCGACCATCGACGGTGTCGTCGCCCAGCCTCCGCGGTTGGGGATCACCAGAGGCTTGTCGTTCTCCACGATGGCCACACACGAGTTCGTGGTGCCAAGGTCAATGCCGATCACTCGTTCCATGAAGCGTTTTCCGTTGGCTGAGGACCTACTTCAGGCGTTTTGATAGCTCCGTTATCCTATCATCACGCGGAGCGATCTCGCGCGCTGCTTCGAGCTCGCGTTTCGCGCCCGCGGCAAAACCCGCCCCCAGGTACGCTTCGATAAGTGTGAGCCGGCTCTCGAGTCGCTTGGGTACGAGCGCGATCGCGCGCTTGGCGAATTCGACCGCCGCGCGCATGTCGCCGCCGGCCTTGAGCGTCGCGTGGGCGGCTTTCTCCAAAACGGCGGCGTCTTCGGGCATCCCGGCCACGGCGCGAGCGTACGAGCGAGCGGCGCCGAGCCACTGTCCGTTGCGACTCTCGTAGTCACCCTGCTTCAGGTACCCGCCAGCGAGCGCGATGGCTGCTTGCTGCGTGGCTTGGCGGTGAGCGCGGATGATGTCCGGGTTCTCCGGGTCGAGCGCCAGCGCGAGTCGGTAAGCATTGGCCGCGGCGGCTGGATTGTCTTTCAGCGAGGCGGCGCCGGCGTCGATGTAACGGCGCGCCTGCGCGCGGCGCTTCTCACCTGCGATGAGATCGTGTCGTCGCTTGAGTGCTTGCTGTGCTGCCTCGCGGGTCGTCGTGGGATCGGGCGGTGGCGCAGAACGCCGAGCCTCGGGCGGGAAGCTGCCGCGGGAGACCCCGAGCTTACGCGCCAATGCCTCGCGCCGCGCCCGATCGGATTCGCGCGAAGCGGGCGGCGTCGAAGAGTTGGCGACTGCAACGGCGGGATCGCTCTTCATCGCCGTTGGCTCGGGTGGCACGCTCGACGACACCGGCATGGGGCCCGGGCTGATCGGCTCGACAACGGGGGCTGCACCCGCGGCGCCGCGTAGCAGCTCTTCCATCGAACGCGTTTGTGCCTGCGCCGACAGGTAAGCGTCGTACTCGGCGCGTCGTTCGAGGGAGCTCAACGTTTCGTAGGCGAAGGTGAGCTGGCCGAAGATGCCTTCCATCATCGGCTTGAACGAGCCCAGGTTCTTTCCGTAAAACTTGTCCGGGTGATAGTCGGGGGCAATCGCGTAATAAGCGCGCTTGATCTCCTTGCGATCAGCGGACGCCGTCACGCCGAGCAGCGTGTAGTAGTCGAGCTGCGCGAGACGCGAATAAAGATCGACGACCTTGCGCTTGCGATCGCCATCGAGGTCGCTCACCTGGGCGAAGTCCGGCGGGTCGCCCGTGAAAGCCTTGATGTTGGTCTGCGACGTTCGAAACGTCTGCGAGACGCGCAATGGCTGTTGCTGCACCGGCGGCGGCTGCCTCAGACCGGCGCCGGATGGGGGTCCGCCGACGAGTTCGTTGGCGCGCTCGAACACGACTGCGCCAAACCGCGCCAGTCGATCGAGGGTGGACGTGACGGTCGCGAGATCGAAACCGGTCAGGGCCGACAACTCGGCCTCGTTCATCGACCCATCGATGCGCGACAATAGAAACGCATCAGGCGGTGTCAGGGGCAGCGACCGAATGTCACGCCCGACCACGGGTCGCGGCGTTCGAGAAGCAGGTTCTGCCATCGTGAAGGCTCTGGTCAAGTAACCCCGACAGCAAGTGTATCAGACGAGAATCTTCGGGACTACGCTCCTCTCCACGCTCTTCCTTCACACACCCACACGCGTTCACTTTGCCCACCTCGCCCACTGTCGCCTCTTCCGGATCGCTAGGAAACGGCAAAAGTTGGATGCATCCAGGGCCAATGCGTCGGAAGAAGACGGATGCGCTCGCTCAGCGCATCCGCGATACGCTGGCTCAACTCCGATTCGCCGCGATCTCCCGCCGCGAGGTCATCCGTTTCGAGCTGCGTGATACGGATCTCGAGACCCTCGGAGGTCGGCGCGGGCGTGCCCACCACGACCGGGCTGCGCAGGCGCAAGGCCAACCGAGCGGCGCCGATGGGCATACGCGATGGCAGACCGAGCCAGGTGACGCTTTGCGTGGCAATTCGGCCTGGCATGTCCACCAACAGGCCGAGCACGCGCCCGCTCCGCAGTGCGCGCACGATGGCCATGGGCGCGCTCGGCTCGCCGCGGTAGATCGCGTGCACCTGGCGGCGGGCGCGCAACGGTTCGTAAACGAGGGCGTGAAAGCGCGGGTCGTAGCTTTCGCGCGCGACGGTGGTGATGGGAAATCCGCGCTCGGCGAGCAATGCGGCCATGCGCTCCCAGGGACCGAGATGACAGGTCGCATAGATGACGCCCCGCCCGTGCGAGAGCGCCGTGGCGAGAACCCGCTCCGACGCTGCGCTGACAGAAAGAGAACGCGCCGGATGTTCCTTGGGATCGAGCAGGGCGAGCGTGTCGGTCAAGTTGCGTCCGAGTGAGCGAAAGGTGGCCCGGGCGCGCGCGCGGCATTCGGCTGCATCGAGCTCGGGGTGCACCAGTGACAGGTTCTCGATCGTCGCGCGCCGCGCGCGGCCGAGCATGCCGTACGCGGCGAGCCCGAGCAGCGCTCCCGCCGGTCCGAGCCATGCGCGTGGCAAGGCGAGCCCGAGACGAATGGCGGCGGCGGCAGCCGCGAAGAGCGCGTCGTTTTTGCGCCGTTGACTCGGCGACCAGTTCACGGACGGGACTCTCCGATCATGACCACGGTTCCGTCGCGACATCCGACGACCATCCGGCGTGGTCCGGCGGGAGCGAGGGCAGCGGGCGAGATGCAGGTGGAACCGACGACCAGTTGCATCCTGCCGTCGGCGGCGACCACACCGACGCGGCCTCCCACGCGAGCGAAGCCGATGCGTCCTTCGGCGTCGGTGAGAGGCGGCGGGCTCTCGTCGAGCTGCGCGAAATCGACTTTGCCCGCGTCGGTGACCAATGTCTCGGCGCGCAAATCGAGCGGCGTTCGGCGAATGTCCCCGGGCGCGCGCCCGATACGGGTGAGCACGCCGTTCCACGTGACGAGCACCCGCGCGTCGTCCGCGCCGAGCACGACTGGACCGTGCAGCGATTGGTCCGAAACGGCGTGTACGGTCTCGACGTTGCCGCTCGTCAGATCGAAAGCGACGAGACGTTGGTGATCGACGACGGCGAGGAGGGATCGGCCATCCGGCGAGGACGCGCCCGGCTCGCCGGGGTCGCCGCCCAAGCTGCCCAGCCGTTTGGCAAAACCGCCGCGCATCGTGAAGACACTGCCCGCCGCGGTCGTCGCGATGATGCCGAAGCGCGTCGCGACGAGCGGGCCGGAGATGCGCTCGGTGAGATGGGTGCGATCGCGCCGCCGGCCATCGTCATCGAGCTCATCGACATCATGGCCTCCTGCTACGGCGAGCCCCCCGTCATCGAGCGGCAAGAGGCTGAAGTGGGCGTTACGTTCGGGCAGCTCGAGCGCGATCATGAATCTCGTGCGGCCGTTCGGGTAGAAACTAACCAGATCGCCCGCGCTGGTGACGACGGCGCGCGTGTCGTCACTCAGAATGACGCTGCCGGTGACGGAGGGCCCGATGCCGGTGCGCCCTCGCCATTGCTCGGCGCCGTCACGCGTCAGTTGGATGACGTGCGGTAAACCGGCACCCGCCGCCACGACCGCTCCCTGCGAATCGACGGCGAGCGGCGCGAAATCGAGCGCACCGAGCGGCGCGTGCCGCCACAGGATCTGCGGGTGATCGGGCAAGGGGTCGCGTGCGCGTCCGCGGCGCGCGCCGTCGACGCGCCCCATCGGCGAATGTCCGGGAGCGGGTCCGACCACGATGGTCACCGGCGCTGTCGGATCGACGTGCGTGGCCCGCGTTTCCTGCGAGGCAAAGAGGATGACGGCGATGGTGGCCAGCAAGCCGAGCGCTGCCGCAAGCGAACGACGTGAGGTACTCACTGCTTTTTCTGGGCGAAGGCGACTTCCACTTCCGGGACCGTGCCCGTCGCGTCTCCACCAGGGCTGATGGCGCGCGTGACGTAGCCGTACACCTGGACGCGATCGCTGCGCGCCACGGGCTCGTCGCCGGCGAAGACGAGCCTTGCGAGACAGGGCGGGCGCGAGCATCCCTTTTGCACATCGAGAAGAGCGAGACTGGTCGCCCCTTGCGATCGCGACTCGACGATCTCGCCCGACAGTACGACGGGCTGACCGACGTAGCGGTTCACCGCGGCGGCCAGATCGGCGAACGGCAGCGGCGCGTTGGCGGCAAAGGTCTTGGCCTCGTCGGCCAGATGCTCGACCCGCCGTACGATGACCGTGGCCATTCGCGGCGCTTGACCGGGCACCGTCGTTCGCAGCTTGAGGGCGTTTTCCCCGATGCCCGGCGCCAACATCGCGCGCGAGAACGTTCCATCGGCTGCCACGGCGAGAGCTTGTGAACCGGCGACGAGACGCGCTCCACGCCCGGTTCGGCCCCCGAGGAGGAATTGCTCGCGTTCGATGACGGTGTGAGGCGAAGGCGAGTCGAGGTGCAGCGGTGGCACGGCCACGCGCACGTTCACGACGCCTTGCTCGGCTGCGCCCGTCGAGCCGACCACGGAATAGGGAATGGCGCGCTCGATGCTCTTGGCGTCATCGGCCAAACCGGTGCACTCGGTCGTCACGTCGACGTCGTAGACCCCCTTACCGTCGGTGCCCAGCGTGAGCGGTTTGCCGTCGATCATCATCGACGCCATGGGAGCCCCTTCGATGGCGATGCGCAGCATGGGATGCTCGCTGTCGAGCGCGGAAAGATCGGGACGAATGCGGTATCCGATCTGAACGATGAGCGAGACGTTTTCGTCGCGCCCGCTGCCCGGTCGATCGACGGCGACCGAAAAAAGATTTTCGCCCACTTTGAGTGGGTTCGTCAAAATGAGATCCGCCGCGCGGCCGGTGATCTGCGCCTTCGATTCGCCGGCGCGCACTTCGGTGCCGTCCGGGCACGTCGCGCAGGTGACGTGCAGAACGTCCGCGCCGTTGGAGTCGACGCGCGCTTCGGCGCGCAAAGGCGCGGGGCTGCGCCAGAAGACCGCGAATGCGACGGCACCCCCGGCCAGCAAGAGCCCACTGGCAATGGCGATCGTTGCCGAAGATTGTGAGGGCGGGGGCGGTGGAGGTGCGCTCGATCGACGGCGCTCACCGTGTCGGAGCGATACTTCCGGTGCGAACCCGACGCCGACGGTGTTGCCCCCGGTAGGAACGTCGACACCCACAGTGCTGCCGAAGCTCGCTGCGTTGTGACCGCCTGCGTGCTGCGCTTCTTTGGAGATGCCGGGCGCGAGCGGCGCGATGCCGGGCATGGCGACGCCCATGATGGTCTTTTTCATCCCTGGACCAGCTGCACCCGGAACGCCGGAGGGGCCGACCGTTGGCGGCACGTCTGCCATGGGTGAAGGAAGACCAAGCACGGTGCGACCTTGCCCGATACCGTCGCGACGGGGACCTGCATCGGCAGGTGGCGGCGTGGTCACCGGGGCCATGCCGACGAGGGTTCGTTTCATTCCTCCCGCGCCGGCTGGGTTCGGTGGGTAAGAGCTCCTTCCTGCTGGAGGAGGCGTCGAGGAAACGGTGCCGGCGGGCGGGGGCGTGGTGACGGGGGCCATGCCGACCAATGTCCGTTTCATCGCTGAGGCACCAGCGGGCGGCGGGGAGGCGTTCGCCCCACCGCGCTGGCCTTTCAGTGCGCCCGCCGAACCGGTGGGTGGAACCGAGGTCATCGATCCTGCGGGCGGCGGGGTCGACCCCTGCGGTGCCACACCCACCAGCGTCCTTTTCATGTCTGCGGAAGGTGAAGCGGCCTTCACAGCGTCCGAGGACTGGTTCGGCCGCGGCGGTCGCAGCGTAGCCCCGCATACACCGCATGCCGCGGTTTCGGGTTTCGCAGGCGACCCGCAACGCGGGCAGACACTCATGCCCGCGAGAGTACTTCCCGTACCTGCAAAACGCCATGGCCTAGTGGCCAAGATACGGGCAGAACGAGTAACCTCCGCTCACCCTGACCGGCGCGCTGACCCGCGCGCGGTCACCAGCCGAAGCGAGTTCGACCATGTTAGCCAAACGCATCATTCCTTGCCTCGACGTCAAAGGCGGCCGCGTCGTCAAAGGAGTGAACTTCGTCGGGCTCCGCGACGCGGGCGATCCCGTGGAATGCGCCAAGCGGTACGACGCCGAGGGGGCTGACGAGATCACGTTTCTCGACATCACCGCGTCGCACGAGGGACGGTCGACCATGCTCGACGTCGTATCGCGCACGGCGGAAGTGGTTTTCGCGCCGCTCACGGTGGGGGGCGGAATATCATCGACCGATCATATTCAGCTGCTCCTCCGCGCGGGAGCCGACAAGGTGTCGATCAACACGGCGGCGGTCCATGAGCCCGAGCTCGTGCGCCGCGCCGCGGACGCGTGGGGCAATCAGGCGATCGTGGTCGCGATCGACGCACGACGTCGACGAGGTCGAGAAGGGGAGCCGCCATCGTGGGAGGTGTTCACTCATGGCGGACGCACGGCGACCGGTCTCAGCGTGCTCGATTGGGCGGAGAGAATGGTGCGGATGGGAGCGGGTGAGATCCTCTTGACCAGCATGGATCGCGACGGGACGCGCGAAGGATACGACCTCGAGCTGACGCGTGCGGTGGCCGAGCGGGTCAGCGTGCCCGTCATTGCCTCCGGTGGCGTCGGCAGTCTCGAACATTTGCGCGCCGGGCTCGTGGAGGGCGGGGCCGACGCTGCTCTCGCGGCGTCCATCTTTCACGACGGCCAGCACACCATCGACGACGCCAAGACTTATCTGCGCGATCACGGTGTGCGCGTGCGTCCGATCGCGGACGGGGAAGGGGGGCGCCGCAGCACTTCCGCTGCAGCGCGCGGGCCCGTGGTGGCAACATGATGACGAACGCGGACGTCACCATCGCCGAGGTCATCGAGGTCGCCCGACGCAAGCGGTCGCTCTTGACGCCTGAGACCGCCGGCTACCTCGTCCTCGAAGCGGTCGACCAACTCGTTGTCTCGCCGGTCCTCATCGACGAGCACCTCTGCAGCATGCAGGTGGAGGGCGGGCGGGTCGCCCTGCTTTCCCGGCGCGTCGCGCATCCTCTCGATGTCGAACGCGGGCTCCGCCAGCTTTTGCGCCGGCTGCTCGAAGTCTCGAGCGGCCGCGCCCCAGCGCTCCACAACGTAGCGGCGTTGCCGCCCAAGGGAGACCTCGCTGCGTTCGTCGGCGAGCTCGAATCGGCGCTCATCCCCGTCAACCGTGGAGCTGCATCGCGCGCGTTGTCACGGCTCGCGCGAGAAACGATTCGGGCGCGCCGCCCCTCGATGACCCCCGGTGAAGCGCCTCCCGCCGAGGTCGAACCGGCGGACCTCGAACCCGCGGACTTCGCACCCGCCGAGCTCGCACCTGAGGATCTCGAAGACGACGAGGTGATCGCCGCGCCGTCTCCGCCCGTCGAGGACACGGAGCCCATGCAAGTTGCCGTCGACGTCGGGCCGGTTTTCGACATGTCGAGGGACAGCCAAGAGACGCTCAATCGGCACGTGACGACGTCGCTCGAGCCGTCGTTGCCGCGCTTTCCGCTCGACTCATCGGGTGAGTCAGGGCGCGCCAGCGACGCGTCTGCGTTCCTCGACGAACCGACGACGTCGCGTCGCGAAACGATCGCCGAGGCGAGCGTCGAGGCATCATCGGCCGAAAACGTTCAGGATCTGCTCGACGATTGCGCGCCCTCGCAGCCGCCCTCGCCAGCGGAAGTCGCGCCGATCGCGGCGCAAGTCGCGCCGCCGCCGCCACTTGCGGCGCGCGTGGCCACGCCTCCGCCCGCCGCGGTCCTGCCGCCGCCGACGCCCCCGCCGCCCGCCGCGGTCCTGCCGCCGCCGACGCCCCCGCCGCCGGCCGTAGAACGGCAAAAAACGCCTGCGCCCGCCGAAGTTGCGCCGACACCAGGCGCGAGCGCGCCCGCCGAGGCGCCCGTCCCGCCGCGTGCGGCGCCAAGAGAGCCTGTATTTTCATCATTTCCTCCGTCCTCTGCGCGCGGCGTCGACGAGTTGCTCCAAGATTTCTTGAGCTCGACGTCCCGCAAGCAAGATCGCGTGGCGCGGGACCTGCGCAAGATGGCCGGCGTCGACGTCGACACGCGGCAGAGCTCCTCGACGGAGCGCGGAGCGGAGCCCGACGACGACTCTCCTTTTTCCCATGCCAGCGGGGCCACCGACTTTTACACGAGTACGCCGCCGCCGCGCGCCTCCGCTTCCGTCGCGCGCGATCCGTTGCGCGATCATCCGGACGCGCCGATGGCCAAGCGCGGCGGCCTCTCTGCGATCGTCGCAGTCGTCACGGTTGCCGCTTTGGGGGGCGTCGCCCTCTTGCGCTTCGAGCCCGGCTTTCTTTCGGGGCGTACGCCGACCGTGGTCGAGGGAGAGCGGCGCACGGCAGCCGAGGCAGCCAGTGCGCGCCCCCTGCATGCAGCCCAGGTTTGTCGCGCGACGCTCCTCGTCACTGACGTCCCATCAGGTGCGGAGGTCCTCGTTCGATCCGGCCTCGCTCCCGTCGACGTCGAGCGCGTGCCCTCGGGCGCGCGCCTCGAATTCGTTGCGCTCGCCGAGGGATACGCGCCGCGGCGCGGGGTCGTTCCGCAGGGCGCCCCCTGGGACGCGCCGAGCGGCCGCCCGCGCTTCGAGCTCCCCATCCAGCTCGAGAAGAGTCGTTCCAAGGCCGGCGTCGTGGATCCCTGGCCGTCGGCCGAGCCCGGTACCGTCGTAGGGGGACAAGGCGCGCCCGGAACCGTGCATGTCGTGACGAGCCCGCGTGGCGCCGAGGTCTGGATGGTCGCGGGAGGCGGTCCCGAGGCCAAGCTCGAGTCACTGCCGTGCGGCGCGGGTTTGGAGCTCATGGTCGTCGGAACGCAGCAGGGGCAGCCCCTTCGCCGTCGCCTGCGCGTCGAAGCGGCGCGCCTCAGCCCCGAGCCGTCGCAGAACACCGTGACCGCGCGGATCAGCGCAGCCAAATGATGGGCGGCTTTGTCGATCGATCGCGGGGCGCGAATCTGACAGAGTAGACGTAGGCACGTTTTCGGGGAGTCACGCACATGCACGAACAAGACAAGGCGATCTTGAAGTCCCTGGTGAGTGTCGCGTGGGCCGACGGGCGCGTCACGAGCGAAGAAACCGACATCATCGAGGCCATCTTGCAGGCATTCGATGCGACCCCGGAGGATACGGCGGAGATGCGCGCTTACGCGGCAACGCGCCGCACGCTCGCCGACATTCCGCTGACCGATTTATCGGCCGACGATCGGCGCTTGCTCGTCCAGCACGCCGTTTTGCTGACGTTCATCGACGGGGCTCAGCGCCCGGAAGAAAAGACCCTTCTCGCGCAGCTCTGCGAGAAGCTCCGCATCCCGTCGAACGAAGCGACGAGCCTTCTTTCCGCCGCCGAAAGTCGCGCCAAGCGCTTTCTCGACCTGCTCTGACCGAAGCGCCGGACCCCCCGAGCGCGGCTGGGGCTCAGCTCTTGGGCGCGCGGCCGAGTCGCTCGATCTCTTTGAGGAGCGCGGTAGGGCTGAAAGGTTTGCCGTAGAACGCGGTGGCGCCTACTTCCGTCGCTCGGGCCCGCGCAGCGACGTCGTCCTTCGCGCTGATGATGAGAATGGGTGTGTTCTTGGTGGCGGCGGCTGCGCGGAGTTTCTCGCATACGGCAAAGCCGTCGTATTGCCCGGGCAGGTGGAGATCGAGAAGGACGATGTCGGGCGTCGACTGGAAGGCGACATCGAGCGCTTTGGCGCCGTTCGCGACGGCGACGACCTTGTGGCCGCGTGCAGAGACGAGCGCCTCGATCAGACTGCGGATCGAATCCTGGTCCTCGACCACGAGAATCTGCATCTCGCCATCGTATTACGGAACATCGCAGCAAAACCAGCCCCTTCCGGGCCGCCCGTTCAAGCGCCGAGGCGCACGAGAATACGGCCGCCGCCGCCGGTTGTCGGTTCGCCGTCTGCAGCCGGTGCTAGCTCGAGCTGCGTTCCGAGGTGCTGCGCCAGGTATTGGCTGATGAAGAGCGCGATCGTGCAGGGGCGCCCGACCGTCGAAGGGTCGGTCCGATTGACGACGAGCGCGGTCAGCACGTCTTCCGATAGGAGGCCTCCGCCGTCGATCACGATGAAGTGCAATCCCGCGGGTTTCGGTTCGACCGAGACTTTCACCATGCTGCCCGAGGGCGTCGCCAGGATGGCGTCGTGAATCAAAATATGGGCCAAGAGAGCAGCCGTCGCCGGTCGCGACTCGATATCCGCGTGGTTCGGGATCAGCCCCTTCAGAATCACGCCTCGACGCGACGCGCGTGGTTCGAGCTCGGCCATGGCGCTGCGCACCGCATCGGCGAAGTTCACGTGCTGCACCGACTCGTACATAGGGCACTCCGCGAGCCGCGCCAGATCCGTCACGAATTCCACGCCGAGCTCGATGGGATCGGCCGGGCCCGGCGGATAAGAGGGCTCGCGATCCTTGTTCGCGCCCGAGAGCGCGCGAAAGAGGCTGCGCAGCTGCACGCTGACCCCCGCCGCCATCGCGGAGATCGCGTTGAGTGCTTTGTTCGACTCGGCCGGGTGCGAGGAAAAACGAGGCGGCGACGCCTGGGAATAGGAGAACACCGCGGCGAGCTCTCGCGCATAGGCTTCGCCTTGGCGCTGCGCGGCTTCGAGCTCACGCCGCAGATCCGCGACCTCGCGCTGATCGGTTGCGCCGTCGGCGGGCAGCATGATCGATGCCGTTCCCCCTTCGAGCTCGAGGCGACCGCCGTAGCGCGTCGCCATGCGGCTGAGCCAGGCGCGCTCGGTGCCGGCGTTGGCCGAGGAGTCGGGGCCGAGCATGACGCTCACGCGAATCTCGGAGCCCTCGCGCCGCACCGAGAGCTCGGGCGTGCCCATCTCGCCGCCGCCTCCGGCCGGATTGGTGGATCCGACCAAGACCTGAAGCATGCGACGGAGCTCGGTCTCGTCACCGAACACCTCGGTGCCGCTGCCTGGTTCGATGGACACGCGCGCGCTCGGTGCCACTTCGTAAAGAAGCGCCGCCAGATCGATACGCCCGCGCCGGCCGCGCGCCGCACCCCCTGAGTACAGCGTGGCCAGCATCTTCATGGCGTCGTCGAGCGCGTCGAGCTCGGGCTCGAAGCTCGGCGAGGGCGGTACGGTCGCGCCGCGAATCTCGGGACCAGCGAGGACGCCCTTGCGCAGCTTCTCGGCGGCGCTACGCGCCTCCTGCGTCAGAAGCCAGGTCAGCTCTTGCCGTGTCAGCCTCTCGCTGTGCAAGCGTCGTTACCTTTCGCTCTACCTAGTCATTCTGCCAGAGTCACGGCGCGACGGCTACGGTCCGCGCGAGAGGGCCTTTTTGGGTACTTGGGATACGCTCCGCCGGGCATGACCTTCCGCGCGGTCGGGATCGTCCTTTGCCTCGTGGGGTGCTCGAGCGGCGCCGCCAGCCCCTTTGTGGTCGATGCGGGCCCCGTCGACGCCGGCACCGACACCGTCCCCATCGATGCGGTCGACGACCGCGGCATCCCCCTCGGCGGACCGTGCCTCGAAGATCGTCAGTGCAACGACGCCGTCGAATGCACCTTCGACGTTTGCAACCTCGGGCTTCGACGCTGTCAGAACGTGCCGGACGATTCGCGCTGCCAGAATGGACTTTTCTGCGATGGCGTCGAGGTGTGTGACGTCTCGCTCGGTTGCCGCCGCGGTCAGACGACGACTTGCGGTGACGACCGGACCTGCACCATCGACCGATGCGTCGAAGAAAGTAGGTCCTGCACGCACGTCGATCGCGACGCCGACGGTGATGGCAACCCCGACGGCCACTGCGTCATGGGCGGAGATTGCGACGACGCCGATCCCGCTGTCTTCACCGGTCATCCCGAAGTCTGTTCCAACGGCAAAGACGACAACTGCGACGGTCAGGTCGACGAAAGCCCTTGTCAGAGCCCGACGCACGACACCTGCCTCGACCCACTCCTCATCCAGACGAGCGGCGTTTACGAGCTCGATACCAGCGCTGCCGCTTATGACTATGGGGGCAGCTGCGCACCCATGAATCCCGCGGGTCGCCGTGACGTCGTGGCTGCTCTCGAGATCATGGGCGAGGCGCGGGACGTCGACATCGTGGCCGAAGCACCCGCGGGCGTGCTGGCGGTCGGAATCGCCGGACAGTGCGACAAGCTCGCCTCCGAGCTCGTGTGCGCTGCGGGTCTCGTCGGTCCGGTAGGAAACACCCTGGCTCGTGTGCGGCTGCGCAGCATCGCGCCCGGCACCTATCCGCTCTACCTATGGGCCGATCGCGACGAAAAGGTGCTTCTTCATGTGACGGAAGGTCCGCCGACGGCTGTCCCGATCAACGAGACTTGCGGAAGCGCGGCGCCCATTCTGCCGGGCGTGCCCCTCGTGGCGAGCTTGGCGGGGACGGCCAAGGACATCGCTTCGCGTTGTGGTTTCAAGAGCGGCGATCTGGTCTACAAGTTCACGCTTTCCGAAGCGCAAGATGTGGCGGCCTATGCCGCGTCGCTCGACGGATACGGCGTCCCCATCGTCTCGCTGCGGCAAGCGAGCTGCGCTCGCGTCGAGGACGAGATCGCGTGTGGATCGGGTGCGGAGGCCAAGGCTTTTGCACGAGGTCTCGCGCCCGGTACGTACTACGTGGGGGTGGGGGCCACCGCGCCAACCGACGCGCGGGTCGAGCTGTCCGTCTCCCCGGCCACGACGCCACCGCCCGATGATCGGTGCGAATCGGCGCCGCGGCTCGTGCTCGATCGCAGCCTTCCTATTTCGCTCGAGGGCCATACGGACGACGTCGAATTCGGTTGTTCCGATGTCGGCGCTATCGACGCAGCTTACTCACTCGAGCTCAGCGAAGCGTCGGACGTGCTGCTCGTCATGCGATTTTCGTCGGGCGATGTGGGGACTATCGCGCTCGCGTCCGCGAGCTGCGCCGCTCCCGCGCTCGCCTGCGCAAAAGAGAGCGTCGCGCCGGTGCGGGCGGCGCAGCGTAACCTCCCGGCCGGATCGTACCGGGCGGTCGTCGAAGCTCGCGTCGGCAATCCGGTTCAGCTTACCGCACTCGTCCGTCCGGCTGCGCCGCCCGCGCTCGTCCCTTTTGCCGACACGTGCGCGACCGCGCTCCTCATCGACGAAAAAGGCGGCTTCTTTCAGGGAACGACCGCCAACGCTCAGGCCGACTACTCCGCCAGTTGCGACACGGGCGCGGGACCGGCGAGCGCGCCCGACCAGATGCTGAAGCTCGTCCTTTCCACGCAGCGCCGGGTCATTTTCGATATGCAGGGCTCGAGTTACGCCACGCTGCTCGATGTTCGCAGAGGGGACACCTGCCCGGGAGCCGAAGTGCCAAGAGGGTGCTCCGCGGGTTACGCGCCGTTGCGGAGCTTTCTCGACATGACCCTCGACGCGGGCACCTACTGGGTGCAGGTCGACGGCTATGCGGGTGAGCAGGGCACGTGGTTTCTCGACGTGCGCGTGCTCGATCCTTGAGGGTCAGGTCGATAGGCCGATCTTGCCTTGCGCCGCGCGGCTCCCCTGTTTATCGTCTTGCGGTCATGGCGTTGCTCGCCCGCGCGACGGTGCGCCTTTGGGCCATGATGCTCGCCTTTTTTGCGGCGACATCGATGGCGTATGCCGGGGGCAGTGAGCTCACCGAGGCGGAGATCGCTCGTCTCGAGACCGGCCAAATGGTCGTGCGGCCCGAAAACGTCGAGCGGGCCGGTCGACGCTACATCGGCGGCGTCAGCTACATCATGATCGACGCGCCGGCCGAGCACGTCATCGACGTGCTCGACGATGTGCGCACCTATCGCCACATCCTCCCGCGGACGCGCTCCGTGCGCTGGCTCGGTATCGCGCGCGACGCCGATACCATCGTCGAGCTCGAGCAGGGTAACGCGCTCGCCCACGGCAAGTACGTGGTGCGCATCCGACGCGACCGCACCGACCAGGACGCGTCGTCGGCCCTCATTCGCTTCTGGCTCGACCCCGGCTTTTCGCACGACATCGAGGATGCGAGCGGGTTCTTTCAAATCGAGACGGTCGGTGAAAAGACACGCCTCACCTACCTGGTGATGGTCGATCTGGGGGCCGGTGTTTGGGGCCAGATGTTCGAGGGGCGTATCCGGCGTGCCGCGCTGTCGACGCCGCTGCTCGTGAAAAAATACGTCGAATCTCATTTGCCGGCGCCTCCGACCTGAGCCGAGCTCGTCTCCCGCTGCTTCGGCGGCCGGGGCGTGTTAGCGTGGCAGGCCGATCGATGCTGGGTGCGGGCCGAAGGGTTGGGGCGATAGCTCTCAATACGTACCGCGAAGCCGTGCGCGCCCGTATTCTGCTGGGACTCTTCGCGGTGGCGCTCGCCACTGCGCTCTACTCGATCGCCGTCGGCGAATTCGCCCTGAAGAACGCGTCGCGCGTGGTCGCCGATCTCGGAGCTGCCTCGATATCGATCTACGCCATCGCGGTTGCCGTCATCATCGGTGCAACGTCGCTCTACCGCGAGCTCGAGCAGAAGACCCTTTTTCCCATTCTCGCGCGGCCCGTGCGGCGGGTGGAGTACTTGGTAGGCAAATATACGGGCACGCTGCTCACCATCGGAGTTTTCATCGCGCTCGACGGCGCGGCGGTGCTGCTGATTCTGGCGCGCCACGGCGGGCGAGATTGGACGACCATCGGCGTCGCCGTCGCAGCGCTGGTGGCGATCCCCGCGGCGCTCGCTTTCTACCTTCCGCGGTGGCGCACTTACATTCCCATCGCGTGGGCGGCGGTCGCGCTCGGGGTGGCCGTCGTTCTGGCTGCCGGCGCTGCCGACGATCGCCGCGTCGTCCTCGGCGCGAGTGCGCTCGCCCTGATGGAAGTGATGATCGTGAGCGCGATGGCCACGCTCTTTTCGTCTTTTTCCTCCCCGTTTCTTTCGGCCGTTTTTACGATCGGGCTCTTTATCGTGGGGCGAGAAGCGGGAACGCTCGGGCGACTTCCGGTGCGCGTCTTCGGCGAGACCCTGCGCCAGGCGGGGGCCGCGCTGGCAACCGTCGTGCCGAACCTCGAAGTCTATGTACCGCCCCGCCCGCTGCTCACGGGCGAGGCGCTTCATACGTCGCTGGGGCGCCATCTCGCGCTGTCCGGTGCGCAGGCGCTGGCGTGGAGCGTGGGACTCCTCGTGCTGTCCAGCTTGATCTTCGAACGGCGGGATCTCTCTTGATGACCGGCGCTGGGAAAGCGCGGCTCGCCGCAGTCGTGGTCGCGCTTTTCATCGTGCTCTTCGCCGCCGCTACGCGCCTCGTCACCGACGGTCGCGCCGAGCTTGCGGCGAGCGACGCAGCGTGGGCCAAGGGAGACGCGTGGGGCGCCGCGGTGCACGCGCGCGGCGCCGCGCGCGCCTATGTGCCCGGCGCCCCCCACATGGGGCTCGGCCACCAACGCCTCCGACAAATCGCGGAATCGAGCGAGCGAAAAGGGGACGTCGAAGCGGCGCTCTTCGCTTGGCGCGCGACGCTGTCAGCCGACGCCGCGACGCGCCCTTTCTCGGCGATCGGTGAAGCGCGCGGCGCGGCCGAAGCATCCGTGGCTCGCCTTTCGGCCACGCTCCTCGCGTCGGCGCGGTCGTCTCCTAACGCGCGTCGCGCGCCCCTCGCCGAAACATCGATGGCGCCCGACAGCGATCTCCGCGTGGGGTTTGGGGCACTGCTCCTCGGGGGAGCGGCGCTCTTTTTTGCGGCCGGACGTCGGTTCGCGTTCCGCGGGCGGGGGAGCGACGGCCGCATCGTGCCGGCCGAGAGGCGCAGGGCAGCGGCGTTGGCGGCCGCCGGACTGCTCGCGTGCATCGCTGGGCTCCTCCTCGGCTAGTCCTTGCTCCTTTTCCTCGGCGCGGGCAAAGTGCTGGCCCGTGGGCTTCTTCGACCGAGCCAAAGCCATGCTGGGCTTACAGAACGACGCGCCCACGTCGGATTCGGGGCCCGCTCCGCGCGCCGAGCGCTCCGATGGTCGAAAGAACAAGACGGGTCGGCCGCCCCTTCCCGACGTGGCGGGCGCCGCCAGTGCGACGATCGAAGACGTTCTCACGGCGCGCGCGGCCGGCTCCTTCGATGAAGCGCGCACCATCTTGGCCGCGATCGACAAGGGACAGGGTCTGCGCACCGTGCTCCGCGCCGCAGCCGCGCTCGAAGCAGAGGACGAAGACGAGGTCGCCAAGCTATTGCCTCTCGTGCGAAAAGACAGTCCGGCTTGGCAGCTTCGCTTGCAAGTGGCGGCCGCTCTCGACGACGGTAAAGGGCGCGACGATCTCGCGCGACGCGCGGAGAAGCTGGGAGCGCCTGCGTGGTCGCTGGCTTGGCTGCGCGCGCTATCGTCCAACGACGAGGAGCAGCGTGCCGGGCTCGTCGATCTCCTGTTCGAGGATGCTGCACTGGCGCGGACAGTCGCCGCCCGCGATCTCGGCTTTGCCGACATCAAAGTCGACAACGATGCGATCCGGCGCTACGCGGCTTTCGCGCACGGGCGCGACGTGATCCGCCGCTTCGGTGCGGCTCACGTCGTGGCCCTGCTCGGACGCGTAGATACGAGCGCGGGATGAGCCGGCCGCTTCTCTCGATCTACCGGCTCGACCGCGACAAGCTTCACGAGTTGTCGGGCAAGCTGCGTGATCTCCTGGCGCGCGACGATCGGGCGGGGCTCGCGTCGCTGCTCGGATTGGGTGAGGAGCTGGCGCGCCGCCTCGCGGCCGAGCGCTCGGCGGTGGGCCTCATGCTCCGCCCCGACGAGGATGCCCAAGCGTCGCCGATTTTCGCGTCGCTGCGCCGGGTGGTGAAGCGCGCCGCCTTGGAGCACGTGTGGACCAGCGAGTCGGCCGCACTCGAAGGTCGGCTGCGGGCCTACGATGTCTTGCGTGATGAATCCGATGTTGCCGATGCGATCGACCGCCTGCTCGATGCGGCACGCCTTCCGTGGTTTCTGCAGCGACCGGGCGGCACGGGGGGATGGCTCGCGGTGAAGGAGCGCGAGAACTTGGCCGAACGGATGGGGGCCCTCGGGCCGGCCCTGCCCGAGGAGGTCAATGCCTTAGTCGAGGCCCTCGGTGGCATGGACGGCGACGCGCTCGTCCACGATCGCCTTTGATCCCAGCAAGTTGCCAGCCGGAGTCGCCTTCTGTTACCTCCTGACGCGTGGGACTCGGTGCGTCGTTCAGCGAGAGCGTCGACAGCTTTCTCGAGTTTCTGGCGAGCGAACGTCGCGCATCGCCGCACACCGTGAGCGCCTATCGGCGTGATCTCGCGCAGCTCGCGGCGTTCATCGCTGAGCATCACGGCGAAGCCCTGCCGCTCGCGGCCATCGACGTCTACCTCTTGCGCCAATGGCTCGGCGCGTTGTCGCGCGTCGTCGCGCCGCCGTCGGTAGGTCGGAAAATTGCGGCTGCCAAAGCGTTTTTTCGTTTCCTCCGGCGCCGCGGTCTCATCGAAAAGGACCACGCCGCCGATCTCGCGAGCCCCAAGGTGCGCAAACCGCTTCCCACTTTCCTCGGCGTCGACGCTGCGCGCGAGGTCGTGGAAACGCCGCGCGGTGACGACTCGCAGTCGGCGCGAGACCGCGCGATCCTCGAGCTGCTCTATGGTTCGGGCGTACGTGTCTCCGAGCTGGTGAACCTCGATCAGGGAAATATCGATCTCGAGGTGGGGCAAGTTCGTGTGCTCGGCAAAGGCCGGAAAGAGCGCCTCGTGCCGCTCGGGCGGCCGACGGTGGACGCGCTGCGGGCGTACCTTCGCGTGCGATCGGCTTTGCCCCAACAGGGATCTTCGGCCGACGCGGCGGCGCTCTTTCTGACGCGCCGAGGCGCACGTCTCGGGGTACGGCAAGTGCAACTGCTGGTGCATCGTTACGGCGCCCTCGGTGCCGGCCGAGCCGATCTGCACCCGCATGCTCTACGTCACACCTGCGCCACGCACATGTTGGAAGGGGGCGCCGACCTCCGCGCCATTCAAGAGATGCTCGGCCACGCGAGCCTGGCGACGACGCAGCGGTATACCCACGTCTCACTCGAGCAGCTGATGAAGGTGTACGACGGAGCCCACCCGCTCGCCAAGCTCGCCAAGCTCGCCAAATAGGGCGGCGAAATCCCTTGACGTAGGTCGGAGCCGCGCGGCAGCCTTTGCGCGTCGCCCATGCTTTTACGTTCGATCTGGCAGCGCATCGGCGGCGGCAGTAATAGTGCAAAGACGACGTGAGCCGACCGCCGCTAGCCGTTTCTTTCGAGAACGACGAACCTACCGTCTCCATCGTTCCGGCCCAGCACGTCCGGCGCCGTGATTGGGGGAAACGTGTGGCGCGCTCCATCGGGGGCGCGTCGGCGGTCGGTTCCGTAGCGGCCATGGTCGACGCGCTGTGGGCGTGGTCCAACGTCGAAGGGGAGCGAGCGCCCGGTTTCATGACGGTGGCCCGTTTCGATGTCGGGCTCCTCGCGCCGATCGCGCTCCTGCTCGGCATCGTCGTGGCGGTCGGCGCCCTCGTGCTGGAGCCCGATCGCCCGCGCTCGCCGCGTGAGCTTTGGCAAAGCCTGTGGCACACCGATCCCGCGCGGCGCACGAAGCTGGCTGCGTTTCTCGCTTTTTTCCCGCCCTTCGTCGTCCTGTGGGCCACCGCCGTCGCGCACTGGGCGCAGTCGGCGATGTCGGCGCCCGGTTCGAACCTGGGGGCGGGCTTCACCGTCGCGACGCTCGCTTTCGGATTGTCCGTGATGACGGTCACGTTCGCGCTCGCGGCGGGTGAGCTCATTGCTCGGCGTCTATCGTCGGACCCATCCGCCGCGCTCGACCCGCGCCATGCGCTCCTCGGGGGACTCGTCATCGCGCTCGCTCTCGTCTTGCTCGGCACCAGGCTCGGCAACACCAGCGGCGAGGGGGCGTGGCTCGGCATTTGGGGAGTTCTACGCCGTCCCGAGCTCGATCTTCGTCCGGTGCTGATGATGGCGGTGATGGTGATGGGCGGGTACTTCGCCCCTCATTTCTCGCGTGTCGCGCCGGCATGGGCCCTCGTCATCGCGTGGGCTCCGTTCGCCTTCACCTACGAAGCGGCGGTGGGGCTCGGCGGTCATCCCGACGTCGCGGGCGCCATCGAGCGGGGCGCGCCTTTCGGCAGCGCGTCGCTCAGCGTGCTGCGACATGCCACCGATCGCGATCACGATGGCTACAGCGCTTTTTTCGGCGCCGGCGACTGCGACGACAGTGACGCGCGCATCAACCCCGCCGCGTCCGACGTGCCCGGTAACGGAGTCGATGAAGACTGTTCGGGCGCCGATGCGACGATCTCGGCCCCCGTTCGGCAGGCTCCGCCGCCCAAGGTGTCGGGACGCGATCTGCTCCCCAAAGGACTGAACGTCATTCTCATCACGGTCGATACGCTGCGTGCGGATCTCGGCTACGCGGGCAACCCGCGCCCGGTGTCGCCCATCTTGGACGCGCTCGCCGGGCGCTCGATTGTTTTCGAACGGGCCTATTCACTCGCGTCGTACACGGGCAAGAGCGTGGGCCCGCTGCTCATCGGCAAATATCCTTCCGAGACGCAGCGCGGGTGGGGGCATTTCAATCGCTACACCGGAAAAGACACGCTCGTCGCGGAGCGCTTGCAGAAGGCGGGCGTTCACACGGTCGCGGTGCACGCCCATTGGTACTTCACGGCCGGGTTCGGGCTCAATCGGGGCTTTGACACGGTCAACGGCAGCGCCCAGCCGCACTCCGGCGATCAGGACAACGACGCGACCGTGACCGGCGGTGGGCTCACTGACGCGGCCATCCGCGTTTTCTCGGACCCCGAGCACACTTCCAAGCGTTTTTTCGGCTGGATCCACTACTTGGATCCCCACTCCGAATACGCCAAGCACCACGGCGCGCCGAGCTTCGGCACGGGGATGCGCGCCGCCTACGACGGCGAAGTTTGGTACACCGACCAGCAGATCGGGCGGTTTCTCAGCTTTGCCGCGCAGCAGCCGTGGGCGGAGCGCACCGCCATCGTGTTTACGAGCGATCACGGCGAAGCATTCGGCGAGCACGGCATGATCCGTCACGGCGTCGAGATCTTCGAGGAGCTCGTGCGCGTGCCCTTCTTCGTGTATGTGCCCGGGATCGCGGCGCACCACGTGACGACGCGGCGCAGCGCTATCGACCTCGTGCCGACGCTTCTCGATCTGTTCGGCGTCGTCCTGGGCCCGCCGCAAAACCCATTCGACTTTCTCTCCGGTCAATCACTCGCCGACGATATCGCTATGCCGCCCGGTCACCATCCGGCCGAACGCGACGTCTTCGTCGACATGCCGGCTGGTCCGAACAATGGCGAACGCCGCGCCCTCATTCGCGACGGACACAAGCTCTACGTATCCAACGCCGTGCGCTACCAAATCTTCGATCTCGAGCATGATCCCGGCGAGAAGACCGACATCTCCGACGACAAAGCGCTGCTTCTGCAGATGAAGGGGCAGTACCAGACGTTTAAGTCGCGTCTCCACGAAGTGGTCGTCAAACCCGTCCCTAAAGAGTGACGGGCGGCGCGACGCCGTCGTTCTCGGCCCGAGCGCGTCACCTCGCGCGTGTGGTCGCGTCCTCCCAGCGATCCAAGACGCCGGGCAGCTCCGCGAGAGAACCGATGAGGACGTCGGGCTGCGCTGCGATGAGGCGTTCTGGCGCCAAGAAGCCCCCTTGGACGCCGATGGTGCGGCAGCCGGCGCGGCGACCAGCTTCGACGTCTTGCGGCCCGTCGCCCACCATCACCAACTGATCGGGGCTCAAGCCGAGCTGCTTGGCCACGTCGAAGATCGGCTCAGGTGAAGGCTTGACGGTTTTGACATCGCCCCCCGCCGATACTGCTGAGAAAAGGCTGCGCACTCCGAGCCGCGCCAGGACCAGATCGGTCGTGGCGCGGGGCTTGTTGGTGGCGATCGCCAAACGAAAGCGGCGCACCTCGTCGAGCACGGCGCGCGCCTGCGGCATCCAGTGCGTGTGGTCGGTCGGGTGTGCGAGGTAAAAGGCGAGGTAACTCTCGAGTACCTTGTCGACGTCGGGGTGCTTTTCGGGCAGGCCCACGGCCCGCGCGCACAGCATGCGCGCCCCGTCGCCCACGAAACGGCGGATCGTCGCCATCGGAAGTGGCTTCCGCCCGTTGTCGACCAGGGCATGGTTCACCGCTGCTGCGATGTCCCCCGCCGAGTCGATGAGAGTGCCGTCGAGATCGAAGACGATCCCCCGGGGCTCAGGCATCATCGGCGCTTACACTACCCCAAGTCGACGGGAAGAAACTATCGCGATCTGTCGAGCCGAGCGGGATCGCTACGCGACGGTCACGCCGCCGCGCCGCCCGAGACGTCGAGCAGGCATTCGCTCCATCGCACGCTCATCGGGACTTCCGGTCCTCGCCTCCCTGCGTTTCGCTGGCCAGAAACGAAACCATCGCTTGGGTCACCACTTCGGATCGTTCTTGCTGCAGCCAGTGGCCGCATCTTGGAAGGATCAGAATCTTGCGCAGGTTGCGAACGGCCGCCTTCATCGGCTCCAGCTTGGCGAAACGAAAAGCGCTGTCGTATTCGCCGGCCATGAAAAGCGTCGGTGGCAAGATGGGCAAGCCGAGGTGCGGCGCGAGCTCTTGTGCATCGCGGTCCATGTTTCGGTAGCGGCTCAGCGCCCCCCTGAAGCCCGTTCGCGCGAAAGCGTGGGCGTAGTAGTCGAGATCCATCTCCGTGAGCCAGGGTGGAAGAGCTCCGGGTTCAGGCATTCCATCGAGGGCGCCTGCGCCTGCGGGTTTGCTTTGGAAGAGCATCGGCACGAGCTCGGGCGGCGCGTCGCCAGACAGGGCATAGAGAAACAGGCGCAGCGTGCGCCGGGGGTCGACTTCGAGCTCCGCCTCGGCAACGCCCGGCTCTTGGAAGTAGAGGGCGAAATTGAATTTGTCGCCGCTCCACTGTTTCATGGCCGACGTCGTGGGGAAGCGCGGGTCGAACGCGACGCTCAAAGCGACGAGTGACGACACGCGCTGGGGATGAAACTGCGCCGTGTGCCAGGCGATGCGCGCACCCCAGTCGTGGCCGGCCACTGTAGCGGTTTCGGCGCCCATCGCGTCGAGCGTCCCCACGACGTCGCCGACCATCTTCGTCATCGCATATTCCGCCACGGCCGCGGGCGCATCCGTCTCGCCATAGCCGCGCAAATCGGGCGCTACCGCGTGGTACCCGGCATCGGCCAGCGCGTGAAGCTGATGCCGCCATGTGTACCAGAGGTCGGGAAATCCGTGGAGCAGCACCACGAGCGGGCCGGTGCCGGCTTCGGCGATGTGGATAGAAATGCCGTTCGCTCGAATTTTGCGGTGTGTAATGGGGGACATGATCGCTCTCGCTATGAATGCGCGGGAAGGGGAGAGGCCCCGTCGGCTGGACGCAGCGATTCGCCTCGGTACCCACGGCGTGACTTGGGCAGGCGTGCCCCGACGCAGATCATCCACGCCATGCCGAGCACGCGCGCGGCTGGGAGGAGAAAGGCGGCTGGGTAGAGGATGAGGGTGAAAAATGAAAGCTCTGCCAGTGACGCCACCACGATGCCGAACCACATGAGCCAGCTGGGCAAGAATCCCGCGATGCCCCCGGCCAGTGAGATTCCCGCGATCAAGAGACCCAAAAAGACGATGTGCCC
>Ga0193706_1000399_pt1 | contig 25736 bp, 25 predicted proteins | sample U3c1metaG_FD_160130 | JGI IMG/M metagenome (GOLD analysis project Ga0193706, IMG submission 160130) | Soil microbial communities from a riparian zone of the East river system, Colorado, United States - U3c1 | ecosystem: Environmental > Terrestrial > Soil > Riparian zone | place: USA: East River... | reverse complement strand
TTCCCCGGAAAAGGGAGGCCACCATGCGGCATATCGTCTTTTTTCTCTTTGCTTCCCTGATCATGGCGGCGCCGGCGGCGGCGCGCGGCAAGCCGACCGAGCAGGCCTGGGAGCTGATCCGCGACAAGAAGCCAGCCGAGGCGATCGTCAAGCTGGACCGGATCATCGCTGACGAGGCCAGACGCCATGCGGACGAGCGTCGGCAGATCTATTGCGCGCATTCGCCCGCGGAGACCTTGATGTACTCGGGGATGGCCGCGCAGGCGAGCAAGGGCGCCGTGGTTCTGGACCCGACCTGGTGCATGGCGATCTTCCTCAAGGCCTTCGCACTGATCGACCTCAACCGGCCGGACGAGGCCAAGCCCCTGTTCGACCGGGCCGTGGCGATGGCGCCGATGAACTCCCAGTTCCTCTCCGAGCTCGGCGAATGGCACAAGGTCCGCCGCGAATGGGACACCGCCTTCGCGCTGTTCGAGCGGGCGTCGTCAGCTGCCGAGCTCTCGGCCGAAGAGATCAGGATGGGTCACAAAGGACGCGCGCTGCGCGGCATGGGCTTCGTTCTGATCGAGCAGGGCAAGCTCGACGAAGCCGAGCGTCTGTTCCGGCAGGCTCTCGAGCTGAACCCGAACGACGAGGGCGCGAAGAACGAGCTTCAATATATCGAGGAGCAGCGCCAAAGCGTTCCGAGCCGGATATAGGGAAACCGGAAGCCTCCGCGGTCGGGACCCCGATCAGCCGCGTTTCTTCTTCGCGCTCATCGCGGCCCTGAACCGCGCCGCCCAGCCCGGCTTCACCTGCTGCTCGCCGCGGCCGAGCGCCAGCGCGTCGGCCTCGACATCCCTGGTCACTACCGATCCCGCCCCGACGATCGCACCGGCGCCGATGCTGACCGGCGCGATCAGGGCGCTGTTCGAGCCGATGAAGGCGCCCTCGCCTATGTTGGTCCCATATTTGAAATAGCCGTCATAATTGCAGGTGATCGTCCCAGCGCCGATATTGGCGCCCGCCCCGACCTCGGCATCGCCGATATAGGAGAGGTGGTTGGCCTTGGCGCCCTTGCCGAGCCTCGATTTCTTCACCTCGACGAAATTGCCGACCTTGGCCTTCTCGCCGATCTCGGCGCCGGGCCGAAGCCGCGCATAGGGCCCGATCTCGGCGCCCGCGGCGACGGTTGCGCCCTCGATATGGCTGAACCCGCGAATCCGCACGCCTTCGCCGATCGTCACTCCGGGCCCGAAGACGACATTGGGCTCGACAACAGTGTCTCGGCCGATCCGCGTGTCGTTCGAGAACCAGACCGTCTCCGGCGCGACCAGGCTGACCCCGTCCGCCATCGCCTGCTCGCGGCGGCGGCGCTGCCATTCGGCCTCGACCGCGGCGAGCTCGGAACGGCTGTTGATTCCGGCGACTTCGTCCGGACCCGTCTCGATCACCGCCGATCGCCGGTCGACGCCTCCGGCCAGCATCACGATGTCCGGCAGATAATATTCTCCCGACGCATTGTCGTTCTCGACCCCCGACAGCAGAGGCCAGAGATCGGCCGAACGAACCGCCATCAGCCCGCTGTTGCAGAGGTCGACCGCGCGCTCCTCGTCGGTCGCATCCTTATGCTCGACCATCTTCTCGATCGTGCCGTCGGAGCCCGCGATGATCCGGCCGTAATTGCGTGGATCGTCGGGCCGCGATGCGAGCACGACGACCGCCGGAGCATCGTCGGCATTCAGCCGCTCGAGCATTCGAAGCATCGTCGCCGGTTCGACCAGTGGCGTGTCGCCGTAGAGGATGAGGATGTCGCCGTCGAAGCCGCCCAGCATCGCCTCGGCCTGGCGGACGGCATGGCCGGTGCCGAGCTGTTGCTCCTGAACCACCGTCTCGCCGCCCTCGCTTGCGACGAGCGGCTCGACCTGCTCGCGTCCGCTTCCGAGCACGATGATCGTCCGTTCCGGTCCGAGCGCCCGAACGCCGCCGAGCAGGTGGGCAAGCATCGGCCGTCCGGCGATCGGATGCATGACCTTGTGGAGGTCCGACTTCATCCGCGTGCCCATTCCGGCGGCGAGGATGATTGCGGCGAAGGGGCGCGGCGGCGTCATGGCGGCCCAATCGCACGAACATCTTGCCATTTCCATAGCGGCGGAACGTGGATGGCGCCGGCGAACTGCCGGCTTGCCGTCCGGCGGGACCGCCCTAAAGCCCCTGCTCGTGACCGACTTTCCCTTCGATGTGATCGTCTTCGATCTGGACGGCACCCTCGCCGACACCGCGCCCGATCTCGCCGCGGTGCTCAATCATGTGCTCACGCGCCTCGGCCGCGGCACCGTGCCGGTGGAATCGGTCCGCCACCTGGTCGGCCACGGCGCCCGCGCCTTGCTTCGGAACGGGCTGGGCGCGACCGGCGAGGCGAGCGAGGAATTGGTCGAGGCCGCCTTCCCGCTCTACATGGAGCATTATTCGGCCAACATCTGCCGCGGCACCAAAGCCTATCCGGGCATCGAGGCCGCGCTCGACGATCTCGTCGCGCGCGGAGTCGCGCTGGCCGTCTGCACCAACAAGATGGAAAGCCTGACCCTGAAATTGCTCGACGCTCTGGGCTGGAGCCGCCGCTTCCAGGCCATGGTCGGCGGCGACACATTGGCCGCGCGCAAGCCCGATCCGGCGCCGCTCCGGGAGGCCGTCGCCCGCGCAGGCGGCGGTCGGGCCGCCTTCGTCGGCGATTCGATCGTAGACGCGGACACCGCCCGGGCCGCCGGCCTTCCCTTCGTCGCGGTCAGCTTCGGCTTCTCCGACCGGCCCGCGATCGAGCTGGGCGCGGACGCGGTGATCGACCGGTTCGATGAATTGGTGCCCGTGCTCGAGCGGCTGGGCTCGACGGTCAGTTCGGAGTCTCGACCGCATTCGGATTAGCCGCGGAAATGCGGAAGCTTCCGAAGCCGTCCCCTTTGTGGCTCCCGGCGATGATCTCATAGTCCGCGCCGGGCCTCAGCGCCTCGGGCGCGATGCTCTGGCGGAGGCCCGCCGGCACCTGTCCGAAGACGATCGGGAGAGGAGCGCAGACCGGCTCAACCCCGCCCGCCTGCTCGATCCTCCACACCGGCCGATAGAGAGTCCGCGCGCCCGGCGCAGCATCCCGAGCGATGATCTCCAGCGACTCGACGCAGGGGTCGGCCGCGAACCAGCCTCCCCGCCCGGCGGTAAAGAGCAGGCGGCCCTCCCGGAACGACGCGTCGATTCGAAACTCGTACGAGCAGGACAGAGCAGCGAGGCTCAGAATCGCCATCCCGAACATCCTCCAGCGCATCGTCTCTCGCAATCCGGGGCGGGCCGCCTTCGGCCCGCTTCGTTCAAACGTGCGAAACCGGCTTTTTGGGCCGGCGCCATTTGGTCCACAAATGCCGCGCAAGCATCAACGGTGGCATTCGAAGCCAGTGCGAGCGCACGTAGAAGGCGAATCGAAGGATCGGCCGGGTCGCCTGGCCCCAGCCGTTTCGCGCCAGCAGCCTTCGTTCGAAGAACATGTCGAGGGCCGGCCTGGGCCCGGCAAGCCGGGCCTCGACCGGAGTCCCGTAAAGATGGGTCGCGAGCCGCAGCGCCCGGCTCGTCGCCGCTTCCAGCTGGTGCCGCCGCGCCCGCTCGCGGAGCCGGTTCCAGAAATCCGGCTCCATCGAAAATTGCCGGACCAGCCGGTCGATGTCCCACAGATTGCGAAGCCCGCCGGCCATGTCACCGTCGGCGAACAAATGGGCGGCCGAATGGACCACCATGTCCGGCGGCGACAGGATTCGAAGTCCGCTCTGTAGGATGAAGCTGTCCTCGATCAGGGCCGCCGCATCGGGCTTCAGTCGGGCGGTGAGCGGCAGGATCGTATGATGCACGTCGATCATCCGGTCCCGTTCCTTGTGGATCAGGGGCGGAAGCTCGTGCATCCAGCGGCGGTAATAGAGGTCGTCATATTCGTCCTCCTTCACCCATTCCCAGCCCGCGGCGAGCAGGGCCGCCTGAACCTCGCCGAGCGCTTCCCGCGGCACCAATATGTCGAGATCGCCGATCGACCGCCCCTGGCCCGCATCCAGGGCCGCCGCGGCGTAGGCCGTGCCCTTGAGCAGCACGATCGGCACGCCGAGCGGCGCCAAGGCCCGCCGCGCCATCTCCGCTTCCCAGAGGGACTGGGTTCGCGCCGTGTCGTGATCGCGGCGCGCAACCGCCAGGATCACCGCCGCTTTGTCGGGCAGGTCCTGGCCCTCCAGCCGCCACGCAAGGCTCCCGAGCAGCGATTGGGCTCGCGCCATGGAGAAAATACTCGTCCAGTCGCGCACCCGCTCGGCCGAAGCCGGATCTGCGAGCAATCGCGCGAGCGGGTGCGAGTCCCTCATCGCGACACCTCCTCGACCAAAGCGACGGCGGTGTCGGTATCGGAATAATCGATGCCCCAGGCCGGCGCCGCGGCGACCAGGCCGGTCAGCGTCTCGAAGCCGCGCTCGCCCAAGGCGATATAATTGGTCGATGCCTGGGTCAGGCGGACGAACACCTCGGCCGCTCCGACCGGCCGCATCGCCCGCTCGAAATCGCGTCCGAATCGGGGAAAGAGGATCGCGGCCAGCGGCGCCGGCTCGTCCATCCGGGCGATCGCGTCGGCGCCGGGGCGAAGATGGCGGATCCGGCCCTTGGGTGTGTTCTCGAGCAAAGGCCCAAGCCGTTCCGGCGGAGCGTCGGCGAACAGGGAGATCGCCTCGTTCTTGAGGCTGATCGCGCGCGGAAAGGGATGAAGCGCCAGGGTGTCGAGATCGACCAAAGCGAACTCGTCGCCCATCAGCCGCCAGCCGCGCTCCCCGAGCAAAGCGGCGAGCGTGGATTTCCCCGCGCCCGATTCCCCGGTCATGAGCAATGCCTTGCCGTCCCGCTCGACGGTAGCGGCGTGGAGCAGCAGGAAGCTCCTCTGTCCGAGCGCCAACTGCAGGTTCATCGCCATCTCGGCGGCGAGCAGGCCATGGCGAAGCGCAAGCGGCGAGGCATCCGGCAATATGTAATCGCCGCGGATCCCGACCGAGGGCCGGATCCAGCGCCGCCAGATCCGCTCCGCCTCCAGCCGAACGGTGAAATCGGCGATCGCGTCCGGCTCCGGATAAAGCGCGTAGAGCCGCGCCAGCTCGCCCAGGGGAGCGCGCCAGTCCGAGCCGATCCGGAACGTGACCGGCCCGATTCGAAGGTCGAGCCTGTGCCTCATGCGCGCCGCACCAGTCCAGCCGCCTCGAGCTCGGCCAGGCGAGCGGCAACCGCTTCCGCCGCATCCTCGGACTCGATCTCGAAGCGTTCGCCGATCCGCCTCAGCAGCTCGTCCGAATCGGCGGGTCGGTCATCGAGCGCAGCGAGGATCTGCGGCGCCGGAGTCACGAGGATGTGGGTCATGCCCGAGGGCCGATGATAGAGGACGGTCAGCCCGTCCAGAAGCACGTAGCGGACCGAATCCGGCCCGTCGGCGATGTAGCGGATTTGGCTCAGACCCGGTTCTGCAGCGAGGCGTAGCAGCTGTAGCCGCCTACGCCGGGCTGCAGGCGGCGTATGTAATTGGCGTAGGCCTGGGCCGATTCGTAATCGATTCCGGCCGGAGCCTGGCCGCCCTGAAGCAGCTTCTTCGCCTCCTCTCCTGTCAGCGGCCGGCTGAGCGGCGGGAAGGCTCCGGGCGTTCCGTACGGGACGACGCTTCCGTCGGCGGCGATCATCTTGCCGCCCATGCCCGAAGCGGGGATGGGAATCGTGCAGTTCATCACCGATCCGGCGGTCTGGGCGAAAGCGGGGCGGATGGTGACGACGGTGGACGCGGCGGCCGCGCCGAGCGCGAGCACGGTCCGGCGGCTCGGGATCATCGGGCTCTGATCTTCCTGTCCGTCGCTCATCGTCACTCTCTAGGCCGCGCCGCTTTCATAAAGGGTAAACCGCCCCGGGTGGAGCCGCAAATTTGGCTGTCCCGGGGAGGGACGGTTTCACACCCTGTCGTCATTCCAACGCAAGCTGGAATCTCATTTCCTTTGCAGCATGTTGGACGAGCCGTTTCAGAAAGGCTGAAAGAGATTCCGGCTTTCGCTGGAATGACGAACAATAGGAGGGATCGCTCACTCCACCCAGTCGAGCCCGATCTCGCGATAGAGGCTTCGATCCTCTTCCCAGTCGGGCTTCACCTTGACGTGAAGGAAGAGGTGGACCTTTCGGCCGAGCAATTCCGCCAGCTCGGTCCGCGCCGCCTCCCCGAGCGCCCGGATCCGCGCTCCGCCCTTGCCGAGGACGATCGCCTTCTGGGTCGGCCGCCCGACCAGGATCTGCTGGTGGATCGCGACCGATCCGTCCTTCCGCTCCTCATATTGCTCGGTCTCGACCGCGCTCGCATAAGGGAGCTCGGCGTGGAGCTGCAGATAGAGCTGCTCGCGAGTCACCTCGGCGGCGAGCACGCGCTCGGTTGCGTCCGAGACCTGGTCCGGCGGGAAGTGCCACGGCCCCTCCGGCATCCGTTCCGCCAGAGCCGCCTTCAGATCCTCGAGTCCGTCGCCGGTTGCCGCCGACACCATGAAGATATGCTCGAAGTCGAGTCGCTCGCCGAGCCTCGACGCTAGCGTGAGCAAGGATTCCTTGGCGGTGACGTCGACCTTGTTGAGGATCAGCCATTTCGGCTCGCGGCGGTCCTTGAGCCGGTCGAGCATCGCTTCGATCCGCTCGCCGAACCCGGTCTTCGAATCGACCACCAAAGCGATCAGATCGGCATCGGCCGCGCCGCCCCAGGCCGCCGCGACCATGGCCCGGTCGAGCCGCCGCCGCGGCGCGAAAATGCCGGGGGTGTCGAGCAGTAGGATCTGGGAGTCGCCCTGGATCGCGATTCCCATCAGCCGGGTCCGGGTCGTCTGCGCCTTCGGGCTGACGATCGCGACCTTCTGGCCGACCAGGGCATTGACCAGGGTCGACTTGCCCGCATTCGGCGCGCCGACCACGGCGACGAGGCCGCAGCTCTGGCTCATTGCAGCTGCTCCAGAAGCTTCGCCGCCGCCTCGGTCTCCGCCTCCTGCTTGCTGAGACCTTCCGCGCTGGCGCTTCCAACGCCCTTAATCTCCACCTCGACCACGAATTTCGGCGCGTGCGACGGCCCCGACCGGCCGGTCAGGGTGTAAGCGGGCGGACGTCGGTCGTGCGCCGCCGCCCATTCCTGAAGCGCCGATTTGGGATGCTTGGGCGCCTTGTCGCCGATGCTCACCCGGTCTCCCCAGGCGCTTCGAACGAAAGCCGCCGCCGCCTCCATTCCCGAATCGAGGTAGAGGGCACCGATCAGGGCCTCGGCCACGTCGCCGAGCACATTGTCGCTGTCGAGCGCGCCGTCGTCCCGAGCCTGCTTGCCGAGCCGCATCCGGGGCGCGAGTTCCAGCTCCCGAGCCACGTCGGCACAGGTTTCGCGGGCGACGAGCATGTTGAGCCGCCGCGACAATTTGCCCTCGGGCTCATCCGGGAAAGTTTCGTAAAGCCAGGCGGCCATGGCGAGGCCGAGCACCCGGTCGCCGAGAAATTCGAGCCGCTCATAATGGTCGCCGGAATGGCTCGCGTGGGTCAGCGCGCGCTCGAACAGGGACAGTTCGGCCGGCCGGCGCCCGGTCACGCTTTCGATCCAGGCGGCCAGATCCGGTTCCATCAATAGGTCTCGCCGATCCGGTCCCACCGCGCCGCGCTGAACCAGGTCCAGGGCTTGATCCATTCCGCCGATCCGTCGGTCGAGAAGAAGACGATCAGTGCCCGCCCGACCATGTAATCGCGCGGAAGGAACCCGACCCCTTCCTCGTCCAGGGTGAAACGGCTGTCGGCGCTCTCGTCGCGATTGTCGCCCATCATGAAATAATGGCCGGCCGGAACCGTATAGACGTCGGTGTCGTCGGGCGGTCCGGTCAGCTCGACCTGATCGAGCACCTCGTAGGACCTGCCGCCGGGCAGGGTTTCGCGATAGCGGGGATAGGCGCAATAGAGCCCGCTTTCGCTCTCCACCTTCTTCGCGAGGTTGGAGCAGGGGCTGTTCGGAGACACCGGTATCGTCCAGTCCGCGATCCTGACCTTGGGGACCGGCTTGCCGTTCAGGAAGAGCTGGCCGCGCCGCATCTGCACGGTGTCGCCGGGAAGGCCGATCACCCTTTTCACCCAATCCTCGTCGCGGCGCGGATAGCGGAACACGACGATGTCGCCTCGAGCGGGGTCGCCGGCCATGATCCGGCCGCCGAAGGACGCGATTCCGAAGGGGAAGGAGTAACGCGAATAGCCATAGGGCCATTTCGCGACGAAGAGATAATCGCCGATCATCATCCGCGGCTGCATCGACGCCGAGGGGATCATGAACGGCGCGGCGATGAAGCTGCGCAGGATCACCGCGACCACGAACAGCAGGATCAGAAACCGCGTCGTTTCCGCGAAGCCGCCCTTTTTCGGTGCCGATTCCGTGGCTTGGCTTTCCGCCGTAACGTCCGCGCTCTCCATCCCGCCGCTTTCGCCGCTGCGGCCCAACCGGTCAACCACCTGCGTCACCCCAGCGCATGCTGGGGTCCAAGCCGATTCAGAGAGTGATCAGATGATCGAAGAGATCGTCCCAATTCGGATTGATCGTCTCGATGGCGCGGGTCTTCCACTCCCGTTTCCATGCCTTCATCGCCTTCTCGCGAGCGATCGCATCTTCGATGCGCTCATAAGGTTCAGCGTAAACGAGCCGAGTCAGCCCATAGCGTTTGCAGAAATCCGAGCCCAACCCGTCCCGATGCTGGCAAACGCGCGCGGCCAGATCGCTCGTCACGCCGATGTAAAGCGTGCCGAACGGCGCATTCGTCATGATGTAGACCCAGCCGCCCTTCATAGGTTGAGCCTGCCTCCCCTTCCGCTTGGATGCCAGCCTTCGCTGGCATGACGGTAAGAGAGCATATCGCCCGCTATTCATTCCCGCGCCGCCTCCCTAGATAGGCCGCGCGAGGAGGATCGAATGGGCGACGCCTGGGCGGACATCGAGAATGCGGAGGTTCGGACGCTCGCCGATCTGTTCCGCCGCGAGCCGAGCCGGCTCTCCGCGCTGACCCTCGACGTTGCCGGAATCCGCTTCGATTTCTCCAAGACCCATCTCGACTCCGGCCTTCTCGCCGCCTTCGACCGCCTGGCCGAGGCGCGCGATCTCGCCGGCGCCCGCGACGCGTTGTTCGCGGGCGCGATCGTCAATCCGACCGAAGGCCGAGCCGCCGAGCATTGCGCCGAGCGCGGCCAGGGCGCTCCGGAAAGCGTCGCCAGGGCGCAAGCCTTCCACACCCGGATGCGCGCGATGATCGACGCGATCGAGGCCGAAGCCTTCGGCCCCGTCCGGCACGTCCTCCATATCGGGATTGGCGGCTCCGCCCTCGGGCCGAAATTGCTGATCGACGCTCTCGGCCGCGACGAGATGCGCTACGAGGCGCGGATCCTGTCCAACGTAGACGGCGCCGCGCTCGAGGAAGCGGTCGCCGGCTTCGATCCCCAGACGACCCTGGTCGCGGTCGCCTCCAAGACCTTCACCACCGGCGAGACCATGCTCAACGCCCGCTCGGTGCTCGAATGGCTGGCCGAAGGCGGAGTCGCCGATCCGTACGGCCGGCTCGTCGCTTTGACCGCCGCGCCGGACCGGGCGATCGAGTTCGGCATAGACGAGACCCGGGTGCTGCCCTTCGCCGAGACGGTCGGTGGACGCTATTCGCTCTGGTCCTCGATCGGATTCCCGGCCGCGCTCGCTCTGGGCTGGGAGGCGTTCGAGACCCTGCTCGAAGGCGCCGCCGCGATGGACCGCCATTTCCGGCTGGCGCCCGCCGCCGCCAATGCGCCCCTGCTCGCGGCCTTCGTCGATCGTTTCTATGCGAACGCCCGGGCGGCGGCGACGCGCGCCGTCTTCGCCTATGACGAGAGACTTCGACTCCTCCCATCCTGGCTCCAGCAGCTCGAGATGGAATCTAACGGCAAGAGCGTCACTCTCGACGGCGCCCCCTCCCCACGCGCGACCGCGCCGGTCACCTGGGGCGGCACCGGCACTGATGCCCAGCACGCGGTTTTCCAGCTGCTCCATCAGGGCACCCAGATCGTGCCGGTCGAGTTCGTCGCCGCGATCGAGCCCGGCCATGGCTGGGACGAGGAGCATCACCGCCAGCTACTGATCAACTGCTTCGCCCAGGGCGCCGCCTTGATGGCCGGCAAGGCGAGCGACGATCCGCACCGCGCCTTTGCGGGCGACCGGCCATCGACCACCATCCTGCTCGACCGGCTCGATCCGGCGACTCTCGGCGCTCTTCTCGCTTTCTACGAGCACCGCACCTTCGCCAATGCGGTTCTGCTCGGAATCAATCCGTTCGACCAGTTCGGAGTCGAGCTCGGCAAGGAAATGGCGAAGGCGATCGACCGCGGCGACGTAACCTCGTTCGATCCGTCGACGAATGCGCTGATCGAGCGGGCGTTCGGGGCAGATCAAAACTGATACGTCACCCCAGCGCAGGTCGGGGTCCAAGCTGAGTCAGCATGGATGCCAGCCTCCGCTGGCATGACGGGTGGAAGGAAGCAGAATGGCCAAATACGACTACGACCTATTCGTAATCGGCGCCGGATCTGGCGGCGTGCGCGCCGCTCGGGTGTCGGCCGCGCATGGCGCGAAAGTCGCCGTCGCCGAGGAATACAAGGTCGGTGGAACCTGCGTCATTCGCGGCTGCGTCCCCAAGAAGCTGCTCGTCTACGGAGCCCATTTCGCCGAGGATTTGGCCGATGCCCGCCGCTTCGGCTGGGACGTGCCCGCCTGCAAGTTCGACTGGCCGACTCTTCGCGACAACGTGCTCGCCGAAGTGGCTCGCCTCGAAGGCGCCTATAGCGAGACGCTGTCCAACCACGGCGTCGAGATCGTGAAGCAGCGCGCCACCGTCACCGGACCTCACGAGGTCGCTTTGGCCGACGGAAGCACAGTCACCGCCGGAACGATCCTGATTGCAACCGGCGCCCGCCCGGTCGTCCCCAACTTCCCGGGAAGCGAGCTTGGATTCACCTCGAACGAGGCTTTCCATCTCGACAGCCTGCCCAGGCGAATCGTCATCGCCGGCGCCGGCTATATCGCCAACGAGTTTGCCGGGATCTTCCACCAGTTCGGAAGCCACGTAACTTTGGTGAACCGAAGCGACGTGATCCTTCGCGGCTATGACGAGACGGTGCGCGACCGGCTGCTGCAGATCTCGCTGATGAAGGGCATCGAATATAAGTTTCACGTCGCCTTCGAGCGCGTCGAGAAGGCCGAGGACGGAAGCCTTTTGGTCCACATGTCCGGCTGCGATCCGATCCCGGCCGACGCGCTCATGTATGCGGTCGGGCGCCAACCCAATACGGAGGGGCTCGGGCTCGAAAATGCAGGGGTCCAGGTCGACGACAAATCGGCGATCGTCGTCGACGCCGACAATCGATCCTCCTGCGATTCCATCTACGGAGTCGGCGACGTGACCAACCGGGTCCAGCTCACGCCGGTCGCGATCCGCGAGGGCCAGGCCTTCGCCGATACCGTCTTCGGCAACAAGCCCACGCGAGTCGATTACGAGGCGATCCCCTCCGCCGTCTTCAGCCACCCGCCGCTCGCCGGAGTCGGCATGACCGAGGGCCAGGCGCGCAACAAATTGGGATCGGTGAAGACCTTCACCTCCGATTTCCGGCCGATGAAGAACGTGCTGGCCGGCCGCAACGAGCGGTCGCTCTACAAGCTCGTCGTCGACGGCGAGACCGACCAGGTCGTCGGCCTCCACATGATCGGCCCCGACGCCCCCGAAATCCTCCAGGCCGCCGCCATCGCGATCAAGGCCAAGCTGAAGAAGGAAGATTTCGACTCGGTGGTGGCGCTTCATCCGACCATGGCGGAGGAATTGGTGCTGATGCGCTAGCTGCTCTTCGTCATCCCGGGCTTGATCCGGGACCTATGAACACGATCGTCGTCGGGCTGTCCCAGGCGCTCGAGACAGCTGGATTTGGAGCCGTGTTCATGGATCCTGACGTCCGTCAGGATGACGTGCAATGAGGAGGCCGGCCGACAAAACTGGCGCGTCGCCAAATCCCCATGCTAGCGTGACGGGATGATCCTTGCCGCCCTCCTTCTCCTCGCCGCGCCCGCTGAACCGCCGGCGCCCCCGGCGCCCGTCGATCCCGACGACCGATGCGGACGGGGCGAGTGGGTCCACCATTATCTCGAGATCAGCCCGACGCTGGCGCGGCAGGGAAGCACCATCTCGCTGCGGCCGATGCAGGCGCGAGGCCCGGCAATGCCGACCGAGCCGCTCGACTGCACGTCCGAATGGCAGGTCTCGGATCCGACATTGGCCCGGATCAGCGACGACCGTCTTACGCTGAAGGTCGCCGAGGACGCGCGTCCGGGCGCCGAGCTCGTCATCTCCTACAGGGGCGGCGGCAAGGCCGTGCGGCGGTCCGTCCGGATCGTCGGCAAGGACGAGAAGGTTCTCACCGGCATTCGCGGCCAACGCTCGGTGGAGATTTGCGCGATCCCGGCCAAGGTCGGCGAGATCGAGTTCACCGAGAATGGGCAATTCTCCGTCACCTTCCAGCCGTTCGAGACCTACAGGGATTATTGGGGCAGCTATGACTTCGATCCGGCCACCGGCGCGGTTTCGATGAAAGCCGAAGGCGGCAACTATCAGCCCGATGGTCTCGATCTCGAAGGAACGGCCCGCTTCGCCCCTGACGGCGCCCTCGTGCTCGAGGAGGTCTATCTGGGCCAGCCTTCGGGCCTCCCGGGCGCGGGCCCGTGCCGCTACATTTTCGGATGAGCCGATGACCGATTCCTACATGTCCGGCTTCGGCAATCATTTCGCCACCGAGGCCGTGGCTGGCGCTCTGCCCGAAGGCCAAAACTCGCCCCAGAAGCCCCCGTTCGGCCTCTATGCGGAGCAATTGTCGGGCACCGCCTTCACTGCGCCGCGCTCCGAGAACCGCCGCTCCTGGCTCTACCGCCTGCGGCCAAGCGCCGAGCATCCCTCCTACCGCCGCTACGAAGGCGCGAAATTGTTCGCGCCGGGGACTGCGTCGGAGCCGCTGCCGCCCAATCGCATGCGCTGGGATCCCCTGGCGATACCGGACGGGCCCGCCGACCTCGTGGATTCGATGACCACCATGGTCGCAAACCGCACGCCCGAGGATCTCGAGGGCGTGGCGGTCCATATCTACCGCGCCAATCGCGACATGGAGCAGCGCTGCTTCGCCGATGCCGACGGCGAGCTGCTCTTCATTCCCCAGCAGGGCCGACTCGATCTTCACACCGAGATGGGCCGGATCGTGATCGCGCCCGGCGAGGTCGCGCTCGTGCCGCGCGGAGTCCGATTCCGCGCTTTGCTGCCCGACGGCGAAGCCCGCGGCTATGTCGCCGAGAATCACGGAGCCCTGTTCCGGCTGCCCGATCTCGGCCCGATCGGCTCGAACGGCCTCGCCAATCCCCGCGATTTCCTCACTCCGGTCGCCGACTATGAGGACAGGGACGAGCCGACGGAGTTGATCCAGAAATATCTCGGATCGCTGTGGACGACCGAACTCGATCATTCGCCGCTCGACGTCGTCGGCTGGCACGGCAATCTCGCGCCGTGGAAATACGACCTCGCCCGCTTCAACGCAATCGGAACGGTGAGCTTCGACCATCCCGATCCGTCGATCTTCACCGTCCTCACCTCGCCGAGCGACGTGCCCGGCCGCGCCAATGCCGATTTCGTCATCTTCCCGCCGCGCTGGATGGTCGCCGAGGAAACTTTCCGGCCGCCCTGGTTCCACCGCAACGTGATGAGCGAGTGCATGGGCCTGATCCACGGCGCCTATGACGCCAAGGCCGAAGGCTTCGCGCCGGGGGCAATGTCGCTTCACAATCTGATGGCCGGCCACGGCCCCGACGTGGTGAGCTGGCAGGCGGCGAGCGAGGCGGAGCTCAAGCCGCACAAGATCGACGGCACGCTCGCTTTCATGGTCGAGAGCTGCTGGCCCTACCGCCCGACCCGATTCGCGCTCGAGACGGACGCGCTTCAGAAGGATTATGACGAAGCCTGGGGCGGCTTCCCCAAGGCGAAGCTGCCTTGATCGAGCGCCTGCTTCGGCGGCTCAACCAATTCTCATCGCAAAGTTTCGGAATCCGCGCAGTCCGGGCCGAGCGGCTTTATCCCTGGCAGATCGAGCCAGGCCGCGCCGGCACCGCCGGTACGTCGGCTCTGCCCGACGGCGCCGCTTCGTGGCTCCGGCCCGACAATCCAAGGCTGATCGAGCTCGTCGAGCGCTACGCAGCCTTCGATCCACGGGTGAGCGAGCCCGCCGCATGGACCCCGGACAGGCTTCGCGACGTCGATCTCCGCCTCTTCCGCGCCGATAATGCCTATGTCTGGCAAGTGCGGGGCTTGAACCTCAATCCGCTCGCTTACGCCCTCTGCTATTATCATTTTGCCGCCGGAGATTCGGACGGCCTGCTCGACCGGCTCGACGAGGACGATCTATTCGGCGTGCATCTGTTCGAGCTGGACGGCCGCCTGGTATCGCGCGACCTGATCGACAGCGCACGAGAGATCCAGTTCCTCCGGCGCCACCTCGGCCTCGGCGAGAATCCCGCCACTCTGCTCGACATCGGCGCCGGCTATGGGCGGCTGCCGTGGCGGCTGCACCAGGCCTTCGGCGGCGCGGTCCGAAGCTATGCGACCGACGGGTTCGCCCCATCCACTTTCCTGTGCGACTATTATCTGCGCTTTCGAGGCGCCTCGAGCGCCACGACAGTACCGCTCGACGAGGTCGAAGCCCTGCTAGAGTCCACGCCAATCGATGTCGCTACCAACGTTCACAGCTTCTCCGAATGCACCCCGGAAGCGGTCGCATGGTGGGTCGCGAGGCTCGCCGCGCACCGAGTGCCGCATCTGTTCGTCGTGCCCAATGCCGGCTCCAGCGAAGGCCGAATCTGCGAGACGGGTGACGGGACGGACATCGAGCCGATCTTCGAGCGCTTCGGCTACCGCCCGGTCGCGCGCGAACCGCGTTGCACCGATCCGTTCGTCCAGACCCACGGCATCGACCCGGTGTGGCTCCACCTCTTCGCTCTGTCCTGATAAGACCCTTTCATGTTCAGCGTCGTCATGGCCGTCCGCGACAAGCCGCACACCATCGCGAGCACGCTGCAAAGCGTGCTCGCCCAGACCTTCACGCACTTCGAGCTGACCCTGGTCGGAGATCCAGGCGACTCCAGCCTGTGTATCGCGGCCAGTATTTCCGATCCGCGCATCCGAATTTGCCATCAGCCGAACATCGGCCAGGGCCCGGCGCGCAACGCCGGCATCGAGGCGAGCCGCGGCGACTGGATCGCCTTCCTCGACGCCGACGATCTGTGGCTGCCCAATCATCTCGCCGAGCTGGATTCGATCCGCCGCTTTCACCCGGAGGCCGGCCTGATCGGCACCCACTTCATCGACACCGATCTGTCCGGCACTTTCGATCCAGCCGACGCCCGCGTCGGCAGCATCGCGCGAATCGATTATTTTCGCGAGGTCGGGCTCGGCGCGCCGACCTTGTTCACCAGCTCGGCCGCGATCGGCCGGGCGGCTTTCGACAGGGTCGGAGGCTTCAGCAACGACCATTTCGGCGAGGACAGCCTGCTGTGGGCGCGGATCGCCATGCATTTTCCGGTCGCCGTCTCGACTCGGGGCACCGTCCTCTACCGTCACGGCACTGGGGGGATCACGGACACCGGCCGCGACCGGTGGAATAATCTCGACTCGGTGAGCGACCTGTCCCCACCGGTGGCGTGGCTCGTCGAGCGATACGGCGAGATCGGCACGCCGGAGCGGCGGCGTTCCGTCGACTTGTTCATCCGCCGCTATTTCGACTGGTGCCTGCGAACGTCGATCGCGATCGGCGATTACAGGACGGTCCGGCGCCTGCGACTTATCTATTGGGGCCGGCCGACCGCCGCTCACTCGCTTCTGCTCGCCATCGGCCTCCTGCCCGAGGGGCTGGCCGCCGCGGCCTATGGGCTCGGCTTCCGGATTAAGGCGCTGATGCGCCTATTGAGTCCGGTCGACCGTCACGCGTGAGCCGTCGCCGCGGACCAGCTCGAAACCGCTCGCCTGGGCCCCGGCCACCGAGAAGACGACCCGCGCCATCGGATCCTCCTCGAAGGTGAAGATGTTCGGCTCTACCGCAACGAGGGTGAGCCGGCCGCCACCCGTCCGCTGGTAGATGAGCTTGCCGTCCTCCACCTGGATCGTCCGTTCGCCGAACGCGCCGGCATAGCCGGCAAGCGGGAGCGCCGGAGTCACGGGCTCGAGCTTGGCGGCGAGCAAAGCGGACATCGCTTCCAGCTCGCCCTTGGCGCGCGCGTCGGTCGCGCCGGCGGCGAGCCTTCGCATCGCCTGCATTCGGGCGACGTCGAGCGCCTTGCCTTCCTCGGTCGCCATTGTCGGCTTGATCCCGACGCCTTCCCAATCCTTGCCGGTCGCCGCCAGGACGGCTCGGCCGACCGAGACGCTGATCAGATAGCCGCCGGGAAGGGCGAAGAATTCGTTGCGGAAGCCGGCGCCCGCGGTGGTCTCGCCGATCACCTCGCCGATCCGGAAGCCGGCGACATGGCCGGTAAACTCCTCGGCCGCGCTCGCCGTATTGCCGCTGGTCAGAACGTAGAGCGGCTTGCCCACCATCCGCCCGGCCGGAAGCTCGGCCAGGCTCGACAGGCGGTCGACCTGGGTCGGGCCCATGTGGAAAGTCACGATCGGGCGGTTGGGCTCGAGGAAATGGCTAATCAGATATTGCACCGCCTCGGGGCTGCCGCCGCCATTGTGCCTCAGGTCGATGATCACCGCGTCGCCGTCGCGAAGGAAGCGCGCGGCATTGTCATAGGCCTCCGCGCTCTTCGCGCCGACCCACACGAAGCCGCGAAGATCCAGGTAGCGGACGTTTCCGGGGAACAGCTTCAGCTCGTTCACGCCATGGTTGCGGCGCTGCGCCTGTGCCTGCTGCTGCGGCGAGGGCGGGCCATCGTCGCGCTGCCGGGCGCCGGCGAGCTGCGCTGCCTGCTCGGGGGCATATTGGAGGCCGAGATGCTTGTCGTGAGCGACCGCTTCCATATCCTCGTTGATTCGCTGGACCAGCTGGGCTCGGTCCGCGACATTGTAGCGGCCGTCGGCGAGCCCCTTCGCCAAAGCGGCGTCGAGCGGGGCGCGCCGTTCGGGCAGCACATAATTTTCGGCGAGAGTCTTGCGGATCGCGGCGACCAGGGTCGCGGCATCGACCGGGGCCGCCTCCGACGGAGGGCCGGGGGGAGCACCGACACCTACCCGGACGGGCGTCGGCTGATCCGGAGCGGTCTGCGCCGAGGACACGGCAGCCAGGCTCGCGCTGCACAGGATCGCCGCCAGGATCGAAACACGCATGGCCATTCTCCCGCTCTTTCGACTCTTTATCCTTTGGTTCGGTTCGCCTTTTCAGGCAAAGTCACGCGTGTGACTGCCAGTTTCTGGCGAAATTGCGGGAGAACGCGCCGAAATGGACAAATTGGACGCCCTCGACCTCAACCTCCTCACCTGCCTGCAGGAGGACAATCAACTCACCGCCGATCTGCTCGCCGAGAAGGTCGGACGCTCGCCTTCCGCGGTGGCCCGGCGGCTTCGCCGTCTCCGCTCGACCGGAGCGATCGCCGCAGACGTCGCTCTGGTCTCCGAGCAGGCGGTCGGCCACCCGCTCTCGGCGATCATCCACATCCAGCTCGAGCGCCACGCCCTCAATGAGGTGGAGGGCTTCAAGCGCCAGCTCGTCGCCTGCGAGAACGTCCAGTTCTGCCTCGAGATTTCGGGCGCGTTCGACATCCTCCTGCTCGTCGTCGTGCCCGACATGACGGCCTTCAATGACTTTGCCGACGATCTCCTCGCCGGCCAGCGCGGCGTCCGCCGCTACGAAACCAGCTTCGTCAAACGGCGCCTGAAGGCCAGCCTGGCTCTGCCGCTGGACCAATTGGCGGGGTAAAGATCATTCCTCCCCGGTACGGGGAGGGGGACCAGCCGAAGGCTGGTGGAGGGGCGCGCGCCGGCCTTCATCCTGCGTCGCCCTGGACTGGCCCGCCAAAGCGTCTCTCTTTATAGCCCCCGCCATGGGGCAATCTCACGACAGCGACGTCGTCATCGTCGGCGCCGGCCATAACGGCCTGGTCTGCGCCTTCTACCTCGCGTCGAAGGGCCTGAAGGTCACCATGATCGAGCGCCGCGCCGCCGTCGGCGGCGCGGCGGTCACCGAGGAATTCCATCCCGGCTTCCGCAACTCGACCGCGAGCTACACGGTCAGCCTTCTGAACCCCAAAGTGATCGAGGACATGCGCCTCTACGAGCATGGCCTGAAGGTCGTGCTCCGAAAGATGGACAATTTCCTGCCGACCAAGGGCGACGACCATCTCCTCTCGGGCCGCGTCGGCCTGACCCGCGCCGAGATCGCCCGCCACTCCTCCGCCGACGCCGCAGGCTATGACGAATATGGCAAGGCGCTCGAATCCGTCGTCTCGATCCTTCGCCAGTGGATCCTACGGGCGCCGCCCAATGCCGGCGGTGGGCTTGCCGACCTTCTCGCCTTGCTCAAGCTCGGCAACAGCGTCCGGACCCTCTCGGCCGAGGAACAAAGGCACTTGCTCGACTTCTTCACCAAGTCGGCCGCCGACATATTGAACCGCTATTTCGAGACTCCCATCGTCCAGGCCCTGTTCGGCTTCGACGCGATCGTCGGCCACTATGCCAGCCCGTTCACGCCGGGCTCGGCCTATGTCCTTCTCCACCACGTCTTCGGCGAGGCGGCGGGCGTGCCGGGCGCCTGGGGTCATGCGGTCGGCGGCATGGGCGCGATCACGGAGGCGATGGCGAAGGCGGCTCGGGCGAAAGGCGTCGAGATCATCCTCGACACCCCGGTCGACGAAATCATCGTCGAGAATGAACGCGCCGTGGGCGTCTCGGCCGGCGGAAGGACGTACCGGGCCCGCCAGATCGTCGCCAACACCCATCCCAAATTGCTGTTCGGCAGCCTTCTGCCCGAAGGCGCGGTGGCGCCCGAGATCACGAAACGCATGGCGCATTGGCAGAGCGAATCCGCCACCTTCCGGATGAACGTCGCTCTGTCGGAGCTGCCGCGGTTCACCAGCAGGCCGGAGCCGGGCGACCATCTCACCGCCGGGATCATCATGGCGCCATCGCTCGAATATATGGACCGGGCCTATACCAGCGCCCGCACCGAAGGCTGGTCGCGCGAGCCGGTGATCGAGATGCTGATCCCTTCGACCCTCGACGACAGCCTTGCGCCGCCGGGCCGGCATGTCGCCAGCCTGTTCTGCCAACACTTTCCTTACGAGGTCGAAGGCGGCTGGGACTCGCGCCGCGAGGAAGCCGCCGACCACATCATCGCCACGGTCGATTCCTACGCGCCCGGCTTCGCGGCATCGGTGCTCGGCCGGGTCGCGCTCTCACCGCTCGATCTCGAGCGCCGCTTCGGCCTGGTCGGAGGCGACATCTTCCACGGCAAGATCGGCCTCGACCAGCTCTTCTCCGCCCGGCCCATGCTCGGGCATGCCGATTACAGGATGCCGCTTCCCGGCCTCTATCTGTGCGGCGCCGGAGCGCATCCGGGCGGCGGCGTGACCGGTGCGCCCGGCCATAATGCGGCTTTGGCGGTTCTCGCCGATCGAAAGAAGTTCAGGCGCCGGGCATAGAAGGTCAGAACCATGACCTGTCGCCGAGGACGTAGCGCTCCTCGAAGTCGCCGTGCGGAATGATGAGGTAGATCAGGCATTCGATCAGCGCGATCAGAATCATGAACGGAAACGGCAGAACCAGGATCGAAAGCAGGAGCATGGTCACGCCCGCGCCCGTCTTACCCAGATAGAATTTGTGAAAGCCGAGCGCTCCGAACAGGAAGGCGAATATGGCGGCAACGAACTTGCTCTTGGGCTTGATCGGCTTGCGCGAAGGCCTGACGCCCGGAGTCGCCAGGCTGTAGATGGCGACGGCCTGGCTGGCGTGCGGCTGGAAATCGAGCGGCTGGCCGATATGGGGGCGGGTCGGCGCCCGCCATTCGGAATCGGCGAACTGATAGCGCGTGCCGTCCTCGCCGGAAATCTCGCCCCTTCCCGTCCGGAAATCGAATGCCAGCAGAGTTCCGCGCATTGCGCGCTCATGACAGCGAATCCCGCGCGAGAAAAGAGCCCCGGGTTTCACGCCCGAGGGCGGCGCCTCACTTGCGCCTTTTGTAATCGATCACCCAGCTGTCCGCCCAGGATCCATCATCCTGCCGCTGCTGCCAGCGCCAAATCAGGCTGTCCGGAGTCACGTCCTGCCAGATCATACGGAAATGCTTTTGCGCAGGCCCTCGGGGCTCGACCGTATCGAGCTGGAAGGCGTGGGACTGTCCTTCCACCGGCCCGCCGGCGAGCGTGATATAACCGCCCTGATTGTCGACCCAGGTCTGCACCCATTTGCGCCTGGAGCCGTCGAAGCTGCTCCACGAAGCGCCGACAAAGCCGATATCGGCCTGCTCGAAATGCTCCGCGATGACGCAGGTGCCGAACTCGTCCCTGGTGATCCGGTTGACCGCATGGCCGCGCGTTCCGTCGGGCCTGGCAAAGCTCAGGTCCCACTCGCCGACCCAGAAATCCATCGCCCGATTCTCCGCGGCCGCGCAGGGTGGAGGCGACGGCGGAGCCGGCGCGGCGGGCGCGGTCTGGGCGGCGACAAGCAGCAGAAGCGAAGCGATCATAACTCTCTCCCCGGGAAGTGCCGCCATCTTCCGCCCCGCAATTCCCGCTGGCAAGCCTTGCGGGGGGCTTGCGCGCCGCGCGTCCGGCGAGGAAGAAGGCCCGGTCAGCTCCAGGCCAGGATATGCCCATGAAGACCCGCGCCGCCATCGCCGTCGCTCCAAACCAGCCGCTCGAGATCCACGAGGTCGACCTCGAAGGGCCGCGCGCCGGCGAGGTGCTGGTCGAGATCATGGCGACGGGCATCTGCCACACCGACGCCTACACTCTGGAAGGCAAGGACAGCGAAGGCATCTTCCCCTCGATCCTCGGCCATGAAGGCGCCGGAATCGTCCGCGAGGTCGGCGCGGGCGTGACGACGGTGAAGCCCGGCGACCATGTCATCCCGCTCTACATCGCCGAATGCCGGCAATGCCCGTCCTGCCTCAGCCGCAAGACCAATCTCTGCACCGCCGTCCGCGCCACCCAGGGCCAGGGCGTAATGCCCGACGGCACCAGCCGCTTCAGCCTCGGCGGCGAGACCATCGCCCATTATATGGGCTGCTCGACCTTCTCCAACTTCACCGTCATGCCCGAAATCGCTCTCGCCAAGGTCCGCGAGGACGCGCCCTTCGACAAGATTTGCTACATCGGCTGCGGGGTCACCACCGGAATCGGCGCCGCGATCTGGACGGCGGGAGTCGAGCCCGGCGCCACGGTCGCGGTCTTCGGCCTGGGCGGAATCGGACTCAACGTCATCCAAGGCGCCCGTCTCGCCGGCGCCGCCCAGATCGTCGGTGTCGACGTCAATCCGGCCAAGCGTGTCATGGCCGAGCGTTTCGGCATGACCGACTTCATCAATCCCGCCGAGATCGGCTCGGACAAGGTCGTCCAGGCCGTTGTCGACGCCACGAATGGCGGCGCCGACTACAGCTTCGACTGCACCGGAAACACCGATGTGATGCGCCAGGCGCTGGAATGCGCCCACCGCGGCTGGGGCACGAGCGTGGTCATCGGGGTCGCCGAGTCCGGCAAGGAGATCTCGACCCGCCCGTTCCAGCTCATCACCGGCCGCACCTGGAAAGGCACCGCCTTCGGCGGCGCCCGAGGCCGTACCGACGTCCCACGGATCGTCGACTGGTACATGGACGGCAAGATCGAGATCGACCCGCTCATCACCCACACCATGCCATTGGACGATATCAACAACGCCTTCGATCTGATGCACAGGGGCGAAAGCATCAGGAGCGTGGTGCTCTACTAGCCCTCGCAGGCGCTCCACCGGAACGAACCTTTCTTTCCTTGCGGGGGCGGTGACGAAGCCTATCCTGCTTTGGGAGGAGGCTCGCGGCATGCAAGCCGGAAGTCCGATGGAGAGGCTGAGGGATCAGACCGTAGCGGCCTGTGCCGCCTCGATCGATTCGAATGCCATCGCCCTCGTCACCGTGCTTCGCCGTTCGGTCGATTACGCGAACGTCGACGAGAGCCGAAGCCAGATCGTGGTAGATCGGAGGGCATTGCTGCTCGCCATGGTCGCGGTCGGGAACGACCCGTCCTATCAATATTCCAACACCGCCAAATGGTTTACCGAATGGCTCAAGGCCAGGCTTCCGGGCCAGGGCCCTTTGAACATCGGCGCGAGCGCGCGCACCTCCGAGGAAGCGCTCGGGCAAGCCGTCGACAACAATTTCGCGTTGGTCGTGTCAGGGTCCGTCGAGAGCGCTCTCGCCGACGCCGTCAGGCACGCCGAGGCCACGGTCGGCCGCGACAAGGCCGCTCTCCGGCATCTCTTCCTCGCCCTGATGGAGCAGCCCGGTCACAAGCTCGAGATGGAGGAGTTCGGCTGGACCGCGACCCCCGCGGACCTCGACGACCTCCGCGCGACACTGTTCCAGCGCATCGCCGCCACCCCTGAGCCCGGCGAAAAGATGGATGAGTGGCGGAAGCTTCTCCGCCAGCCGCCCGCCTCGGCTACGAGCGAGCCGGACGCCGGAACCGGCGGCCCGCCGCCCCCGCTTCCCCCGCCGTCGCCCGCCTTTTTCGTCAGCGGCTTCTCCGCCGACCGCACCACCGACCATGACAGCGATCCGCTCGAGACCGAGGCGGACGTACTCGCAATGGCCCGGCTCATCTGCCACGAGGATGCCGATCCGCCCATTTCGATCGGCGTGTTCGGCGGCTGGGGCTCGGGCAAGTCAACCTTCATGGAGGCGCTGCAGTGGGAGGTCGCGGTCCTCGCCAACCCAGCCGGAAAAATGGCCCAGCCGGAGGAAGGGCCGCGTTTCGTCTCGCCGGTGGTTCAGATTCGTTTCAATGCCTGGCAATTCGCCGATGCGGACCTCTGGGCAAGCCTGACCGCCGAGTTCTTCGACCAGCTTCGCGCGGGCGGCTTCGAAGGCGGCGGCAAGAGGATCCACGCTCAGCTCGTCGAGAAGGTCAACGAGCATGTGCGCGGCCTCGGAGAGGAAGCGGCTGAAAGGCGGGCCGCGCAGTCGCGCGCCGACGAGGAGCTGCGCAGCGCACAAGCCGAGCAAGCCGAGGCCGTCAAACAAAAGGGCACCGACGTCCGCGAGGCCCTGGTGAGCGGGCTCGCCGAAGCATTCGAAAAGAACCGCGCCGACCTTGCCCGCGTCGGTCTCGTCGACTCCCGATCGTCCGACCAGCTGGCGCAGTTCATCAAGGTGGCGAAGGATGTCCGCACCCTGTCAGGCCAGGTGAAGCGAATTCTCATCATGCTGCTCCGGCACTGGCCGTTGCTGCTCGGCGCCGCTCTGATCCTCGCCGTTTTGGCCTGGGCGGCGGTCAAGCTGACGGGCAAGGACCTGGCGGGCGCCATTACGGCGATGGCCGGAGCAGGCGCCGTCCTGCTTCCGCTCGTTCGCAGCGGCCTGAAGGCCATCGAGTCGGTGGTGAAAGAGACCGCCCCGTTCGCCGATTCGATCGAGAAAGCCGAAAAGAAAGGCTTGAAGGCCGTGCTGGACAGCGAGGTCAAGGTGCGCCTGGCCCGCGAGGAGGCAGAGGCGCTCCGCGCCGCGGCCGAACGGGCGGACCGTGCACTCGCCCGCTATGTCGACCCCAAGGCGACCGCGAATCCGCCGCGCGTGCTCCGATATCTGCTGGAAGACGATCCCGATACCAAGGCGTTCGAGAAGGAAATCGGCCTGCTCGGCCGGGCCCGCCGCCTCTTCCAGGCGCTCGACCAGATCGTCGCCGACAACAGGCTCAAGCAGGAGAAGGCGCGCAAGGCCGTCATTGCGCCGGCCGGCGGGGACGAGGACTCGCCCGATCCCGACATCCCGGCCCGGATCATTCTCTACATCGACGATCTCGACCGTTGCACGCACGAGCAGGTCTACAAGGTGCTTCAGGCCATACACCTGCTGCTCGCCTTCCAGCTCTTCGTGGTCGTCGTCGCGGTGGACGTAGCGTGGATCGAAGCGGCACTGGCGAAGAGCATCGAGTTCGCCGGCTCGGACTCCGAGGACGAAGAATTGAAGGACGCGGCGCGCCGCCAGCGCGCGATCGAATATCTCTCGAAAATCTTCCAGCTGCCCTTCTGGCTGAAGCCCTTTTCCGGGAAAGACGACACCAGATACGCCGCTTATGTGCGTTCGCTGACGCGCGCGGCCGCCGCTTCCGAACCGGCCGAAGGTGCGGACCAGAGATCGAAGCAAGATGGCGAAACTCCAACCCCGCCGCCCTCGCCCCCACCCCCGCCTGCCGGTGGCGGCGGTGACGGCGGCCAGGACGATGAGGCGAAGAGCGACGATAGCGGTGAGCAGCCGGGAGCTGGCCGCCACGAAGACCGCAAGAAGGACGAGCCTGAGTCCGTGCCCGACCCCGACGAGGTCGCCCGAGCCTTGAGGACTCTGCAGCTCACCCGAGGCGAAGAGGATTTCCTGGCTTGTCCGGCGATAGCGGCGCTCGCGGCGCCCGATCCCCGCGGCGTCAAGCGGCTCGTTAACGTCTACAAGATCGTGCGGTCGAGGCTCAGCGAAACCGACGATGCCATCATTCTCGGCACTGACGGTCGCGCTCCGGCTTATCCCCTCATCGCCCTCTGCGCGGCGATAGAGACCGGGCAGCCCCTGGAGATCGCCGACGCCTTTTATGGAGGTCTGAAGGCCAGCGCCAAGGACGTCACCTTGCCCCCGGCAGTGAGCGCCACCAGCGCGATCCAATCGGCCGTTGCGGCGGCGACGACGGAACGCGGCGGGCGCGCCGTTTCGCCGGAAGAGACGCTCGCGGTTGCGCGCGTCGTCCGCCGCTATTCATTCAATCGCTTCCACTGAACCGCTTCTCTGGACTTCCGACGCGCTCCGCGCGAGGGAGCCCCGATGAGTTTGGAAACGATCTCCACCGTCAAAAGCTTCGGCGGCACTCAGGGCGTCTACCGCCACGCCAGCCGCGAGACCGGCACCGACATGGTCTTCGCCGTCTACCTTCCGCCTTTGGCCGAAGCGGGCGACCCCCTCCCCCTCCTCTGGTATCTTTCCGGCCTCACCTGCACCCACGCCAACGTCATGGAGAAAGGCGGCTACCAGCGCGTCTGCGCGGAGCTCGGCCTGATCCTCGTCGCGCCCGACACCAGCCCGCGCGGCGACAATGTCCCCGACTCACCTGACTACGATTTCGGCCAGGGCGCTGGATTCTACGTCGATGCGACCGAGGAGCCCTATTCGGCCAATTACCGGATGTTCTCCTATGTCGCGGCCGAGCTGCCGGATCTGATTGCGGCCAATTTCCCAGCGGACATGACCCGACAGTCGATCACCGGCCACTCGATGGGCGGCCACGGCGCCCTCACCCTCGCCCTGCGCAATCCCGGCCGATACCGGAGTGTGTCCGCGTTCGCGCCGATCGTCGCGCCCGGCCTTGTGCCATGGGGGGAGAAGGCGCTCGGCGCCTATCTCGGCCCGGACCGCGCCTCGTGGCGCGCTCACGACGCCGTGGCCTTGATCGAGGACGGCGCCCG
>Ga0193706_1000398_pt1 | contig 25795 bp, 29 predicted proteins | sample U3c1metaG_FD_160130 | JGI IMG/M metagenome (GOLD analysis project Ga0193706, IMG submission 160130) | Soil microbial communities from a riparian zone of the East river system, Colorado, United States - U3c1 | ecosystem: Environmental > Terrestrial > Soil > Riparian zone | place: USA: East River... | reverse complement strand
GGGCTGATTGGTGCCGGCAACATCGGCTCGATCGTCGCTACCCGAGCGCTGGGTCTCAAGATGAAGGTCGTCGCCTACGATCCCTTCCTGACTCCCGAGCGGGCGGTAGAATTGGGGGTCGAAAAAGCCGATCTCGACACGCTTCTCGCCCGTGCCGACTTCATTACGCTACACACGCCGCTGACCGACCAAACTCGCGGCATCCTCTCCCGCGAAGCGCTGGCGAAAACCCGCAAGGGCGTGCGGATCGTCAATTGCGCGCGCGGCGGACTGATCGACGAGGCCGCGCTCAAGGACGCGCTCGACAGCGGCCAGGTTGGCGGCGCCGCGCTCGACGTGTTCGAAACCGAGCCGGCCACTGCCTCGCCCTTGTTCGGCACCCCCAACTTCATTTCGACCCCGCATCTCGGCGCCTCGACCAGCGAAGCCCAGGTCAATGTCGCGATCCAGGTCGCCGAGCAAATGGCCGATTTCCTCCTGCTCGGCGGGGTCACCAACGCGATCAACATGCCGAGCCTGACCGCAGAGGAAGCGCCGCGGCTCAAGCCCTATATGGCGCTTGCGGAAAAGCTCGGGAAGCTGGTCGGCCAGATCGTCGGCACCGAGGTCCGCTCGATCGCGGTCGAAGTCGAAGGTGCGGCCGCCGAGCTCAACATCAAGCCGATCACGGGAGCGGTGCTGGCCGGGTTGATGGGCACCTATTCGGACACCGTCAACATGGTCAACGCGCCGTTCCTCGCCAAGGAACGCGGGCTCGACGTGCGCGAAATCCGCCACGATCGCGAAGGCGATTACCACACGCTTGTCGCCGTGACGGTCGGCACTTCGAACGGCGATCGCCGCGTCGCCGGGACCCTGTTCGGCAACAAGGCGCCGCGCCTGGTTGAGATGTTCGGGGTCGAGGTCGAGGCGGAGTTGACTGGCGCGATGCTGTACATCGTCAACACCGACGCTCCCGGCTTCATCGGCAAATTGGGCACCACGCTCGGCGAAGCGGGCATTAACATCGCCACCTTCAACCTCGGTCGCCGCGCCAAGGAAGGCGAAGCCGTCGCGCTAGTCGCTGTCGACGACCCGGTCGGCGATGATGTGATCGAAACGCTGTGCAAGCTCCCCGGTGTGCGCGAGGTTGTCTCGCTGCGGTTTTAGAACGTCAGTTCGAAATCCGCAGGCGACCTTTGACGCAAATTCAGTCGCCCCGACGAAAGCTGTATAGCGAGCGAAAAGCGACGCCGAGAAGCGAGCCGAAAACCAAGCCAATCAGAGGCCAAGTCCATCCGATCCCCGGTCCCGAGAAATAGTCATCGGCCCAATCCAAAGACGTTGTCAGCAACGCCGCTCCGGCCGCGCCCGCAAGAGCGCAGGCGAGAAAATTTCCGAACGACGCGCGACCGGTAAAGGTGACACGACGAAGGCTAACTAAGCCAAACGCAGCTGCTCCGAAGATCGCTCCGAGCAGGATATACATTATGAGATTGTCCTCCCACGGCTCGAAGCCGCGGCCAGCGCGCCATCTACGAAGAATAGCAAAGGCGAGCACCGGAATTGGCGCCAGCATAGCAAGCCACGCCAGTATCGCCTTGCCGGTTGGATTTCGCATCCAATTCTCCTCCATGAGCTGGACGCTCAAGTCGCACCCTCCAAAATGTCCGCTTCCGCCCATAGGGGACTTTGGTGCAATCCCCCCGCTGGACCGATTGCCTCCTAACTCATAGGAGCGCGGCTGGACCGCGGGTGACCGCCTTTTCGCTCAGAACCGGTCTTCCCTCGGGTGGTAGAATCGCAGAGCAAAGATGTCGCTTCCCGCTAGCTCATAGCGTAGCAAGTAGCCTCCAATACGGAACTCTCGAACCTCCCGCGGATCGAATTCGCTGAGCCGCGATCCTCGGCGGCGAAAATCGAGTAGCCTCTTCGGTGCTTGGCCCAGTTCTTGTTCGATATCGCCGGCAAGAGTCTGGTCATAGGCGGCTTCGAAGTCGGCAATGCGATCGACGTCGTCGCGTGCTTCGGGATTGCGAGATCCCACCGCGTTTGCGAGATCGGGATTGGTCCGGATTGCCATTTGGCTCAGCGTCAAACCTAGACGAACAGCGGCTCGCCCACTACCAGCGCGCGTACCCCGCAAAACAAGGAATTTCGCTTGGGCAACGTCACCGTCATCGGCGCGCAGTGGGGCGACGAGGGCAAGGGCAAGATCGTCGACTGGCTCGCCAGCCGCGCCGACATGGTCGTCCGCTTCCAGGGCGGCCACAACGCCGGCCATACGCTCGTCGTCGGTGACCAGACCTATAAATTGTCCCTGCTCCCCTCGGGCATCGTTCGCGGCACGCCGTCGGTAATTGGAAATGGCGTGGTGCTCGACCCGTGGGCGCTGAAGGCCGAGATCGAGAAATTGTCGGCCCAGGGCATCGCCATCACCCCGGATGTGCTGATGATCGCCGAGACCTGCCCGCTGATCCTCCCCATCCACCGCGATCTCGACGCTTTGCGCGAAGACGCCAGCGGAGCGGGCAAGATCGGCACCACCCGCCGCGGCATCGGCCCGGCCTATGAAGACAAGGTCGGCCGCCGGGCGATCCGGGTTTGCGACCTCGCTCACCTCGACGAACTCGACCCGCAGCTCGACCGCTTGTGCGCCCACCATGACGCGCTCCGCGCCGGGTTCAACGAGCCGCCGGTCGACCGCGAGCGCCTCCGCCGCGACCTTGCGGCTATCGCGGATTTCGTCCTGCCCTTCGCCCGCCCGGTGTGGCGCGACCTCGACGAAGCGCGCCGCGCCGGCCGCCGAATATTGTTCGAAGGCGCGCAGGGCGTGCTGCTCGACGTCGATCACGGCACTTATCCGTTCGTCACCTCGTCGAACACCGTCGCCGGGACCACCGGCGCCGGATCGGGCACCGGCCCGTCGGCCGCGGGGTTCGTGCTCGGCATCGTCAAGGCCTACACCACCCGCGTCGGCTCCGGCCCATTCCCGACCGAACTCTCCGACGAAATCGGCCAACGGCTGGGCGAGCGAGGACATGAATTCGGCACCGTCACCGGCCGTCAGCGGCGCTGCGGCTGGTTCGACGCAGTCTTGGTCCGGCAATCGGCGGCGGTCAGCGGAATCACCGGAATCGCACTGACCAAGATCGACGTTCTCGATCATTTCGAGACGGTCCGAATCTGCACCGGCTACCGCATCGACGGCCGCACTTTCGACTATCTCCCGCCCCATGCCGCCGATCAGGCGCGGGTCGAGCCGGTCTATGAGGACATGGCCGGCTGGAGCGATTCGACGCGCGGCGCCAAGAGCTGGGCCGAGCTTCCCGCCCAGGCGATCAAATACGTCCGACGCATCGAGGAATTGATCCGCTGCCCGGTGGCGCTGGTCAGCACTTCGCCGGAGAGGGACGACACGATCTTGGTGCGCGACCCGTTCGCGGGCTAGTGCCGGACTTCGAAATTGGCGGCCCCTTCAGGCTGACTATCGTCGACATCAACATGCTCGACCCGCGCCGCAGGCGGACCTTGGTGCAATAGTTCAATGAGTTCCTGAACCGACGCTTCCTCACCCTCCAAATGCCCTTCGACACTGCCGCCGGGAGTGTTGCGCACCCCCCCGGCAACACCCAGCGCCCGCGCCTGTTCGGCGGTCCAAGAACGGAAGAACACGCCCTGTATCCGGCCGGTCACGCGGACACTGCGGGCAATCATGCCGTCCACCTTGTTCCCTCCGCGAAGATTGTCGGCGTTCGGCGACGCTCCTATTGTCGGCCGGTCGCCCACAATGGCTCATATCGAAGGAATTTGACAATGCTGAGGCTGGCCGGCGGAGCGATTGCAGGCGTTGTCGCCTGGATCGTCCTCGTGACTGTGTTGAACTTTATCCCCCGTTATGGCTGGCAGGACTATGCGGCCGTCGAAAAGACAATGACCTTCACGCTTCCGATGATGGCCGCACGGCTTGCGATGAGCGGAATCAGTTCGGTTGCCAGCGGCGCCGTCGCCGCCTGGGTCGACAAGGGCAAATGGGCACCCCTGGTGGCGGGCGTAATTCTGCTTTTGCTGTTCGTGCCGATCCACCTTTCAATCTGGGACAAGTTTCCGGTCTGGTATCACCTGGCCTTTCTCGCTTCGCTGCCGCTCCTAAGCTGGCTGGGGGGCGCATTTGCGCGCCGCCGATCGGGTTCAGCCTAACCACCCAGCGGTTGTGGAACGTCGATCGTCAAACTGTCGAGATATCCGGCGCGTCCTCGGCTTTCATTCCGACGACATTATACCCCGCGTCGACATGGTGGATTTCGCCGGTGACGCCGCTCGCCAGGTCGCTGAGCAGATACAACCCCGCCCCGCCGACATCCTCGATTGTGACATTGCGGCGCAGCGGCGCATTATATTCATTCCACTTCATGATGTAGCGGAAGTCGCCGATGCCCGAGGCGGCGAGGGTCTTGATCGGCCCGGCCGAAATCGCGTTGACCCGAATTCCCTCGGGGCCGAGGTCGGCGGCGAGATATTTGACGCTGGTCTCGAGCGCCGCCTTCGCCACCCCCATGACGTTGTAATGGGGAATGACCTTCTCGGCGCCGTAATAGCTTAACGTCACCATCGACCCGCCCGGCTTCATCATCCGCCGCGCGCGCTGCGCCACCGCGCAGAAGCTGTAAACCGAGATGTTCATCGTCATCAGGAAATTGTCGAGGCTGGTATCGACATAGCCGCCGCGAAGCTCGTTCTTGTCCGAAAAGCCGATCGCGTGGACAACGAAGTCGAGGCCGTCCCAGCTCTTGGCCACATCGTCAAACGCGCGATCGAGCGCGGTCATGTCGCTGACGTCGCAATCGATCAGCAGCTCCGACCCCAGTTGCGCGGCCAGCGGCCGCACCCGTTTCTCGATCGATTCCCCCTGATAGGTGAACGCCAGCTCGGCGCCGGCATTGCCGAGCGCCTGGGCAATGCCCCACGCCAGCGAGCGGTCGTTGGCCAGGCCCATGATCAGCCCGCGCTTGCCCTTCATCAATCCGCTCACGCCGCGCCGCCCCCTTCTTCCTTGCGGACGTCTTCGCCCGGCTCGGGTTCCTCGACTTCCAGTTCGTCGCTGTACGGCCCCGAATAGATTTCGCCCTTTAGCGCCGTGCCGGAGGATTCCGCCAGCGCGGCGTTCAGTTCGGCGCCCATCACCACGCCCAGCCCGATGACGAAAAAGAAGATCAGGGCAATCATCACCCCCGCCAGGCTGCCATAGGTCAAATCATAGCCGCCGAGCAGTTCGATCGCATTGGGCAGGAGTTCGACGGTGGTCAGCCACCAGCCGGTGACCAATAGAGCGCCCGGCCATTTGCGGCATCCGATCTTGCGATAGCGCGACGGCGTCAAAGCGAGGAACAGGATGTAGAAAGTAAAAAACAGCGTCGCGCCGGGGACCAGCCGATAGACCCCCAAGGTTGTCCCGACTCCTTCCGAAAACGGCAGCTTGGCGACAATGAAATGGTGCACCGACGCCAGCGCCACGGTGGCCCCGAAAGCCGTCATCAGCAACAGCACAGCGGCAACGATGAGGCCGATCGACCCCAGACGATACGACCAGAACGGGGCGCAGAACTGGATGCCATAGGCGCGGCGCAAGATGTCGCGGATGGTTTCGATGAAGCTCGCCGCGGTCCACAGCCCGACGATCGCCCCGAACCATAGCAATGGCCCGGTGCGCACCGTCAGAACTTCCTGGATCGGCGCGCTGAGCACGGTCGCGACATTGGCCGGCAGCCGGCTGAGGATAGACGCGACGGCCAGTTGCGAATCCTGGTTGCGGCCGATCAGATGCGCCACCGCGGCAGCCAGGATCAGGAACGGGAACAGCGCCAGCAGCGCCAGATAGGCCAGATTGCCGGCGTGAATGAAGCCGTCGTTATACACCCCGACCGCGACCCGTTTGACGATCTCGAACGGCTTGCTGCCCGGACGGATCGCGTCGACCACGTCTTGCCCAAATTTCGCCCGCGCCGCGGCCAGCCGTTTGCGCCTCGCTTCCGGCGATTGGGGTGAAAGATCCTGCATGGGTAAGCTTTATACGCCCAGCGCGGCGCGCGGGTTGCCGCCGCCGTCCCACTTCTCGGCGAATTGATCGAGATCCGGGTCGTTCTTTGGCAGGTCGATGCTCATTACCACCAGCTGGTCGCCGCGCTTGCCCGACTTGTCGGTGAATCCCCTGCCCTTCAGTCGCAGCACTTTGCCCGACGAGCTACCCTTGGGGATGGTCAGCATCACCGGTCCTTCGGGCGTGGGTACGCGTACCTTGGCGCCGAGCACGGCTTCCTTGAGTGTGACCGGCAGCGTCAAGCGGATGTCGTTGCCGTCCCGGACGAAAAACGGGTGCGGCGCGATGTCGATCGTGACGATCGCGTCGCCCGCCCCGGCCGGGCCGTTTTCACCTTGGGCGGCAAGACGCACGCGCGTGCCGCTTTCGACTCCATTGGGCAATTTGACGTCGATCGTCCGCCCGCTGGCCAAAGTGACGCGTTGAGGCTTGAGCGATGCCGCATCGATGAACGGCACTTTCAAGCGATAGGCGACATCGCCGCCCTTCTTCGGCGCGCGGCTCCGCCCGCCGAATCCGCCTCCGCCGCGCCGCGCGCCCGCCGCGCCGAACAACCCTTCGAACAAATCGCTGAGGTCGGCGGCGTCGCCGCCCATCTCGAACCCGCCCGGAAAGCCTTCATGACCGCCTGCGCCCGGGCGCGGGCGCGCCCCGCCGCCAAAGCCGCCGCTGCCGAACGGCGATTTGGGATTGCCGTCTTCGTCGATCTCGCCGCGGTCATAACGCGCCCGCTTATCCTTGTCGGAGAGGATATCGTAAGCGTTGGTGATCTCGCCAAAGCTCTTAGCCGCCTGGGGATTGTCCTGATTACGGTCCGGATGCAGTTGTTTCGCCAGGCTGCGATAGGCCTTTTTGACCTCGGCCTCGCTCGCCCCGCGCTTGATTCCGAGCCTTTGATATAAGTCCATGCATCGCCCCATGCCGCAAGCGGTCGCGCGATTCCAGATGGGGTCGAGTCTTGCCTGCCCGGCGTAGCGGGGATTAGAGGCCATAGCCCATGGCCGACGACCCCATCGCAATGTTCGACGGCTGGCTTGCCGAGGCGCGCCTGTCGGAACCGAATCTTCCCGAATCCATGGCTCTCGCGACCGCCGACGCCGCCGGCCGGCCGTCGCTGAGGATGGTGCTGTTGAAGGGCCACGGTCCAGACGGCTTCGTCTTCTACACCAACCTCGACAGCCGCAAGGGCGAGGATCTCGCGGTCAATCCGCACGCCGCCTTGCTGTTCCATTGGAAGTCGCTGCGCCGCCAGGTCCGCATCGAAGGCCCGGTCGCGCCGGTCACCGATGGCGACGCCGACACTTATTTCGCCACCCGCAGCCGCCAATCGCAGCTTGGCGCCTGGGCCTCCGACCAGTCGCGGCCATTGCCCGAGCGCTCGGTCATGGAGGATCGCTTCGAAGACCTGTGCTTGAGTTTCGAAGGACGCGAGGTCCCGCGTCCCTCCCGCTGGTCGGGCTTCCGGGTCGCGCCCCAAGTGATGGAATTTTGGACCGATCGCGAAAGCCGCCTCCACGATCGCCGCTTGTTCACCTGGCACGGCGCGTGGACCGAAAGCCTGCTTTACCCGTGACCGCGTTCAATGATCTTCACGCCGTTCGATCGAAGCTATCGACCCGCGCCGCCTTGGCCAGCGTCACCGCGGCGCTCTTCCTGCTCGGCCTCAAGGCGTGGGCGGCATTGGCGACCGGGTCGATGGCGATGCTGGGAAGCCTCGCCGACACCGGGCTGGACCTCATCGCCAGCCTGGTGACTTTGGCCGGGGTGCGAATCGCTGCCCTGCCGGCCGACAGTGACCATCGATTTGGGCACGGCAAGGCCGAAGCGCTGGTGGCCTTGGTTCAGATCGTCCTCATCACCTTGTCGGCGCTGGCGATCGGCTACCGCTCGGGCGCCAGGCTGATGTCCGGCGCTGAAACCGGGTCGGCGGAGCTCGGCATCACCGTCTCGCTGGCCGCGATGGCGGTGACTTTCGCTCTGATCACCTACCAGCGCCGGATCGTCGCCCGCACCGGCTCGGTGGCGATCGCCACCGACCGCGTCCACTACCAGTCCGACTTGCTGCTCAACGGATCGGTCATCGCCGCTTTGATTCTCGACCAATATCTCGGGCTGGTCGGCGCCGATGCCGCGTTCGGCTTGCTCATCGCCGCCTGGCTGCTGTTGGGCGCGTGGCGATCTTCGTCGCGGGCGATTGACCAGTTGATGGATCGCGAGTGGCCCGAGGCCCAGCGCGCCGAATTCCTCACCGCCGCCGCCGATTACCCCGAACTCGCCGGGCTTCACGACTTGCGCACGCGGACCAGCGGATCGCACCACTTCATCCAGTTCCATGTCTGGGTGCCCGGCGAGTGGACGGTGCGCGATGCCCATGACCGGATGGATGCGGTCGAGGAAGCGCTCCAGCAGCGTTTCCCGGGGACCGAAATCCTCATCCACCTCGACCCCGAGGGCCACACCGACCGCGAGACGATGCTGCCTTCCGACCTGACCGAGACTGCCTGATGTCCACTATTCCCTTCTTCCAGGTCGATGCGTTTGCCGAGCGGCCGCTGGGCGGCAATCCGGCGGCGGTGATTCCGCTGACCGAATGGCTCGAAGATGACCTGATGCAGGCCATCGCGGCCGAGAATAATTTGGCCGAAACCGCATTCACCGTCCCCTCGGGTCGCAGCGATGCCGATTTTGATTTGCGCTGGTTTACCCCGACGGTGGAGGTCGACCTTTGCGGGCATGCAACGCTGGCGAGCGCGCATATCCTGCTCACTGGCACGACGGTCCGTTTCTCGACGAAATCGGGCATTCTTACCGTCACCCGCGACGGCGACTTGCTCCAGCTCGACCTGCCGGCCGCAACCGTCGAACCCGCGTCCGACCCCGCCCTCCTCGAAGCGCTAGATGTTGCCGGCGAACTATTCTCCAGCAGCGCGGGTAACGGCAACGCCATCGTTCTGCTTGCCGACGAAGCCGCGGTGCGCGCGGTCGCACCGGATTTCGCCGCCCTTTCCGCCATGCCCTATCTGGTCTCGGTCACCGCCCCCGGCGACCATCATGCCATCGCCAGCCGGGTGTTCGCCGCCTACCACGGCATCCCCGAAGACCCGGTGACCGGATCGGCCCACGCCGCCTTGGTGCCATTCTGGGCGAAGCGCCTCGGCCGCGACCATTTCAGCGCGATCCAGGCAAGCAAGCGGGTCGGCCTGCTCGAATGTCGGCTCGCCGGAGACCGAGTGATCCTCGGCGGACGCTGCTTCACGGTGATCGAGGGCTGCTTCCAACTTTAGCGCCGTTTCGTCGGGCTGCGCACATTGGCCTTTTTCTAAGCCCGCCAAAGTGCGATGCTGAGGCGTCATCCGTGGAGATCCGCATGTCGAGAACGACCAAGTTGATTGTCGCCCTGTTCGTCCTGGCGGGCCCGGCCGCCGCCGGCGCCAAGGACAAGACCGACACGCGCATCGAAGCGGCCATCGCCTGCCGGTCGGTGGTTCAGGATGCTCAGCGCCTGAGCTGTTACGACCGGGCCATCACCGGCCTTCGCCTGGCGCTCGATTCGGGGCAGCTAATCCCGGCCAGCGAAGCGACCAAGCCGCTTGCGCTCGAAGGCATTGTCAAGGTTTCGTCCCTGATCGGTTTCAACCGCTATTGGGTCGAGCTCGACAATGGCGACCGCTGGGAAGTGATCTCGGAATCGTCACGCGATGAAGCGCCGCGCAAGGGCGCTAAGGTCAAGATCGAAAAGGGAGCGATGGGCGGCTTCTGGTTCATCGACCCGACCTCGGCGGGCCGCCGCGCAAAATATCGCGGACGCCCCTAGGCGGCCTCGGCCTCGGCGAGGATCGCCGCTTCGGTCGCGGCGATAGTTCCGCCGCCGAGCAACCGGTTGCCGTCGTAGAGCACTGCCGACTGCCCTGGAGCGACTCCAAATTCGGCAGCGGCAAAGGTCAGACGGTCGCCGTCCCAGTGAGCGCCGACCGGACGTGCCATGCTGCGAACCTTGGCTTCGACATCGCGCTGGTCTTCGGCGAGCCAATTGACCCCTTCGAGGCTTGCCGCAGCGACCGCCAGCGCGCGGCGCGGGCCGACCACCAGCCGCCGGGCGTCTGGCTCGATCCGCACGACGTAGAGCGGCTCGGCCTGTCCGCCGACATCGATTCCGCGGCGCTGGCCGACGGTGAAATGGACCACGCCCTGATGCTGACCAAGGACGCGACCGCGCTCATCGACGATCTCCCCCGGCGCCGCGGTTTCCGGCCGCAATGCCTTGACCAGCCCGGCATAATCGCCGTCGGGAACGAAGCAAATGTCCTGGCTGTCGGGCTTGGCGGCGACTCCCAGCCCGGCTTCTCCCGCCAGCCGGCGCACTTCGGACTTCGGAAGATCGCCAACTGGAAAGCGCAGATAGTCGAGCTGCTCGGCGGTCGTCCCGTAAAGAAAATAGCTCTGGTCGCGGGCGGGGTCGGCGCCCTTGTGCAGTTCTACTCGCCCGCGATTGACCAGCCGCCGGACATAATGCCCGGTGGCGAGGCAATCCGCGCCCAATTCCCTGGCGAAGGCGATCAAATCGGTGAACTTGACCCCCTGATTGCATAGCGAGCACGGCACCGGGGTCCGCCCCAGGGCATATTCGTCGGCGAAGCGCTCGATCACGCCGGAGCGGAAGCGGCTTTCGTAATCGAGCACATAATGCGCGATGCCGAGGCGGTCGGCGACCATGCTGGCGTCGTAAATGTCCTGGCCGGCGCAGCAGGAGCCGGTGCGCTTGACCGCTTCACCATGATCGTAAAGCTGGAGAGTGACTCCGATCACCTCGGCGCCAGTCCGAGCGGCCAGCACGGCGGCGACCGACGAATCGACCCCGCCCGACATGGCGACGAGGATCCGCGCCGCGGCGGGCGCTCCAGACAGGCCGAAATCAACAGGCATTGCCGGTCTTTACCCGAAGTTCACCCCTGATCGCTAGTCGTTGGGCAAGCGAAGCTCGCAAAGGGGATCGGATTGTCGCGTTACGAAGGCAAATTGACGGGCAAGGACGCCGCGTCGCTCGACGTGTCGGTGCTGCTCGCCGAACTCGCCGGGCAGAAGGGGCGGCTCAGCACCCGCGACCGCCAGGCGGCGATCGCTTGCTACCTGTCGGCCAGCGAAGGGTGGCGAAACGCCTCTCATTCGCTTGGCGGCGCCTTCGCCGGCGAGGCGCTGGCCAAGCCCGACCAGGCAACAGGGTTAAGCGCCGGTAAGGAACCATGAGGCAAAAATTTACCACCCGGTTTCAGAATATCTTCAACGCCGTGAATTAATAGCAAGCCATCGACCCTTTATCAGTTTGAGGACGGAAATGCTCGAGAATCAGAAAATTCGACCAGCGCAGGTAATTGGGCCGCTCGGCGAACCGCTGACGCTCGACTCGCTTCCCAACCCCTCGACCACCCGCTGGGTCGTTCGTCGCAAGGCCGAGGTCGTCGCGGCGGTCGCCGGCGGACTGCTCAGCGTCGACGAAGCGTGTGCGCGCTACACCCTGAGCCTCGAGGAATTCGCCGGCTGGCAGCGCGCCGTCGACCGCAGCGGAATGCCCGGCCTGCGCGTCACCCGCATCCAGCATTACCGCGAAGTCTACGAGCGCCAGCAGCGCTACTGAGCGCGCGACGCCGTAGCCCTGCCGGCGACGCCAGAGCGGGTTCGGCGGAGCGCGTTCCAACTGCCCCGAAACTCACAATGATGCATTACCGCACCGCCGGGACGGTTATGGCCGCCCGCATTACCAGATATTATCCACAGATTCCCTTGGTCTCGGGCCGATGGTTTCGGTCCCGACACTAGACAGTTCCTCGCTTATGCGGAACAAGACGCGGGCATCACGCGTCTAGGATGCCGCAAGGCCGCCGCGTAATCCATTGGCGGCCACGATACAGGAGGGAACGCTCATGGGTTTCATTATTTGGCTAATCGTCGGCGGTATTGTCGGCTGGCTCGCAAGCCTCATCATGCGCACTGACGGCCAACAGGGCATCATTCTCAACATCGTTGTCGGCATCGTCGGCGCGGTCATCGCCGGGCTGCTGCTCGGCGGCGGCAACATCAACAACAGCGACCCGCTCGACCTGACCAACATCCTGTGGTCATTGCTCGGCGCGGTGGTCTTGCTGGCGGTGGTCAATCTGGTCCGCCGCGGCTCGGTCCGCTAACCAGCGACGCGATCCAATCAGGAAGGGCCGCGCGGCACCCGCCGCGCGGCCCTTTTTCATTGCAGCTCGAAGCTCATCGCCAGGCTGATCTGGAGATCCTGGGTGCCGGGATCGATCGAGGTCTTGGCGTCGGCGGCCATCGACACTTCGGCGCGGGCGTACATCGGCATCGGCGGGCGATTGTAGCCGCCGCTTTCGCTGACCGATAGCAAGCGCACCACCCGCATGCCCATCGCCCGAGCGTAAAGATCGGCGCGGGCGCGGCCTTCGGCGATCGCCCGGACGCGCGCCTCGTCATAAGCGGTTTCGGGCTTGTCGATGGTCAGGCTGGGGCCGTTGATCTGGTTGGCGCCCTCGGCGACCAGCGCATCGAGGATCTTGCCCGAATTGCGAATGTCGCGGAATTTGACCGAGACATTGTTCGACGCCTGATAGCCGGTCAGCACCGGCGGCCGATTGTTTTCATAGCGATAGTCGGGGTTGAGGCTGATCGAACTGGTCTGGATGTCGCGGTCGGCGATTCCGGCGCGCTTCAGCGCGGCGCGAACCCGTTCCATTCGCGCGGCATTGTCGGCGATGGCGCCGGTCGCGGTGGTCGAGCGGGTGACCACCCCGGCCGAGATGATGGCAAGGTCGGGAACGCGGGTGACGGTGCCGGTGGCACTGATGTCGAGCCGGGTGCCGGCGATCGGCTGGGCAATGGTCGTCACGCCCTGCGCCATGACGGCGGCGGGCAGCGCCGCAACGGCCAGCGCCAGCGCCGCGAAAAGGGATTTAGCCATGGTCATCATCCAGTCTGCAAAGAGTAACCGTTCGGCCACGCTGAGCGCGCCGCGATGGCTATTCGATGAATAGGATCGATCAGCGGCGGCGCATCACCAGCCGATAGATCAACAGGATCACGAACGCGCCGACGATCGCGGCGAGGTAGCCGGCGGTTTCGCCCTCCTCATACCAGCCGATCTGCTGGCCGATGAACCCGGCCAGCAAGGCTCCGGCGATCCCCAGCAGAATCGTCACGATGCAGCCGCCAGGGTCTTTGCCTGGCATCAGCAATTTTGCGATCCCGCCGCCAACCAGGCCGATTAGGATCCAAACCACGAGGCTATATTGACCCAACATCTCTTTCCACTCCCTGTCCCGCGGACTAATGCGCGCCGAGCGCCTTATTGCGCCAACGTCGGTTCGCGGCACAAGTGCCGTCGTTGGTCGAAAATCATTGGATTCAAGCCGTCGTCCGGCCTGTGTTGCAGCCGGTGACTTATTAGGCTAATACAGTTGGTGCAGACACGGTGCTGACAAAAACGGCGGCCAAGGCGAAAGAATGTTGCGCATGAACCGGGAAACAGGATTTCACTCGTCGGACACATTGGTGGTTGTCGACGGATCGCGGCGGCGCCGCTGGATGATCATCGCCGGCGTGGTCATCGCCGTTCTGGCGATTGCCCTGGCGGCAATGATGATGCGCGGCGGCGGCGACTCGGCCGCAGCCGGCGGCGCAGCGGGCGCAGACGGTAAGGCCGGAGGCCAGATTCCCAGCGTCAGCGTGCTCGTCCCCGGTCGCAGCCAAGTGGGGCGCACGGTAACTGCCAGCGGCACGCTCGCCGCGCGGCGCGACCAGCCGATCGGCATCCCCGGCGAAGGCGGCCTGGTTACCCAGGTCTATGTCGACGCCGGCAGCTGGGTTCGCCAGGGCCAGGTGCTCGCCTCGATCGACCGCTCGGTGCAAAGCCAGGAAGCGGCGCAATTGGCGGCGCAGATTTCGGTCGCCCGGGCCGATGCGGCGCTTGCCCAGAATGAAGTCAACCGCGCCCAGTCGCTAGTCGCGCGCGGTTTCGTGTCCAAGGCCGACATGGACCGCAAGCGCGCCGCTCGCGACGCCGCCAACGCGCGGGTCCGTGTCGCCCAGGCCAATCTCGGCGGCAGCCGCGCGCGAATCGGCCGCCTCGACGTCCGCGCTCCGTCGCCGGGCCTGATCCTGTCGCGCTCGGTCGAGGTCGGCCAGGTCGTCGGCCCGGCCGCCGGTGGGTTGTTCCGCCTCGCCCGCGGCGGCGAAATGGAAATGCGCGCCAAGATGGCCCAGCAGGACCTGGCGCTGATGCGCGTCGGCCTTCCGGCCAGCGTCACGCCATTGGGGTCCGACCGCAGCTTCGCCGGTTCGGTGTGGCAGGTCGCGCCGGTGATCGACCCGCAGACCCGCCAAGGCGAAGTTCGGATCGCCATTCCGTATGACGCGACTATCCGTCCGGGCGGTTTTGGTGAGGCGCGCATCGCGGCCGGCGCAACAACCGCACCGCTGCTTCCGCAGAGTGCGGTACTGAGCGATGACAAGGGCAATTACGTCTATGTCATCAACGCCAGGAACGAGGTCGAGCGGCGCTCGATCAAGGTCGGCAATGTCGATGATTCTGGCGTGACCATTGCCGAGGGACTGTCCGGCCAGGAAGCGGTCGTGCTGTCGGCCGGTCCGTTCCTCAATCCCGGCCAGAAGGTCGCGCCGAAGCGCACCGCCGCGCCACGCTAAACGGGAACGCGAACCCATGAACTTCCGCAACATCTCGTCGTGGTGCATCCGCAACCCGGTTCCGCCGATCGTCCTGTTCATCGCGCTGCTGCTGGCCGGAATCGTCTCGTTCATGACGATGGACGTCAACAACAACCCCGACATCGATTTCCCGGCGGTGCAGATCGTCGTCGTCCAGCCGGGCGCGGCGCCCAGCGAAATGGAAACGCAGGTCACGCAGCGGGTCGAATCGGCGGTGCGCGGGGTGACCGGCGTCGACGAGATCAACAGCTCGGTGCGCGAGGGTAACAGCAACACCTTCGTCCAATTCGAAATCGGCACCAATACCGACCGCGCGGTCAACGACGTGCGCGATGCCTTGAGCCAGATCCGCAGCGATCTCCCCGAGGGCATCCTCGAGCCGCAGATCGAACGGGTCGACATCGCCGGCGATCCGATCCTGTTCGTCGCCGCCGAGACCACCGACATGAGTCTCGAGGAATTGAGCTGGTACGTCGACAACGACGTCAGCAAGCGCTTGCTCGGAGTCGACGGGATCGCCGCGGTGACTCGCGAGGGCGGAGTCGCTCGCGAGATTCGCGTGGTGCTCGATCCAGTCGCTCTCCAGGCGCAGGGGATCACCGCCGCCCAGGTCAATACCCAGCTTCGCCAGACCAATCTCAACGCCTCGGGCGGCCGCGCCGAAATCGCCGGTTCGGAGCAATCGGTGCGGGTGCTCGGCAATGCCCGCGACGCCTATCAATTGTCGCAGACCCAAATCTCGGTCCCCGGCGGCCGGACGATCCGCCTGGCCGACATCGCCGAGGTCAGGGACGCTTATTCGGAACAGCGCGCCATCGCCAAGATGAACGGGCGACAGGTGATCAGCTTCAACGTCCAGCGTTCGAAGGGCGCGTCGGAAGTCACCGCTTACGACGCCGCTTGGGCCGAACTGAGGACCATCGAGAAGGACAATCCGCGCGTCCGCTTCAAGGAAATCGTCAACGAGGTCGATTACACTAAGGCGCAATACACCTCGGCAATGGAATCGCTGGTGATCGGCGCGGTGCTCGCGGTGTTCGTCGTCTTCCTGTTCCTGCGCGATATCCGGGCGACGCTGATCTCGGCGCTGGCCATCCCGCTGTCGGCGATCCCCGCATTTTGGTTCATGAGCCTGATGGGCATCACGCTCAACGGCTTGTCGCTGCTGGCGATGAGCCTGGTCGCGGGCGTGCTGGTCGATGACGCGATCGTCGAGATCGAGAATATCGTCCGCCACATGCGCATGGGCAAGACCGCCTATCAGGCATCGATCGACGCCGCAGACGAAATCGGCCTGGCGGTGCTGGCAACGACCATGGCGATCGTCGCGGTGTTCCTACCGGTGGCGCTGATGCCCGGCATTTCAGGGCAATTCTTCCAGAGCTTCGGCTACACCGTGGTCATCTCCGTAATGATGAGCCTATTCGTCGCGCGGATGATCACGCCGATGATTGCCGCCTATTTCCTCCGCGCCCACGGGGTCCAGCCGCACGCCGCGGGCAAGACCATGGGACGGTATCTCGGCATTCTCGGCTGGAGCCTCGATACCACCAAGGCCGAAGCCTACCGGGCCAAGCATCCTGGGCGTTTGCGCGCCATCTGGTCGCTGGTCCGCGATCACCGCTTCGCGATGGTTCTCGGCGGCTTCGTCGCTTTCGTTATCCAGGGCGTGCTGTTCGCGACCCTGTCGATGACCTTCCAGCCGCCGTTGGACCTCGACTTTTCCAGCGTTGGGATCGTCATGCCGCCGGGGTCGACCCTGAAGCAGACCGAAGACGCCATCGGACGCGCGGCCAAGATCGTCGAGGCCGATCCTGACGTTGATCGCGTATTCCAGCGCATTTTCGTCAACAACGGACGTCTCGCCATTGTCCTCAAGAAGGACCGCAGCAGGACCAGCACCGAATTCGAGCGCGCCTTGTCGCCGAAGCTGGCCGAGATCGCCGACGCCCGCGTCAACTTCCGCAGCCAGAACGGCGGCGGCGACGGCAGCGGCGGAGTCAGTCGGGACATCATGCTCTATCTCGGTGGAGACGATCCCGAGAAGTTGCTCGCGGTCGGCAACAAGATCGCCGACGAGATGCAGACGCTGCATGAACTGCGCGCGCCGCGCGTCGGCGGCGATCTGGTCCGGCCGGAAATCACGATCAAGCCGCGCTTCGACTTGGCCGCCGATCTTGGAGTCACCACCTCGGCGCTGAGCCAGACGGTGCGCATCGCGACGATGGGCGACATTGCCCAGAACAGCGCCAAGTTCTCGCTGTCGGATCGCCAGGTGCCAATCACCGTGGCGTTGTCGGAGAATGCCCGCCGCGACCTCGCCACGCTCGAAAATCTTCCGGTGCCGACATCTAGCGGCGGGTCGGTGCCGCTGAAGTCGGTTGCCGAAATCGGCTTCGGCGCGGGTCCGACGACGGTCCAGCGGACCAACCAGACACGGCGCATTGCGGTGACCGCCGATCTTGCCCCCGGCTTCGTCACAGGCGACGTCTGGCCCAAGATCAACCAGCTGCCGACGATGAAAAATCTGCCGGAGGGCGTCACCAAATTGACCCTTGGCGATCAGAAATGGCAGGCCGAGCTGGTCTATTATTTCGCCATCGCCTTGCTGTCCGGCGTGCTTCTGGTGTTCGCGGTGCTGGTGTTGCTTTACCGGCGCTTTCTCGCCCCGCTGGTCAACATGGGGTCGCTGCTGCTGGCGCCATTGGGCGCGGCGATCGCGCTTCACCTTACGGGCAACCCGATATCGTTGCCGGTGCTGATCGGAATTCTCATGCTGTTCGGCATCGTCGCCAAGAATTCGATCCTGCTGGTCGATTTCGCGGTCGAGATGATGAGCCATGGAATGCCCAAGAACGACGCCATCTGGGAAGCCGGGCACAAGCGCGCCCAGCCGATCGTCATGACCACCGTGGCGATGGTCGCCGGAATGTTGCCGATCGCGCTGTCGCTGTCGGGCGACGGCAGCTGGCGCGCGCCGATGGGCGTGGTGGTTATCGGCGGGCTGATCTTCTCGACCATTCTGACTTTGCTGCTGGTGCCGGCCTTTTTCTCGATCGCGATCGACATGGAAACCGCGATTGCTCGCCAGTTCGGCAAGCTGATCCATGCCAGCGGGCACACCGAAGGCGAAGCGGAGCCGTTGCCGGCGGAGTGACGGCGGCGCGATTCTCGGGTTAAGGTCCGCGGATGCAACCGCTTGCCGCTTCGCGCTTCAGCCTCGCCCAGCCCGGTGCCGCCGGGATGAAGGCCGCCGCGACTGGCCTGTTGCTGATCATGGCCATGGTGTTCATCGCGGCGCGGGCGTTCGAGCCGAGCTACCCGTGGCTCGGATGGGTCAAGGCTTTCGCCGAAGCCGCGATGGTCGGCGGGCTGGCCGATTGGTTCGCGGTCACCGCCTTGTTTCGCCACCCGCTCGGCCTGCCGATCCCGCACACCGCGATCATTCCCCGCAACAAGGACCGCATCGGCCAGGCGCTGGCGACCTTCCTCAAGGAAAACTTCCTGATAGCGCCGGTCGTTGCGCGGCGGATGCGCGGGATCGACCTTGCCGGCGCCGCCGGCCGCTTCCTCAAGACCCCCGAGGGCGAAGGCAACCGTATCCGTCACGGCGCGTCGCGACTCATCGCCGACATTTTCGAAAGCCTCGACGACGAACGGCTCGGCAGCCTGGTCAAGGGCGCCGCCTCGTCGCGCCTCAAGGCGATGGAGGTCGCGCCGCTGATCGGCCATGCGCTGGCCAGCGCGATCAACGAGGACCGCCATGTGCCGATGCTCGAGGCCGCGATCCGCTGGACCGCGCGGGCGCTCGACGCCAATGAAAGCCTGATCCGCGAGATGGTCCACAAGCGCGCCAGCTGGATCCTCAAGATCGCCGGGCTCGACGCCAAATTGGCCGACGCGGTGGTCGACGGTTTGCGCAAGCTGACGGTCGAAATGGGCACCGACCCGGCGCATCCGGTCCGAATCAAGATCGAGCAGGCGCTCGCCGACCTCGCCAACGACCTTCAGACCAACGCCGAGACCCGCGCCCGGGTCGAAGCGATCAAGGATGAATTGCTCGCCAACCGCTCGGTCGGCTTGTGGCTCGACACCTTGTGGCAGAAGGGCCGCGAGGCGATCATCCGCGCCGCGCGCAACCCCGATGCGGCGCTGGCCGGAAAATTGGGCGAAGTGCTTCACTCGATGGGCGGAACGCTGGAAGGCGACCCGCGCATCCGCAAGGCGATCAACCAGTTCGCCCGGCGCGCGGTCGCCGGTCTCGCCGCGAGCTACGGCGGGTCGATCGTCAAGCTTGTGTCCGAAACGGTGCGCGGCTGGGACGCGCGGACGATCACCGCCCGATTGGAAGCCGCCGTCGGCCGCGACCTCCAGTACATCCGCATCAACGGGACTTTGGTTGGCGGGTTGGTCGGGGTGATTTTACACGGGCTCGACCGGCTCTGATTACCCCGTCGTCCGCCGTTCGATTGTCGCCCCGACCGCGCTCAATTTCTCCTCGAGCCGCTCGTAGCCGCGGTCGAGGTGATAGACCCGTAGCACCTCGGTCTCTCCCTCCGCGGCGAGGCCCGCCAGCACCAGGCTCATCGACGCGCGCAGGTCGGTCGCCATGACTTGCGCGCCGACGAGGCCGTCTACCCCATGAACGATCGCCGAGCGCCCGCGCACGTCCACCTCGGCGCCCATCCGCCTCAATTCGGGGACGTGCATGTAGCGATTCTCGAAGATCGTTTCCTCGAGGAAGCTCTCGCCCCCGGTCAGGCTGAGCATGGCCATGAACTGCGCCTGCATGTCGGTCGGAAAGCCCGGATAGGGGGCGGTCGACAAAGCCAGCGGCTTCATCGGCCCGTCGGCGCTGACCTTGATCCCTTTGTCGTGGAATTCGATCACCATCCCGGCCGCCGACAGCGCATTGATGATCGCCAGCATGTCTTCGGGCTTGGCCCCGACGAGGTCCAGGGAGCCGCCCGTGATCCCCGCCGCGCAGGCGTAGCTGCCGGCCTCGATCCGGTCGGGCATCACGTCATAGGTCGCGCCGTGAAGCGCTTCGACCCCGGTGACGATCAAATGGCTCGACCCGATCCCTTTGATCTTGCCCCCCATCGCCACCAGGCAGTTGCACAGATCGACGATCTCGGGCTCGCGCGCGGCGTTGAACAATTGCGTCCGGCCGGTCGCCAGCACCGCCGCCATCAGCGCATTTTCGGTCGCGCCGACCGACACCACCGGGAAGCTGTAATCGCCGCCGGGCAGCCGTCCCTTGGGCGCGGTTGCCTTCACGTAGCCGGCGGCGAGCTCGATCTCGGCGCCGATCGCTTCCAACGCTTGCAAATGCAGGTCGATCGGACGGTCGCCGATCGCGCAGCCCCCGGGCAAGGACACCGTCGCTTCGCCGGCGCGGGCCAGCATCGGGCCGAGCACGAGGATCGAGGCGCGCATCTTGCGCACCATGTCGTAGGGCGCGACGGTCGAGGCGATCTCGCGCGCGTTGAGCGTCATCCGCCGCCCGATCTCGCCCTTTTTGACCCCGGCGATCTTGGTCGACACGCCAAGCTGGTTGAGCAGATGGCCGAAGCTGTCGACGTCGGCCAGTCGCGGCAGGTTGCCGAGAGTCAAATCCTCTTCGGTCAAAAGCGCGCACGGCAAAAGCGTCAGCGCGGCATTCTTCGCCCCCGAAATCGGGATTTTGCCTTCGAGCCTTTGCCCGCCGACGATGTGAATGGAATCCATGGGGGCGGACTAGGTGGAACGCCCGGCCCTTTCAAGGGAGGGAACTCAGGCCTTTTCCAGCGTGCATTGCAGCGGGTGCTGATTCTCGCGGGCGAAGTCGATCACTTGCGTCACCTTGGTCTCGGCGACTTCGTAGGTGAACACGCCGCACACCGCGATACCCTGCTGGTGGACCTGGAGCATCACCCGCGTCGCGTCCTCGATGCTCATCGAGAATAATTTCTGCAGGACCAGCACGACGAACTCCATCGGGGTGTAATCGTCGTTGAGCATCAACACCTTGTAGTTGGACGGCTTCTTGGTCTTGGGCCGGGTGCGCGTCGCAACCCCGGTCTCATATTCGTCGAGGCCGTCGCCGCGGTCGGGCTCGTCGCCGGCCATCAGGATGTGCAGGTCTGTCATAGTCTTCCGCAGAATATGGCAAGCGCACCGCTCGCGGCAAGACCGCAGTCGCCGGCAGGCGTCCCTTTGTCGCACAAAAAAGAGCGGCCGCCCCGTTACCGGGACGGCCGCACACCTCGCCTGAATGAGGAGGGGAGAGAGGTCAGGCGACGGCGTTCTTGATGCGCTCGGCATTGGCCGACGCACGGTTCGACAGCGGCTGCATCGCTTCGCCGGCCAGCTTGACCATCGATTCGGTCAGGCGCGAGCCTTCCGAAACAAGACGGTCGAACGAGGTGCGGGCGATATCGCTCTGAAGCTGGAAGAATTCCGTCGGCGACTTGGCTTCAGCCAGCGTCTTGACGGCTTCCGAAGCCTGCTCGACGCCCTGACGGCCGCGAGCAACGATGTCCTGGCCGAGGCTCTTGGCACCGGTCGCGGCAATACGGCCCGCGGTGACGAAGGCTTCGACATTGGCCTTGGCGACGTCGGCGAATTGCTCGGCGACTTCGGTCGAACGGCGGACGGCTTCCTGGCTCCGCTCACCGGCGTCGGTCAGCAGGCCCTGAAACTTGTCGGCACCCGGCAGGGCGTCGAACTTGGGGAAGTTGCCGAGGTTGGCGAACCAATTGTTGGTGTCGATGGTCATGAAATCATTCCTTCCGGTCTGGGTCTTCGCGGCGGCGATCTTCGGGCCGCGGGTTTTGGTGGAGCGAACAGTCTTGGCGCGGCGCGTGACGCGCTTGGCGGCCTTGACGGTCTTGGTCGCCGACTTGGTGCGGCGAGCCGGCTTGGCGGTCTTGCGAGCGGGCTTCGTCACGGTCTTTGCGACAGTGTCGGCGACCGTCTTGGCAACGCTCTCGCTGGCCTTCTGGACCGCGGCGGCGGGGGCGGCAACGTCGGTCTTGACCGAAGGCGTGCTGCTGGTGTTGGTCTGAGTGGTCATGGTTTAATCTCCTGAAACCCTTGATTTCGTAACTCTATGCTGCAGTGCACAATATAGTGCGCTGCACAAGATTTCAAGTCTTTTTGTGCGCTGCACCATTATCCGGCGATTGACGCTTCCGGGCTCGCCGGTGCAACAGCGCGCATGGACCTTTCCGACCGCCGCCGCCGGGGCTTGCTGATCGTCTTGTCGTCGCCTTCGGGGGCCGGCAAATCAACCATCTCGCGAATGCTTCTCGGCGCCGACCCCGCCGTCACCATGTCGATTTCGGCGACCACCCGGCCAAGGCGCCCTGGCGAGACCGACGACGTCGATTATCATTTTGTCGATGACGGCGAGTTCGACCGGATGATCGCCGATGACGAGTTCATCGAATGGGCGCCGGTATTCGACCATCGCTACGGCACCCCGGTGGCCCCGATCAAGGCGGCGATGAAGCAGGGCCGCGACGTCCTGTTCGACATCGACTGGCAGGGCACTCAGCAGCTTCACGCCGAAATGGGCGAGGATCTGGTGCGGGTGTTCATCTTGCCGCCCTCGATGGCCGAATTGGAGCGCCGGCTGCACACCCGCGGTACTGACAGCGATGACATCATCGCCGGACGCATGCGCCGCGCCGCCGACGAGATCAGCCATTGGGCCGAATATGATTATGTCCTGATCAACGAGAGCACCGACACTTGCCTCGCCGAAGTCCAGGCGGTGATCGCCGCCGAACGGCTCAAGCGTTGGCGCCAGGGCGGCCTGGTCGCTTTCGTGCGGGATTTGATCGCTTAAAGTAGAGTCAGGAACCGCGCCGCTGCCATCCAGTCGCGCTTGCGGCCTTCGAGCGCGGCGACCGCCTCGGCATCGTCGCCCCACGTCTCGATCTGCCAGCGCTCGTCGACGCTGACGGCGTCCCACGCTGCCGCTACATCGAATGCTTCCTCGTCCACCGCCAGCGCCGCGACCAGCGATCCGCCGATCGTCACCAAAGGCGACAAGGCCGCCAGCCGGAACGCACCCAGCGCCGCGACCGCATGGCCCAGCCGCTCGGCGGTTCCGGCCGGTTGCGGCACATGATTGATCCCCGAGGTGATGGCGAAATCGACGCTGAAACGTCGCCGCGCCCACGCCAGCAGCGGATCCCACGCCGCTGCCTCCCGCTCGACCAGCTTGGCCGGTTCCCCGGCGCGGTAACAGAACAGGTCTGCCTCGCCATATCGTGCCAGGCCGGCGGCAAATCCGGACACATCGGGAGCGACCCGCTCGATCGCCGCATTGGCCAGCCCGGTCATTGTCATAGCGCGCGGATCGACCGTCTCCGGTGCCTCACTCCATTCGGCCGCCATGGCTCGCGCCAAAGCCTCGCTCGGGACGACCAGCTCCAATTTACCCGGGGTCCGCAGCGGCTTTCCGTCCAGCTCGACGCCCCAGCCGTTTTGGCAGACGACAGCCCCGGCCTGCTTCCAGAAACGCCTCAACTGCGGTCCCACCGCCGTTTCAGCAGCCGCGGCACGATCAACCCGTCGGCCAGCCCGATCGCGACCAGCACCCCACCCAGCAGGGGCCAACCGCCCGGCCGGACATAATCGCCGAGCCAAATCCCCATTCCGGCCAGCACCAGCACCAAAGCGAGCAGCCGCACCCCCATGAACATCGCGAACCGCCGCCGCCAGATTGATTCGTCATTCATGCGTCATCTCCAGCCAGCTTCGCGCAAGTTTCAGTACTTCGGCCGGCGTCTCGGCGACGCCGTGCGCGCCCGCCGCGGTCAATTCATCCGCGTCATGATAGCCCCAGCCGACCCCGACGGCGCCCATCTCGGCGGCACGCGCCATCGCCATGTCATAGGCGGTATCACCGATCATCACGCTGGTCCGGGGTTCCGCGCCTGCTTCGGCCAGAGCCGCCAAGGCCATTGATGGATGCGGCTTCGAGGGATGGCGATCGGACGTCTGAAAGGTGACAAATTTGGCTTCGAGGCCGTGACTTTGGAGACAATGGCGGAGGCCCCGATCCGACTTGCCGGTCGCCACCCCGAGCAGCCAGCCGTCCGCCTCAAACGCTTCCAACAGCGAGATTATGCCAGCGTAGAGCGGCTCTTCGACCCGCCCCTCTGACCGCCGCCGAAAGAATATCGCGCGATAGGTCGCGGCCAGCGCGGCATGGTCGTCGGCCTCGGGCGCCAGACTCGCCATTGCTTCGTTTAGGCTGAGGCCGACCACGCGCCGCGCGACACTGGCGCACGGCACCGCCAGGCCATGCTCAACGAACGTCTCGCCGATCGCGCCGACGATCGTCGCGCCGCTGTCGACCAAAGTCCCGTCGCAGTCGAACAAGGCCAGCCTGGTCATTTCGCCCGGCCAGGCCTCGAAGGATTGGCCCCGCGCGAGCGCCGCTCGCCCTTGCGCTCCTTGCGCGCGCTCTTGGCCGCCGCCGCCTTGCGCCGCGCCTTGACCTCAGGGCTCTTGGCCGGATCGGGCGTGTCGAGCGGCAGCGCATCGCCCGCCGCCCGGTCGAACCCCAAAGTGTGCAGGCTGTCGGTGAAATGCGACGGCGGTTCGGCCGAAACATCGATGATCCGCCCGCCCGGGGCGTCGATCTTCAGCCGCCGCGCGTGGAGGTGGAGCTTCCGGCTTATGCCGCCGGTCAGAAACGCCTCGGGCCCGCCATATTTGGCGTCGCCGACGATCGGGTGGCCGATCGCCGCCATGTGCGCGCGAAGCTGATGCGTCCGCCCGGTCTGCGGCTGCATCTCGACCCACGCCGCGCGATTACCCGCCCGATCGATCATCCGCCACCGCGTCTTGGCCTGAAGACCCTGTTGATGGTCGATATGCATCTTCTCGCCGCCGGTTCCCGGCTGCTTGGCCAAAGGTAGGTCGATCACGCCCTTCGGGGCGGACGGAACGCCGGTGATCAGCGCCCAATAGACTTTGCGCGCGGTCCGCCCGGCAAAGGCCTTGGCGAAATGGCCCGCCGAGCGTGCGCTGCGCGCGACCAGCACCACGCCTGAAGTGTCCTTGTCGAGGCGGTGAACCAATTTGGGCTTCTGCCCGGCCGCGTCGACCAGCCCGTCGAGCAAGCGGTCGAGATGCTGGTAAGTGTTGGTCCCACCCTGTGTCGCCAGCCCCGGCGGCTTGTCGAGCACGTAGGCATCGTCATCTTCATGGATGACCATCTCGCGGATCATCTCGGCCTCGTCGTCGTTCAATGGCACCACCTGCCGCTTGGCGCGCGGCTCGCGTACCGGGGCCGTTGCGTCGGCCGGCGGAATGCGCAGCATTTGCCCGACCTGCAGCCGGTCGCCCGGGTTGGCCCGTTTACCATCGATCCTCAGCTGACCGGTCCGCGCCCAGCGCGACACCTGGTTGAAGCTGATGTCGGACAGATGGCGCTTGAACCAGCGGTCGAGGCGGATGCCATCGTCATCCTCGCCAACCGTGAAGGTGCGTTCCATAGTCGAATTGTCGGTCATGGCGCGCCCTTAGCGCATAGGCGCGCGCCTGTCCCTAGGCGTGGTGTTCACCCCAATAATCGAAGGCGGACCGCTGCAACCGTTCGATCAGCTTCCGCGCCTTCGGCCCTTCCCAAGACCCTGCGTGACCATGCTTCTTAGCGCCTGCGACCCACCAGCCCTGCCCGGGAAGCCCGTCCGACTGGCGCACCACCAGCGCCGCCAGCTCGGGCTCGCCGCGTGCCTCGGCTTCGTCGTCGACCGTCCCCAGCACCACGCATAAGGCGCGCATCTTGGGCCGCGAGAAATTATAGCCAAGCCGTTCGAGCAGTTCGGAGTAAGTCAGCGCGTGCCCGGCAGCCGCGGCGGCAATCAAATGCGCGCGCACCTCTTCGGGATCGGCGAGCGCCACTTTTTACTTGGGCTGTTCGTTGACCGGGGTCAGTTCGAAAACGTCGAGCTTCGATGTTCCGCGCGGCCACGGAATCACCAGCCGCCA
>Ga0193706_1000397_pt1 | contig 25860 bp, 19 predicted proteins | sample U3c1metaG_FD_160130 | JGI IMG/M metagenome (GOLD analysis project Ga0193706, IMG submission 160130) | Soil microbial communities from a riparian zone of the East river system, Colorado, United States - U3c1 | ecosystem: Environmental > Terrestrial > Soil > Riparian zone | place: USA: East River... | reverse complement strand
ATCGCTTCTCGCAGCTTCGCGATCGCTCAGCTCGCCGCGCGCGGCACGCGCTCGCTCGAGGTGCGGCTGTTCGACTCGACTCGCGATCAGGCCTACCGCGGCCGCTTCGTGCCGACCCGCGATCCGGCTTCGCAGCGCGCGGCCGAGGCCCTCGGTCAGGCGCTGGCCAAGACCCGCGGCATGATCCTCACCGAGGATGGAGCCACGCTCGACGCGCGCTTCCATGCCGCCTGCGGCGGGCGGACCGCCGACGCGACCGACGTTTTCCCCGAGGCCGCGCACCTGCGCGCCCTGCGCAGCGTCGATTGCCCCGGTTGCTTGAATTCACTTTCGCCGCGCGGCTCGCCCGCGAACTCCAGCCTGCCCGTGAGCGTGAAAGACCTGTCCTGGCGCACGACGCTCGGCCGCGAGCAGCTCGATCGGCTCGCCGCCGCCTTCGCGATCGGCGCGCCGCTCCTGCAACTGGAGCCCGTGCGCCGCGATCGCGGCGGGCGTTGGCTGGAGGTCGAGCTGCGCGGCAGCCTGTCCACCCGCCGCGTGCCCTTCGAGACGCTGCGCAAGTCGCTCAAGGACAATGCGATCGCTTCGAATCTCGTCTTGACCACCCTGCCCCGCAGCGACGCCGCGATCGAAGATCAGTTGATGCTCACCGGCCGCGGCCGCGGTCACGGAGTGGGTCTGTGCCAGAACGGCTGCCACGCCGGCGCGGCGGCCGGCTGGAGCGCGGCGGAGATCCTCGCTCATTATTATCCGGGGACCGCGCTCGTCGATGGGCGCTGAGCGCTTCGGTTTCGAGTGCACGGCGAAGGACGGCGCGAGCCGCGCGCGCTGCGGCCGCTTCCACACGCCGCACGGAAGCGTCGACACGCCGGCTTTCATGCCGGTCGGAACGCGCGGCACGGTCAAGGGCGTGCAACCCGCCGAGCTGCGTGCCCTGGGCGCGCGCATGCTGCTCGCGAACACCTACCACCTGCATCTTCGGCCGGGAGAAGCCACGGTCCGGGCGCTCGGCGGCCTGCATCGTTTCATGAACTGGGACGGGCCGCTGCTCACCGACTCGGGCGGTTACCAGGTCTTCAGCCTGGCCGGGATCAACCAGATCGACGACGACGGAGTCACCTTCCAATCGGTGATCGACGGCGCGCGCGTGCGCTTCACGCCTGAACGGGCCGTCGAGGTCCAGGCGGCACTGGGCGCGGACGTGCAGATGGCTTTCGACCAGTGCCCCGGCGATCCGCGCGATCGCGGCGTGGTCGAGCAGGCTTGCGAGCGCACCCACCGCTGGCTCGAGCGCTGCGTTCGCGCCCACCGCGAGCTCGGGGCAGAGGATCGCGGTCAAGCCCTGTTCGGCATCGTGCAGGGCGGAATCTTCGAGGACCTGCGGCGCCGCTCGGTCGAAGCGGTCACGGCCCACGATCTGGTCGGCTACGCGATCGGCGGCGTGAGCGTCGGCGAGACGCGCGAGGACATGCGCATCGCAGTCGGGTCCTCGGCGCCCTACCTGCCCGAGAACAAGCCGCGCTACCTGATGGGCGTCGGCATGCCGCTCGATTTCTTCGACGCCGTCGCGCAGGGCGTCGATCTGTTCGACTGCGTGACACCGACGCGCCACGGCAGGACGCACCAGGCTTTCACGTCGCTCGGGCAGCTCAATCTGCGCAACGCCGATTTCGCCCACGACACGCGCGCCCTCGATCCGGACTGCGATTGCCCCTGCTGCTCGGGGTTCAGCCGCGGGTATCTGCGCCACCTGTGCAAGTCCAACGAAATGCTCGGCGCGCAACTGTTGACGTTGCACAACCTGCGCTACTTCGCGCGCCTGTTCGAGCGCATGCGCGAAGCGATCGCGCGCGGCGAGCTGGCGCAATTGCGCGAAGCGATCTTGCCTTCGGCGATGCGACGCGTCTCCGCGGCGGAGCTGGCGGAGTAGCGGCGCTGGTGGTCCGACGGAGTCCGCGCGCCAAACTCAGCCTCGCGCTTGTGGCGATTCTCGCGCCGATCTACGACGCGTTGCCGCACCTGCGCGGGTTGATCTAGCGCCGCTGGTAATCGGGACAGATTCGTGCGTTGGGGCGCTCGGGACGTTTGCACACGTTGCCGTAGTCCAGCCGGCACGAGTCGCACAGCGGAGCCGCCGGCTCGAGCCCGAGCAGGCGGCGCAGGAAATCGCGCAGGACCAGCAGCAGCTTCGACAAGTTTCGCGCGGGTCGCGCCGGGTTTCAGCGCGCGGCTTGACGGCCCGAGAGGACTTCGATGCGCGTGGCGTTGATCAGGCGCGGCACGGCGGTACGGCTGATGCTGCCGGGAATGAAGGAGCGTTTTTCGTCGCCCTTGACCCCGATTTCATAGCCGTTGAAGGCCGCCAGGTCGTAGCGACCGTCGAGGCAGACGATCTCGGACACCTGATCGCCGCCCCAGCGCAGGATGAACGTGGGTTGCTGACCGGGCACGTTGCGCTTCTCGACCCAGCCGCGCGAAACGAAGCGATCCTTGTAGGGGTCGTTGTTGTTCTTGATGTTGTCGATCTGCCGCTGGCGCTCCTCGGCCGCGCTCGCGGTGCGCGCCTTGTCGGCTTCTATCTCCGCCTTCAGCGCGTGGGCTTGGCTGAGCGCGTCGATCTCGTGCAGGCCGCGTTGCGCCATGTCGTGGGTCGCGCCGTCCTTGACGCTGGCCAGCACGCGCTCGTACTGCTCGCGCACGGCCGTGAATTCCGGTTTCTCCGCGGTGCGTTCGCGCGCGAGCGCCGCGTCGGCGAGCTTGAGCTCCTCGAGGGCCTGTTGCGGCGTCAAGTCGCCCACGATGGCGGTCTTCGGCGTCCCGGGCGCATCGGTGGAGGCCGGCACGGTCTTGGGCAGCACGGTCGCGGGGGTGCGCTTGCGCGCCTCAACCACGGCGCTGGCCCAGGCCGACGCGCCGTCCGTGCCGGAAGCCAGGGGTTCGCATTCCGCCTTGGCCACGAATCCGCGCACGCCGGGGGGCGAGTAGACCTTGATCCAATCCTCGGCCAGCGGTTTGCCGGAATCGTTGCGGCTGATCAGACGGACGTGGTCGCCTTTCGAAAGATTCGGCTGCAGCGGATAGCTCTCCGGTCCGCTCGATGCCAGCGGACGTGCGCGCACGTCGGAGCCCGTGATCTCCAGCACGCCGGCCTCCGACGAGGCCTTGACGTATTGACCGTAGACCCAGATCTCGAATCCGCCGGGAACTTCGCACTCGAGCCAATCGCCGCTCTCCTGGTACACGGCGACGAGCGTGCCCGGGCTGAGCTTCGCGACGCTCACTCCGTTGGTGTCGCCGAGATTGCGCGCCTGCGCTCCGTTCGCACCGACTTTCATGTAGCGCAGATACTTCGGTTTTTCCTTGGGGCTAGCCGGCGTTTGCTGCGCATCCGGATTCACCACGGGAGTGCCCGGCGCGACATCCGGCTTGGATTCCTGCGCGGACGCGCGCGCAGAAAGTGCGAGTGAAGTCAATGCGACGCAGAATGCGCCGCGCAGGAAAAACGTGCTGTGAAAGTGGATCATGGGTGCTGCTTCTCCGGACTGTTCGCTCGAGTCTGGAAACGCTTCGAAGGCGCTGACTTTTTCAGCGAGGCTTCGAAGAATGCGCAGCGCGTGCGCGCGTTTCCTCGTTACGTTCGCCGGATCGTAGCGGTCGCAGAGGACCGGTTCCACAGCACAATCTTCTCCCGATGACCTACTTTCCGTACATGGTCTTCGCGCGCACGCGCGCCCAACTCGCCCGACATTGCCTCACTCAGTCGGGGATGCCGACGCCTCCGGCGAGCGAATTCGAGCTGAACGGACCGACACGGGCGATCGACGCGGGTTACGCCGGAGTCGAGGCCTTGCCCGAGTTCGAAGCACGGATCGCGGCGATGCTGCGCGTCGATCCGAGCCGCGTGATCGCCACCCTCGGCGCGACCGGGGGCATGCACCTGGCGGCCTGGCGTTTCTTCGGACCGGGCACGCGGGTGGCGAGCGAGACTCCCTCCTACGAACCGCTGCGCGCCCTGCCCCAGGCGTTCGGGGCCGAGACCGTGCTGGTCGAGCGCGATCCGGCCGCCGGCTGGCGCCTGGATCCCGCCCGGGTGCGCCGCGCCCTCGCCGGTGCGGAGCGCGGGCACGTCTTCCTCACCAACTCGCACAATCCGACCGGCGCGCTGATGTCGGGCCAAGAGATCGCGGCTCTGGCGCGCGAGGCCGAGCTCTGCCGCGGCGTGCTGGTGTCTTGCGAGGTCTATCTAGAGTTCGCGGAGCTCGGCCTGCGCGCTCCGGCCTTCCAGGTCGCGCCCAACACCATCTCGATCTCGAGCTTGACCAAGGCCTACGGCCTGGGCGGCTTGAGACTGGGCTGGATGGTGCTCGGGGAGGGGCTGGTCGGGGAGCGCGCCAGCATCATGGACCTGGCTTACCTGACCTACGTCGACTTGCCGACGCCGGCGCTGCGCGCGGGGGTGCTGGCCCTGGATCAACTGCAGCGGCTGCGCGGGCCCTTGGAGAAGGTGCGGCGCGAGTCGCGGCCGCTGTTCGTGGAGTGGCTGGCCGCGACGAACGAGCTGCGATCCACCGAGCCGGCCCTGGGCTTGACCGCCTTCCCGGAAGTCGTCGGGGTGACGGACACGCGCGCCCTGGCGGAGCACCTGCTCGAGCGCTTCGACGTCGGAGTGGTTCCCGGGGAGTTCTTCGGGCGGGCAGGCCACCTGCGAGTCGGTTTCGCCCAGGAGCCGGCGCGCCTGGAGCAGGCCTTGAGCCGGCTCGGCGAGGGCATCCGCGACTACCTCGGCTGATCCGCGGACTCGCGCCGCAGCTCTTCGAGCGCCAGGCCGATGGCTTCGCGCTCGAGCTCGCGGATCGGGCGGCCCGAGTCGCGGGAGAGTCGCGCGAGGTCGTCGTACTCGGGCGAAACGTCGAGGGGGCCGACCGCGGCACTGCCCAAGCGGACCTTGACCCGCACGCAAGCGCCGCCGAGCGAGACCTCGCGCTGCTCGCGCTCGAGTTCCGTGCGCTCGCACAGGATCCAGCGCAGCCCCAGCGACGTGGAGTGCGCGAACAAGGCTGCTTCGAGGTCGCGGCGCCGATCGGCGCGGCACAGGGCGCTGACCACGCTGCCTGGGCGCTCCTTTTTCATCTGGACTGCGCTCGACCAGACTTCGAGGGCCCCGCGCTCGCGCAGGACCTGCATCAGATGGCCGAGCTCCTCCCCGCTCATGTCGTCGAAGTTGACCTCCATCAGCCAGGCCTGGGCGCTGCGCTCGGAGCTGGGCTGGCTGCCGAGCTGCACGCGCAGGATGTTCGGCGGACCTTCCTTGGGGTCGCGATGGCCTGCCGCGTAGCCGATGCGCTCGGCGACGAACAAGTCTGGAGCACGGAATTCGGCGACGCACTCGGCGAGCAGGGCAGCGCCGGTCGGCGTCAAGCGCTCGCCTCCCCCACCTCCGACCTGCATCGGCAGCCCGCGCATGATCTCGGCCGTGCCGGGAGCCGGCACCGGCATCTCGCCGTGGGCGCAGCGCACCGTTCCCGTGCCGGTCAACGGCGGCGTGGCGACGACGCGCCGGATGCCCAAACGATCGAGGGCGAGGGCGGCGCCGCAGATGTCGATCAGGGCGTCAACGGCGCCGACTTCATGGAAGTGGATTTCCTCGACCGTGGTGCCGTGCACGCGCGCCTCGGCTTGGGCGATGCGGCGGAACACGTTGGAAGCGAACTCGCGAGCCTTCGGGCTCAGCGGCGAGCCCTCGATGATCCCCAGACAATCCGACAGACCGCGGTGCGGTGCATGGTCCGATTCAGGCGTCACCACGGTCAACATCAGGCCGGACAGCGAGCCGCGCCAGGCGACCTCGGTCTGGAAGCGGACCTGCCCCGGCAGCAGGGCTTCGGCCAGCTGCTCGAGGTCCGCCAGCCGGAAGCGCGGATCTTCCAGGGCGAGCAGGGCCGCCAGGAACATGTCCCCCGCCATGCCGGAGAAGGGCTCGATGTAAAGGATCTCGGCACTCGCCATCGGGGCAATCTATCCGGCTTCCCTGGCCGCCGCACGCGGACCGGCGCGCGCGATGCACACCACGACGACTTCCAAAGCTCCGCCGACGTGCAGGCAGCGCGTGCATTCGTTGGCGGTGGCTCCCGACGTGACGACGTCGTCGACCAGGAGCACCCTTCGCCCCGCGATGCGCTTCGGGGTTCCCTCGCGCAACGCGAAGGCCTCCCGCACGTTCGCCGTTCGCGAGCGCGATCCCGGCGCGCCCTGCGGCGGCGTCACCCGCGTGCGGCGCAAACCGGAGAGCCAGCGCAGTCCGAGATCGAGGGCCATGGCGCGCGCCACGAGCCTTGCCTGGTCGAAGCCGCGCACGAAGCGGCGCGTCGGATGCAGCGGCACGGATACGACCACGGTCCTGTCATCGAGCTCGAGGGCCTCCTCCTCCCGCGCTTGGATCAGCCGATCGGCGAGCAAGGCTCCGAGGGGTCGAGCCAGGTCTCGCCGGCCGCCGTGCTTGAGCGCGAGGATCCAGGCGCGCGCAGCCGGATCCGCGCCGTAGTCCGCGGCCGCCACGAGGCGCGACCAGCGCGGCGGATCCAAGCGACAGGCGCTGCAGCGATTGCCGTCAGGGATTCTTGCGGGCAGGAGACCGGCGCACTTCGCGCAGCGCGCAGCTCGCGAAGGCGGCCGCAACCGATGCTCTTCGCAGGCGATTCCTTCATCGGTGCCCTGGCCGCACAGGGCGCAGGCTGGCGGAAACAGGGCGCGAGCAAAGCTCGCAAGCTCGCGGTTCAAGCTGCGCTTCCAATCGAGAGTGTCCACACCACCTCGACCGATCGAGGCGGCCCTGGCGGCCTCAATTCTCGGAATTTTCTTCGGCGGGCTCGTCGACGTGGACCGCCGCCCGCCGGCTCGGTGCCGCGCGCGGGGCGCTGAGGCCCAGCTCGCGCCGCAATCGATCGGCGTAGGACTGCACCGCCTCGTCGCGCAGGGAATCGATCGCGAACAGATCGCCGACTTCGCGCGCCAGACCCGGATCGCGGTCGAAATCGGGCGGATGCTGGCGGAACCAGGCGCGCAGGTGGCGCCGAACCGTGACCAGCGACCACCACCAGGCGCTCAGCTCGAGCAGAGCGGCGGCAAGCACGACCGCGCCGGTCCACAGCGCCGCTGATCCGACGCTGCCGCCGGCTTGCGGGACGGCGCGCGCGTAGAGCTGGGCCGCGAAACCAAGCAGCAGCAATCCGAAACCGAGCAGCGTCTGCACACGATGGAAGAGCATCGAGCGCAGGGAGCGCAGATCCGCGCGCTGGCTGCCGAAGCGCTCCTCGACCAGGGTCTGCGGATCGCGCACCAGCGTTCCGTGGGCCAGGAGAAATCCGCCGGCGAGGCACAGCACCAGGCCGAGACTGCCCCAATCCGGCGGCCCCCAGAGACGCTCCTGAGCGAACTCCGCGTCGAGCATGGGCCGACGGTAGGCGGCAAGCAGTCGCCCCGCAAGCGATACTGCCCCGCATCGCTGTGCATGGTCGGCAGCCGGCTGAGGCCGGCCAGCGCGGTGCCCGCACTCTCCCGAGGTTTCCCAGCAATCCCGGTCCGATCGCTCCTCAGGCTGCGTATCGACGAGAAACGCAGGGGGCCCAGCGCCGACAGCGCATTCCGCGCTTTCCATGCACAGCGATGCGGGGCAGTACCGCTCTGGTTCCACCGGGGGAGCCTCCTTATCATGGGTCGTTTGGCGCACCGGCGCCGCAACTCACGAACATGTCGGACTCCAAGATCACTCCCGCCGCCGCGCCCTCGGGCGAGGCCGACGTGCTGCACATCGCCCGCCTCGCGCGGCTGGCGATCGACCCGGCCCACAGCAGGCAGGTGGCGGCGCAGTTCGCGCGCATCCTCGAGGAGTTCAAGACGCTGACGACCCTCGACGTGGAGGGCGTGGAGCCGATGACCCGGCCCACGGACTCGACCGACGTGCTGCGCGACGATCGCGAGCGGCCGAGCTTGACCGTCGAGGACGCGCTGGCCAATGCACCGGCGCGGGTCGAGAACTTCTTCAGCGTTCCGAAGACGATCGGCGGCGAGGCATGAGTCGCGCGCTGCCGATCCAGGATGCCTGCGCCCAGGCCGCGGCTTTCCGCCGCGGCGAGTCCAGCGCGGAGCAGAACGTCCGGGATGCTTTCGACCGCATCGACGCGCTCGACGGGAGCCTGAACGCCTTCGCGGTCCTCGAGCGCGAGCGCGCCCTGGCCCTCGCGGCCGCGATCGATCGCGACCGGGCCAACGGCATCGCTGCCGGAGCGCTCGCCGGCGTGCCGGTCGCGCTCAAGGCGAACATGTGCTGGGAGGGCGTCGAGGCGCACTGCGGGAGTCGGATCCTCGCCGGCTACCGTCCGCCCTACACGGCGACCTTCGTCAGGCGCCTGCTCGACGCGGGAGCGATCCCGCTGGGCATGACCAACATGGACGAGTTCGCCATGGGCAGCTCGGGCGAGAACTCGGCCTTCGGGATCGCGCGCAATCCCTGGGACAAGAGCCGCACGCCAGGCGGGTCGTCGAGCGGCAGCGCCGCTGCGGTCGCCTCCGGGATGGTCGCCCTCGCGCTCGGCTCGGACACCGGCGGCTCGGTCCGTCAGCCCGCGGCCTTCTGCGGCATCGCGGGCTTCAAGCCGACCTACGGGCGCGTCTCGCGCTACGGATTGATCGCCTTCGGAAGCTCGCTGGACCAGGTCAGCCCCTTCGCGCGCAGCGTGCGCGACATCGAGCTGGCGATGCACGTGATCTCCGGAGTCGATTCTTTCGACTCGACCACGGCCCAGCTCCCGCCGCTCGAGGCCGACCCGAGCGACGCCGACCTCAAAGGTCTGCGCATCGGCTTGCCGCGCGAGTACTTCCCGAACGGCCTGTCGGACAGCGTGCGCGCGGTGCTCGAGGCAGCGAAGCAGAAGCTCGCGGCGCTGGGCGCGGAGCTGGTCGAAGTCAGCCTGCCGCACACCCCCTACGCGATTCCTACCTATTACGTGGTGGCGACCGCCGAGGCTTCCTCGAACCTCGCGCGCTACGACGGCATCCGCTACGGGAAGCGCGTCGAAGGCGACGGGACGCTGCAAGGCATGTTCGCCGCCACGCGCGCCGCCGGTTTCGGAGCGGAGGTGCAGCGGCGGATCCTGCTCGGCACCTACGTGCTGTCCAGCGGCTACTACGACGCCTGGTACAACCGCGCTCTGCGCGTGCGCCGCCTGCTGCGCCAGGATTTCGATCTCGCCTTCGAGAAGGTCGATCTGATCGTCGGCCCGACGACGCCGACGCCGGCATTCCGCATCGGGGAGAAGACTTCCGATCCGGTGGCGATGTACCTCTCGGACGTGATGACCGCGCCGACCAGCCTCGCGGGGCTTCCCGGCATCTCGATCCCGTGCGGATTCGTCGAGGAATCGGGCGCGAGCCTGCCGCTCGGCATGCAGATCATCGGGCCGGCGCTCGGCGACACGCGCGTGTTGCGCGCCGCCCGAGTTTTCGAAGCAGCGACCGACCACCACGCGCGCCGTCCCGACTTGAAACCGCTGGAGCACGCTCGCGCATGAGCACCACCACGCAAGAAGTCGGCTTCGTCTCGCCGAAAACAGGCGCGCGCTGGATCCCGGTGATCGGCCTGGAGGTCCATTGCCAGCTCAAGACCTGGACCAAATTGTTTTGCGGCTGCCGCAACGAGTTCGGCGCGCCGCCGAATTCGCTGACCTGCCCGGTGTGCACGGCCCAGCCGGGTGCCTTGCCGGTGCTCAACCGCGAAGCCCTGGATCTCGCGCTGCGCACAGCGATCGCGCTGGGCGCCGAGGTCGCGCCGCGCTCGAAATTCGACCGCAAGAATTACTTCTACTGCGACCTGCCCAAGGGCTACCAGATCAGCCAGTACGACCAGCCCTACTGCAAGGGCGGCGGCATCACCCTGGCCTCGGGCAAGCGCGTGCGCCTGACACGCATCCACCTCGAGGAGGACGCGGGCAAGGCGATCCACGACCGCGGGACGACGACGCTGGTCGACCTCAACCGCGCCGGAGTGCCCTTGATCGAATCGGTCAGCGAGGCCGACATGCAGAGCTCGCAGGAAGCCGGCGAGTACCTCGACGCCCTCAAGGAGCTGCTCCAGTACGTCGGCGCCAGCGATTGCGACATGGAGAAGGGCTCGCTGCGCTGCGACGTCAACATCTCGGTGCACCCGCCTGATGAACCGTGGCGCACCAAGGTCGAGCTGAAGAACCTCAACTCGTTCAAGAACGTCCAAGCGGCGATCGAGTTCGAGATCCGGCGCCAGGTCGAGGCCTACGAGTCCGGTGATGCCGCGCAGCGTCCGGTGCAGGAGACGCGCCTGTTCGACGCGGTGGCCGGCGTGACGCGCTCGATGCGGCGCAAGGAAGACGCCCACGATTACCGCTACTTCCCCGAGCCCGACCTGCCGCCGATCACCATCGCGAGCGAGATGCTCGAGCGCCAGCGCGCCTTGCTGCCCGAGCTGCCGGCGGCGCGCCGCGAGCGTTACCAGAAGAGTTTCGGGCTGTCTGCTTACGACGCGGGCGTGCTGACCGCCGACCGCGCCCTCGCGGATTTCTTCGAGACGGTCGTGCGGCTCTCGAGCAAGCCCAAGGAAGCCGCCAACCTGATCACGAATCAGTTGCTGCGCAACCTGAAGGATCCGGAACTTCCCGCGTCGTCGATCGACGAGCTGCCTTTCCGTGCCCACGACATCGCTGTCCTGATCCAGCTGATCGAATCCGGCGCGATCTCGGGCCAGGCCGGCGGCAAGGTGCTGCGCGCCATGTTCCAGACCGGTCAATCGCCCAAGGACCTGGTCGCGAGCCTGGGTCTCGAGCAGGTCAACGACAGCGCCGCGCTCGAGGGCTGGTGCCGCGAGGCCCTGGTCGGCAAGGACAAGATCATCGCCGACGTCAAGGCGGGCAAGACCAAGGCCGTCGGCGCGCTGGTCGGCCCGGTCATGAAGGCCTCGAAAGGCAGCGCCAATCCGCAGGTCGTGCAGGAAATCCTGCTGCGATTGATCAGCGAAGGCCCGTGAGGGCCGCGGGTCCCTCGCCGTGAAGACTTCGAAGGCAGCGCAGGCGTAGCTCGCGCAGCAGCACCTGCCGATCTCGAACCGTCGCGGAATCGAAAGCAGCGCTCCGCCCTCGCGACCTCGGTGTACGATCGTCCGCGAGGCAATCGAATGGCGCCGCTCACGCTCATATACCGCTGGAAGCGAACGCTCCTGATCCTCGCGATCCTGTTCTCCTGCGTGAGCTGCGATCAGGTGAGCAAGCAGCTCGCGGTCGAGCATCTCGCTGACGGCGAGGCCTTGAGCTTCGCCGGAGACACGCTGCGCGTTCAATACGCGGAGAATCCGGGCGCCTTCCTCGGACTGTTCGACGGCCTGCCCGAGCGCGCGCGGACCTTGCTCCTGTCGTACACGGTCGCCGCCGCTCTCGTGCTTTTCTTCGTCTATCTGCTGCGCGATCGAGCGCTGAGCCGTTCCTCGCTGATTGGCTGCGCCCTGATCTGCGGCGGCGGCTTCGGCAATCTCATCGATCGATTCACGCGTTCTGGCTACGTGATCGACTTCCTCAACTGCGGCGTGGGCAGCCTGCGCACGGGAATTTTCAACGTCGCCGACATGGCGATCACCGGGGGCGTGATCTGGTTGATCCTCAAGTCGGCCTTCGGCCGATTCCTGGATCGTCCCCTCGCTTGACCCGGTCCGCGCGTGCTGCGCTCAAGGGTCCGCGCTGAACGGCGGGCGACTCAGTCCTTCTTCGCGGCGCAGGTGAAGCGGTAGGTTTTCTTGCCTTCGAAGCCGCGGACTTCCTTCAAATCGAAAGACTGCTCGCCGAACTCGAGCGTCTTCGAGGTCGAGGTCGTGAGCTTGAACTCGGAGTCACAGGTCAGCGCGTGGAAGTGGCCTGCGGACAGATCCCACAGCAGCTCGCCTTCGATCTGGACCGAGTTCTCGGTCACCGTCTTCGCGGGCGGGCCTTCCTCCGACTCCTGCTCGGACTCCGACTGGCTGTCCAGCTTGCCTTCGAACGCGATCACGCCGACCTTGACGCCGTCGACCTCGCGGGTCCCTTTGTAGGTGGCGTTGATCTCGCCCTTGACGTTGTCGCGCAGATCGTTCGAGCCCTCGTCCTCGTCCTCCTCCTCGGCACCCTCGGGGCGATAGCCCATCGGCCCGGAAGGCTCCTGGAGGTTGTTGAACTCGCTGGCGGGAATCGTCCAGGTCGCTCCCTCTTCCGTCTTCTTGTCCGGGAGCCAGCCGCGGAAGTCGGCATCCTCGACCAGGTCGCCGAGCAGGTCGTCGTCGCCCTCTTCACCCTCGGCCCACTTGGCTTCGAATTCCTTCGAGTCCTCGTCCCAGCTGAAGACGACTTTCTTGCCGGACAGGCCCGACTCGTTCTTCAGGGTATTGGACTCGGTGCCTTCCCCGCCCTCGAAGGTGACCGAGTTCTCGACCGTCGCGAAGCTGCGCGCGAGCTTCGCGGGGCGGCCTTCGCCCGCGGCGAGGGTCTCCTCGACGAACTCGAGGTTCTCGTCGTCGGTGATCGTGGTTTCCGGCAGCTCGATCTCGGGCTCCTGCGGGCCGTCCGGCGTTTCGACGGTGAGCTTGAGCTCGACGAGCTTCATCGAGGAGTGTTGCACGAAGTGCTTCTCGAGCTCGAGGCCCTTGACCGAGTGGTAGCTCAGCTCGTCCGCGGCGCGCACGGAACCGGGGAAAGTCGCGCTGGGCAGCGCCGCCAGGAGCAGGAGACTGGTCGAGGCCAGCCACGGAACGCTTTGGATCAACTTCATGGGTGTCATTCTCGTCAGGGGTTCCCGATGGAACCCTGTTCCCAGGTCCAGTGCAAGGCTTTCGACTGCAAGGCTTGTGCCGGTCCCCTCGGACTTACCCGGGCACCTGGCTCAGTTTCATTCCCATTCGATCGTGGCCGGGGGCTTGGAGGAGATGTCGAGCACGACACGGTTGATACCGCGCACCTCGTTGATGATGCGGTTGGAGATCCTGGCCAGGAGCTCATAGGGCAGGTGGGCCCAGTCGGCGGTCATCCCGTCGGAAGATTCGACCGCGCGCAGGGCGCAGGCATCCTCGTAGGTGCGCGCGTCGCCCATGACGCCGACCGATTTGATCGGCAGGAGCACGGCGAAGTACTGCCAGAGGGCCTTGTGGCAGTTCGCGGCTTCGATTTCCTCGCGCACGATGCGGTCGGCGGCGCGCAGCACGCTGCAGCGCGCGGCGGTCACTTCGCCGAGGATGCGCACGCCCAGGCCGGGGCCGGGGAAGGGCTGGCGGCCGACGATCGACTCGTCGAGGCCGAGGTAGCGGCCGACGGCGCGCACCTCGTCCTTGAACAGCTCGCGCAGCGGCTCGACCAGCTGCATGTCGAGATCCTCGGGCAATCCGCCGACGTTGTGGTGGCTCTTGATCACCGCGGTGTTGCCGCCGAACACGTTGACCGACTCGATCACGTCGGGATACAGCGTGCCCTGGCCGAGGAATTTCGCGCCGTTGAAGCGCACGGCCTCGCTCTTGAACACGTCGACGAAATCGCGGCCGATCAATTTGCGCTTCTTCTCGGGATCGATCACGCCGGCGAGGGAGCGCAGGAAGCGCTCGCTGGCGTCGACCACGGTCAGGTCGATGTGGAAGTGATCACGGAACGTCGCTTCGACCGCGTCGCGCTCGGCGTGGCGCAGCAAGCCGTTGTCGACGAAGATGCAGTGCAAGCGCGCGCCGATCGCCTGGTGCACGATCAGGGCCGCGACCGAGGAGTCGACGCCGCCGGAGAGACCGAGGACGACTTCGCCGCGCTCGCCGACCAGCTCGCGGATCTTGCGCACTTCGCGCTCGACGATGTTCTCCGGTTTCCAGTCGCCGGGCATGCGGCAGACATTGGTGACGAAATTCTCGATCAGCTCCGCGCCGCGCAACGTGTGCGTGACTTCCGGGTGGAACTGCAATCCGAACAAGCCGCGCGCGCGGTCGCCGGCGGCGGCGAAGGGACAGTTCTCGGTCTGGGCGTAGACCTCCCAGCCCGCGGGCAGGCGCGAGACGCTGTCGCCGTGGCTCATCCACACCACGGTGTGGCCGCCGATGCCCTCGAAGAGGTCCGCGGAGTGCACCACCGCGATCGACGCGCGGCCGAATTCGCGCTTGTCGGCGTGCAGCACCTCACCACCGAGGGCCTGGCACATCCACTGCATGCCGTAGCAGATGCCGAGCACGGGAACGCCGAGCTTCAGGATCTCCGGGGGGACCACCGGCGCATCGGGCGCGTAGACCGAAGCCGGACCGCCCGAAAGGATCACGCCGCCGAGGTCCATCGCCGCCGCCGCTTCGAGGGCGCGGCGCGGCGGAGCGATCTCGCAGTAGCTTCCCGCCTCGCGCACGCGGCGCGCGATGAGCTGTGCGTACTGCGCGCCGAGGTCGACGATCAAGATGCCGCGCGGAACGCTCTTCATTCCTGGTTGTGGAAGTAGTTCGAGGACTCCTTGGTGATCGTGACGTCGTGCGGATGGCTCTCGCGCACGCCGGCGCTGGTCACGCGCATGAACTGCGCGCGCTCCCACAGCTCCGCGATCGTCTTCGCGCCGATGTAGCCCATGCCGGAGCGCACGCCGCCGACCATCTGGTAGACGAAGGACGAAAGCTTGCCGCGGTAAGGAACCATGCCCTCGATGCCTTCGGGGACGAGCTTGTGGATGTCCTCGACGCCGGCCTGGCGGTAGCGCTCCTTGGAGCCCTGCATCATCGCGCCGATCGAGCCCATGCCGCGCACGACCTTGAACGAGCGGCCCTTGAACAGGACCGTTTCGCCCGGGCTTTCCTCCAGGCCCGCGAACAAGGAGCCGAGCATCACGCTCGAGGCCCCCGCCGCCAGGGCCTTGACCACGTCGCCGGAGAAACGGATCCCGCCGTCGGCGATCACCGGGATGTTCTGGTCGCGCGCCGCGGAGCAACACTCCATGATCGCCGTCAATTGCGGCACGCCGATGCCGGCGACGATGCGCGTGGTGCAGATCGAGCCGGGGCCGATGCCCACTTTCACGCCGTCGACGCCGGCGGCGACCAGCTCGCGCGTCGCGGCCGCGGTCGCGACGTTGCCAGCGACCACGTCGACCGAGAGCCGCTGCTTCAAGCCGCGCACGGTCTCGATCACGTTCGAGCTGTGGCCGTGGGCCGTGTCGACCACCAGGACGTCGACGCCGGCGGCGACCAGGCGCTCGGCCCGCTCGTAGTCCTGCACGCCGATCGCCGCGCCGACGCGCAGGCGCCCGCGGCTGTCGCGCGCGGAGCTCGGGAACTCGGCGAGCTGCTTCAGGTCCTTCATCGTGATCAGGCCGTGCAGGTGCATCTGGCCGTCGACGATCAGGAGCTTCTCGACCTTGCGCTTGTGCAGCAGCTCGCGCGCTTCGTCGAGCGAGGTTCCCGGCGGCGCGGTCACGAGATCCGTGGAGGTCATCACCTCCGCGACCGGCGTGTCCGCCGTCGATTGGAACTTGCAATCGCGGTTGGTCAGGATCCCGACCACGGTCGTCCCTTCGACGATCGGCAGGCCGGAGATGTTGTGGCGGCGCATGATCTCGCGCGCTTCGCCGACTTTTGCGCTCGGCGGCAGGGTCACCGGATCGAGGATCACCCCGTTGGCCGAGCGCTTGACCTTCTCGACCTCGCGCACCTGGCCCTCGATGCTCAGATTGCGGTGGATCACGCCGATGCCGCCCTCGCGCGCCAGGGCCACCGCCAGCGTCGATTCGGTCACCGTGTCCATCGCCGAGGAGGACAGCGGCACGTTGATCGGGACGTTGCGCGAGAAGCGCGTCGCGACCACGACGTCGCGCGGCAGCACGTCGGAGTGCTGCGGGACGAGCAATACGTCGTCGAAGGTCAGCCCCAAAGGGAAGTCGGCCGGCATGGCTTCCTGGCTCCTCACTTGCGGTCCGCCGAGGAGTGCGGGAGGGAGTCCCGGTGCGCGACCCCGGCGGAATCGGAAGGCTTGCGCCGGAGTTGGACGCTGCGGGTGGAAAGAGCCGAGGATACCGGCATGCGGCGCGACCTCCAAGGGTCGCATGGGCCTTCCTTCCTTTAATGAGGAGCACGGACGGCCTCTCCCGGCGAACTTGAGCTCGCAGACGCGTTCGGAGCCCGCTCTGGCGAGCTCGCGACCCGCGGGCACTACACTCGCCGCCCCGATGAGCGACGCGCCTCACCTGCTCCACGTCTTCCCCAGTTTCGTTCCGGCGGGTTCGCAGGTGCGCACCGCGCAGCTGATCGCGGCCTTCGGCGCGGATTTTCGCCATTCGATCCTGGCCCTGGATGGACGCACCGAGGCGCGCAGCCTGCTCGAGCCGACCGCGAGTGTGAATTTCCTGCCGGCGCCGCCCAAGGCGGGCAGCCTGGCGACTGCCTGGCGGCTGCGCGGCCTGCTGCAGGCGGAAAAACCGGACCTGCTACTCACCTACAACTTCGGCTCGATCGATGCGCTGCTCGCCGCGAAACTGATCGGCCTGCGTCGCGCGGTGCACCACGAGGACGGCTTCGGGCCGGACGAGGCGCGGGCCTTCAAGCGCCGGCGGATCTGGCTGCGCCGGCTGCTGCTCGGTCAGACGCGAAAACTGGTCGTGATCAGCGAGACCCTGCGGCGCATCGCCCTCGAGCACTGGAACGAGTCGCCGCTGCACCTGCGCTTCATCCCCAACGGCATCGATGTCGATCGCCACACGCCGCGCGACGGCAATCCCGCCCTGCGGCTGGAGCGGGGCATCGCGCCGGCTGCGATCGTCGTCGGCGCGGTCGGTCACCTGCGGCCGGAGAAAAACCTGCAGCGACTGTTCGAAGCCGTGGCACGCGCGCCGGCCGGAGCGGGCCTGCACGTGATCGTCCTGGGCGATGGCCCGATGCGGGCCGAGCTCGAGCAGCTCGCGCGTTCTCCCAGGCTCGCGGGCCGCGTCCAGCTCGTCGGCCACCAGGCCGATCCGCGGCCCTGGTACCGGATGATGGACGTGTTTGCCTTGACCAGCGACACCGAGCAGATGCCCCTGTCGCTCCTGGAAGCCATGGCCACTCACCTGCCGGCGGTCGCGACCAATGTCGGCGACGTGGTGTCCATGCTGCCGGGCGAGCAGGCTCCCTTCATCGCCCTGCCGGGCGGCGAGTCCTGCATCGAATCCCTCGCCGCGTCGCTGGCGCGCCTCGCGGCGGATCCGGAGCTGCGCAAGCGCATCGGCGACCTGAATGCGCGGCGCGCGCGAGCTTTCTACAGCCAGCGCGCGATGGTCGACGCCTACCGCGAAGTCTACAAGGACGCCCTCGCGTCCTGATCGACCCGCCGCGACGGGCTTTTTGCCGACGACTGCTAGAATCTCGGACTCGAAACCGTCCACCGTCCTCCACCCAAGCCCATGACACGTCCGACCGAGACCAGCGCGACCGAGCACCCTTCCGACCGCCGCGCTTCGCTCGAGAATCGACCCCAGCGGGAAGTGCCCGGGGCTGGCCAGCTGCTCAAGCAGTCGGCGCGATCGATCGACCTGGAGCTTCTGGGCAGCGTGACCACGCGCGCCTTTGCCCAGACGATGCAGATGATCTACGTCGCCAACACGCGCAAGGACAAGCGCCCCGGCGACCCCAAGGTCGGCGGCCACCCGGCCTCCTGCGCCAGCTCGATCCACATCCTCGCCGCCCTGCATCTGGTGGTGCGCGAGCCGCAGGACTTTGTCGCTTGCAAGCCCCACGCCTCCCCGGTCGACCACTCCCTGCACCACCTGCTCGAGCTGCTGCGGGTCGAGCCGAAGCTGGGCGAGAGCGGCGGCTGGGTCGATGCCGACGTGGCCAAGCGCGCCATGCACGGGCTGCGCCAGTTCGCGACCGCGGACGACCCTTACGTTTTTCAGAGCTACCACGCGCGCAGCGACCTCGATTCCTTCCACTTCCTGCCCTCGGGCTCGGTGGGGATTCCGCCGGTGGCATCGGCCTACATGGCCCTGGCCTACCGCTACGCGACCGACCACGGCTGGGACGTGCCGCAGGGCGCGCATTTCTGGTCGCTGATCGGCGATTCGGAATTCCGCGAGGGCTCGCTGCTCGAGGTGATGCCCGAGTGCGCGGAGCGCCAGCTCGGCAATGTGTGCTGGATCGTCGACTACAACCGCCAGAACCTGGACGGGACGCGCACTTCGAATCCGAAAACGCTGCACGGCGCGGATTGCGATCGCATCGAGCGCACGGCCCTGGCCAACGGCTGGCGCGTGGTGCAGCTGCGCCATGGGTCCTTCCGCGAAGAGCTCTTCAAGCGCGAAGGCGGCCAGGCCCTGCGCGAATTGTTCGAGCAGGCCTTCACCGACTACGAGTACCAGATGCTGCTGCTCAAGCGCGACGCAGCGCCGATCCGCGCGCGCGCGAAGAACCACGGCGCCCAGGCCTTCGCGGCCCTGGCCAAGCTCGACGACGCGGACGTGGTGCGCGCCTTCGGCGACCTCGGCGGCCATGACATCGGGAAGATGGTCCAGGCCCTCGATTTCGCGAAGCAGGCCTCCGACCAGCCGTGCATGATCATCGCGCACACGGTCAAGGGCTGGAACCTCGAGTGCGCGGCCGATCCTTCGAATCACTCGGCCCTGCCCGACCAGAAAGAGCAGGAAGCGATCCTCGCGCGCGCTGGTCTGACCTTCGACGATCCTTTTGCGCTGTTCGAGCCGCAATCGCGCGAAGGAAAATTCCTCGCGCAGCGCCGCGACCAGTTCCGCGCGGCGATCGAAGAGCACGATCGGCTGCGCGCGAAGAATCGCCAGTGGGTCAAGGACGCGGTCGCTCGCGATGGCGGCCTGCCGGCCTCGCTCGCGATCGACCTGTCGCTGTTCCCGATGGCCCACACGCAATGGATGTGGGGCCAGCTCGCCGCGAAGCTCGTGCGCATCGGCACCGCCGACGAAGGCGGGCCGCACACGGGCTCGACCGAGCTTTCGGCGACGGAATCGCGCTGGAAAACAGCCGCGGACTTCGTGCTCACGCTTTCGCCCGATGTCGGCACCTCGACCAACATCTCCGGGGCGATGGACAGCCGGATCTACGGTCCGGACGGCGGCAAGCCGCTCGAGGCCGAGCTGCAATTGAAAGTGCGCCACCCGCAGCTGCTGTCCCACGCGGAGCAGTGGACGCGCCACATCCGCTTCGAGATCGCCGAGGCGAATTGCATGTCGGCCGCCGGCGCGTTCGGCAAGCTCGGGCATTACACGGGCCTGCCGTTCATGCCGATCATGACGGTGTACGACTTCTTCGTGAAGCGCGCCCTCGATCAGCTCTACTACAACCTGTACTGGGGTTCGGAGTTCATCGTGCTGGGCACGCCCTCGGGCACCACGCTTTCCAGCGAAGGCGCGCAGCACTCGTGGAAGAGCGACATCCAGATGCCCAACCTGATCACCTGGGAGCCGCTGTTCGCGATCGAGATGGACTGGATCCTCTCCGATGCGCTGCGGCGCCAGATGGAGGACGACAACGAGGGCCGCCGCGGCGTCCTGGTGCGCGCCGTCACGCGCGCGATCACGCAGCGCACGCTGCTCGAGCTGGTTCGCAAGCACGCTTCGTCCGCGGATCAGAGCGACGAGCAGCTGCTCTCGAAGGTCCGCGAGGATTGCCTGGCTGGCGCTTACTATTTGATCGACTGGCGCGGCTACGAGGGCTACGAGCCCGGCGACAACGTGGTCAACGTGTTCACGATGGGCTCGATCGCGACCGAAGCGATCGCGGCCGCGGAATTGCTGCAAGCACGCGGCGTGTTCGCCAACGTGATCCACGTTTCTTCACCAGAGCTCCTGCTCGGAATCCTGGGCGAGCGCTCGGGCTACCACCACCTGTGCGAAACCCTGGGCATCAACGGCGATTTGCACGCCGTCGAAGGCGCGGGCGAGAGCGAAGCGGGCCTGGTCTCGCTCGCCGGCCGTCGCATCCCCGTGGTCGCGACCTGCGACGGCGAAGCCGGTCTGCTCGACAACATCGGCTCGATCGTCGGCGTGAAACAGAAGACGCTGGCGGTGCGGAAATTCTCGAAGTGCGGGCGGCCCGACGAGGTCTACGCCTACCACCACCTCGACGCGGAATCGATCGTCGAAGCCTGTGGCGAAGTGCTCGCGCGCACCGCGCTCGAAAACCTGCGCGTCAGCCCGCAGATGCTGGAACGATTCACGGGCCGCGCAGCCGGCGAGGGCGAGACCGCCAACTGGCGCGAGCTGTGGCCCGCGCCGGACGAGTCCGCGCACTGACCGTGTCGAGCGCTCCCCCGCCTCACGATCCCGCGCGCGACGGCGTGGACGGTCTGCCCGCGCAGCCCGAGCCCTTTCCGCCCTTCGAGCGCTTGCGCAGCGAGCAGATCTACGATTCGCGCTGGTGCGGCATGCGCCGTGACGTGCTGCGGCTGCCGAGCGGCGCCGAGCAGGAATACCACGTGATCGAGATCACCGACGCGGTCGCGGTGGTGCCGATCCTCGCCGACGGCCGGATCGCGATGATCGGGCAGTACCGCTATCCGCACGGCAAGACCCACTGGGAGATTCCCGCCGGCCGCATGAATCCGAGCGAGGAACCGCGCATCGCCGCGGAGCGCGAGCTGCTCGAGGAAGCCGGCCTGCGCGCGGCAAAAATGATCGAGCTGCCCGGCTTCTACCCCGCCAACGGCATCACCGACCACTACGCCCACGCCTTCGTCGCCCTGGACTGCGAGATCGTCGCCGAGCCCACCCCCGACGCCTCCGAGCAACTCTTCCGCCGCTTCTTCACCCGCCGCGAAGTCGAATCCATGTTCGACGCCGGCCGCTTCGCCGACGCCTTCACCGCCCTCTGCATCGCCTACTGGTTAAGGAAGTAACAATCGGTACCCGGTATTCCACCACCATTTATTACATTCGCGCCGCCGCGCGAATGTAATAAATGGTGGTGGAATACCGGGTACCGATCAGGCTTTGGTGTAGTTCGGGCGGCCGGACATGCGCGAGGCGAGGGCGTTGCGGGTGTCGACGACGCTGCGGGCGTGGTTTGCGATCATGTCCCAGTCGAAGGCGCGGTGGTCGGTGGCGACGACGACGACGTCGAAGCTTGCGATCGTCGCGGGGTCCAAGTCGAGCGCGACGTGGTGGCGCAGGTCGTGCTCGCGCATTCTCGGCGGGACGGGGACGTGGGGGTCGGCGTAGCGCACGCTCGCTCCCAGGCCTTCGAACAGCTCGATCAGCTCGATCGCCGGCGATTCGCGCACGTCGTCGACATCCGGTTTGTACGCGAGGCCGAGCACGAGCACCTTGGCACCGTTCACGGCCTTGCCCTGCGTGTTGAGCGCCAGCATCGTCTTCTCGACGACGTAGTGCGGCATGCGCGTGTTGATCTCGCCCGCGAGCTCGATGAACTTCGTGGCGTGGCCCGCGCGCCGCGCGACCCAAGTCAAGTAGAACGGGTCGATCGGGATGCAGTGACCTCCGAGGCCGGGCCCCGGAGTGAAGCGCATGAAACCGAACGGCTTGGTCGAAGCCGCGTCGATCACTTCCCAGACGTCGATCTTCATCGCATCGAGGATCACCTTGAGCTCGTTGACCAGGGCGATGTTGATCGAGCGGAAAATGTTCTCGAGCAGTTTCGCCGACTCGGCCACCTCGGCCGAGCTGACGCGGATCGCCTGCTTGACCGCGGCGGCGTAGAGCGCATGGGCAGCCGCTCCCGAAGCCTCGCAGGTCCCCCCTACCAGCTTCGGAATCGTGCGCGTGTCGAAATCCTTGCGGCCGGGATCCTCGCGCTCGGGCGAAAAGGCGAGCAGGAAATCCACGCCGGCTTTCAGTCCGTCCCTCTCCAGGATTGGCCGCAGGAAATCGCGCGTCGTGCCCGGGTAGGTCGTCGATTCCAGCACGACCATCTGCCCGCGGCGCAGCGTCTTCGCGATCGCCTCGCCCGAGCGCTCGATGTACGAAAGATCGGGCTCCTTGTACTCGCCGAGCGGCGTCGGCACGCAGATCAAGATCGCGTCGGCCTCGCCCAGGCGCGAGAAATCGCTGGTGGCTTCGAAGCGGCCGCTCTGGCGCATGCGCGTGGTCATCGCCGAGCCGAGGTGGCGCAGATACTGCTCGCCGCGGGCGAGCTGCTCGATCTTCGAGGGATCGGTGTCGAAGCCGAGCACGCGGAAGCCGGCCTCGACGAAGGCGCTGGCGAGCGGCAGGCCGACGTAGCCCAGGCCGAGCACGCCGACGACGGCGGAGCGGGATTCGATCTTTTCTAGCAGCATGGAGGGTCGCCTCTTCGGCCTGGAGCGGTCCCCGACGTGAATCGGGGCGCGAGAGCCTAACCAGAGCCGAGCGAGGTGTAGAGGGACTTCGCGCGCGAGATCAGAATGGCCGCATGACGCCCACTGGACTCGTGACGCACCCCGCATGCCTGGAGCACTTCGCCGGCCCCGGACATCCCGAGCGGCCGGAGCGGCTGAGCTCTGTCCTGCGCGCCCTGCGCGAGGCTCCCGCGCTGTCGGCCTGCACCTGGCTCGAGGCGCCGCCGGCTTCGCTGGAGCAGATCTTGGGCGTGCATTCGATCGAGCTGGCCCCGAGCGTGCGCGCCGCCTGCGCGCGCGGACGGGCCCTGCTCGACGGAGGCGACACCTACGTGTCGAGCGAATCCTACGAAGCCGCGCTGCGCGCCGCGGGGGCGACGATCGCGGCCAGCGAGCGTGTGCTGCGCGGAGAATGGTCCAATGCCTTCGTCGCGGTGCGGCCGCCGGGTCACCATGCCGAGGAGAGCACGGCGATGGGCTTCTGCCTGTTCAACAATGTGGCGATCGCGGCGCGCTGGCTGCGCTCGAGCGGCGTAGAGCGCGTCGCGATCGTCGACTTCGACGTGCACCACGGCAATGGCACGCAACACATCTTCGAGCGCGATCCGAGCGTGTTCTACGCGAGCCTGCACCAGTACCCGCACTATCCCGGCACGGGTGCCGCGAGCGAGCGCGGGCTCGGCGCGGGCGCGGGCACGACTTTGAACTGTCCGCTGGCGAGCGGCACGGGCGATCGCGAATGGATGGCTGCGCTGGAAACGAGCGTGGTGCGCGAGCTCGAGCAGTTCCGGCCGGACTTCCTGCTGATCTCCGCGGGCTTCGATGCGCACCGCGACGATCCGCTGTCGGGAACGCGCGTCAGCACGGACGGCTATTCGAGGATGACGGAGACACTGGCGAGTTTCGCGCGCTCGACGTGTCAGGGACGGATCGTCAGCGTGCTCGAAGGCGGCTACGACCTCGACGCGCTTGCGGCGAGCGCGCGGGCTCATGTCGAGTCGCTCTCCCGGTACGGAACTGGGATGTGAAGGCCGTCCCCCGTCGCGATGTGCAGACCATATAGCCTTGCACACGAGGCAACGGGGCCTCAACGCACTCTATGGTGCAGACGACGGAGGACGGTCGTGACCAAGGATAGCATGAGTACGGAGCCAGGTGAATTCGTCCGGAGTCGTGCAGGTACCCCACGCGCCGCTTTCGCGGCGCGTGGGCTGCCTGCACGACTCCGGACGAATTCACCTGGCTCCGTATTGGAGGGATACATTCGAGCAGCCTTCCTCGCTCGCTCCCCCTAGGTTCCCGGAGACCTCATGAACACCTCACGCGGCAGGCGCACGCTCGCGCTCGCATTCGCGGCCACCAGCGCCCTGACAGTCAGCTCAGCAGCTCAGGCCGTCACCCCGGCGAGCCAAGACCGCGGCTCGCTGCTCCTGGACGACGTGCCCCTCGCCCGCTGGACTTCGCCCGCGTTCCCGACGGGCATCGAATTCGGCGCCGTCTTCGGCATCTCCTGGGGCGACTGCGATGGCGACGACTACCCCGACGTGCTCTGCGCCTACTCCCGGCGTCTGTGGCGCAATGAGCAAGGACTCGGCTGGCAGCTCACGACCTTGGACCCGCAGGTCCTGCCACCCACTCGCCAACGCTACGGCTGCTCCTTCGGCGACTGGGACGCGGACGGGCGCCAGGACATCGCGACCGAGCCGCGCTTATACGCCTCCGACAACAAGCTGCACCTGCTGCACAACGACGGCAACCTGCAGTTCCACGACATCGCCGGGAATCATCAGCTGCTCGACGTGCAGCCGTTCGGCAACTCGGAGACCTTCTGCTGGGGAGACGTCGACGGCGATGCGCGCCTGGATCTCTTCGTGCCCGTGTATCCGCCGTGGTGGCAGTTCGGACCGGGGAACTTCTTCCTGCACAATATCGGCCCTTCGCCGTCGGGTGGGTTCGCGTTCCGCGAGAAGAGCGCTCACGCCGGGCTGGACAATCCAGCGGGCACGTCGGCGCCGGAGGGCGCGCAGCTCGCGGACGTCGACGGCGACGGCGACCTCGATCTGTACTCGAACGGCAGGATCTACTGCAACCGCTCGCAGCCGGGCTCGCCCGCCTTCGATGCCCTGCTTCCGATCGCCAGCGGCATCGCCTTCGACTACGTGTACGACGAAGGCGCGGCGCTCTTCGACTACGACCTCGACGGCGATCTCGACCTGGCGGTGGCTTACAGCAACGCGCCCGGCGCGACCTTGTGGGAATCGCGCGGCGACGGAACCTTCTTCCAGGTCGAGCCCGGAGTCGTCCAGTCTCCGATGACCGGCTTGAACCTCGGACTCTCCGCCGAGGACTGGGACAACGACGGCGACATCGATTTCACGACGCGCCAGGTCTTCCGGCGCAACATGCTGATCGAGAGCGGAGCGCGCAGCTTCGTGGTCGCCCCCCATTCGATTCCTCCCAGCTATGTGATCAGCGCGACGCCGGCCTGGGCCGACTGGGACAAGGACGGCGATCTCGACTGCGCGCTCGGCAACTACGGCGAGCTCGCGCGCTTCTACTTGAACACGACTTGCGACCCGGCGACGCCCCTCGCGGACCGTCGCTTCCTGCGCGTGCACCCCGTGCGCGAATCGCACAGCGTCCCGCGCGGCCTGGACGTCGAATATGGAGCCGCTGCCGAGCTGCGCGTGCGCAATGCGCCCGATCCCTGGCGGCGGCGCAAGTTCACTTCGAGCTCCGCGGGCTATTTGAACCAGAACGAGTACACGCTGCACTTCGGCTTGCCCGCCGATCCGACGCCGGCCGATCCGCGGACCGATCTCGAGCTCGGCGTGCAAGTCGACTTCCCCGTGGTGGCGCAGACCGCGCCCTGGCGCATCGACGAGCACGTCAATCCGGTGCTCGGGAACATCGCCCTCGCCGATCTCGCTTCGCGGGAGATCAAGGTCTTCCGCGTCGGCGAGGTCGTGATCGACGGCGTGTCGACCGGCCCGCTCCACCACGTTTCGCCGCAGCTCGCGGCCAGCGCCGGCGGCCTCCTGCATGCCGGCGTCACGACAGCGATCGGCAACCTCTCGACTTCGTTCAACCAGATCACTTGGTACGCGCTCGAGGTCCGCGTGCCTGCCGGAAGCGAAGAGGTGCTCGTCGACGAGCTCACGATCGACGGCCAGCTCGCTGGGCCGGCCTTCTGCTCACCCCAGAGCTTCAACCTCGCCCTGTGGGACACGACCGTTCCGGGTCACGCCGTGCGAGTCGAGGTGAAGAGTGCCGCGAGCAACCCGCGCAATTCGCGCACGAGCGTGCCGTGGAACCTGCGCCTCGCGCCTGGGCACACGTACCGCTTCGCCGCGCACCTGGCGAGTTATCGCCCGACGCTGGTGGCCCTGCCGGTCGATCACGGCAACCTGCAGGTGATCACCTCGGCCCGCTACCTGGATCCGGAGCCCTGCAATTCCGACGCGCTCACCGCGGCGCCGCTCGACAACACGCGCGTGTATTTCGCGCTGTTGTTCCATCGCTAGTCCGATGGGCCGAAGCC
>Ga0193706_1000396_pt1 | contig 25883 bp, 19 predicted proteins | sample U3c1metaG_FD_160130 | JGI IMG/M metagenome (GOLD analysis project Ga0193706, IMG submission 160130) | Soil microbial communities from a riparian zone of the East river system, Colorado, United States - U3c1 | ecosystem: Environmental > Terrestrial > Soil > Riparian zone | place: USA: East River... | reverse complement strand
GGTCGGCAAGCGCCTGGGCGAGCTGCTGGGGATCGAGGTGCAGCAGGCGCCGGCCGTGGTCGGCGGCGACGTCGATCTGATGGCTGGCGCGCTCGGCCCCGGCGACGTGCTGTTGCTGGAGAACACCCGCTTCGAACCGGGGGAGACCGAGAACGACCCGAAGCTGGCCGAAGCGCTGGCCGAGCTCGCCGACCTCTACGTCAACGACGCCTTCGGCGCCGCCCATCGCGCCCACGCCAGCACCGAGGGCGTGGCGCGCCATCTGCCGGGCTATGCGGGGCTGTTGCTGGAGCGAGAGGTGAACGAGCTGACGGCTGTGGTCGAGTCGCCGCGGCGGCCGCTGGTCGTCGTCCTCGGCGGCGCCAAGGTCTCCGACAAGGTCGGCGTCATCGACCGCTTCCTCGAGGTCGCCGACCGGATCCTGATCGGCGGCGCGATGTGCTTCAGCTTCTTCCGCGCCCAGGGCATCGCCACCGGCAACTCGCTGGTCGAGGAGAAGGGCGTCGCGCTGGCGGTTGAGGCACTGGAGCGGGCAAAGGGGTCCGACTGCGAGCTGATGCTCCCGGTCGACCTCGTCCTCGGCGAAAGCTTCGACGCCGAGACCGAGCGCCGCGAGAGCGACTGCGTGGAGGTGCCGGACGGCTGGATGGGCCTCGACGTCGGCCCGCGTACCGCGGCCCGCTACGCCGAGGCGATCGCCGGCGCCGGCACGGTGCTCTGGAACGGGCCGATGGGGGCCTTCGAGATGGAGCCTTTCGCGGCCGGGACCCGAACCGTCGCCGAGGCCGTCGCGGCGGCCCCCGGGACGACCGTGATCGGTGGCGGCGACTCGGTCGCGGCGCTGCGCAAATTCGGCCTCGACCAGGAGGTCGACTGGCTCTCGACCGGAGGAGGAGCATCCTTGGAGTTGCTGGAGGGGAAGAAGCTGCCCGGGGTCGAGGCCCTGCTCGACAAGGAGGAGACCGATGCCTGAGCGCACGCCGTACATCGCCGCCAACTGGAAGATGAACAAGACCGTCGCCGAGGCGGCCGAGTTCGTCGACGCGCTGCTGCCGCGGATCGCCGCGACCCAGTGCGACGTCGTCATCTGCCCTTCCTTTCTGGCCCTGAGCGAGGTGGTCGAGCGCCGGCGCGGCACCGCCGTCCGCGTCGCTGCCCAGAACATGCACGAGGAGGAGTGGGGCGCCTTTACCGGCGAGGTCTCGGCGGCGATGCTGGTCGAGCTCGACGTCGAGGCTGTCATCCTCGGCCACTCCGAGCGCCGCCAGTACTTCGGCGAGACCGATGCGGCTCTGGCGCGCAAGGTCCCAGCCGCGATCGCCGCCGGCCTCGAGCCGATTCTCTGCGTCGGTGAGAGCGAGGCGGCGCGCGACAGCGGTGAGACGGCGGAAGTCCTCGAGCGCCAGCTGCAGGCGGACCTGGCCAACCTCGAGTCGCGCCAGCTGGAGCAGGTCGTGGTCGCCTACGAGCCGATCTGGGCGATCGGCACCGGCCGCACCGCGACTCCGGAGCAGGCCCAGGAGGCCTGCGCCTTCATCCGCGACGTCCTGCGCATGCGCGGCGCCGCGGTGGACAACATACGGATCCTCTACGGCGGCTCGATGAAGCCGGCCAACGCGGCGGAGCTGCTGTCCAAGCCCGACGTCGACGGCGGCCTGATCGGCGGCGCCAGCCTCGACCCGGCCGACTTCGCCGCGATCGTGGAAGCGGCCGGGTGACCCTGGTCCCTTCACTGGCGCTGGTCATCCTCGACGGCTGGGGACTGGCCGAGCCGGGGCCGGGCAACGCGATCTCGCTGGCGCGGACGCCGGTCTTCGACCGCCTCTGGGGGCGCTATCCTCACACCCAGCTCTCGGCCCAGGGACCTGACGTCGGCCTCCCCGACGGGCAGATGGGCAACTCCGAGGTCGGCCACCTCAACCTCGGCGCCGGGGCGATCGTCAAACAGGACCTGGCCCGGATCGACGACGCCATCGCCGACGGCAGCTTCTTCGAAAACGAGGCGCTGCTGGCTGCCTGCGAGCGCGCCCGCAACAGCCCGCGCGGCCGCCTGCACCTGCTCGGGCTGGTCTCCGACGGCGGCGTCCACTCCGGCTGGGAGCACATCGAGGCCTGCATCGAGCTGGCCTCCCAGGAGGGCGTGCCCGACGTCGTCTTCCACGCCTTCACCGATGGCCGCGACACGCTCCCCCACGGCGGCCGCACCTACCTGGCCGAGCTGGAACGCTGGCTGCGCCAGGCCGGTCGGATCGCCACCGTCAGCGGCCGCTACTACGGGATGGACCGCGACACCCGCTGGGAGCGGACCAAGCTCGCCTACGACGCGATCGTCCATGCGCGGGGTTTGCAGGCGGACAGCGCCCTCGAGGCGATCGAGTCCTCCTACGAGCGGGGGGAGACCGACGAGTTCGTCAGGCCGACCGTGATCGGCGACTACGACGGCGTCGCCGCCGGAGACGTCGGGATCTTCGTCAACTTCCGCCCCGACCGAGCCCGGCAGATGACCCGCGCCCTCGCCGAGCCGGGCTTCGACGAGTTCTCGCGGACGGGCGGGCCGGCGCTCGACCTGGCCACGATGACCTCATACCGCAAGGGTTGGCCCTATCCGGTCGCCTTCCCCGAGGAGCGACCAAAGACGACCCTGGCCGAAACGATCGCCAATGCCGGCGGCCGTCAGCTGCACGTCGCCGAGACCGAGAAGTACGCCCACGTCACCTACTTCTTCAACGGCGGCCGCGAGCAGGAGCTGAAGGGAGAAGAGCACTGCCTGGTGGAATCGCCGCGCGACGTCCCGACCTACGACCACAAGCCGGAGATGAGCGCGCGGGCCGCCGCCGATACCTTCGTCGAGCACTGGAGCGGCAGCGACTATCGCTTCGGGATCATCAACTTCGCCAATCCCGACATGGTCGGCCACACCGGCGTGATTCCCGCCGCGGTTGCGGCGGTCGAAACGGTTGACGCCTGCCTCGCCGACGTCGTCGCCGCGGTCGAGGCGCGGGGGGGCGCCTGCATCGTCACCGCCGACCACGGCAACTGCGACCACATGCTCGAGCCTGACGGCTCGCCAAACACGGCCCACTCGCTCAATCCGGTGCCGCTGATCGTCACCGCCGCGGGCCTGGAGCTGCGCAATGGCGGCATCCTCGCCGACGTCGCCCCCACCGCCCTCGACCTCCTGGGCATCCCCCAGCCCGAGCCGATGACCGGCCGCTCCCTGATCGCCGCTCGATGACTTTTGGTGGTCCCAGCAACCAAAATGCATCGAGCGGCGCGTGAGGGTCGATCCGCACAGGCTTAGGTTCGAGATCGGCGCGCGGGACGGGGCGGCGCGCGCGGGCACGCTGCACACGGCACACGGGCCGATCGAGACCCCGGCCTTCATCCCGCTCGCCACCAAGGGGACGGTGCGCGGCCTCGAATCCACCGAGGTCGCCGACCTCGGCTACCAGCTGATCCTCGGCAACACCTACCACCTGTTCGTCTCGCCGGGGCCGGAGCGGATCGCCGCCGCCGGCGGCCTGCACGGCTTCATGGGATGGGAGCGGGCGCTGATCACCGACTCCGGCGGCTTCCAGGTCTTCTCGCTTGCCCACGGCGGCGTCGCCAACGAGGTCAAGGGCAGCGGCCGGTCGGGGGGAGAGCACGGGTCGAAGGTCGAGATCACCGAGGAGGGCGCGCGGTTCCGCTCCTACCGCGACGGCTCGGAGCTGTTCATCTCACCGGAGGTCTCGATGCAGGTCCAGGCCGCGCTCGGCTCCGACATCGCCCTGGTCTTCGACGAGTGCACGCCCTTCCACGCCGACCGCGACTACACCGCCCGTTCGACCGCGCGCACCCATCGCTGGCTCGACCGCTGCCTCGAGTGGCACGAGCGCGAGGGTCCTGCGCGCCAGGCGGTCTTCGGCATCGTCCAGGGCGGCGTCCACGAGGACCTACGGCGGGAGTCGGCCGAGGCGGTCTCCGCCGCCGGGGTCGACGGCCTGGCGATCGGCGGCACCCTCGGCCGCGACAAGGCGGAGATGCACGAGGTCTTGGCGATGACCGCGCCGCTGCTTCCCGAGGAGGCTCCAAAGCACCTGCTCGGCATCGGCGAGGTCGACGATCTGCTCGGCGGCATCGCCCTTGGTCTCGACGTCTTCGACTGCGCCGTTCCCACTCGCCTCGCCCGCCACGGCGTCGCCCTGGCGCCGAATCCGGAGAACCGCTTTCGCCTCGACCTCCGCAAGTCGCGCTGGGTCGGCGACCGCGACCCCCTCGTCGACGGCTGCCCCTGCCCCGCCTGCCAGCACCACGACCGCGACTACGTCAGCTACCTCTCCCGCGCCGAGGAGCTGACCGCGGTTCGCCTCATCGTCACCCACAACCTCACCTACATGCATCAGCTCACCACCCACGCCCGCGCGGCGATCGAGGCGGGGACCTTCGAGGGCTATCGAGCCGCCGTCCTCGCCGGCGCGCCCCCTTGGGCGGCGAACACCGCGGCCTGAGCCGCGAGCTCGCCCTATTCGGTGTTCCTATTCGGTGTTCTTTTTGACCAGGTCCTTCACTTCTTCGACCACCTTGTCGACCGAGTCGCCCGCCACTTGCTTGACCTTGACGCCGGCCGCCTGGTCGGTGGTGTAGATCACCGCGGCCGCCACCGCGGCCGCCACGAGCACGAGCGCCACCAAGGCGAGGACGAAGCGGACGAAGCGGGAGAAGGCCGAGCGCTGGGACCGGGCGGGCCCGCGGGCTGGGGCGGCCGGCGGCGGGGAGATGCGTGGCTCCGGGCGCCGGGTCTGCGACTGGGCTGGCCGGTACTCGGTCTGGGCGGTGGTGCGGTCGAGGTGGCGGGTGGCGGCGGTCTCGCCGCCGAGGACCCGGGTCGGCCCCGTCCCTTCCTGCAACGGCAACGTCACGTCCTCGCCTTCGAGGCCCAGCCGCAGCCCGCTGGACAGCTCGTCGGCGCTGGCGTAGCGCCGGTTCGGGTCGCCCTCCAGCGCGCGCAGGACGGCGCCGCCCAGGGTCCCGGGGACCTCGTCGTTGTAGGTGCTCGGCGGCAGCGGCTTCTCGTTCTGCTGGCGCACCGCCAGCTCGGCCAGCGAGGAGCCCTCGTAGGGCAGCCGGCCGGTGAGGAACTGGTAGAGGACGACGCCGAGGGCGTAGACGTCGGTCGCCGGCGTCGCCTCCTCGCCGCGCACCTGCTCGGGGGCGAGGTAGGCGGCGGTGCCGACCACCGAGCCGACCTGGGTGATCCGGGTCTGCTCGAGCGCTCGGGCGATGCCGAAATCGGTCAGCTTGATGGTCATCTCACCGCCGCCGACGGGGCCGCCGAAGACCATCAGGTTGCCGGGCTTGACGTCGCGGTGGATGATCCCGCGCCGGTGCGCGTAGTCGAGGCCGGAGCAGGCCTGGATCCCGATCTCGGCGGCGATCTCCGCGGCCACCGGCCCGTGCCGCTGCAGGATCTGCGCGCCGGAGCGGCCCTCGACGTACTCCATGACGATGTAGTGGCGCCCCTCGTCGACGCCGGTGTCGTAGACCTGGACGATGTTGGGATGGATCAGCTTCGCCACCGCCAGTGCCTCGCGGCGGAAGCGGGCGACGAAGCGCTCGTCGTCGGAGAGGTGCTCGGCGAGGATCTTCACGGCGACGGTCCGCTCGAGGATCAGGTCGGTCGCCTTGTAGACGTTCGACATGCCGCCGGAGCCGAGCTTATCGCCCGTCTGGTACCGGCCGGAGAGGGTTCCCGCCTCCATCATTCGCCTCCCGCCGGGGTGCCGGGGCCGACGCCGCCCGCGGGCGTGCCGCCATCGGTTTCGGCCGGCGCTTCTTCGGGTTCTTCGTGGCCTTTGGCTTTGCCTTCGGCCTGCGGCGGCAGGGTCGGAGTGGCCGGCGCTTCTTCCGGTTCCTCCTCCTTGTCCTGCTTCTTCGGCTTCTCGGGCTTGTCCGGCTTTTCGGCTTCGGCCGGCACTTCGGCGGGCTCGATCGCCGGCGCCGTTTCCTCGCTGGTCGTTTCTTCGCAGCTCGCCACGACTTCGTTGAGCCTGGTGGCGCCGTCGCGCAGCGCCTGCTTCAGCTTCGCGTCGACGCCGTCGAGTTCTTCGATCTGGAGGCTGACCGATCCGGCGGCTTCGGCGGCGCCGGCGCAGTCTTCTTCGCCCGCCAGCTGCTCGACCCGGTCCAGGTTGGCGGTGATTTCGCTGGCGGTGCTGCCCGGCAGGAGGTCGGCGTTATCGCCGCTGCCGCAGGCAGCCAGGCCCAGCGCCGCGACGGCGCCGAGGGCGAGGACAAGCAGGGATGCGCTCAGACGGCCCATGAATCGAGTCTAGACAACGGTTGGAAGGCTGGATTCCCCCTGCAATTGGCCATCAGCGGCCGACCTCCAGCCGTTCCGCCAGCTGGCTCGGGAGGCCGGCGGCGAGGATCGTCTCGGCGGCTGTGGCGACGTCATAGGGGACGCGATGGAAGCGCGCGGTCCAGGCCTCGGTGTCCAGCTCCAGCCAGGCGGCGCGGGGGTCGCCGTCGCGGGGCTGGCCGACGCTGCCGGGGTTGAGCAGCCAGGCGCCGCTCTCGAGCCCGAGCAGCGCCCCGTCGCCGGCCTGGGCGCCCTGGGTCTCGCCCGTCCTCGCCCCCTCGGGGCGGGAGAAGAAGAGCGAGACATGGGAGTGGCCGATCAGCCCGACCCGCTCCCTCATCGCCGCCATCCCCTCTTCCGCCTGGCCGATCGAGAGCACGTACTCCCAGATCGGGTCGCGCGGGGAGGCGTGGAACAGGCCGACGCCGTCGCGTGAGCTGGCCGGCGCCAGGCCGCGTAGGAACTCCAGGGTTCCCTCGCTGGCGTTGTCCCGCGTCCACTCCACGGCGGCCGCCGCGGTCTCCGAGAAGGACGAGATGTCGAGCCCGCCCAGCAACGCCAGGTCGTGGTTGCCGACCAGGCAGAGATCGCAGCGCTCGCCGATCAGCTCCGCGCAGGCATCGGGCTGGGCGCCGTAGCCGACCACGTCGCCCAGGCACCAGACCTCCTCGACGGCGGCCTCCTCGACGGCGGCGAGGACGGCCTCGAGGGCGGGCTGGTTGGAGTGGACATCGCTGATGACGGCTGCGCGCAAGCGGCCAGCGTACCCTGGGCGGGCCGCGGTCCATACGATTGGCCGGTGACCGCCACCGATTCGATCGCGGAGTTGCGCGGCGCCGTCGAGGGCGCGGCGCGGGCGCTGCGCGACGGCGAGCGGACCGAGCCCGCTCCCACCCTCGACCGCCCGCCGAAGCCGGAGCTGGGCGACTACAGCTCCAACGCGGCGATGCTGCTGGCCGGGCCGCTGGGCGACAACCCGCGTGCCGTCGCCGAGCGCCTGCGGGCCGAGCTGGAGCGCGAGCTGGCCGCCTCCGGCAGCCTCGACCGGGTCGAGGTCGCCGGCCCCGGCTTCGTCAACCTCTTCCTCTCCGACGCCTGGTACCGGCGCGCCCTCTCGGCCCTGGTCGCGGCGGGGGAGGCTCTCGGCCCGGCGCCGACCGAGGAGCCGGAACGGGTCCTGGTCGAGTTCGTCTCCGCCAACCCGACCGGGCCGCTGCACGTCGGCGGCGGCCGCCACGCCGCCTACGGCGACGCCCTGGTGCGGCTGCTGGAGGCGGTCGGCCACGAGGTCGAGCGCGAGTACTACGTCAACGACGCCGGCGGCCAGGTCGGCCAGTTCGCCGACTCGATCGCCGCCCGGATGGCCGGCACCGAGCCGCCCGAGGGCGGCTACGGCGGCGAGTACGTGATCGAGCTGGCCGAGCGGATCGCGGCCGAGGGCATCGACCCCGCCGACCGCGAGGCGCTGGGCCGGCGCGGGATCGAGCTGATGCTGGACGAGGTGCGGGGGACGCTCGAGCGCTTCGGGGTTCGCTTCGACACCTGGTTCTCCGAGCGCGACCTCTACCAGCGCGGCGAGGTCGACACGGCGCTAGCCGACCTCGACCGGCGCGGCCACACCTACCGCCACGAGGACGCGCTTTGGCTGCGCACCACCGACTTCGGCGACGACAAGGACCGGGTCCTGATCCGCTCCAACGGCGAACCCACCTACCTCGCCGCCGACGTCGCCTACCACTGGGACAAGCTGCAGCGCGGCTTCGGCCGGCTGATCGACGTGCTCGGCGCCGACCACCATGGCTACGTGCCGCGGATCCGGGCGGCGATCGAGGCGCTCGGCGCCGACCCGGCGGCCTTCGAGGCGCTGATCATGAGCCTCGTCCACATCGTCGAAGCGGGGGAGCGGGCGCAGATGTCGAAGCGCAGCGGCGACTTCGTCTCGCTTGACGAGCTGCTCGACGACATCGGCGTCGACGCCAGCCGCTGGTTCATGCTCTGGCGCAGCCACGAGACCACCGTCGACCTCGACCTCGAGCTGGCCCGCAGCCAGTCCAGCGACAACCCGGTCTACTACGTCCAGTACGCGCACGCGCGGATCGCCAGCATCCTCCGCAAAGCGGGCGCCGCCGCCGAAGAGGGCGGCGCCGGCCTCGACTCCGAGGCGCCGGCGGTCTCGATGGAGGCCAGCGAGAGGGCGCTGATCAAGCGCCTGCTGGAATTCCCCGCAGAGGTGCGCGAGTCGGCCGCGCGGCGGGCGCCGCACCGGATCTGCGCCTACTCGACCGCGGTCGCCGCCGACTTCCACGCCTTCTACCGCGACTGCCAGGTGGTCGGCGCCGAGGGCGAGGGGGTCGAGCAGTCGCGGCTGGCGCTCTGCCTCGCCACCAAGCGGACGATCGCGGCGGCGCTGGGGCTGCTCGGGATCTCGGCGCCCGAGCGGATGTGATGCGCGGCGGGCGCCGCAAGCTGCCCGTCCTGGCCGAGATCTCCGGCCCCGCGCCCGGCGAGGCGCGGGCCTGGGCGATGCGCCGCGCCGACCTCGAGGCGCTCGCCGGGTTGCCTGGCGCGCTGGCGGGGCAACGGGTCGTGCTCGTCGCCGGCGAGGAGGGATTGGGCGCGGCCCTGGCCCTCGCCGGCGCCGCCGGAGCCGCCGGGCGGCGCACGGCGCTGCTCGAGTGCGACCTGGCGCGCCCGCGGCTGGCGGCCGACCTCGGCCTCGCGCCGGCGCCGGGACTGCACGAGTACCTGCGCTGGGAGGCCACCGCCGCCGAGATCCTCCAGCCCCTCGTGCTCGCCGGCCCCGCGGCGGGCACGGCGACGCAGCCGCTGATCTGTGTGGTGGCCGGCCGCCCGGCCGCCGATCCGGCGACCCTGATCGGCCTCGAGAGCTTCCGCCACGCGCTCGCCAAATTGCGGTCCGCCTACGACCTCACGGTCCTGGCCGGCCCGGGGCTGGACCCCGGCGACGGCTCTCTGCACGCGATCGCGGCGCAGGCGGACGCGCTGCTCGCGGCGGTTCCTCCCGCGGCGGCCACGGGCCGGCCCGGCAGGGAGCTGCGCGCGGCGCTGCAAAGGCTGCCGGTCGACGCCCGCGGCGCGATTCTCGTCGCCCCGGCCTGAAGCCCGGCTCAGAGGTCGTAGCGGGCGAGGTCGGCGTCGAGCCGCTCGGCGTCCTCGGGGCTGGGGCCGGCCGCCGCCGTCTGCTCGGAGCCGGCCGCGCCCGCGGCGCGGCGCCACCGGAGCACGCCGAAGGCGAGCGCGATCGCGGCCAGGACGAAGGCGATCACCGGCACCAGGTAAGCGGAGAGGTCGAAGCCGGATCCCTGCGGTAGCGCCAGGACCTCGGTGCCGTACTCGGCCACCAGCGCGTCCTTGATCTGCTCCTTGCTCTGGCCTTCGGCCACCAGCCGGGAGATGAAGGCTTTCTGGCGCAGGGCCTGGGGCGATTCGGCCAGCTCCAGCAGGGTGCCGCAGACGGGGCACATCACTTCCGAGGAGATCTCGCCGAGCGAGGTCTGCGGGGTCGCGGCCCTCGCCCCCAGGGTGCCCACCGCCATCAGCGCCAGCGCCACTCCCAGACAGGCGGCGAGCGCCGCTCGCGCCCTCACGAGCGACCGTCCTTCAGCAGCGGCGCTACTTCCCGGTCCAGGTATTCCTCGCTGACCGGGCCGCGCACCAGCAGCCGCACTTTGCCGCTGGGGTCGACGAGGAAGTTCTCCGGCACGCCGGTGGTCCCGAACTCGTGGGCGGCGTCGCCGTTGCCGTCGCGCAGCTGCGGGTAGCTGAGGCCGAAGCGGCGCACGAAGGCGCGGCCGTCGCCGCTGAGGTCGCGGCTGTCGATGCCGAGGACGGTGAAGCCGGGGTCGCCGTGGCGGCGCTGGAAGCGCTCCAGGGCAGGCGCCTCCTCGCGGCAGGGGACGCACCAGGAGGCCCAGAAGTTGACCAGCACCCAGCGCCCCCGGTAGTCGGCGAGGGAGCCGTTGCCGGCGCCTTCGAGGCGGGGCAGGGGGGAGGTGGGCGCGGCCTCGCCGAGCGCGATCCCGGACGACCCCTTGCTGAGCAGGCCGAAGGTGAGCAGGCCGACGACGGCCAGCACGGCGAGGACGGCTATGGAAGAGCGGACGCTCACGGAGCGCAGAGGTTAGAACTCGCGGGCCTCCGGCAACCGCCCGCCGGTCATAGAATCTGCCAGCAGCGCGGACGTAGCTCAGTTGGTAGAGCGCGAGCTTCCCAAGCTCGAGGTCGCGGGTTCGAGACCCGTCGTCCGCTTTTTTTGATGACGGGCCGTCGAGGACTTGCTCGACCGGGTCTGGATCTGGGGGTAAGCGGACGAAATGGATCGCGGTCACTCCCCTCCAAGCTGCCGAGGCTTCATCGTTGATGGGTTGCTCGGGGAGTGTGCAATCTGCCTGTGGAGCCAGATAGTTGCTGTCAGTTTTTTTACTGAAACTGTCATTTGTTCCGTTGAGGCCTATTGGCTCAAAAACCAGGGTTGAAGTAGTAGTCATTGAGCGAGCATGGTTCTGCCGAGTAACCAAGTCGTTTACAAAAGCTCGGCCGATGGGTTCCTGCGTTCGCCGCAGCCCGCGATCGCATGAAAGCCGGGGGACAGGGGAGGACGATGGCTGGAAGTGGAACGGGTGAAGGACGGCTGGGCGGGCAACGCTCCCTGTTGGGGATGGCCGGCACCATCGGAGCGATCGTCGTGGCGCTTGTGGCGATCCTTTCGGGCATCGCGTTCGCAGCGGGCGAGGGCCCCGCGGACGGCGTCCGCGAGTCGCCGGGTTCGGGCGCTCGCCCGATGGCCGATCTCGGTGTTGAGCTTCCCTCGAAGCGAACTTCCACCTCTCGGACGTTTCGCTTGCCCGATGGCAGGAGGGAAACCAGGGTCTACGAGGCTCCGGTCAACTACAAGAACTCCGACGGAGCTTGGGTGCCGATCGAGGAAGGGTTGGAGCGGGTCGGCAGGACGCTCACCAACGGCGATAACGGCTTCGACTTAAGCCTCCCCGCTTACATCGGATCGGACCCGATTCGTATCTCCGATGGCGACGGGTGGGTTTCCCAGCAGCTTCTGGGGATGCAGACTCGAGCGGTGAAGGCCGAAGGCAACATCGCGAGCTACGAGACGGTCAACCCTGGGACGAGCTTCGACTTCACCACCCTCGCAAATGGCGTCAAGGAGGACATCGAGATTGCCGACCTCTCCCAGCCGAGCACGTTCCGCTACGAGCTGAATGCCTCCGATGGCCTCATGCCGACCAAGGCCGAAGACGGCTCAATCGAGTTCCGCGACGAAAACGGCCAAGTAGTCGTCACCCTCCCTGCCCCGGTCATGGCCGACAGCGCCGCTGAGCCGCAGGTGTCCTACGCCGTCCACTACAGCCTCCAGCCGCAAGCCGCGAATCGATGGGCGCTCACGGTGGAAGCCGACCGCGACTGGTTGTCGCAGCCAGAGCGCGCTTGGCCGGTGCGAATTGACCCCTCCCTCATAGTCAAAAGCCCCACTTTCGATTGCACGTATGGGATCGGAGAAGAAGCCAGTTGGGAGGGCTGCGGCTCCAGCGGGAAACCGGAGCTTTTCGCGGGCTACTGGCCGAGCCTAAGCGGCCCAGAGTGGGATAGCCGGGCACGCTCGGCGCTCCGTTTCAACCTGGAAGCGATCCCGATCAACGCCTACATCACCGATGCGACGATGAGCTTGCACTCCCCGACGGCCGCGCAAAACACGACTGGCGTTGAAGCGGTGACGGCCAGCCAGGACTGGACTGACCAAATCAATTGGTGGCAATACAACGGCACCACGGACTGGGACGAAGCGGGCGGGGACTACTTGCTGGACGAGAACGCAATCGTCTTGACGAGCGAGCGAGGCACCCAGCCGGGCTGGTGGAACTTCTCGAAAGGGACCGGGGGCTCCGAAATGACCAGCCTGGTGAGCAGCTGGGTGTCCAAAAACAGCCCGAACTACGGGGTGTTGATCAAACTCCAGGACGAGGAATCCAGGGAATGTGGCGAAGCCTCCTGCACTGAACGGGTCGTTGAATTCGACTCCAGCGCCGCCCCGGACGCCAACCTCCGGCCGTATCTGTCTGTCACCTACTACCCTCCTGCGCCAACCGGCAGCAAATTGGTCTCACCCAGCGAAGGCGCCCAGACGGCTCGCCGCCTGACGCTCAAAGCCGGCTTCGGCTCAAGTGCGACCGGCGTCACTTTTCAGTTCAGGCGGAGCAACGCCGGGCCCTTCACGACGATCCCATCTAGCCTCGTCCATGACGCTCAGGGCCAGCAGGTCTCCTGGCCGATGCCGGTATCGGGCAACCAGAGCGAGCCGGTGTTCTTCGACGCCGCGAACGCGGTACCGGCTCTGGGAATCGCGGGTGGCTGGATCCAGGTCCGAGCTTTGTTTGAGGGGCCGCCTGGGACTCTTGGTTTCAGCGTCCCCACCAACGCCACCGTCGACCCCAACATAGGTGGCACCCGCGACGCCACCGCCGCCGTGGGGCCGGGCACTGTCAACCTCCTGACCGGAAATCTCACGGTCAGGCGAACCGATGTCTCGATCTCCGGCTTCGGCTCAGCACTTGAATTCTCGAGGGTCCATAACTCACGTGACGCCGGCACCGCAAGCGATACCGGGGTGCTGGGCCGGGGCTGGAAGCCGGGGGTGACGGTGGAAGCCGCCGGCGGAGCCGACTGGCGGGCGGTGCGCGACGCCTATGCGGCGGGAGAAGGCTCCTACGCGGTGCTCACCGACCTCGAAGGCTACGAATACGCCTTCGAGCTTAGTGGCGGGACTTACGCGTCTCCGCCCGAAGCAGAGGGCTGGGAGCTAGTGCGGCAGGACAGCAACCACCTTGCCCTGACCGACCTCGACGGCAACCGCACGGTCTTTGACAGGGGCTCCAGTGGCTATGACTATCTACCGTCCTCCGTTTCGCAGACCGGCAGCGGCGCCAACTCGACGCGGATGGTCTACCAGCTCGTCGGGGGCAAACGCCGGCTCAGCATGATCATTGCTCCATCGGCCTCCGGCGTCTCCTGTCCGGAGGCGACCGCCACGACGACCCTGGGATGTCGCGCTCTCACCTTTTCCTACCAAGCGGCAACGACCTGGGGCGCCCCGGCCGCTCTGGGCGATCGCCTCGCCACGATCACGTACTACGGGCCGGCCAGCGCGTCCTCGACGTCGAGTTGGGAGGTTGCGAAATACAGCTACGACTCCCAGGGGCGGCTAGTGCAGCAATGGGACCCTCGGATCTCTCCAGCCCTCAAAGAGGCTTACACCTATGAGGGCGGCGGGCAGATCAGTACGATCACGCCCCCCGGGGAGGCGCCCTGGACGTTTGAATACGAGCCGCCTCAGGTCGAGTTCACGAATGCCAGGCGGCTTCTGAACGTCAAGCGCGCCAGTCTGCTGAGCAGCCCCTCGGTTGCCCAGACGACGATCGCCTACGGGGTGCCGATCAGTGGCAGTGGCGCGCCCTATGACATGAGCGGGGGCATGATCGCCGAATGGGGCCAGCAGGACGTCCCCACCGACGCGACGGCGATCTTCCCGCCCGATCAGGTTCCCTCGAGCCCTCCCAGCAGCTTCTCCCGCGCGACTCTCTATTACCTGGACGCCGAAGGCCAGTTGATCAACACGGCGACTCCCTCGGGGGCAGGGACTTCGGCACCGTCGATAATGACCGCGGAGACCGACGAGCACGGCAACGTCCTCCGCGAGCTGAGCGCCCAGAACCGGCTTCGCGCCTTGGCCGCGGGGGCGGGTTCGGTAGCCCGCTCGCACGAGCTTGAGACTAAGCGCCTCTACTCGCCCGAGGGGGCCGTGTTGACCGAGGAATGGGGGCCTCTGCACGAGGTTCGCCTCGAATCTGGCGCGATCGTGCAGGCGCGCACCCATAAGACCTTTCAGTACGACTTCGAAGCGCCTTCCCCGCCGGCCGGCACGCCGCCGTATCACCTGCCGACGCGCGAAACCGTTGGCGCCAGCATTCCCGGGCAGGAAGCCGACGCCGATCAGCGTGTCACCCAGACCAAATACAACTGGACCCTGCGCAAGCCGACGGACATCGTCATCGACCCGCAAGGACTCAATCTCCGCACCCATATCGAGTACGACGGAGTTACCGGCTTGCCCACCGAAAGGCGGCTGCCGGCCAACCCCAACGGCGGAGACGCGCGCACCACCAAGACCCTCTACTACACCGCAGGGGGGCACCCCTCGGACAGCTACTGCTCCAACAAGCCAGCATGGGCGAATCTCCCGTGCAAGGTCTTGCCAGCCGCGCAGCCGGGCCCAGGGCAGCCAGAGCTTCTAGTGACTAGGTATGCGGCGTATTCGCCGCTTGGCCAACCGACCGAAGTGCTGGAAGCTCCGGGAGCGGAGACCGGCCCCGACTACACGAGGCAATCGCTATTCACTTACGACTCCGCAGGTAGGCCGCTAAGCGCACGGCAGATAGGTGGCGGAGTCGAAATGCCCAAGGTCGAGTCCCTCTACAGCTCCACCACGGGGCGGCGGACTACGCAGCGCTTCGTCTGTGAAGTCGAAGCCCAATGTAGCTCTATCCCTGTCCCGCCCACCTACAAATCCTCCTTCGGCTCCTCGGGCTCCGCCAGCGGCCAGTTCAACCACCCAGCCGATGTCGCCGTCACCGCTCAGGGCGATCTCTGGGTGGTCGACGAGAACAATCACCGCCTGCAGAAGTTCAACGCCAAAGGCGAATACCTCTCCAAATTCGGCTCCCAGGGATCTGGCAGCGGCCAGCTCAACCGTCCCACGGCGGTCGCGATCGACGCTCAGGGAAACCTCTGGGTCACCGACGCCGACAACGACCGCATCCACAGGTTCAACGCCAAAGGCGAATACCTCTCCAAATTCGGCTCTTGGGGCACCGGCAATGCCCAGTTCAACGACCCGGAAGGGATCGCGATCGACGCCAAAGGCAACGTCTGGATCTCAGACACCCAGAACCACCGCCTGCAGAAGTTCACCGAAGCCGGGACCTTCGTCAAAACGGTCGGCTCATTCGGCTCGGGCCAGGGCCAGCTCAACGAACCCGCTGGGATCGACATCGCCCCCAACGGCGACGTCTGGGTCGCCGACTGGCAGAACAACCGCGTCGTCGTCTTCAATGAAAACGGCGGCTTCGTGCGCCAGTTCGGCACCGAAGGCACCGGTCCAGGCCAGTTCGTCCGCCCCTACGCGATCGAGGTCGACGCCGAGGGCAGGGTCTGGGTCGGCGATAAGAACAACAACCGCATCGAGCGCTTCGATCAAAGCGGCGCCTTTATCGAAGAGTTCGGCTCCGCTGGCTCGGGCCCGGGCCAGTTCAACTTCGGCTACCCACTCGGCATCACCAGCGATCCCCAGGGCAATCTCTGGATCACCGACTCCAATAACAACCGGGTACAGAGGTGGACCCTCGCCGGCGGCGCCGACAACCAGGCCGTGACTACGACCTACGACACGCTCGGGCGCGCCACCAGCTACCAGGATGCGGACGGGAGCACGTCTACGATGGCCTATGACCTCCTCGGCCGACCGGTTACCGTCTTCGACGGCAAAGGAACCCAGACGAGGACCTACGATTCGACCACGGGGCTCCTTGCCGAACTCCAGGACTCCGCCGCCGGCACCTTCACGGCGAGCTATGACGCCGACGGCCACATAGTCGAACGGGGCCTGCCGAACGGGCTGGTCGCGAAAACGACTTATGACGAGGTCGGGGCCCCGGTCCACCTTAGCTACGACAAGATGACCAGCTGCTCCGTCAATTGCACCTGGCTCGACTTCAGTGCCGAAGAATCCATTCACGGTCAGGTACTGGCCCAGACCAGCTCCCTCTCCGATCAGCAATACAGCTATGACAAAGCGGGCCGCTTGAAACTCGTCAAGGACACGCCGCAGGGCGGCTCCTGCACGACCCGCTCTTACAGCTTCGACGCCAACTCAAACCGCACGTCGCTGGTGACCCGAGCGCCTGGTCTCGGTGGTGCCTGCGACACCAGTTCCGCCGGCACCACTCAGAGCTACAGCTATGACGCTGCCGACAGGCTGATCGACACGGGGATCTCCTATGACAAATTCGGGCGGATCACTAGCCTTCCCGGGGCATATGCGGGCGGGGCATCGCTCTCAACTAGCTACTACAGCAACAACATGGTCGCCAGTCAGTCGCAGGGAGGGATCACCAACACCTACCAGCTCGACAGCGCCCTGCGGCAGCGACAGCGCCTGCAGGCAGGCGGCCTGGAAGGCACCGAAGTGTTCCACTATGCCGGTGCCTCCGATTCGCCGGCGTGGACCGAGCGCGGATCGTCTTGGACTCGGAATATCGCCGGAATTGGCGGCGACCTGGCCGCCGTTCAGGACAGCTCGTCCGGGGTGACCCTCCAGCTGACCAACCTTCATGGAGATGTGGTTGGAACGGCAAGTCTGAGTCAGTCGGCGACGAAACCTACTGCCACGTTCGAGTTCGACGAGTTCGGGAATCCAAAACAGGCGAGTGCGACACGCTTCGGTTGGCTGGGAGCCAAACAGCGTCGAACTGAATTTGTCTCTGGTGTAATCCAAATGGGCATGCGCAGCTACGTGCCCGCGATGGGGCGTTTTTTGTCCCCTGACCCAGTGTTTGGCGGGTCTGCAAATGCCTACGACTACGCGAACCAAGATCCAATCAACCAGTTCGATCTAACTGGGGAATGTGCCAACCCTGGGCATGGCAAATGTTATGGTCCGCCGACTCCCGCACGCTTGAAGGTGAAAAGAGCGAATAACAGGGGAAGGCTGTCGATTAAGACGACGGAAAACGGTCTAATGGCCCTCATTCGTAAGCCTCTTCTGTTGGAGAGCTTGATAAGAAAAGTCCACAAGTGGGAAGTTCAAGACCTACGGGAGTTGAGAGCAGCAGCGGCCGCCGCTCCGCATTTTCCCGAACCAAACACTGAGTCTATGTGCGACTCCACTGAGCGCGTTTCCAAGGTACTCGACACTGCAGGCTTCACTTCAAGTTTGATCCCCGGTGGTCAGGGACTCGCCCTTGCCATAGGCGTTCCAGGTATTGGATTGACGATAGGGACCTGGATCGCGTGCTGAACGGGTCGATATCACCTTGCGCAGAACGTGGCCCGTCAAGCTAAGCGGGCGGGCTCGGATGAGGGGGCTCGACACTGATACTTTTTCATAGAGCTAAGGTATCTGGAAGGGACTGAGCGTGCCACCAAAATTTCGAGAACTATCCTCCTTCGACCAGTTTCGCGTCTGTCGATTTCTCACGCGGGGCAAAGCCCCCGATGACCCAGAGCTAGCAGCGGTCACGCTAGATGTGGCGGGGCACTACCAGACCCGGAGCCGTGTCGTGGCCGCACTGTTTCGGTGGTGGCCTATGGTTCTAGCTCTTTCCCTTTTGGTTTTTACCCTCCCTGGCGCACTCGAAGGTCAAGTTGAGATGGTGATCTTCTTTCTGTTCATTATGCTGGGTGTTGTAGGGAACCTAATGCTGAATCCATGGACTCGACCTAAGAACGTGGCCCGGTCTCTGGAAGCATCGAGGCGGGTTCTCGCCTCACGCGCGGCTGGGGTCTGACCGTCGGAGAATTTCGACCGCCGTGCTGATAGAGCCCCAAGCCCCAAGCCCCAAGCCCCAAGCCCCAAGCCCCAAGCCCCAAGCCCCAAGCACTCGCCGCGCCCACTCGGCCTCGAATTGCGAGCAATAGAAGCTCTGCGTCGCGCACTGGATCGCGGGGAATTCTAAAATGTCTCCCCGGCCTCGCGCAAAATCGTGCGGAGACAGGGGACCTTTGGACTGGCTCGCTGACTGTGTCATTCCCTGGCGCATCGGAGATTCCACTAACCGGCCCGAACTTCACGACTATGATTCTCACTAGTTTTTCGCCACGTTGACCTTGTCCCCGTCGGCGGCGAGCGAGTTGGTCGGTCCGATCTGCCAAGCCTCTAACTCAGGGGATTTAACGATCGCCTCGATGAGCTCGGTGGTGCCGCCGACAAGGGTGGAGTCGAAGTCGACCTCACTAGCCACGAACCAGGTGCGATCCGTGGGCCATATGAGGTTTGGCGCTTCGCGCTGCAGAAACTGGGACGGGTCCGGCTCGAGAGATGGCCCTTCTCCCTCGTTGGCAGTGAAAACCATCCGGGCTGAGCTCAGCTTGAACCAGTCGCGGGCGATCTGGTTCACGGCGGAGAGGGGACCGGCGAGGACAATGTGGTCGCGTTCGTAGGGAAGCTTGAGAAACGGCTCCAGCTCGCCCGTTGAAAAGGATTCCTCCCAGCTCTGGATCGTGCAGAGACCGAAGAAGTAGCGGGTGGTATCGAGCGTATGGACGGCAAGAATCTCGCAGAGTGCATCAAGGGCCTCGACGTCCATCGCGCCGGTCATCGGATCTGACCCTGCCCACTTCACACCATTAGGGTCGTTGGGGTGATGGGAGCCTCCGAGTTCATCGGCGTCGGCGAGTCCAAGGATTGCGTGCCACTGCATCTCACGATGAGGAACGGTCCCGCACGCTTTCGCTACCTCCGCCCATCTGACCGAGCTACCCTCTGGGTCGGATGCCGGGTGAAAGATGCGAGCGTACGCCTCGAAGCCTTTCGGAACCTGAAGCGTCACCGCACCGAACTCTCCTCCCAGTCTCGGCTCGATCCAGGCTCCTGCCGAAGCGCCATCGATGATTCTGAGGCCGTCGCTAAGCATGTGCCGTAACTATGATTGCTCATCGATGTGATTTGGTGGATCGAAGTGGCAGCTATGCAGTCGCCGTCTGGCCTGGACCCCACCTCCTGTCAAGGCCGGTTGAAAACCGGACCACTTCTGCTGGTTGAAATATGGACCACCCGGTCGAGAAGAGATCAGCCTGAATGCCGGGATCTCGCCGGCGGAGCAGGCGGGAGCGCTCAGTCCCTTGGCGGAGAGCCAGGTCCTTGTCGCGCAGGAGCGATGCAAAGTGCCGTGATGTGGACAACAGGGGCGATGAAGGCGATCGAGGTAGCCGCCCGCCAGAGCCCGGCCTGAGGAGGTCAACTGCCAGCGCGAGTGCGAGACCTGGAAGGCCTGCTCGCAGAGCACAAGCACGCCTCGATCCTCAAGCTCCACCACGACGCCCAGCGCCTGCTGGAGCCGCTCGCCGTCGTCAACCTGATGGCAGCAGTGTCTGGTCTGTTGGTCACCGGTATGCCTAGCAATATCGCTCGGCTCGGGTTTGCCTTTCTTTATGGTCATTCGTGCTGCTAACAGCCATATCACCCGACTTGAGGACAGCGGCTGGGCGCAGGGAAAATCGCCGGAACGAATCAGATCACTGAAAGGCCCTTGAGTCCTTGCCTTTGGGCTCCTAGCCTCCAGCCTTAAGGCTGGAGGCCGAGCGCTTGCCGCGCCCACTCGGCCTCGAGTGCAAGGCAATAGAAGTGCTGCGTCGAGCCTCGCACCTCTTTGGTTCTCACCAGCTTGATTGCGCCACACGCTGCCAGCACTCTGATGTGGTAACTCACATGGCTGAGCGGTTGGGAGAGTTTTTTGCCAACTTCCTTCGGACTGATTGCCTTGCCGTCAGCCATCACTCGGAGTATTTGCCGCCGTTGCTCATGGCCTAGGGCGGCCAGGAGATTGCTCGCCTCCGAGTCATCCCCGTCTAGCTTGCGTCCGCTTTTGCCCATGTTCAGCTTCTCCTCTCGGTAAAGAACTCGCGAGCGTCGCAAGGCCCGCTCCGTATTTGAGGTCGGGCCGGTTCCCGGCTGTCGGGGCGCCTGTCGCCCCTCATCGTCCTCACGGGCCGCCTGCCTCGGCGCCGTCGAGATCCGCTAACACGGCCTCACATGCCTCCGTCACCAGTCGATTGCGCCTCTCCAGCTTCCGGGCTTCGGCCCACTCCGGCTCCTGGCTGGCTGTGTAGTCCGCGGCCAAGTTGCGCATCCGGAGCAGGACTCGGCGCAGCACCTCCGGAGGCGCGGTCAACTCGATCGGCTCGCCATTCCCGCCGCCGAACCCGAGGTCGTCTAGCAGCATCCGGAGGTCGTCGGAGTACTCGCGGCCGAGGCGCTCGGCGGCGTCGTAGTTCTCCGACTGGATCGCCAGCTCGATGTCACCAATCCCACTGAGCCGGTCGAGGATCTGGTCGTAGAGCGCGTCGCGCTGCTCAGCCGTGATTGTGAGAGCCATGTGGATCGAGGTGGGAAGAGAGAGCTGAGAGGGTCATGGGTCGGGTTTGTCAACCGGCCCCCGGCCACCAGGCGCCGGTTGGCTAGGCGCGCAAATCAGGAGCGCTGCGCCGCGTCGGGGAGAAGGCCGGGGCGACGACCCCCTGCAGTCCACTGGGGGCAGTCGGTGCCGGTTGACTACTCCACCGTTCCAGATTGCATCGGTGGAGTCCATACTGATTTCTAAAGCGAGGTTTGCCTTACGGTCAGCTTTCCCCTGACGTGAGCCGCTGGGGTTGGGGAGGTCCGGCTGCGCTCATAGCCGAATGAAGTCACGATGATCGAGGTTGCCTCCTCGCCGGACTCGGCGCGGCGGGCGCTCGATTCGGCTTCGATTTCCGTTACCCGTTCCCACGACCTGGCCTGCTCGTCGGCTATGTCTTTCCGGCCTTGGGCGTCCACGTTGAACCACCGCCACGCCAGAACCACGCGGGGGTCCGCGCTGATTTTTCCCGCGGAAAATGAGGCCAGCGCCTCGGCTATAGACGCCTGGAGGATGAGTCCATAGATCTCCTGTCGCGCCTCAGGGTCCAGGGCTTCCATCTGCTCGTCGCTGAGGAAGGGAAGCTTCACGGCTCGATAAAAGTTTTGGCTGAGGTTCCGAACTTGTTTAGTCGTGGCCACTTCGATGGAGCCAGACTTGAGCAGTTCTTCAACGTGGTGGGTGACGGTGCTTAGGGGTTGGCGGACGACGCGGGCAAGCTCTTGGGCGCTGTAGCTCCGTTCGTTCAGCACGCAGAGCACTTCAATCCTGACGCGGTGCGCAACGGCATAGCTCACCGCCTCCTCGATGCTGCGGTCCCTCACCGGATTCGTCGTCGCCTTTGGCAAGCCCCTCACCTTTCATTCTGAGATTTTTGGGCGATCAGTATTGACCGAGCATATGACTTTTTTCTGCGGAGATTTCCCAACGTCAGGTAAATAGCTGGTACTTAATTTCGCTTTAGCATTCCCCTCCACCTGGCGGCTTTTGCGCCGGGCTCCAACGATGGAGGGGGTGAGAAGACAAATGAGCATCACTCAAGTTGAGTCGATCATTTCGGCTGCGCGCATTGCTAAGCATGGTTAGGGAGTAGCGCTGGGCCGGTCTCGGATCCCACGCTAGGGATTTGGGATCGGCCCCTTTTGTGTTTGCTAGTAATCAGGAATGGTCGGGATATTATCAAGAAAATGTAAAGTTTTACATGGCACTTGGTGTCCGCAGAGTGGACGATCTGCTTCGTGGGCGACCTCGGTAAGAACCTGCGGGCGGCCCGCAAAAAACTTGGCCTGACTCAGGAAGAGGTCGCCGAACGCAGCGGCGTCCAAGCGGGCGAGGTGAGCAGGATCGAGCGCGGTAAACGCGACCCGCAAATCTCGACGTTGGAAAAACTCGCTGCCGCCGTCGAGGTGGCGCCCGGCAGGCTCTTAGATTAAGCGCGCTGAGAAGCTAGGAAGCTCGCGCCGGGCCTGCCGAGGCGGGCTCGATCGTCGTCCGCTTCCCGCGCTTCTTCGCCGCCGTTTTCGGCCTGGGTTCGATCCGGTAGAAGTGCTCGGTGGCGCCGCGCACCTGACGCTGGCGGGTTAGTTCGATCAGCCCCGCTTTGGCGAGCTCGGTGACGTGGTAGTTGGTGTTGCTGAGGGGGATCTGCAGTTCTTGGCAGAGGTCGCTGGGGGAGAGCGTGCGCCCGCCGTCCATTCCGAGGATTTCCAGGATCGAGATCCGCAGCGGGTGCGCGGTGGACCGCGCCAGTCGCTCCCAGTCGACTGCGAGAGAAGCTCTTCCGTTCCCGTTGGCGTAGACCCCGTCGTGGCCGTTGGTTGAGTGACCGTTGTGCCTAGACATGGCACAAAGATACCAAAAAATATTGATTCATGTCATCAAAATCGGGTAGCTTATTTTTCGGATGAATCGGGAACTGGGGAAAGTCATGGGAGGTCGCGCAAGGGTTGTAGGGGTCGTATGGCCTATCGCCGTTGCCCTCGTGGCGCTGGTCTTGGGGCCAGCAGCGGCGCAGGCCAGCACCGACGACGTCATCGCTCCAAGCGACCCGCAGAACCCGCAGGTCAACTCCGGCTGGCAGGCCGGGACCTGCATCGAAGAACCTCCCGAAAGCGCCGATTTCTGCTCCGTCGACACGCCGGACCAGTTCTTCGAAACGGCTGCCGGCCACCCTAAATGGGGTTTCACCCAGTTCATCGTCAGAAGCGAACCGGCGCCGGTCGGCGAACTCAAGACCGTCCGCGTCGACCTGCCAGTCGGCCTCAGCGTCAATCCCGGGGCGACCGAGCAGTGCCCGCTTCCCGTATTCCAGGCGGACCCCACTACCTGCCCGTCCGAATCGGAGGTCGGCGTCAGCATCGTCACCGCGGCGCTGCCCGTCGTCGGCACTGAGCTGCCTCCACTTGAGGCGGTCGTCTACAACGTCGAGCCGGTCGAAGGCGAGTCGGCGCGGTTCGGCCTCGAACTGGTGGGCAACGAAATCTTCCTCCGTGGCGACGTCGCCTGGGACGGCAACTACCACGAGGGCTTCACGATCGACGTGCCCGGGACCCTGCCGGGGGGGCTTGGCGGCCTGATCAAGAAGAACCGCTTGGTGTTCGAAGGCACGGCTGGCGACGGCACCTTCATCACCACTCCCAGCACCTGCCTCGGGGAAGGCACCCCGGGGCCGTCCGGCAGCATCTACTCCACCTTCCTGCTCGCCGGCTCCTATGAGGAAGCCGAAGAACCCGGCTACTCCTTCCCGCAGAGCGCCGCGCCGCCGCTCGAGTCGCCGATCCCGCCGGGGACCGAACCCAAAGAATGCGGCACGATCCCCTACGACCCGGCGCTGAACGTCGATCCCGGCACCTCGGCCACCGACTCGCCCGCCGGCGCTCAGGTCATCGTCGACGTCCCCCACATCCTCGGGGCCGGCAATCAGGACAGCTCCAACACCCGGGCCGCGCAGGTCTCGCTGCCGGTGGGGATGGGCCTCAACCCCTCGGCGGCCAACGGGCTGCAGGCCTGCGCCGACGACCAGTTCGGCAAGGGGACCAGGAACGCCGTCTCCTGTCCCGCGGCTTCGAAGATCGGAACGGTGACGATCGCCTCGCCGCCGCTCCCCGACGGCCCCCTGACCGGCAACGTCTACGTCGGCACCCAGCAAAGCCGCGACCCGGAATCCGGCAACCTCTACCGGATCTTCGTCAACGCGGTCTCGCCTCGCTACGGCGTCGACGTGCGCCTGGTCGGCAACGTCAAGGCCAACCCGCAGACCGGCCAGCTGACCACCACCTTCGCCGAGACCCCGCAGGTCCCGTTCACGTCCTTCGAGCTTGATTTCGACGACGGGCCCAGGGCGGTCCTCAGCAGCCCGCCCACCTGCGGCCCCAATGACGCGGGCTCCCAGTTCACCCCGTGGGCGCCAAAGCCGGCGGTCTCGCGCTCCCACTCGATCGTCCTCACCAGCGCCCCCGACGGCGCCTGCGCCAAGACGCTGGCCGAGCGGCCGTTCGCGCCCGCTTTCGAGGCGAAGCCGCGGGGCACCAGGGCGGGCGCCTTCAGCCCGGTCTTACTCCGCATCGCCAGCAGCGACGGCCAGCAGGAGCTGAAAGGCGTCGACATCACCCTGGCGCCGGGGATGAGCGGCAAGCTCGCCGGCGTCCCCTACTGTCCGGAGGGGGCGCTCGTCGCGGCGGCAGCAAGCACCGGGGCAGCTCAGAAGGCGGCAGCGAGCTGCCCGGCGAAGAGCCTCGTCGGCTCCGCCGCGATAACCACCGGCACCGGCCCCGCGCCGATCGGCATCGACGGCAAGGTCTTTCTCGCAGGCCCCTACCGCGGGGCTCCTCTCTCCCTGGCAGTAGTCACCCCCGCCATGGCCGGGCCTTATGATCTCTTGGGCACGGTCGTGGTGAGGGTGGCGCTGTTCGTAGAACCCGAGACGGCCCAGGTCCACGCCGTCTCGGACCCGATCCCCAACGTCTTCGGCGGCGCCCAGCTCAGCATCCGCTCGGTCGACGTGAAGATCGACCGCAAAGACTTCACCCTCAACCCGACCAGCTGCGGCCCCCTGTCCAGCGCCGGCGTCCTCAACGGCGGCGGCGCCGACCCCGCCAGCCCGGCGGCGTTCAGCGCCTTCCCGGTCAGCACCCCCTTCCGGACCAGCGATTGCGATCGGCTCGGCTTCCGGCCGAAGCTGTTCACGCGGCTCTTCGGCGGCAGGAAGGCGACCAAACGCACTCAGCACCCGAAGTTCCGCGCCGTCCTCGTCGCCCGCCCGGGCGATGCCAACATCGCCCGCTCCGCGGTCACCCTGCCGCACTCCCAGTTCCTCGAGCAGTCCCATATCCGCACGATCTGCACCCGGGTCCAGCTGGCCGCCCGCGACTGCCCGAAGGCGGCCATCTACGGATACGCCCGGGCGCGGACCCCGCTGCTCGACGACGAGCTCGCCGGCCCGGTCTACCTGACCTCCTCCAACCACGAACTGCCGGACCTGCTCGCCGACCTCAGGGGGCAGGTGAACGTGCGGCTGCGCGGAGTGATCAGCGCCGCCAAAGGGCGAATCAAGACCGTCTTCAACACCGTGCCCGACGTCCCGGTCAGCAAGTTCATGCTGACGATGAAAGGCGGCAAACGCGGCCTTCTGGTCAACTCGCGCGACCTCTGCGCCAAGCCGTCCTTCTCGTTCATGAACTTCAAAGCCCAGAACGGCAAGAGGCTGCGCACGAAGCGCCTGCCGCTGCGGGTCCCCGCCTGTCACAAGGCCCAGAAGCCCGCGCCGAACCGGCGCTGAGCGGGTTATTGCTTTCTAGAAAGCGGGTAGTGACTGACTCAGGGTGAAGCCCGGGAAAACGATGGCTCACAGGTAGCCAGGGGGAGGACGGAATGGCGGAGGGACTGTCGACTGTCGTGAAGCGCGCCATCGGCTTGGCGCTGATTGGGCTGGCTTCGATCGCCGCGGCGCCGCAGGGCGCGATGGCGGACACCGACGACATCATCGCCCCCCAGAACAACCCTCCTTCGGCGGCCGACGGCTGGCAGGCAGCGACCTGCTCGGCCGAACCCTGCTCTCCGGATACCAAACCGCTCTTCTTCACCCAGGCCGCCGGCCACCCGCAGTTTGGCTTCACCCAGTTCATCGTCGCCCACTCGACCACGGTGCCGGGAGTGATCGAAACCCCGTCTGGGACGCTCAAGACCGTCCGCGTCGACCTGCCGGTCGGCCTCAGTGTCAACCCCCAAGCGACCCCCCAGTGCGAGCTGGCCGTGTTCGAAAGCGAAGCCTGCTCGGTCCTTGCCGCTGTCGGCGCCAGCGTGATCACCACCTCTCTGGCGGGTGCTGTCGCGCCGCCCGTCTC